>ERZ1740065.1685-NODE-1685-length-13442-cov-11.349892_pt1 | contig 13442 bp, 10 predicted proteins | sample MGYA00581738_ERZ1740065 | MGnify/ENA primary metagenome ERZ1740065 (study PRJEB43018, sample SAMN04849749) | marine metagenome | isolation source: floating plastic debris | place: Pacific Ocean | collected 2008-09-01 | study: EMG produced TPA metagenomics... | reverse complement strand
CCCTCCCTCTCTCTCCCTCTCTCTCCCTCTCTCTCTCTCTCTCTCTCTCTGCTCTCACCATTTACTGTTAGTATTACAGTCTGACTGATGCCTGGCCCGACGCCATTGTCAATATGGCACAGCAGATTGCCGGAGTCATCTCCACCTGACACTCTTACAAATAACGAGCCATTGGCCATGACATCATAGTGGCCGTCTGTCGTATTGTCAAAAACTCTGTACTCAGCTGCGTTGTCACCTACAGGGAAGGAGAAAATCTCAGAGCTATACAATGGCGCAGACGGCAAACAAGGAAGGAATGAGAGGGTTGTTATACAGTCAAATTAATTATAGGGAAATTTACAAATTTTGCAACCAAAAGGTTGCAGTCTGAATGTGAGGACGGCAGGGTGACTTACCGACTGATTTCTTCCAAGTAACATTCGGTTGAGGGTTGCCTCCTCCTTGACACGGTATCAAGACAGCGGAGCCGAGTGTGACGGACGTGTCTGTAGGCCGATCGACCCAGAAAGGCTCAACTGTGAATGAGAATAGATGATTATACAGCAGACTGGGGAGCAGACGGACAAATCATAACATAACTGAAATTCTGCTGCGTTCACTGACCGTTAACTGTGGAGAGAGCACCAGTGGCGTTGACAGCACCAGCTCTGTTGGTGGCCACGCATGTGTAATTACCGATGTCATTTCTGCGAACGCTTTGAAACTCCAGCGTGCTCATGTGCACCGAATTTTGCTGCGAAATAAGAGAAGCCTACCGTTAATTTTTGGGGCGCATTACTCACCAACCAATAGCAGCGGAGCACATTGATACAGTAACTCCTAACTGATTCGCTGTGTAGAAGCCAATGAATCGCTAGTAGGCAATTAGTTGGACTGAGTATTAATAAACAAGCTCCATTCCATGTCCGGCCATACGCTACACTGGAGAGTTCAATGATGTAATGGCTTACTGAAATGTAAGTAATGATTTTCTTTCACCTGCTGATCATTAACATTACTCAGAGGGATCAGCCGATTAATGGCTCTCGCCGACGCTGTGCAGTGTTTGATCGACTCCACTGCCAGCAATACGGCAGCCAATGCAGGCGGATTGCGCTTATGCATGTAGAGTGTCAACAACAATGCCCCGAATCATGGACGACGCTATCGCGGAGCAGCAGAGCGAGAATCTGGATCCGAGGGGGTAAGTTAATGAGCGTCTCACGAGTGACGGCCTGTTGGCCTGATTAGCATTGTCTTGTTGTTAATCAATTTACAATAAAATGTTAATTGTGACAGCTCCGGCAAACACGAGTGAAAGGAGTCAGGCACACCGAAACACTGGCACCAAATCCCACGTGGGAACCAAGACTCTATTCTATTCATCGACGAAACGTTCGTGAAAAATTAAAACAACTTACTTTAACGTCGATATGAGGATTGTCTAGTTGGTTGATAGGCCTGCCATTCTTGTACCACACGAGTTCTATCGGCAGGTCACCATCTTTGATCTGACAAATGGCCACGAACGAATCTCCCTGCGTCAGCGGAGGGAATGAAATTGGAAGGAGGACGGGTCGGGCTGAAATCACAGCTCACTGTTGTAGCACATGTCAAGATGGAACCATGGCTACTTCATAGGATAAATCCTTACTGATGACATTAACGTAGAGTGATGAGCTGGACTTCTGTCCAGTGGAATTATTGGCTGAGCATTCATACCATCCTTGATCTGTAGTTTTTACCTGCGTGATCTTCAGCAAACCATCCAGGCTGAGACCTAGCCTATGATCTCTCCTCAGCTCACTACCATCTATCCAGTACAAACATACGTCATCGGTACTCGACTATCTCACACTTCTCTGCCAGTCTGTGGGACTTACCTTTGGACCATGTGATGCTGTCTATGGGGTAGCCAGATACGTGACACCTGACTTCCATAGTTCCATTGCTGACTGCTGTGACATTGCGCAGTCTCCGCACCAGAGGGGCACCTGCAGTAATGAGTCATCATAAGAAATGAGTTTGTGTGGAGAAAAACGCGACGCCTGAAATCGATCGAGTTAGAATGATAGCTGAGGAAGTTTTATGATTAATTAGAATAATCACAGCACAATAAATTCACAGCAATAGTAAACACAATAGTCGGTAATAGGTAGTGTATCAGATCACTGGCTCCTCGGTGTGTACGCTCGTTACAACGATTTACAGCCCTCTCATCCCAGTCCATCGACGATACGCGGCACAGACTGAAACCTGCACCGCAGCAATTTGATTGCGGGAGTTATGCATAAATAGAAACATTATCTCAAACCTGCTTCACCGAAAACAAGAAATAGATAGCTTTACGCATACAAGCTAAGCAATGAGCGTAACATTAGCCATGTTTGGGTTCTAAACCGCCCCTTACCACTAACGCTAATTATGGAGCTGAGGTTATCCGCCCAGAACATTCTATTAGATACAATTGCATGTAAACCTGGTAGCCCGAATTCAGCGTAACATGTTGCAGACCCTCGGATATTCAATACCATAAATGTGTAGAGTTGTAGTTTCTTTTCCAATCCCAACGCTGTTTTTTGCGTAGCAAGTATAACGGCCACCATTGGAGATCTCTAGGTCTGTGATATTCACATGGCTGACCACATCTCCGTCTGGGGTGATGTATTTGGAAATCTGTGAGTAGGAAGAGACGGTGGAGATGACGGCGTGAGATCAGTTCCATCAGAGATGAAGAGGGAGGCGGTCGAGTTCCGACCTTGACACGAGGGTCACTAGTATTGAGTGGCTCGCCGGCCAGCAGCCAATCGACAGTCGGCGAAGGGTTTCCGTACACCTGGCAGGAGATGGCAGCGTGGGAGCCTGGCTGCTTGTACAGATCGGGCAGTGACTCGGTAAAATTCGGCTTCGATACTGAAACAGCAGCAATGCAGCCTTTATATGCAAACAGACGCTAGCATAGTATTGGATGACTCAGGACACGGTTTACTTTCTACGTTGACAGGAAATTCACATGAGAAACAGAGTCCAAAGTAAGGAAGGGCCGTTTCCGGCAAGCGGGCTAAAACTGTTTGCAGTCTCTAAAAAACTGACGGACAAAAGAACAAAGAAGGTTATGGTTAAGCATATGACACTTACAGCCCAGCTGTAGTTGAGCGGCTGCCTGGACGTTGTTACGGTATGATGACAAGAGGCATTGGTACATTCCCGTATCACGTCGCGACACCGACCGTATTCTAACAGTCCTCGCGTTGACAAACCTGAACACATAGACATGTATGCTACCATGACAATGTCCTTGACCTTGACTTGTTTGGCAGATGTCGGTTTACCTGACGTTTGCGGACTGCTGCAGAGTTCTTCCGTTCTTATACCAAATGAAGGAAGTGACAGGGCCATCGGAGACGATGCAGCGGAGCTCAGCGGGCAAACCGGCGTCGACGACCTGACTCTGAGGGTTGATGCGCGCGGAAACACTCTCTGAAACGTAACGACGATGACGACGATGATGATGATGCATTCTCTGTTTACAACAGCTGTGTTTAAAAACTGATTCACAAGCTAAAAGGTAACGCTGTCATAAATAACTTGCTGGGAAAACAGCCCGCATCGATCTGAAACTGCGTTCACGTTCCATGGCACATCACACAGAGGTTAGCATGTGACTCTTTCAGCTAAACATTTCGCAAGTGCAAAAATGAAAAACCTACGACTGAGCAGAACACCATCCAGTACAATCAGGCAGCAACCAGGCATGAAAATGAATGAGTGATAGTTTCCGTAATGGCAGCTTTCAACAATACTGTCTTTATTCCTGTTACACATAGCTACCAGATAAAAGGTAGGAAGTGTCTTAACTTTTTTTTAATAAGAAAGCTGAAGTTTCAGTCTAGTATTTTCCCACGAGTGATCGCTTGAGTTCACAGATCTTTGTACTCGGATTAAAAGTCATAATCGATATGCTAATTCAGGCGTGCTGATCAGAAAGCCGCCCCGTGCTTGAGCCGTGTTTATTCAGCAATGTGATACGTCATCTTTCAATCTATAATTTTTCATCCCCACGATCAACGGTCAAGCGAAAGCATGATTATCATCTCATCAACAACAAAAAACTCGACTGGTGGACAAAACCTGTTACAACAATATCGTATTGAGTGCCATAAACAGAGAGGGGCACCTGCCCCCACTTGTCTGCATACCTGTCACCATGAGATTCGAGTTGACCAACTTGGAGCCGTGGATGTTGCTGGCGTTACACGTGTACGTTCCAGTGTCAGACGCGGCCAGCGACGATATGTGAAGGTCGCCCCCGACGAAGGTGATGCGGTTTGATTCTGTCAGCACGTTGCCATCCTTGTGCCAGACATAGCTAGAAATCAGCGGGATGGTGACAGCGGCAATCATTGAGGGATGAGTGATACATCCGGGGAAGTTTAGGCGTACCTGGGCAGCGGGTAGGCGTGCGCAACGCATGGTAAGGTCGCACTCTGGCTGACGCGACGAGTGATGCTGTCTAGTTTGAAATCGACGGTTGGAGAAGTCTGGACCGGGTCTGAAAACAGAGGAGACTAAAGTCAGAGAATCAGGCGTCGGTGCGCCAGTGGCAGATGTGGGAGCGAGAAGAAACGGACCAATGACATGGAGTACAGCAAGCCGACTCTCCCTCCTCAACTCCGGGTTTAGGTGATTTAACGTCGCACACTTGACACGTCTGCCGTCGTCCGCCATATTGACGTCCATAATATGGAGACTCGATTCAAGCAAGTAGTGACGGTCATCTACAATTTGATCAGTGTCAAGGCCATAGCTCGAGTTCCTGACAGCTACACGGCTAATATCTGTACTCAATGATAGTGCGGGAAACTGTCAAGTGGTTCGTAGTTACGCCTTTGTACTGGCCGCTCTCTCCTGCTTCGACATGCAATGCTCTAGATAATGAGGTGACAACTACGTGCGACCCCCATATTCACAAGTAATTTGCTTTTAGTGCCATGCCATTAGCAATATTTAACTGAGGGACAGCTAGCCATACTAAGGAGTCAAGACTTGACACACATGTATTTCTCTCCCAAATTGCTGCAGAGTGGCGTGTCTAGCCAGTACCTGACCATTTGTACACAGCCTCGTGGGGAATAGGTGAATAGCCGAGGTTCTAACAATGTACCATTGGTGATGATCTCGCCGTCGATGTACCATGTGACCACGCTGACATACGGCTGCACGAACGACGGCCGGATGTCACAATTGAAAACAGCTGTGTTGCCGACCATAATCCATTCGTCCTGGTTCTCCACGCTGTACTCGCTGTAGTCCTCGGCAATCACTGCAAGAGAGAAATATCATCACATGCTGCTGATCAGTAAGACACCATACTGATCATATATCATTGGACCAGTACACTGGAAGCCTTGCTACCTATTCCTGAGTACCCAATTCTATGAATGTCAAGGTCACAAAGAAATAATCGATAAGGGGAAATAAGTAATTAATGCGAGGGCAGGTTAGCAGATGTTGGAGTTGTAGCGGTGGGCACGAGAGCAGTCAGAGGACAACAATGATATTACGCTTCAGACTGGTAAATGGAGATAGACTACATGAAGTCATTGGATTGCCTTCAGAATAATTAATACCAGTGCCACGTATTTTATCACATATGGAATGGCGCGTAATCGCATTCTCAACAAGACAGGCAAGTGTAAGACTGATGTACGTATCGATTCTGTCCGCTCGGTGATGTAATCAAAGATAAATATGCAGAGAAATTTGCATATTGTACATGCATGAGGTGCAGTATTGCTTGTAGGAAAGTTGAGTTTTGACGAGTCCATTTCAGTCATGTTCTACCTGTTTGTTATGCAGTCCAGAATTGAGTGGAGGATTAACGAGCTTATTTTGTATACTGGTAGATTGATAGGAAGTGATAACATTGCGTCCCAAAGTGACCTGATTTACTCAAAACAATCTGCCCATCATCTTCCAATTACGGATCAGATCGCAGAACGACAACACACCACAACGAAACGTGACACATAACCGTAGGTGATAGGATGGGTGTTCGTCACAAATCTATCATAGTTATATACCATCTCTGTCACAAGTCAAAACGTCACGATATGTGAGATAACCAGCAATAATAACCATCGTGTCGTAGAATTTGCAATACGTCACACGATGTGCTACATAGAACCTGTAGAGCCCTATATGCACATTCATTAGCGCATCACACAAGTGTGCACCAAAGTGCAGAAACTACGTATGACATATCCCAGCCCTTCTCCACACGGCACAAACCGCGGGACTAGAGCAGAGTGGAAGCAGAGTGGAAGCGGGAGTCAGTAGCAGCAGCAGCAGAAGCAGACGGATGCAAATGTTAGGCTGAGGCTACAGCAGTTCATAAGTGCGCACACACGCTGATTCATTACATAAAGAAGGCACATCAGGCGAAGGAGATAGAGAGATATTTTAGGGAGGGTTTTGTATACAACATTGGAGAGCAGATGTTATTACGACTACATAGTCTGCTCACTGGCTTGCTGAGTGTATTATACATCCAAAGGATGCGCCAGCCTGCTTCCATTACCTACTCTCTCTCCCTCTCTCCCTCTCATCATGTATTGCAGTCATAATCCTACACGTTAATGCAAGCCTGCTCCTCCTGACGAGAAAACTGTTTCACTAACAAAAACAGCCTCATCTGCTCATATACGTCTGATGGTGATCGTTGGGTAAGAAGAACATAAACAAGCTTAGGCAAGCGCGTGTCAAGCATCACTCAGTATCTTCACATCTGGGAGATATTTCTCTCTGTCAGCGATGGCAGCGCAACGGAAACAAATAAACAGATGCACCTGGACGTACCTGTCTTGACGTTAACGCGTCGACTCACTACTGTACCCATCTGGTTACTGGCGACGCATCTAAAACAAGAGAGAAGTTAATTTATGGCCACTCTACTGAGCATGTATAGGATATTTACCTCTAATAGCTGGTGTAAATACAGTACTTACCTCTAGCTGGTGTACATAGATATTTACCTATAGTTTGTGTATGTACTATATTTACCTATAGCTGGTGTACTTATGATACTTACCTCTAGACGGTGTACTTATGACACTTACCTATAGACGGTGTACTTATGATATTTACCTATAGCTGGCGTATGCACAATATTTACCTATAGCTGTTGTATGTAGGATACTTACCTATAGCTGGTGTGATGAATTGAGCTAGTTAAAGGTCCTTGGAATGGCAGGATTTGGAGTGAGTTGTTACTATAAATCTTCAGCGCTCCTAAAATCAAATAAATACAGCATTATAAATCTAAGGCAGATGAACCAATGCTGGTGTGGGTATGGTGATACAGTACCAGGCAGGCTGGTGACACGTTGTCCATCTGGCCGTATCCACCAGAGGGAGGGAGCCGGTTTCCCATATGCAGAGCACGAGATTGTGGCACCAACTTGGCTGCGAATTAGAATGTTGCTGGGCGGTTCCAACATGAACAGAGGGCCTGTGTCGGGTTCCTCATCCAAACCCAGACTAACACCTGCAAACACTAGTGGCCATGTGACAGTGGATAGAGTTAGAAAGACTGAATGCAACAAGACTAGACAGAAACCCATGTTAGCGGATACTGGAGCTGATAAAAGCCTGGAAACATTAACTCCACACGTGCTGAATTATTTATCAGAGTTGGGCTGCGTAGTAGCAACTCAACTCCCAGCCTCCGCCTACAATTACCCCCCTCAGGTCTCTGGAGAAGCCACTAATCAAATAGTCACCATATCTATCCTTCCATTGTCAGAGATAATGTCTGTTGTGACACGTTTTTTTCAGCACTGCGGTCGGTTCTTTGCTTCACTCCATACATTCGTCGACAGCGCCGCTGTCAACAGCCTGGTAGCAGATACCTGCCTGTTAGCCATTCATAAGGCTCTTATCATATCTCTGACAGTCTACATGATACAGCAGCTCTCGAGCTTGTATCCGCACTGGCACAGGTGTGACTGCACCGGCAGTTTGCTCTAGATTACCGCCACCATTGTCAATTGTACAACGCTACTGTTATCTGCACATACTACACAATTCTATCTAAACGGTGACACTGGCAGCGTGAGCCTGGGGGGGGGGGCAACTGACAAAGAAAAGGAGGTAAAAGATGAGAGACACACAAAATAGCGAAAAAAAAGAAGCACCTGCAAAGACATTACAACGGTGTCATTGGCAAGCTCAAAAGAGGTACTTACATAGATAGCATGATAATATGCACAGCTTCTTCAGAAGTGTAGTAGCAGTAGTAGACATAATTGACGATAAAAAACTATCACTTGAACGCTCTACAAGCTAATCCATGCTAGATGAAATTCACGTTGCAAAAACCACTACTCATATATAGCGTGGCAGATGCAAAACCTCAGAGTGCAACAAAGTGTGCAAGAATGATCAGTCGTTGCATCCCATTAGCATGGCGTGTGGATTAACTCCACCTAGATCAAGCAGACAGCCAATCACGCTGGAGTATATACAATTAGAACTTGAGTGGCACACGACCAGCCAGCTGTATTGTCCTACGCAGCCAATCATGTCGCGGCAGGATTAAGCTGTTAACATTCTACACGAGGCAGGTGCACAATCAGGTACTGACTTTGCTTTTCGCCGGGTCGTCGGCGGCAACAGCATCTTGTTGATAACAGCAGGCTGTTCTAATTACATGACAGACGGCTCACCGCTCTCGAAGCAAACAAATAATCACTGATTATTAAATGAAGCAAAAATGCTGGAGTGACCTGCTGGGTTGTTAACTGTCTCACTTCACTCAAGCTTAATTCGCACTGGTTGCCCGTGTCAATTAGTCCACGTCGGGGTCACGTTTCTTGTCTCCAGTTATCTGATTTGAAGTGGTTTGCGATCTCTCGACCAGGCAGATGTTCGGTTGTGGGCGTTATGCATTGTCCGCTGCAGTTAGTATGGAGTACGATGCAGCATTCTGTTGAGTCTCTGAGTTCCATTGTGTAAAACGATCAAACCTGCGCCCATCAGCTTGCTATGTACACATCAGGAGGTTGATCACTTCAGGAGCTGCTTCAACTGGCCAGTAAACAGGCATACATCTCCAGCCTAGTGCTTCCAGCCATAGGGATACAAGATGGCCTCCACTCCAACATGGCCAGCAGTGAATCGATGCTCTGAAGTCTGCGGGACCTACATGATCAAAAAACACATCCGCTAACTTGTGGTAGTAGCGTTTATTGGTCGTCATGGAAATGCCTTACAAGACCACCTCATGCATGCGGCCATCTTAAATAAGGAAGGTGTGATAAAATATGCAAAACTAAACATAGTGATCACACAGTATGCCTGAGACTGAGAGGGATGGCCACACATGGCCAACATGAACCAGATGTGGAATGTCATAGATTGCTAAAGTCAGCAATAGGCAAATATTATTTACAGCGGTAGTCAGTATCTCATATCAAACTTCAAAATGTTCCAAATAATTCTGGTGCAGCTTTGAAGAGCTGGATGATATGATAAAGATACAGGCAGGAAGCTGAGGGATCAATGGCGATGGCAAGAGGTTTCACAGAGGATGTTTTACATATGCAAATGAGAGCTGGGCCCGCTGCCACCTTCCATCTGCCACCCAGATCCAGCGGGGCTTGTGAAATGAATAAATGAGGCTGACTGATATCCATCACTCATCTTTACCAATAAAGGTTAGTAAACTATCCGATACTACGTTTAGTGTCAGCCCAGCCCTAATACCAGCAGCTGGAGAGGTACTGGCATCGTGTAATGTATCTTGACACCGCCATTTAATGGCTCGCCGATCAACATGCCATGACCAGCATGAGTAGGTTTGAACCATATGGATGCAGCTGGTAAAAGCTTCACTCTGGGGAGTTCAATAACAATTCTGGTTCGCTGGAAATCAAGTGAAACCATTAGTACTTTTATAAATATCTAATGACCCGTTCTTCCAGTCATAGGCAGTGAATCACACTGATATACGTGTGCTGCGTGTACTTAATCGGTGGTGCAAAACAGGATGAGATAACTCTGTAAATAGTAGAAGTTACCTTCCCATGTGCTTTTGATCACTGCCCCAGCATTTCCGGATGATCACGACTTCAATCTCTGTATAACATGAGAACAATGTTTATTAATAATAATGATATATCATACAGATACGGTGGGTCAAGCAGTCAATACTGATACTCGCCTAGCCACTGCAGGATGGCAACTACAGTTTCATTTGCTGTAGCACGATTCACCAACTGATTGGTACTAAGCCCTCGGTATCATACTGGAAGATAATTAGTGGAGATAATGATGGAATGGGCGACAAGGAACTGAGTCTGGTGGAATGTTTAAACAGCATGCAATGCAGTGGATATGATACAGAAAGTGCTGTGTAATTTGTACCCCTAAACAGGTATGCATCAAACATTTTCTGTACAACGTAAGTAAACGAACTCGTACTTAATTCTTTTTAGTGGTATAGCAGTAACACTTACTGCCTTTACAATGTTACCAAAACTTTTTGGTCGATGACTCAAATCTCTACACTGCGCTATCTACCATGCTCCTTCGGTTAGAGCCACTCGCGCACTGAACCATAGGTCATAGGTCAAATGTAAGGCTATGGCACGATTCATTTATAGCTGGACGGTTTCGGGACGTACTGAATAAACTAATCTAGTGTACTAAAGTTCTGCGGCAATGAACTACATTCGACCTTGAGCACAGGGTCCGTTTCGAGCAGTAATGTGCACAAGACATTTTAAACGAGTTGGGAGATAGTTGTTGATGCGTTTACTAAACTTTGTTCAAATGCTCTTTGAACGAAATATTTGTATTGCTTTTCTGTACCAGCCGAGGTAGTATAAATTGAACGCAACGTAAGAATGACTAGTATCGCAAGATGCCCTACGCACGGAGTTTGGAGAAGATCCGTCACACTGTTACTCGTAGCTCCAGGCTCAGACATGAAACCTAAAGTTTTGACCGTCAGTATGCTTTTAAAATGAAATCAATCAAGCTCCTAGTTCCTACCTTTTGTCACTTCGTAATGCTATACAGGTGAAGAGAAGTCCTAAAGCCAATTTTATGCCGAAAACCATAGTCTTTCCTGGAGGACTGCTAGAGCCTGTAGACTTCTCGCCTAAATGGCTGGATATCTCCTCATCCCTGCAAGATTTTCCTGTCAGTACATCAGCTATGTTTCCGAATATTTTTCAAAACGACTCGGAGAAGCCTGCCCAGGTACGAAATCTTACTACTTATTGTTGTCGCAGGGGATATGGTTATGTCAAACCAATATGGGTATGAGACTTTTCAATTACAGGAGATTAATGCTCATGTTGGATTCAGGATTGGTGCCATTAGGGAGCTGTTTGAGGAGACAGGGATTCTTCTATGCTCCGCAGGAGACTCAGGTCAGCTGTCCTACCTTTACTCACATTCTTGATGTCATGTTGTATAGCATGATATCTATCCTAACACTCCTATGACCACTAACAGACAAGGCCATAACTGTCAGTGATGAGTGGCGGAAGAGAGTTCACCAGCAGCCAGATGATTTCATGGTCATGTTCAAAGAGCTAGGCACTTTTCCCAGTGTACACCTGCTGTATAACTGGAATACATGGCTCACTCCCATAGGCCTGAAGGTAAACCTCCTAATACTCTCAAACCCTGAAATGTGTTAACTGCAGTCTCCAGGTTGGGTTGATGGAGATGGATCAGAAAATCCATCGTGATACTCACAGATCATCAAGAGTTGTCTCCCCAAAAGAACAGTGTTGAGGATGAAATCTGGGGGGAGAGTTGAACAGAAGATAAATAGTTCAGTAATTGAACTCAGACGTGAAAATTTTCAATGTTTTTTTGTGGATTGAAATATTTGTGGATTGAGAGATCCAAAGACATTTGCATTATGCATTTTTCCAATCCAGTTACATATCAATCAAATTATGTATTAATCGAGTTCATGTCTAACCGCAGACTGTTGAGTTGAGGATATACCTGTTTGGCAGTGTTTTTGACAAAACAGCATTGTAAATTACGCATTTCAGTTTGCAACTGTGGCTATTACTTTGTTGAAAGTATGGCTCATCTAATACGTACGCTATGTCAGTAAAGTCGTTGTGTGACCGGACTGATACTGTAGAACAGGGAATTTATGCATTTGTTTAATTCTTGCGTTTTCGAGAATTTTTGGCTGATCACAAAAATTGAGCACACAAATATTTCTTTGTTCGATTGATGTCTATACACTAATTGAAAGAAACAAAAAAACACATTTTTGCAAAATTATATCACAAACTAAAACGCAAAGATTGTGCTCGCAAAAATTTCTTGTTTTACAGTATGTTGCTGCTTGTTTAGGGTTCCCAGAGACGGTACGACACACAGTTCTATATCGCATTCCTGGACGATATCAGTGACCTTCACCCTTCCTCAGACGATATGGAGGTCACTGATGTGAAGGTTAGCCACACAGGTTTACATGCATCCATCTTAGCTCGGTACTTCACAAGTACGAATGACTGTCTCATAATCAGCACCATACCCATGCAACGATTAGCTCCGCCCACTTCACCCACACTCATGACTGTCTCATAGTCAGCTCCATACTGTATATGTAAAAACAATTGCAATTGAGCATTAAATGCGATTTTGGAAAAACTAATTTTTTCGCATTTATTATGTATCATATTTATTTTTCAGAAGATTTGCAGCTCATTGCAGAAGTTGCAAGATCGCAATTTTTACTCATCGCATTTATTTCTCAACAGACCTTTTCGCATTTATTTGTCTCGCATTTATTTTTACTTATACAGTACCCATACTACGGTTAGCTCCGCCCACTTCACCCATACAGCAGTCAGCTTCACTCATATAGTAACCAACTCCGTCTATATCAAGCCCACTCAGACTACAGACTCAGACTACAGACTCAGACTACAGACTCAGACTACAGACTTAGACTACAGTAACCGCTGATTTATCTACAAGGAACAATTAGGCTCATAGTATAATTTAGTGTTCGTTTGCTGCCAAAGAACAAGTACCTGCTGCTAGATGTTTGTTGCACTACGCTCACGCTATGGTGCTGTTTCTATGCAGTTCTGGTCAGCTGATGAATTGTTAATGAAAGCTCTCTCTGGCGAAGCCACCATTGCCCCGCCACAGATGTATGAATTGCAAAGGCTGCTCAGCTTTGATTCCATCGAAGAGGTCAAGCAATATTCTGGATCTTGCGATAAACATGGAACGGAGAGAATTTTCCCTGTTCAGATCAAGTGTAAGGATGGACTGCTGCGTGTGCTGCCTGGTAAATATCGGAACATCTCGGTCGTAACATTATAGAGAGAGAGAGAGGGGGGGTACGAGAGGAGGAGAGAGAGGGGGCGCGAGAGGGAGAGAGAGGAAGAGAGGGGAGAAGAGGAGGGAGG
>ERZ1740065.1684-NODE-1684-length-13450-cov-4.006719_pt1 | contig 13450 bp, 15 predicted proteins | sample MGYA00581738_ERZ1740065 | MGnify/ENA primary metagenome ERZ1740065 (study PRJEB43018, sample SAMN04849749) | marine metagenome | isolation source: floating plastic debris | place: Pacific Ocean | collected 2008-09-01 | study: EMG produced TPA metagenomics... | reverse complement strand
TTAAACTCGGGTAAAATGTCTCTGATTTTTGTGTCCAAGGTTAGTTTGCCTTTGGCTACCAACTGCATAGTTGCCACAGCAGTGAACATCTTTCCCATGGAAGCAATATTGAAATGGGAGTGGTTTTCATTCTCGGTATTCGACTTGCTGAAGCCAAATGTTTTTTGATATAAAATGGAATCTGTTTTTGCGATTAGAATTCCACCATGCAGTACACCTTTGGCATCAAGTACTTCGCATTTTTCTTGAATTAGTGCTATCTTATCAACACTGGGAGTTTTGGAGATTGGAAAATACGGGAGCATTAGAATCGCTACCCCTAGAAAGTATGATTTCATATTGAGAAGGTTGAGTTGTTATTTAAAAGAAAGACGGTAAATTTGGTTCGCCGTTGCAAAACAAGATGTTAGAAGCCACTGAATTGGAACGTCGCAAACCGGTTTGGAAAGCGCTTTCAGAATTCTATTTGGATACTGAATTGCAACCCTCGGATTGTGACCATGTTGCCAGGGTTTTAGGCTCATCTGGTTTCACGCTGACCGAGCTAAAAGCAATTGACCGTTTTGAAGTATTTCCGGTTTTAATAAACAATCTTCTCAGTCCAACCGGGTTCTGGACTGCTTTTGAGGAACCTTGGCTCCATGAAAAGTGCGTCATAGCCTGCAAAAAGAAAAATCATGCGCTGGTGCGCTTAAAGAACTTTATCGTCTATTCGCTGTTTGTCGGAATAATGAAAAAGCAATGGCGTGAAATTGAAAAAAGAATAGAATAGATTATTTATAATAAAGCGTAAAAACATGGAAAAACTGAATGATACTCAAATAGAAGACCAGCTAAAGGCACTAGACGGCTGGAGTTACAATACTGAAAGTATCCACAAGACGTATACTTTTAGTGATTTCAAAGCAGCTTTTTCTATTATGACGCGTATCGCGTTTGAGTGCGAAGCCATGAACCATCATCCCAATTGGGAAAATGTATACAATCGCCTTACCATTCATCTCAATACTCATGATGCAGGTGGTGTGACGGAATTGGATTTTGAATTGGCTAAAAAAATCGAGGAAATCGTTGAAATCTAAAAGTCAATGTAAATCCAAAAAAACTGTACCGCATTTTTTTACATTTGTTTTCCGTAATTATTAAAATCAGAAATGGGAAGAGCATTCGAATTTAGGAAAGCCCGTAAAATGAAACGTTGGGCCGCAATGTCCAAAGCTTTTACACGTATTGGCAAAGAGATTGTCATGGCGGTAAAAGAAGGTGGTCCCGACCCTGATTCCAATTCCAAACTCCGTGCGGTTATTCAGAATGCGAAGGCCGTAAACATGCCCAAGGATAACATTGAGCGTGCCATTAAAAGAGCCTCTGATAAAAACCTTGGCGATTTCAAAGAGATACTTTTTGAAGGGTATGGCCCTCATGGCATTGCCGTATTAATTGAGACCGCAACGGATAACAATACCCGAACGGTGGCCAACATTCGAAGCTATTTCAACAAGTGCAACGGCAGTTTGGGTACTTCAGGCTCTGTTGAATTCATGTTTGACCATACGTGTAATTTCCGAATCAATGCCGAAGGGGTAGACCCCGAAGAGTTGGAGCTGGAAATGATTGACTATGGCGCCGAGGAGGTTTTTGTAGACGATGATGGTATTTTGATTTATGCCCCTTTCGAAAACTTCGGAGCCATTCAAAAAGAATTAGAAGCTAGAGATTTCGAAATTTTATCCTCTGGTTTTGAACGCATTCCCCAAGTGACCAAAACACTAAACGAAGAACAAATTGCTGATATCGAAAAGCTATTGGAAAAAATTGAGGAAGACGATGATGTTCAAAATGTGTACCATACGATGGAGGAAGTATGATGTATACCGTTCAACCCTTTGTAAACATTCCGAATAGTATTCGACAAATTTGATAAAAACTATGCGCAGCGTTCTTCTCTTTATATTTCTCTTTTGTACTACAGCTTCCAGTTTTGGTCAAAATATGACGGTTGACCTCCTTATAGAAACCATCAAACAAGAAGCTGATACCATCAAGGTTGAAAACAATACCATAGAATTCGAGTTCAACGACGCGCTATTGATTTGCATTCATGATGAAAATGCCAATCGCATGCGCATCATTGCCCCTATCGTTCGTAAAGAACAATTGGATGAAGAGGAGATTTTGAACGCGCTGGTAGCAAATTTCCATTCGGTTTTGGATGTGAAATATGCTCTGAGTGATGAAATTTTATGGTCCGTATTTGCCCATCCCTTAAAGCAGCTATCGGAAGCGCAGGTGATAGATGCCATTCAACAGGTGTATGCCGCAGCAATTACCTTTGGCGATTCGTATTCCAGTACGAATTTGGTTTTCCCTGGAAACACTAAAAAGGTGGAAAAACCTAAACCAAAATCACTGAAAAAGACCTAGTAACTGTATTCGGGTACTCTTCCTTTCACACCTTCGAAAAAGGCATCTATAGCCTCGAAGTCTTTTTCCATATCTGAAGTTGGCCAAAAAGCCTCGGAGAATTTCACTTCTTTTTTCCCAAAGTCGAAAGCGACCAATACGATAGGAACATTTGCTTTTTTTGCGATGTAGTAAAAGCCTGTTTTGAGTTTATCCACTTTTTTGCGGGTTCCTTCTGGTGCTAAAGCAAAACGAAAAATCTTCTTGCTCTGGAATACCTCCACTACGCTATCCACGGTATTGGTGTTCTTGGAACGGTCCACTGGAGTACCTCCGGTCCATCGTAAGAACCATCCAAAAGGACCATCAAATAGGCTTTTTTTACCGATGTAATTAATTTCAATGCCTAAAATACTTCGGACAACTAGTCCCAGAAAAAAGTCCAGCCAATGCGTATGGGGTACCACGGCGACCACATATTGCTCCACATCTGGAAATTCACCATTGAACTCCCAACGCATGATTTTGAAATATAAAAACTTGGAAAAGCTTCTCATATGGGTATCCCTTTCGGGCTAGATTCTCTCAAAAAGCTTGCGCAAGCGCTCCGGACACATTTCGTTTTCCCAATCTGTACCCAGGGCATTCTCCCAAAGCGGTTTCATCCCCAATGATACTTGGACCAAAGTATCCAATTCATCTGCTGCTAAATTCGCGCACAATCCGGTGGGTAGATCAATTTGGTGCTTTTCCAACATCTTTTGGAAAAGGGCAACCCCTTTTGGGTAAAATTCTTCCAAATGTTGAAACACCAGGCAGTTCCCTATGCCGTGTTTGGTTCCCAAAAGATAAGACAGTCCGTAGCTCATGGCATGCGCAACACCCACCTGTGAATAGGCAATACTCATCCCGCCATGCCAAGAGGCCATCATCAATTTATCTTGTGCTTCTTCAGGAGGCAAATCCCCTAAAAAGACTTCTTTGCAAAGGGCAAGGGCCTTTTCACCATAACTTTGGCTGAAGGCGTTTAAATAGGTACCTTCCAATGACTCAATACAGTGGATGAAGCAATCCATTCCGGTGTAAAACCATTGCTCTTTTGGAACGGTCTCCGTAAGCTTGGGGTCCAAAATAACCTGGTCAAAAGTGGTATAATCTGAATTGATACCCTGCTTTTTGGTGGGTCCGAGTAGCACCGTGGTACGGGACACTTCCGCCCCAGTACCACTAATGGTAGGAATGCCTGCATGATACAACGAAGGTTCTTTCACCAAATCCCACCCCTGATAGGTTTCGGCTTTGCCTGGGTTGGACAACATTATGGAAACGGCTTTGGCCAAATCCAACACCGTTCCACCGCCAATACCAATAATTCCTGATGGAAGGTTTTCATGTTGATTCCTGAGATATTCTACTAGTTGGTCTACCTGCTTGGTTTTGGGTTCCTTTTCTGCGGAGATGAAGAGCACTTCGTCATCATACCGTAAGGGAATTTGCTCTGGCAAATACTTTCCTTCAAACCAATCGTCAACCAAAAAAATAAACGGTGCTTTGTTCCCTTTTCGTTGCTTGGACAGAATTTCGTCCAAGGCATAAAAACTTCCCCGCCCAAAAACCACTCTGGGTACCATAGGAAAGTTCTTGAACTTCATCTGCGTCTTTACTTTTTGATTTTCCTTTATCAAACTACATCCTCCTTCCTTTATAGATATTTTAAAATATCCTGTAAGCTGTTAAGCGTTAAATGACCATTGACTTCGGCTTCATTTGAAACCATTTCATGCGCCCAAGTGGTGTGAAACGGTACATGAACAGCCTTTCCGCCAAGGTTTAAAATAGGAACCACATCTGATTTCAATGAATTTCCTATCATCAAAAACTCTGACGTGGAAATATTGAGATGGTTTAACAAGTTGGCATAATTATGTTCCTTCTTGTCACTCAACACCTCCACATGGTTAAAATATTTTGACAAACCCGATTTCTCCAACTTCCTTTCTTGGTCCAATAAATCGCCTTTCGTCAAAACGATAAGTCGGTACTTACCCTTTAGTTCTTCCAATACTTCCACCACGCCATCAAGCAACTCCACTGGTTTTGATATCATGTCTTTGCCCAAATCCAAAATCTCCCATAATACGTTAGGTGAAACTTTGTTTTGGGATAAATCCAAAGCGGATTCAATCATGGAGAGCATAAATCCCTTTACACCATAACCGTAGATTGAAAGATTGTCCATCTCCATCTTGAACAGCTCCTGGTCTATTTTATTTTTGGTTTCATACCCTTCCAAAAGCTCTGCGAATCGTTCTTCCACCTCCCGAAAATAGGTTTCATTCACCCAAAGGGTGTCATCGGCATCAAAGCCAATTACCTTTATGTTTTCGAAATCTATTTCCATGCTTTTCTTGCCTTTGCCAAATCTTCAGGAGTATCTATTTCAATTCCTGTGACTGCGGTTTCGACCATTTTAATCTTTTTTCCGTATTCCAGAAAACGAATAGCCTCAATTTTTTCTTTTGCCTCTAAAGGTTTCATTGGTAATCGTTGAAAATCCATTAGGGCTCTCTTCCGAAAGGCATAAATCCCCTTGTGTTTAAAATATGGGGCATTCACGGATTCATCTCTGGGATATGGGATGGGCGAACGTGAAAAATAAAGCGCAAAACCCTCATAGTCCACAATAACCTTAACCGTATTGGGATTTTCGATTTCATCCCAATTTTGAATCGGAGTCATTAAAGAAGCTAAATCTATTTCCTCAGCTTCATCTTCCCGAAAAACCTGAATGACCTTAGCCAAACTTTCCTTTTCGATAAAAGGTTCATCCCCTTGCACATTGATGATGATATCCACATCCATATCTTCAACCGCCTCAGCGATTCGGTCACTTCCACTTTCGTGTTGCCTTTGACTCATAATATATTGCCCACCAGCGTTTTCTATGGTTTCCGCGATGATTTTGCTATCCGTAACCACAAAAACAGCGTCAAAAAGTCCAGTTTCCGTAGCCGCCTCCATAGTCCTAACAATGACGGGTTTGCCCTCCAAATCTTGCATGAGCTTCGCAGGAAAACGTGACGCTTGATAGCGCGCTGGAATCATAGATATTACTTTCACCCTGAGTTCTTTTTTCGTGGACGTAATTTTCGATAAATCCGAAAGGTAATGACCAGTATAATAATGACCAATATCGCCGCAATTGGGGGCACCAATATAGATGCCGTTGAAACAGCAACCGCTGTTCCTGTTTCAACCACCGATACCACAGGATTGGCCAAACCGCCCGTAGTGGCGGATGAAGTTAATCGCCCTGCGGCATTCGCTCCTTTTATAATTGTTGCACTACCTCCCCCTGCAATAATTGCCAAGGCCCATGTAGTAACGGGGTCCAAACCTGCAACGGAAGACACCATCGCCGCGGTACCCGCTATTCCCGCTAAGGGTATCGCAATGCTATCCAAAAGATTATCGACCCACGGAATAAAATAGGCGAAGATTTCCACCAACATAGCGACACCCAGAGTAATCAAGGCGGGTAGGCTACCAATCCAAGCCCATTCCCCATTAAGTTCCCAAAACCCAGAAAAGGCAGCCAAACTCAAGGCGAAAAGTGGCAAAAAAACTCGGAATCCAGCAGAAGCTGCGAGACCAATGCCTAGAAAAATACTTATCATGGATTCGGGTCCGATATTCATGGTAATCGAAAATACGCCTTTCCTATTCAACAAAAAAATCGTCCTTGAAACCTATCAAATAAAGCTTTTGTTGTGAACGGGTTACGGCGGTGTATAACCATCGAAGGTAGTCTTTGTCAATGCCATTTGGGAGATAAGGTTGCTCCACAAAAACGGTTTGCCATTGCCCACCCTGAGATTTATGGCACGTAATAGCATACGAAAACTTCACTTGAAGCGCATTGAAGTATTTGTTGTTTTTGACCCCTAAAAACTGTTTGTATTTTGATGTTTCATGCTGATAATCAGCCAAAACTTCTTGATAGAGTCGGTTGCCATCTTCATAACTTAAAGAAGGGGTTTCTGCGCTAATCGTATCGAGTAGCAATACGGTCTCAAAAGGTCTTTGATTTGGATAATCCACCATTTGAACACGTACTTCGGCGAACGTAAATCCATACAATTCTTTAATCGCAAAAAGCTCTAGGATTTCAATGATGTCCCCATTGGCTACGAAACCGGCTTCCGAACTGGTTTTTAACCAGAAATAATTGTTCTTGACCACCATCATGTAATCCCCTACCGCAATTTGATTCTCCAAGAATAGAATTCGCTCACGTATATTCTGATTGTAGAGATTCGCGCGCTTGTTCGAACGGACCACAATCACGGTGTCTTCTTTCCCGTTTTCTCGATAAGCGTCTTCAATAGCTTCCAAGATATCCGGTCCATTTTGAAGGCGCACCAAATCCGTAAATCCATCCAAATTGAACCGAAATTCCTCGTAGAATTCATCTTGTATTTGTGTTCGGAGGTTGGTGGCGTTATGTAGAATTCCAGAACTATCTGACTGTCGCATCACTTCGTCCAATTCGAGGCAATCTACCTGTTTGTTGTATTGTAGCCCCAGCTGGTTTTCATCCAATGCAGGACTCATGGTCAGTTTCACAGGAGGTAGCTGTGCGGTGTCCCCTATTAATATGAGCTTGCACCGATGGCCGGAATACACGTATTGCATCAAATCATCCAATAGTGAACCATTTTCAAAAAGTTTGGAATCCGCTGGGGTATCCGAAATCATAGAAGCTTCATCTACCAAAAAAATGGTGTTGCGATGCTTGTTGGGCGAAAGCACGAACTGCACCCCGCCTCCCTTCTGTTTTTTCGGAAAGTAGATTTTCTTGTGTATGGTCAAAGCCTGAGTCTTGGAGTACAAAGACATGACCTTGGCAGCACGTCCGGTGGGTGCCATAAGTACAGAAGCCATTTTCACTTTCCACAAGGAGGATACCAGCGTTCCTATAATCGTGGTCTTTCCCGTACCCGCAAAACCCTTTAAGACAAAAAGGCGGTCGTTGGATTTATGAAACACGAACTCGGAGAGTTTGCCTAAAGCCAACCGCTGTTTCAGGGTCAATTCATAAGGGAATTTCTCCTCAAGTTTTCCTAAAAAAGTGCTGGGTGTAAGTGCTTCCATACCGCCTAAATATAGGGCCGAATTTTATAGCAAAAACTTTCGTGATTAAAAAAAAATTGTAGATTTGTCTATAACCGCTAAATTAACTCAGAAAGACTTTTTATATGTTAAGTTTAATTCTTATCATCGTTGGTATTTGCCTAGTAACCGTAGGTTTGGTATTTGTTATCGATAGGTTTCTACCCGGCAAACTCAAGCCTTTTTTAGTATTGGGTTTTGGACTTTTAAGTATTTTTTTAGGATACAAAATTTACGAGTCCATCAACGCTCCAATTGAATTCAACAAGGTACGCAAAGAACGTTTCTCACAAGTTATCGCAAAGTTGAAAGATATCCGTGATTCACAAGAAGCGTACAAAACAGTAAATGGAAAATTCGCCTAGGATTTTACCAGTTTGATTCAGTTTATCGATACAGGCAGCTACACCATCACGCAGCAAAGAGATTCTTCTTTTATGAAATTTGACGATGCTTACGGTATTGAATTGCAAAAGGACACCGTTATCATTGATACTTTGGGTTTTGTAAAAGTGAAAGATTCTTTGTTCAAGGCAGATAACCGCTATAAAACTATGATGGACGTGCCTTATGCTCAGAGTAATGAGAAGTTTGAGATGAAAGCAGATATTTTGGATACTAAAGGATACAAGTCTCCTGTATTTGAAGCCAAAGTAGCCAAAGAGATAGTACTATACGATCAGCCAACAGATTTGCTGAATCGAGAAAAAGCACACCAAAGTGTGGAAGAGGTTAATGGTGCCGAAATCAAAGTAGGCTCGCTAACCGATGTAAGCACAAATGGCAACTGGCCTCCTATTTATGACTCAAAAGGAGACTAAAAATACCACTGAAGATTTTAATAAGTTGTCCATTCAAGTTGGCTTGAATGGACTTTCTTTTTGTGTACAAGACACTGTAAATCAAGAAGTCTTGGCGTACGAACGGGTTCCTATCAAAGTGCACTCTACGCCGTACCTTTTGCTCAAAGAGCTGAAAACCATCCTGAACACCAAAAAAATTGAAAGCGCCAGGTTTGCAGAAGTGCTTGTGGTACATCGCAATGGATTGTTCAGTTTGGTGCCCAAATCCTTGTTTCAAACCGAAGAACTGCCCAACTATTTAAAGTTCAACGCCAAAATCATGGCCAATGACCAAATTGCCTATGATGTTTTGGATGACCACGAGATGGTAAATGTCTACATCCCTTTTACCAATGTGAACAACTATATTTTTGAACTTTTTGGTGAATTCGAGTTCAAACACAGCGGAACCGTATTGATTCATACGTTGTTGGAGCACAATAGAGCATCACAAGATACCTTCTGTTATGTTCAAGTTATGGAAAAGGAGATGGAGCTCGTGGTCATTTCTCAAAAGAAACTCCTACTGTACAACTACTTTGAGTTTAAGAATGATGAAGACACTTTGTACTACATCCTTTTTGTGCTCGAACAGCTGAATATTCCCGCAGAATCGGTTTTGTTACGCCTTTTCGGAAATGTGGAAGAAGGGGATGCCCTTTTCAAAAGGTGTCAGGAATTTGTAAAAAACGTCTCCATCTTTGTACCTACAAATTCTGCTGATTTCGCTGAGGATTTCAGTACCCAAAGTATTGACCTTACGGTTTTCAACAATCAGTAATGCGTATTATTTCAGGTTCCCATAAAGGCAGAAGACTCATAGCGCCTAAAAAACTGCCCGTTCGCCCCACTACCGATATGGCCAAAGAGGCACTGTTCAACGTGTTGCAACATCAATTTGACTTTGATGACCTTACCGTCATCGACCTTTTCTCAGGTACTGGGAATATCACGTATGAATTTGCGTCGAGGGGCACCAAAAATATTTATGCGGTTGACGCCAACAACCACTGCGTGCAATATATTTCAAAGACCTCCAAAGCTTTGGATTTTGATATCACAGTCTTAAAACAAGATGTATTTCGGTATTTGGAAAGGACTTCTCTCAAAGCTGACGTCATTTTTGCTGACCCCCCTTACGAACTATCACAAGCGGATTTGAGTCGACTGGTACAACTCGTTTTTGAAAAAGAACTCTTATTACCTGAAGGACAATTGATTTTAGAACATACACCGCAACGGGATTTCTCAACATTCGAACCCTTTGTTCAATCTCGTAAATATGGGAGCAGCGTTTTCAGTTTTTTTGAATAAAAGCAGGCCATAAGCCGGATTCTGTCGAGCCCTATCATTTATCTAGACCCAAGGTTACCCCGGGGTTCCAACCGCCTACCCTCCAATTTGGGCGTGCAGCCCTCAAACACTGGTTTACATGGCGTTTCACCGCATAGAGTTTACCTGATTTCACTACAGCCGAACTGTACTTGCTTTCTGTTGCACTGGTCCTTCCGCCAATGGCGGAGACGGATGTTATCCGCTATGCTGCACTACGGTGTCCGGACTTTCCTCCCCAATCCGAAGATTGCGGCGATAAGGTGGCCTGCTGCGCGCAAAGGTAACGGAATTGTTAATAAATACTTGAGCGATACCGATAGGACGAAGGGGATTGCAAACAGCTATTTTTATATTTGTTAAGCACAAAATACGCTCACTTGGAACCTTTTGTTGTATCAGCCCGTAAATACCGTCCCCAGACGTTCAAAGACGTTGTGGGGCAGCAAAATATTACCAATACGCTGCTGAACGCCATTGAGAACAACCACTTGGCCCAAGCCCTGTTGTTTTGTGGTCCTCGAGGTGTGGGAAAAACAACTTGTGCGCGAATCTTGGCGAAGAAAATCAACCAAGATGGTACCGAGCAAGCCGATGAGGATTTTTCCTTCAATATTTTTGAGCTGGATGCTGCCTCCAATAACTCCGTAGATGACATTCGCAGTTTGATAGACCAAGTTCGGATTCCCCCGCAAGTGGGAAAATACAAGGTCTATATCATTGATGAAGTGCACATGTTGTCACAAGCTGCCTTCAATGCGTTTTTGAAAACCTTAGAGGAACCGCCAAAGCATGCCATTTTTATTTTGGCGACTACGGAGAAGCATAAAATCATCCCGACCATTTTATCGCGCTGCCAGATTTTTGATTTCAAGCGCATTACGGTTAAAGATGCCACGGAATATCTCAAATACATTGCGGAACAACAAGGCATAGAAGCCGAAGAAGGTGCCTTGCATATCATTGCGCAAAAAGCAGATGGTGCCATGCGGGACGCCTTATCCATTTTTGACAGGGTGGTAAGCTTTTCTGGCAAAAATCTGACCCGCAAGGCGGTAACCGAGAACTTGAACGTCTTAGACTACGAGGTTTACCTCAAGACTACAGAATTGATTTTGGAGAACAACATTCCAGCTTTGCTGATGCTGTTCAACGAAACCTTGTCCAATGGGTTTGATGGACACCATTTTATCATAGGGTTAGCATCACACTTTAGGGACCTGATGGTATGCCAGCATCCAGAAACCCAAGGCTTGTTGGAAGTAAGTGAAGATGCTAAGGCCGATTATGCCAAGCAAGCGGCACTGACTTCGAAAGCCTTTTTGTTACAAGCGTTGGAAATCGCCAACGAAGCGGACATTAAATACAAAGCCAGTAAGAACCAAAGATTATTGGTCGAGCTTGCCCTCATGAAATTAGCCTCCATCACGTTTGATGGAGAAAAAAAAAACCGTGAATTCCTGATTCCCGCTTCACAAGCCCGCGGGATGGCCACGCTAAAACCTCCAGTTGAAGCAACCGTTCCCTTATCCAAAAACATTTCAGAACCACCTTCTCAAGAATCCCCAAAGGTAGAGTCGCCACCCATGGAAGCGGTTCAATCGCCAATAGTTGAGACTGAAGCGCCTGTTTCCCAAGAAATGGAAGAAGTTCCTGCTACGGTAGCAGAGACCGAAGCGCCTGTTTCGGAAGCACCGGAGGTTGTTCCTAAACCCATCGCGATAGTCAAATCGGAAAAACGAGTTTCAGGACTTTCGCTATCGAGCATCAAAGCCAAAAAGGAGCACCAGAATACCAAAAAACCTGATGTAGTTCAGGAAGCATTACCTGAAGAAGCGTTTACTGAAGCTGAAATGCTGGAACATTGGAACACTTTTGTGGCCCAACTTGAAGCAAAGGGTAAAAAAATATTGGCCAGTAACTTACAGACTGATGTTCCCAAACTTAAAGACCAAAATACCCTCTGGATTGAGCTACCTAACAGTACCATGAAAAAGGAAATCGAGCGGGAACAGGGTGGTTTGATGCAATACCTTCGGGAAAACTTGAACAACCATGCGATTACATTGCACATTACCGTAAACGAAGAGGTTGCCAAAAAGTTTGCCTTTACGCCTGAGGAGAAATACGAAAAACTAAAGGAAAAAAACCCGGCAATTGAGCTTTTGCGTAAGGAGTTTGACTTAGACTTTTAGTCCAGATTTCAGTTGTCAGGCGTCAGATTTCAGGTGGTTTCCTTTCAAACTATAATAATACCGTCCAGCTATGGAAGACACAAATTTCACCAATGGCACGGATTAAATCAGCGTCAACCTGAACTTGCCTGCCCGTCCGTTTATGCGAGGTTCAGGGTCTGTTTTCATTGGTGCCATATTCTAAAAAGATGCTGAATCCAGTTCAGCATGACCTTAATGAGGTATGTTTCATCTAGACACGGATTTCACAAATGGCACGGATTCCTTAAGGGGTATATTCCGAACAGGCGAAGTGAGTGAAGGAATCTGTATCAATGCGCAATTAGCAATGGACAACAAACAATGACCTGTTAACCGGCACCAAATTTCAGTTTTAGAAATGTGAAGTCTGCTATTGGGGCCTTTTTTGAATGAGATTCTGCGTCCCTGCCTGAATGAACGGGCAGGAAGCATGGAATGACAATGTTAAGGCGTCACTTCGAGTGGTTTTGGCGAAGCCAAAAGTGTATAGAGAAGTGATGGTCGCAAAAAAACTTCTCGACTGCGCTCGAAGTGACAACCAATTATTCCATTCTCTTACATGGGTAAAAGTGTATTGGGAAGTGTAAGACTAAAACAAGTAGCTTCACGATACACTAATGTATTTATTTCGAAATTGGGTTCGTCTCAAACTAATACAAATTCCGCGAATCGCACTGATTTCTTGATGGGCTATATTCCGAGGGACGGCCGTCGGTCAAAACCTCTGGCGTCGAACGAACGAAGTGACCGAAGGAATCTTTTACTATGGGCAATGGACAATGAGCAATGAACAGTTCACAGTTATCAGTTATCAGTTATCAGTTATCAGTTATCAGAAGTCAGACTTTTGATGTTTAATGTTTGATGTGCAAGGTGAAAAGTAAAGGGTCGAGGGTTGAAGGTCGAAAATTAAATGTTTGGGATATTGCTAATTGTTAATTGGCTACTGGTTATTGGTTATTGGTTATTGGTTATTGGTTATTGGTTATTGGAAATTGAAATTTGAATCTGGAATATCCTAACTTTGAATTTGCTAAAATGAAAACCATGCTAGGACTAAAACTCCCTACCGACCCGCGATGGGTGAATATTGTTGAAAAGAACATCGAAGAGATTTTAACAGACCATGCTTACTGCGAGCAAAAGGCGGCAAGTACGGCGATTTCATTGATTATTGGTTTTCCGGAAAAGTCAGAGTTGGTCAAGGAAATGACTGCTCTGGCCCGAGAAGAGATGGGACATTTCAATATGGTGCATGATAAGATATTGAAGCGAGGTTGGGTGCTCGGCCGTGAGCGCAAGGATGAGTACGTTCTGGAATTAATGAAGTTCTTCCCAAAAGGGGGGAGTCGCGAGACGCATTTGGTTCACAAGCTCCTTTATGCAGCTTAGATTGAGGCGCGAAGTTGTGAACGTTTCCGTTTGCTTTCCGAAGAAATCAACGATACCGAACTAGCTGACTTTTACCAAAACCTAATGGTCAGC
>ERZ1740065.1683-NODE-1683-length-13450-cov-4.848152_pt1 | contig 13450 bp, 13 predicted proteins | sample MGYA00581738_ERZ1740065 | MGnify/ENA primary metagenome ERZ1740065 (study PRJEB43018, sample SAMN04849749) | marine metagenome | isolation source: floating plastic debris | place: Pacific Ocean | collected 2008-09-01 | study: EMG produced TPA metagenomics... | reverse complement strand
TAAAGGGCATTCGCCAACTGAACTCCGCCGCCAGATAAATACCCGCCGGAACCCCCACTACCGAAGCCACCGAGAAGGCCGTCATGATGCTGCCGATGGCCGCCGAACGCCGTTCGAAGGGAATCGCATCAGCTACGATCGATAGGACGAGTGAAGACAGCATCCCCCCAAAAGCCCCGGTCAGGGAACGGGCCGCGAGGAAGAGTACGTAATTCGTGGTCAGGGCGCAGGCCAGGGTACTGACGGCAAAACCAAAAAACAAGAAGAGCAGGGCCTTTTTGCGGTCGAAACGATCCAGATAGAGCGCTCCCACCAGACTGGTAACAAAGGCCGCAATGGCGTAGGAAGAAACAATGAGGCTAAACTGCTGGGGACTGATCTGGAAAAGCTCCATGAATTGGGCACCCAGCGGCATGATGATCATAAAATCAATGATGTGGGCAAATTGGACTACCGCTAGGATGAATAGGAGTAACTTTTCATTCTTCATAAGCTGCTGCCAGTTACAACTAAAAGCACCTGCCAATAGTTCAGCAGGTGCCGGGAAAAATGACAAGGAATAAAATTCTTTGGTTGCGCCTGCTCGCCGGCCAAAAGGCAGTGTTGGGATGAAGCGGGAAAGATGGCGGATTGATATAAAGCTATTCAAATATAATAAAAAAAATCATTGATTGTCAAGTCTGACGGATATAGAAAAGCCCCGAGCGGAATCGCTCGGGGCTTTTTAGTAAAAGAGCAATCGCCACTCTGGGCGATGCCATCGGAGGGGGCTTAGTACTGTACGCCCAGCGCACGGAGGGTTTCAAAATCCAGTTTACCAACGGGCAGTCCGTTGTCCTTTTGGAATTTGGTCAAAGCCGCTTTGGTACGTACCCCCAAAATGTTGTCCGAAGGACCGGGCTCGTAACCGCGATCTTTGAGGGCATTCTGGATTTGACGAACGGTGTAAGCCGTCACTTTATCCGAACAGAGAATTTCTCTCCACTCCGTAAATCCACCCGCCTTCACCAGGCGCTTCCGGGTGACGGTAGTATACTCAGCCGGAACCTCAATGGTGCGGGTAGCGGCAGCAGCCTTCAGCTTGCGGGTCGAGGTCGTCTTGTATTCGGCGGGAATGATTTCCTCGCGGACGGTAGCGGGCGTCTTTACCACGCGCTTGGTCATGGTCTTGTACTCGGCGGGAATGACTTCCTCCCGCGTGCTGGCGGGCGTCTTGATCACGCGCTTGCTGACGGTGGTGTACTCGGCGGGAATGACTTCCTCCCGCGTGCTGGCGGGCGTCTTGATCATCCGCTTGTTGCGCGAGGCGTACTCGGCGGGGATTTCGATGGCCCGGGTACAATCGTCGCCATTGTCGGTGTATCCCTCGGGGCAGCCCTCACGGACCTGTTTGGTAACCGTACGATAGGTGGCGGGTACTTCAACCAGACACCAAACCAGACAGTCATTGGGGTCGGCCGATAGGCAGTTGCGATCCGCCTTTTTCTTGACCCAATTGGTGGAAGCTGGCGTCACTTCGATGCGCTCGGTAGCCGTCTCGTAGTTGGCCGCTACGCGCTCGATGCGGGTGGCAGCTTCCTTGGCTACGTATTGCTCGGCTACCGTTTCGTACTCGGCGGGAACGGCAATCATCCGCTTGGATTCGGCCTTTACCAGGATCTGTTCGGTAACCGTCTCGTATTCGGCGGGAACGGGAATCATCCGCTAGCAATCGGCATTTACCAGCACCTGCTCGGTAACCGTCTCGTAATCATCGGGAACGAGAAACATACACTAGCACTAGGCCTAAACCAGAACCTGCGTGGTGACCGTTTCGTATTCAGCGGGAACCGTCTCTACGCGCGAGCTAGCAGCTTTGACCAGCACCTGCTCCGTTACGGTCTCGTATTCATCGGGAATAAGACACTTTGCATAGCACTTGCCGGCCTGAGCATCCGGGGGTAGATCACCCGGCTGCGCCATGGCGGCAAAACCGCACAGCAAGAAGGTCGCTACAAGAATTAGGTTCAATCTTTTCATAATTGAAAGCGTTGGTTTAATTAAAAAATTGTATTCTTAAGACTTTGGTGTATTGTGGTACAAGGCTAAGGAGCTGCCTGATGCAACTTAGCGTTCGGTATCGGAAATTGTTTTCTTGATTCGGAGGTCTTGTAGGGATAAAAGTAAACTGTGTTGTTGTCTTTCTATTGCCTCGTATGCTGTTACCTACAAATTTAGCAGATATTTTTGGGATAACATAAATAATATTTGGTAATTATTTTGGGGTCGATCCCTTGATCGGAGGCCTCCGACATGGGCAAAATTCGCCCGTCCTTGTACAGAATGTTGATTTCTTCCTTCGACACCTTGTAGGCACTGTTGGATTCTTGGCCCTGAAAAACCAAGTGGTCGAGCGCCGCCTCGTCCATCGATCCGTAGCGATCTACGACCTTGTGACGGATTTTTTCAAGGTGGTCACGCTCGAAAGGTATTTTTTTAATTTCTACCCGAAACAAGCGGCGCTGCACCAAGCCCCGGGAGAGCAGGGCGAGGATGGGGTCGGGATGTTTTTGCCAGATCTTGAGCGCCATCATGACGTCAAAATCATCGAGGTCGGCAAAGTAATCGAGTAGGCGACGGCGGTCCCGTTCAAAATCGGCCAGCGTAAATTCCGTGTTCAGGAACTCGTTGAGGGCGCCCGGTACGGAGATGTTCTCCCCGGCTTGGGCCAGGGCCTTGGCCCGTCGTAGGGTCCGGATCAGCATCTGCTCGGCGGCCAGGACGGTTTTGTGCAGGTAGGCCTGCCAGTACATCAAACGGCGCGCCACCAAAAACTTCTCGATGGAATAGATGCCCTTTTCCTCCACCAAGAGCTCGCCGTCGCGTACCGTCAGCATCTTCGTAATCCGATCGTAGCCAATGACCCCTTCCGACACCCCCGTAAAAAAGCTATCGCGGTTGAGGTAGTCCATGCGGTCCATGTCCAATTGGCCGGAGATCAGTTGGTGGAGAAAGGGCTTGGCGTAGCGGTTTTCAAAAATGCGGATGGCTAGGTCGAGCCGGCCGTCGAACTGCTCGTTGAGCTCTTGCATAAAAAAGAGCGACAGTTGTTCGTGGTGGACGTTGACCAGGGTGTGTTCCAGGGCGTGGGAGATCGGACCGTGCCCGATGTCGTGGAGCAGGATGGCGATGGATACGGCTTCCTCTTCGGCCGGGCTAATCGCCACGCCCTTGGACCGCAGCACACCGATGGCCTGGCCCATCAAGTGGAGGGCGCCGAGGGCGTGGTGGAAGCGCGTGTGCAGGGCGCCGGGGTATACGTAGTCGGTAAGGCCCAGCTGACGGATCCGCCGCAGGCGCTGAAAGTAGGGGTGCTCCACCAGCTCAAATAAAATTCCGTAAGGGACGCTAACGAAACCGTAGACCGGATCGTTGAAAATCTTTTTCTTATTCATTTCGAGAGTCATTCAAAATAAATCCCCGGGCGAGGCGTTTCAACACTTACCGTCTACAGTCGATGCGTTACGGGGTCTTTTCCTACCTACCCGCTCCCGCAAGGACTCCGCGGCAAACCGCTCTCCTACACCGGGAATGAAAAATTGATCCATTCCAATAAAAAGCGCACAGCGTATGCCCAAAATATACAATTAAGGACAGATATTTATGCTCTCTTTAACCATTCCGGGTAATCCTTTGTTACCCTATTGCTAACAATTAAACCAACTACCGAATGGAAAAGATTAAAATCCTGTGGGCAGACGACGAAATTGACTTGCTAAAACCCCAATTGCTCTTCCTCGACAAAAAAGGCTACGACGTAGTAACCGTCAGCAACGGCTACGATGCCCTCGAAGAATGCGAGGAAACCAAAGACATCGACGTGGTCTTCCTCGATGAGTCCATGCCCGGGATGACCGGTCTCGAAACCCTCTCCAAGATCAAAGAAGGTAATCCCCACCTCCCCGTGGTTATGATTACCAAAAACGAAGCCGAGAACGTGATGGAAGAGGCCCTCGGTGCCCAAATTTCGGATTACCTCATCAAACCCGTCAATCCCAACCAAATCCTCCTCACCCTCAAGAAAATCATCGACAACAAACGGCTGGTCGCCGAACGGACTACCTCCGACTACCAGCAGGAGTTTCGCCAAATTCTGATGCAAATCAACGATGGCCCCAACGTCGAGGAGTGGGTGGAGGTCTACAAAAAAATCATCGCCTGGGAGCTCAAGCTCGACGAATCCAGCACCTCCAACGACATGGGCGATATCCTCGCCATGCAAAAAAGCGAGGCCAATGGTGAATTCTCCAAATTCATCCTCAAACGCTACGAAAGATGGCTGGCCGACCAAAGCGAAGCGCCCATCATGTCCAACAACCTGATGCGCAACAAAGTATTTCCCCACCTCAGTCAGGATACGCCCACCGTGATGTTACTGCTCGATAATCTCCGCTACGACCAGTGGAAAATGATCGAGCCCATCATCAACGAACTTTACCGGGTAGAAGAAGAGGACTTTTTTTACAGCAACAAGCCCCCCACCACCCAGTACAGCCGCACCGCCATCTTCGCCGGCCTCCTGCCCAGCGAAATCCAAAGGCACAACCCCGAGTGGAGGCTCAACGACAACGAAGAGGGGGGCAAAAACCTCCGCGACCACGACCTGCTCAAAGAACAAGTTCGCCGCATCGTCCGCAAAGACATCAAGGTCGATTACTTCAAAGTAACCTCCGTCCACAAGGGCAAACAACTGCTCGACAAAGCGCTCAACTTCCTCCACAACGACCTGACCGTCATCGTCTACAACTTTATCGACATGCTTTCCCACGCCCGGACCGAGATGGAGGTACTCAAAGAATTGGCCGGTGACGAAACTGCCTACCGCTCCCTCACGCGCTCCTGGTTCGAGCATTCCCCGCTCTGGGCCACCCTCCAAAAATTGGCCGAGCGCGATATCCGCCTCATCATCACCACCGACCACGGTACCATCCGTGTCAAAACCCCCTCCAAAGTAGTGGGCGATCGCGAGACGACTACCAACCTGCGCTACAAAGTCGGTCGCAACCTACAGTACGAAAAGCGCGACGTACTGGCCATCAAGGATCCCGCCAAGGTGGGACTCCCCCGCCCCAACGTCAGCTCGACCTTTATTTTTGCCAAGGAAGACAAGTACTTCCTCTACCCCAACAATTACAACCACTACAACAATTACTACCGCAACACCTTCCAGCACGGCGGCATCTCCCTCGAAGAAGTGATCTGCCCAGTCGTGCGCTTGAAGACTCGCTAAGCCTACCGCGCCTATGGATATACGTCTAGTCCCCCAAGAGGAAATTGATAAGACGAAGTGGAACAGTTGTGTACACTACGCACCCAATGGCAATATCTTTGGATACAAGTGGTACCTCGATAACGTGGCCAAAGATTGGGACGGACTGGTAGAGGGCGACTACGAATCGGTCTTCCCGCTGATTCACCGACAGCAAAGCAAGGGCTGGTGGGGGCGAAAGATTCCCGTGCTTCACCAGCCCGAGCTGATCCGAACGGCCGGGCTGTACTCGATCCACGTACTGTCGGAAAAACGCATCCGCAGCTTTCTCAACGCCATCCCCGAACGCTACCACCAGCAAGACATCACGCTGGGAGAGGGCACCAAGCCCCCCAGCGATATCGACTATCGGGTATCGGAGCAGTACAACTATATGCTGCTGCTTCAGGAACCCTACGAAAACCTGGCCGCGCCCTATCATCCCAACCTCCAGCAAGAAATCGAAAAAGCCCACCTCGCCCAGCTCGTCCCCCGCAACGACCTGCGCCCGGAAAGTCTGGCCGACTTTTACCGCCAACACGGTTCCGGCAGCGCCAGCGACCGGGAAATCCGCTCGCACGCGCTGTTGCGCGTCATGTACAATGCCCTCCACCGGGGTTGGGGCTTTGCCAGCGGCGTCAGCAACCGGCGCCAGGAACTCCTGGCCATCAACTTCTTTTTGTTTAGCCACAAACGGGTGGTCAGCCTGATGCCCGTCCAGTCGGAGGCGGGTGCTAAAGTGGGGGCACTGGCTTACTTGTTTGATATGTTGATGCGTACGCAAGCGGAAAAACCCCTACTCCTCGACTTCAACCTCCGTCAAAAATCCCCCTTTGCCGAAAGCTTCGGCGCCCTCCAACTGCCGTATTTTCATTTGGAAAAACGTTGAGCCGCTAAGGCCTCGTACAGGGTGTAGCCCCGTACCGCCGGTAGGTCTACCGCGCGGTAGCCGTCCGCGACGGGCTCCACGCCCTCCCGCAGGAGGTAGTACGACCGGTCAATCGGTTTGCGATCCAAGCTGATGTGGTAGTACCGCATAAAGTAGCAATGCAGGCTCCAACGCTCGTGTAAAACTGGCTCGATCCGAATGGTTTGATGAGGCCCCACCCGCTCCCCCATCAGCTTTACCGCTTCAATCAGGTCCCGATCCCGTTTGACCGTACCCAGCGCCAGCGTACTGGCACCCACACTCAACAGGACCAGGGCCCAAGCCAGTCCCAAACCCCAACCGTAGGCCCGGGGCGAGCGACGCAGCCCATTCGTCCAGTGCCGCCAGGGCGTGCTGGCCAGCAGCGCCAGGGCCAGGGCAAAGAAGGGAAAGGCCGGGACCAGGTAAAAGCCCTTTTGTACCATCGTCAGCAAGAGCGGCAGTACTCCCGACAGGCCCAGGGCCGTAAAGAAAAGGAGGTGGCGGCTCCAACCGACCGGTCGAGCCACCGTAGGCTTCCCGTAGCGGTGGATCAGTAAGGAAAGTAGGCTAAAAATCAGGGCGGGCACCAACTACAGTACCGTTTGGCTCAGGCAGAACCCCCGGGAATCTACCGACGGTGCGACCTCGATGCGACTGAGCAGTCGAAATTTGAGGTAGAACCAGAGGCTCTCCCGCGCAACGGGAATGGTAGCGAGTAGCCCGTACAGCAAGACCGGAACCGTTAGCAATAGCAGGCTACGCCCCAGCATCCGGCCGAAGGAATCATGCCGGTGTACCAGATAGTCGAAAAAGGGGATGGCCAGCGGGAACAAACCCGGCAGGCCCTTGGTGAGGGAGGCCGCAAAGATGCTGATTCCCGCCAGCAGCAGGCCACCGTAGGTCGGCCCCTCCGGCCGGCCGTAAGAGTAGCCCCAGTAGCAGGCCGCCAGTACAAAAACGCTCAGGGTATTTTCTTGCATGTTGTTTTGAAAAGACCAAAAGACCACGGGGACCCCAATCCAGCAGAGGATGGGCAGCCAGTAGAGTTCGGCCTCTTCCAATGAGGAAAATAGGCGCCGCCAGATAGCGGATAAAAAGCCAGCGCTCGCCAGGGCGCAGAGCAGAGAATAGCCGCGTTCGACGTAGATGGAGTCGCCCAATAGTCGGTAGAGGACGGCTTGTATCCCAAAGGCCAACGGCGGGTGCTCGTGAAAGGAATTGACGTCCCATTTGCTCCAGGTGGCGCTGAAGTAGGGTTGCCAAAAGGTGCCCAGCCCCTCCCCCAGATTGCGGGCTACACAGGTGTAGAGCAGGCCATCCATAAACATGCCCTCCGCCAGGAGGGCGGGCAGCAGCAGGGCGATAAAGACGGCGAGCGTCAGCAGGTGGAAGGGGGTCATCCGAGCAAACATGGGGGCGAAAGTATTTGAATTTTTACTCGCCCGCAAGAAAAAGCCAGCACGACACCCCGATTTTTTGACAGCGTCTACCGAGCTGGGGCAGCACCGATTTGTCGAAAACCATACAGAGTGGGGATAAAAATAAAAGGTCAGGCCACATTTTGTGGGTACGGCCCGTTATAAGATTGAGGCATACCACAGCATTAAAAATCTAAAAATATAAAGCAAATGCCCAGAAACAAACGTGTCATTGCTGGGCTATGTTTGCTCTTCGCGCTAGTCGCTTACTTTCCACTTTTCCTACACCTCGACGCTTTACCCCTCCGCATCTACGATGAATCCCGACTGGGAGTCAACACCTTGGAGATGCTCGACAACGGCAATTGGCTGGTCCCCCACTACGGCAAGACCCCGGACATGTGGAACCTAAAGCCCCCCCTGATGATCTGGACGCAGGTCCTGAGCATGAAGCTATTGGGTCCCAACGTCCTGGCCCTCCGCCTGCCCGCCGCCCTTTTTGGCACCGCCACCCTACTGCTCCTCGTCTGGTACGGCAGCCGACGGATGGGCTCCATTTACCTGGGCCTGGCCATGGGAACCAGCTTGCTCTGTACACCCGGTTACATCACACCCCACGTCACCCGTACGGGGGATTACGATGCCCTGCTCTGTCTGCTGTTGCTCGTACAGGTCCTCTGCTTTTTTGAGTGGCTGTGGGCCGAAGGCCGGGCCAGTCGGCGGGGCTTGTACGGATTCGCGATGGCCTTTAGCGCGGCGGTCCTCTGCAAGGGCATTGCGGGTTGTTTTTTACTGCCGGGTTTGTTGTTGGGAAGCGTGGTATTGGGGCGGTGGAAAAAGGTACTGTTTCCCCTCCGCAATTACCTAGTGGCGGCCTTGGCTTGGATGCCCATCCTGGCCTATTACCTGGGCCGGGAGGGGATCAATCCGGGTTACCTCCGGGCGGTTTGGGAGAACGAAATTGGCGGACGCTACGCTCAGGTCATCGAGCACCATCAGGGCCACTGGAGCTACTACCTCGGGCAGTTGGGGGATTGGCAGTGGGCGCCCTGGCTGTGGTGGGTTCCCCTGGCCCTCTGGGGCATCTGGGTCTGGGAAAAGGATCCCAAACGCCGGGCGCTATCCCTGTTTGTGGCCTTCCAGGGCTTGGGCTTGCTGGGGCTGCTGTCCCTGGCCCAAACCAAGCTCACCTGGTACATTGCGCCCAGCCTCCCCCTCTTCGCCATCACCCTGGGGACGGGCTTTTACGCTTTGTTTAGCCTGATGGCCCGCGCCATCGAAGTCCCCCAGGTCCCGTTGCGGAGCAAGTGGGCACTGCTGTTCCTGGCCCTGGCCATTTGGGGACGGCCCTACTGGCGGGTGGTCCAGTCGGTATACCATCCCGTGGATACCGCAGCCCAGGCCGATAAGATGCGTTACGGCCACTTTTTTAAGCGGACCAATTTGGAGGCGGGCAAGTACCTGGTGCCACGACAGGGCTCCAACAGCCACCTGGCCATTTTCAAGCACGTGCTGAGCAAGGAGGGCATCCAGCTGTTGCCCACCTACCCCCGGCCCGAGGGTTTGCCAGTGGGAACCCGGGTCATCCTCTGCGAAGAGCAGTCCAGGGAGTTTGTCCACGCCCACTACGATCATGAAATCCTCCGGCGGAGCGATCACTGTGAGTTGTTGGTCATCACTACGCCCAAGCCGATAAAGGGACACCTGGTCCTGGAATAAGCCCGCTCAAATATCGGATTTGAAAAGTGCGGGTGAATGCTTACTTTGCCCCAAAGTATCGGATGAAAAAAATATCCCGTCGTCGTTTTCTGCGCAATGGCCTGCTGGCGGGCCTGGGCCTGGGCCTACTCGATGCCGCTTGGCTGGAAGGCTTCTTTGTCGAACTCAAACGCCACGACTTACGACCGGCGGGGCAGGAAGCGGAGTTGCGCATTTTACAGATTTCGGACCTGCACCTCAAGTCCTTGGGCTGGAAGCACCAGCGCCTGCTCCGCAGCATCCGGCGGGCCCAGCCCGATTTGATCGCCATCACGGGAGATGCCATCGACGCGGCGGACCAGCTCGAATTGCTCGATCGCTTTTTGGGGCAATTGCCCATGGACACCCCCGTGGTCGCCATCCTCGGCAATTGGGAATACTGGGGCGAAGTTGATTTGGAGGCCCTCTCCGATACCTACGCCCGACACGGTGGCCAATTGCTCATCAACCAGCACCGGCAGTACACCTTCAGCGGCCGGAAAGTGGGTATCACGGGGATCGATGATTTCGTCGGGGGCAGCGCCGATTACGCTACCGCCATCCGGGATTACCAAGCCGTCGATTTTCACCTGGTCCTCACGCATTGCCCCGTACACTGCGACTGGATCGAACGGGAGCGGGGCCCGGAGCGGATCGACCTGATTTTGGCGGGGCATACCCACGGTGGGCAGATCACCCTGCTGGGCTACGCGCCCTACTGCCCCCCCGGAAGTGGGACTTACGTGCGGGGTTGGTACCGGGAGAGGGGCTTGCCCCTGTACGTATCCAAGGGCGTCGGGACGAGCGTCTTTCCCCTGCGCTTTGGATCGCGGGCCGAGGTGGGTTTGTTTCGGGTGTAAGCCTCAAATTAAGCGCACTTACTATTCCAAGCTAAATTTGATGCCCGTGGTATGTTGGCTGCGAACGGGCTGGCCACGACGGTAAGCGGGCAACCAGGGGGGCGATTGCGCGATCAGTCGGAGGCATTCTTCCGCCAGGAGTGGGCTGGGGGCCCGCAGTACTTCCACCGCTTCAATGGCCCCCGTCTCGGTGACCACAAAACGCAGGTGGACCATTCCCTCGATGCCGTTTTCACGAGCCAGCAATGGGTAGCGGATTTCGCGAAACAGAAACGCCATAAATAAGTCCTCCGTACACTCGTAAAATGCTTCGGAGTCGTAGCGGTACTGGTTTTCACAACCGGGGAAGGCGGGTCTTTCCCGTTCGTAGATCAGGTATTCTTCGGGCGGCAGCGCCCCGGGGGCGCTGGATTCGAAATACAGCAGCTCTTCGAGGTCGCCAGCGCGGTACATGACCTGTTTGCACAATTCCCCCTGCGCATCGTAGTAGCTGATGCTGCCTTCGATTGTACCCGCACGGTAGGTCCCAAACTGTCGTACTTTTTCGGTGGAGTCGAGCTTAGCCCAGGGCCCTTCGCGGAGGCCATTGCGGTAGGCTCCTTTGAACAGCCAGCCATTTTCCAGTAGGAGCCAGTCACCGTGGCGTTCGTCGTTTTGGAAGGAGCCCTCGAAACGCAGCTCGCCATTGTCCCACCACTCGGCGCAGCGGCCTTCCCGGATGGTCCTTTTTTTATCGCGGTAGCTGGTGAGGTGGGTCAGCTTACGGGTTTTGGGGTGGTAGCGTTTGTGGAGGTAAAGGCCCTGCGGTGTTTTCTCCAGGGTGGTGTGCCGGGTTTTGCGCAGCAGCTTGGAGCCGGGTTCGAGGCGATCGCGGAGTTTGCCCTGGGCGGAGGAGCTGGTGATCGTGCAGAGGCTGAGGAGGAGGAAGAGGAAGGTACGCATGGTCTTGGATTTTGATCCTTTTGGTGTGGGTCGTTGGGGGTTCCAGAGTGGGCTCGGGAGGGGGTTTGGGGCGTATGGCTGGAGCGGGGGGGTATACCCCGCCGGCTTGGTCTCATCAGCAGACGGGAGATGCGGGGGCGAAGCTCCGGGAACCGGAGTATGGCCGGAGTGGGTATTCCATTTTTTCCTCATTCCAGGCGAAATCGGATGGGCAGCATAAAGACGACCTTGACCGCTTGGCCGTCCTGATAGCCGGGTTCGATGAGGGAGCCGATATTGACCGTTTGGGCCGAGAGGGGGGATATGCCGCAGCAAATCAGTAGGATCGCCAGTGGACACATGGTCGTGTTTTTTTTGGAATAAAGATTTACTCTAATTTGAATTTGATGGGAAGTCGAAAGTGGACCCGAACCGGCTCGCCATTTTGGTAGCCGGGTTCCCAAGCGGGCATTTCTCGGACGATGCGCAGACATTCTTCCCGGATGGACTCACAGAGGCCACGTTTGACCACAATATCCTCTATCCCACCTTTTTTGTTTAAGACGAAGCTGAGGAAGGCCATCCCCTGAATCCCATTATTCCGAGCATCGGGGGGGTTCTTGATGCTGCGGTAAATATAGCGGAGCAACTGGCGATAGGAGCATCGGCGGCGTTTCTCGGAGCTCAAGTCGGTACAGTCGCCGAAGAGGGGTAATTGCTCGACCACCAGTTCCGAGGAGTCGGTAGTGACAACGTAGGGCTTGACGGAGGCGACCTTAGCCAGTTCGCCATTTAGGTAGAGTTCTTCCCGCAGCAGGGTATCACCGGAATAATATTTGGACGCACCGTGCAGTTGTCCAGCTTGGTAATAGCGTTCGATCTCCACTTGCCCCAGCGAAGCTAGGTAGAGACAACGGCCTTCTTCCTTCCCTCGTTCGAAATTGCCCCGGCGGAGGCCTTTGCCGCGATCAAACACCCAGGGACCCTGCTGGAGGCCGTTGAGGTACTGGCCTTCGCAATGCAATTGGCCATCGTCCCACCATTCGGCGTAGTAGCCCTCCCGGACGCTACACTCCCGGTCGCGATAGGTGACGTGGTGGGTTTTTTGGACGGTTTCGGGGAAATAGATTTTACGGATGTAGGTATGAGCCGTCGTTTTCTCCAGGGTAGAATTGCCGGTTTTGTCCAGCAGCTTGGAGCCGGGTTCGATGAGGGAGCGGATCTTGACCTTTTGGGCCGAGAGGTGGGTGCCTACGCACAGGCACAGTAAGAGGTGGTAAATTCGCACAGCATTAATTTTTTGGTGGTTCCGAACGAGACGGAATGGGAACATCGCCACCGCTCGTTCGGTTCAAAAGTATAAAATAAGTCTCAAAAAATTAAGCCCGTAGGGCCCTTTCTAACAATGGGGGCCAATACCTTGCCAGAAGATCGGGCGGTGCTGGATCGCGTGATGCCACCGGTGGAAACCATTGGCTGACGTCCCGCATTACCGCAAGTCGGATTCGGCGGCGAAGAGCTCATCCAGGTAGAATTCGCGGGTGGCGGGGCGGTAGTTGTCGATACAGCCATCCAGGCCGCTACGCATGATGCTTTGGCAGGTGCCATTGGGGTGGGTGCCTTCGCGGTGCCCCTGGAAGAGGACGCAGTGCCCCAGTTCGTGGAAGACGATCATTTCGCGGAAGGCGTCGTTGGCCCGGAGCCAGAACCCCTGATCGATCACGATGTGGCCGGGGGTGTGCGAGCCGTAGGTACAGGTGCCCGCCACCCCATCGTCGGGGATGTCCTGGAATTCGGCGGTGATCCCCTCCCCCGCTACGTCGATGGCCAGTCCGCGCTCGGCGGCGGCGAGCTCGAAGCGGTCGAAATAGATTTGTAGGGCGGCGGGGGTGTTGGCAGTGGAGGCAGCGCTGGTGGGGGAATCGCTAAAGCCATCGTCGTCCTGACAGGCGACGAGGAGGAGGCTCAGGGCGGCCAGACCGAGGAAACGGGATAGGGTCATGAGTTACAATTTTCGGTGAAGGAATAAGTGTAAATAATCCCGATTCGATGGCTCGTTGGTTTGGTGGATACGGAGAATGGCCCTTTAACGCTGGGCAAACGGCGGTTTAGTATGGAGGGAGGAGAAATCGCCCCTTTTTGTCGGCCAGTGGCGGGGGGAAGTGGGTTTTCCCAAAAACGAAATCTTCACCCGATACATTCGAGTGAAGATTTCGCAGTTACCAATTTGGGAGTAGGCTTTTAGAAGCCATCTCAAAAATATACTTTACTGCCGTGAATCTCCTGCGTCGATTTGGGCTACGGCAGGGTTATTTAC
>ERZ1740065.1682-NODE-1682-length-13451-cov-7.373918_pt1 | contig 13451 bp, 25 predicted proteins | sample MGYA00581738_ERZ1740065 | MGnify/ENA primary metagenome ERZ1740065 (study PRJEB43018, sample SAMN04849749) | marine metagenome | isolation source: floating plastic debris | place: Pacific Ocean | collected 2008-09-01 | study: EMG produced TPA metagenomics... | reverse complement strand
TGTATGTCTGACCATAACTTCATAGTTAAAGCTAAGACACGCACTAAAGCTAAAAATAAAGTTCTTAGACGACTTGAACAGTTAAAACCTAGCTGGTTTACCGTTACAGAAAATAGGTTCATAGATACTATAAAAGTTAGCTTTACAGATGACGTATCCATCTTAAGGTAAAATTATGGGATTCAAAAACGAACTTATTGACAGCCTTAGATTCACAGGGACAAATATAAAAATCTTACCCCATCTAATGAGCTTCTTACAGGAATATGTAACTTAACAGTCTAACCTACAGGTTAAAGCCAAAGTAGAAGTAATTCATACTACTCAACTTCATAACTTTCATTTATCAGAATTTTTAGACTAACAGAAAATGACAATAAACGAAATAAATAAAAATCTCCCAGACAACTACCTTCTTCAAGAAACTAAAGAAGATGATATGTTTGTTGTAACTCATGAGTATAAAACTGGTCAATACAATCACGTTTCATCTTATGAGTACATTCCCCATATCTCAGAAATAATTTTTGACATCATACAACATACAGACCACCAAAGATATCTCAAAGAAAAAGAAGCATATGAAGCTATCAAATATTGGGTAGTAAGCTTTTATATTGGAGGAGATAAGGCTGAAAAGATTTATAAAGGAGTTACAAAAGAAGATGCTATTTATAAATTTCAATGTGATATGAGAACTCTAGGATTTCCTAGCACTATAACTCCTGAAGTAACAGAAGCAGCCTTCGGACCAGCATTGAACCTATTCTTTCTAATGAAATTATAATTATGACAACAGCAGAAGATTTTAAAGCAGAAATCGAATTAATCGATAAAGAGTTGAATAGAAGAATCACCTCCATAATGGTAGGTGAGAAAGCTATACTCATACCTTTATCTAAAAATCTCATATTGAAACATATAGAGCGCAATTCAGTTACAGATGAGATAACTACGGTTTCTGAATGGGGTGTAAAAACTTCACTACCTAGATTAAGTATTGAGTTTAAAATAGAAATTTTAGCTGAATTAGAGAAAATATTCTAACTATATTTTGTTTTTATCAAATCCTCTACATACCTTAGTGATATGAAAAAATACCAATATACCATAGGAGAAAAAATAGTCCCTTGCTATCAAGTAGCTGTAAAGGTAACTCTAAGTAGACATAGTTTAGAAACTCATCTAACAGACTACTACATCTTAAATGAATGTGAATTTTTAAGAGAATCTAAATATATAGCCTTAGATAAGCTTACTAAAAAACAGGCTTTGGATATTTTTAGAACCCAAGTTAGACTCAATGGTATTTTGGGAAAAGAAGAATTCAGAGGAGAGGAGGAGCAGGAATATGAAGACATCATATTACCGAAGATAAGAAAGTTCGTAGAAGAAAAGTTTCCATATTTAGTAGAATAAAGTTTTAGTTAAATTTGCATATCTCAATTTAATTACCGTATTTCACAATATGAACAAAAAAGAAGAGTTTCTCACAGCCATACTCCACAAAGCCAATAGAGTCTTAGACGGAGGAGAAAAAGTCAATGCCTACTACATAGGAGAGTTTAAACACTGCTCTGACCTTTGTGTAGCAGCAAAAACTCACTCCATAGTAGCTGACGTTTCTATGAGTATTGTTCCTCGTAGCGAAGACTTATGGAAAGTAGAATTCAAAAGAGTAGGAAGAGAATTCAGACAACCTACCAGAGTAGACTATGAAGCACCCTATGAAAAAGAAAAGACTCTCCTATATGAGCTAATCTCCTTTACTGAAGAGTGCCGGGAAGATATGCAGGACTGTATACATCAAGGTATTACAGCCAAAGTAGTAGGAACTGCACTGGATAACAGTTTTGGAGATAGACTCATGCATGAATCTTCCCTGTTTCAAGAAATGGTACTCGTTCTGAAAAAAACACACAATGGAGAAGAAGAAGAAGGCCAACTTGTAATAAACATGGCTAACCTAATAGCCTTGGCTCGTAGAGCTAAGTTTGAATAAAGATTTTATGATGTTAAGTGTTGTGGACAACCCAAAAAGGATTGTCCACTTTTTTTTAGTACCTTTAAAATAATTGTATAAAATATACAAGCATCAACATACTTGTAAAATATTTACAATTATTTTAACTAAAACTTGCATCTTACGAGTACTATAATTACCTTAGCATCATGATACTAACAATTGTAACATACTCAACAACAGACACAGGCTATGATGGACCCCCAGACCATTCAGACCTCACAGTTAACAACGTAGATGTAAATTCTATTGAGGACTTTCATAACAGAATGATTGCTCTAGGATATAGAACTGCATCTCCTAACTTAGATGTCTCCTACAAAGAGTATAGCAGATGGGTAAACGATACCTGTTACGTAGTAGAGCTACATCGAAATGACTCTATGGACATTGATTCTTTCTTCAACACTGTAAAATTATAATCATGATTCTAAACATAGTATACTATTCAGTACATACAATTCCCTACGAAGGTGAATACTATTCAGAAATTCAATTTGATTCTGTAGAAGTAAACTCCCTAGAAGAATTAGATAAAGCTATGAATAACAAAGGCTATGCCAGAGAAGGATATGATAACCCTGAAATTGTTATGAATACTAATGAGGTTCTCGAATATAAGCGAAAAACAGGAGGTACTGACTACTTTATAGATGTCTACAAAAGAGAAACAATATCCTTAGAAGGATTTCTAACCAGACCAGAATTATGAACTATCTAGTAACCAAGACAGAAACTACATACCGCAATGGAAGGCTCATATCAAATGAAATATCTAATTGGGTAATCGCTGATGAAGATGTTAGCTTCTTAGAAGAAAGACTCCTTCAATGGCACTACTTATTTCAAGAAGATACAAAAACTTGGGTAAGATTAGGTAGTAAAGACTATAACGGTACGGATAAACAATTCTTTATCACCCCCATCACAAAAACTGTTAATTTATTTGATATAAAGTTGTAAATATGCAACATTACATCCTTAAAATAGCAGAAGACTTCAAAAAATCTCCCCAAAGGGATAAAGTGGTGAGAAAATGGCAATCAAAACTACAAGAGCAAGGTTTTGATTATGATTCAGCCTCTTTTCAAATTCAAAAAGCATTTAATGTCCACTATTACGAAAATTATCCTGAAGCTACTGAATCTGAAATTAAAAACTCAGAACTACTAAAATCTTTCAAAGAAGGTAATGTATCCACAGAAAAATTTCTTCAAGAATTTGAATTAGACTCCTTTGTCATATTCAATGATTCTATTAGAAAACATAAAGAAACTGGACAACCTGTATTCCTGCCAACTTATCAAGCATTAACACTTAATGAGTTGAAAAGAATGGCCTCTGACGTAAACCTAAAAGTAGAAGTAAAAGGTAGATTAGCCATAAAGAGGTTCTATTTGACAGACCAAATAGGTTCAATCCTCTTTTATTGTTCTAAAATGGAAACCAATACCTTCAGAGGTTTATATGAACTACTTGATTACTTAGAAATAATCAAAAATAAATTGAACTAGTAATTTTTTTAAAATAGCCACCTAAATTGAATCTTCCAAAAATCATTTTCCACTGTTATGTATGATATAATTCTGCTATTCACAACTACATTCTGTATATTCGCATTGATTCTATTCTTTGCAAACCTATCCCTGTTCCTTCAAGATAATGAAACCCTCCCAAAAGCCCTAAGACTAGCCTCAGAACGTGCCCTACTACTAGGCCTCCTAGCAGCGATATTTCTAGTAACAGCAGCCCTATCAATCAAAAAGAAAGACAAAAACGAAATCCCTAGTAAATACCATATCACTGAAGAAATAACCATACATCCCAACGGAACACAAGATACCACATACATAAAATCAAGAACCCTTAAATATTTCGAATATCCAAATCACATAAATAATTAAACATGAACATTGTAATCATTTCCTCAGTAATAGCAGCTAACTTCATTGCTCTTATAGCATGGATACTATTCTCAATTTTCTCCTCAGATAAAATCAATAGAATAGACGGCGTAGTAGACCACCTGCTAACCCTTCTCCTATTCCTAGCAATCTCTACCTCATGGGCATTCTGGGAACAAGAAGAAAGAACTAAAGAACTACAACAGAAAATCAACTACATACAACAAGAACAACATAGAGCTAATCAGAATCTCTATCAGTATATCAAAAGTAATGACCCCCATAGTAGCTATCTTCCTCCTGTGAGCTTAAATGAGCATCTAGAAGAGCTTCAAGAAGAAAAAGAAGACTAGTACCCCATAAATTAATTTGATGAGCTTAAAACGGCTCTATGTAAACTAAAATTCCACTGAAGAAAAAAGTAACATCATGATAGTAACATTATTCATCATCCTAACAGTACTTAATCTACAATATACAATAAGAGGATTCATAAAGTATATGGAAACAGGTGAGTTTAGCTTAGCATCCTCAATCCTACTACTAATTCAATTCTTATTGCTGCAAGTAGTAATCATTATGATTACCCTCGACTCAAATAACCTAGTAAAAGAATATCAGGAAATGATAATTCCATAATACCTTCTATTTCACCCACTTATACCCAATTAAAAGCCTTGATTTACAGAAACTCAATAAAAGAAGCCTGTATTTCAAGGTTCTTTTTTAGAACTTAGATAAAAAAGGGTAGCTGAAAGTTGAGTTTCACTATAGAAAAATAACACAAATAAATTACAGCAAACTAAACTAAACTACCTAAAAAATAGCTCTAGAAGCTCTATAACCCAAGAAATCTACAGATAGCTTATTTACACAACCATCATATAGAATTTAGAACACTCCCCCACCCTACCCCAAAGGTCATGCCCAAAAAATTGAAAAATTTACCCATGAAAGTTTTGATGTGTCCAATTATTTACATATACTGGACATGAAACAAAATCTCCAAAATAAATTAGTCATTATTGACTAAAGTTATCCACAATTGACCCGTAACTACTTGATACTCAGGGGATTTAGATTAATCTAAAAATAATGTTTAGACGAGACTAAAACAAGAATTAGATTATACTAAAAAATAGTTTAGACTGAGGCACGTATCAAGGTTATATAGAGAAAGGTATAGGAACTACTCAATATAAACTCAATAAAAGATACTTAAAACAGATTGTTAAAACTTGTAAATATTGACGTTTGTGTTGCCGAACTTTATTTTTTTTGTAAATTACTTTCCATGAATCATACAGTAAATGGAATATAATTTCCACCGAAACTTTCCATTTTTTGATAGAAAATTCCACAAATTAAAGTATTTTAGACTGTACTTTTGCGCCCTTGGTTCCCATTTTTACAGTCGTTTGTAAGAAAATCACGGGGTTTAGACGGACAAAATAGGAATCACGTTCCCATTTTTACAGTCTCAGTCATTTTTTTTAAAATAGCCCTCTAAAATGGACTTTCTGGAAATCGTTTCGCACTGTATATATGTATATAGTTATTTATATATGTTAAGTGTGGATAAATAGTTAAGAAAAGTCTTGACATTGATTAGAGTTGTTGATATATTTGTATCAGTTCAAATAAGAAAAGTAAAAACTATGAGCGATATAGATAACAAACCTTTCAAACCTGTAGATAAACTTACCAGAGTCATCACAACCTACATGAAAGAGACAGGTAAACTGCCATATAGTAGGTTAACCTATGATGAGAACAACAAATTGAGTCCTTCCTACTTCCAGTATGGCCCTAGAAAGGGTCGAGTTATCAGACAATATGATTTAGTTTCTTCCATTCTATTGAAACTACAGATAGAAATGAGAAAGGAAGAGATTTGTCCATACTTTGTAACATTCGACAGTATAAAGTATGTAAAGAAAAGTAAGATAAGGGTAGGTGCAAAAGCATTTGTTATTAGAAAAACAGAATCCAAGTTCTGGAAAGAATGTACAGAGACAGGAAAATGGTTATATTCATCTAAGTTAGAAGCCAGAAATAGAAAAGGAGAGATTAAAGAAGGGTATCATGTAACTAGGGGTATGAAATACGAAAATGTATATTCAATTTCTGACGTACATGGTAACATCCACTGTAAAAGAGTAGTAGAAGCTTGGAAAAAGAGTTTAAATAGTGTTCCAGAGGAGTACTATCACGTATCTACAGGTGAAACTGCTGCTTTAGCGTATGGAAGTTTCGCTATGAAAAATGATACTATGTTTTTACCTCATACGAAAACTAATGAACATAGCCTATCTACCAAGATGCCTATCAAAGAGCGTTTTATGGATGGTGAAGTAGATTTCAAAGAGAACTATTTCTTCTCAGAATATTTCAGACAGATGATTATGTGGTCTGGTACTGAACATAACATAGAAAGATTCACATCTCTAAACTATTTCAAAGATAAAAAATTTAGAGACTTTGAATATCAAATAGGTAAGATAGGTTCTTTTATCTTAGCTGATAGATTTGGATATGGTAGAGAAGAGGTGGAAATCAAAGCTCTCTTTGATAATACATTACAGTCTATTGATGAGGATTCATTTAGATTCTTACAGATACTGGATAAGGTAGAAGAGGCTTTAAAGTTTTTGAATAAGAACTATCATACTAACTTTGATGAGATGCTAGAAAAAATGTCCAGAGAATCTATATCTATATAGAGTAAGAAATTTCCTGTGCGCTTATTCTGGCGGTACCATGAGAATTTTACAAGAACCTCTCCCCTACCCTATCGGGGGGGGGTGGTCCCCATATTGTTTCAGAGATTGGAATATATCGGTTTTGGAAACTTATGTGGATAACCTCCTCATAGAATGTGGATAACTTTATTTGCATGGTAAGAAGGGGATACATATATTTATGTCAAAACAATATATGTGAAAACTGCATCTTGGGTTATAGTAAGGTTATCAGATAATCAAGTCTTATTTGAAACTTTTGATGAAAAGAAAGTAGACTATCTAAATACAAATAAGTATAAAGCAGTACCTATATATACGTATCTGGTAGAATTAAATAAAAAAAGTCAAAATAAATTTGCATCTTAAATTGTAAGCCTTTATATTTGTAAGGTATTCAATTAGTCAAAAAACAAAAAGTCTAAAACTATGAGTAATTTACTGACATCCGCAATCGAAAAAGAATTTGAAGAGCATGTATTGCACTACCTAGATTCCCTGACATTGAACAACAAAGATGAATGGCATCATATTTTATTCAATCAAGATTACTATATTGCTGGATACTATGAGTGTGAACAATGGCTAAAAACTCACAACATTTCAGTATTTGAGGCAATAGGTTATTGTCAAGAATACGAACAAGATAATTTCGGGGAGCAGTATAAAAAGTATGACAATGCGGAGACAACTGTAAACATGTTAGTTTATGCGTTGGGTTCAGAATGGTTGTTTACGAATGGTGAGGATTTCATAGAGGATTTACTTTCAGAGGAATTTCTTTCAAACCTTCCAGCTCCTTTATCTTTAGACTTTCCATACGTAGTCTATGACATGAATACGTATGAACTTCAAAACTCTTTCGCAAAAGAAGAAGATGCGATTTCAGAATATGAAAGATTAGACACGGTAAGAGAAAACGGAAGTTTTTACTATATCGACCTGAACGACTCAAGCGAAAGAGACACGTTAGAAGAAATTATAGAGGCTTTGGATTAGTCTAATCTTTCACTATCTTTATAGGGGGATGTATTCCCCCTAATTTCTCACCCTTTAACTTTCATATATGTATATTCTCATAGGAACTCGTGGTAGATTGAAATCTCCTGCTTTCTATCAGGCACGAGTAGAACAAGATATAGATTTGTTAGATACCGAGGCTCAAAGCTTTGAAACTTCATATACTCACTTTGTAGCACTTGATAGAGACGAGCTGAAAGCCTTTCTTGATTCTACATTTGACGATAAAGTAAAAGTAATTTACCCTACACTAGAAACTAAGACCTTACACAAGGGAGCTAAATTGATTCCAGTTGACGACTGGCTAAAGGGAGTAGCCTATCAAGAAGAATTTCAGAATGTAGAAGAAATGGAATAAAGTAAATTTCATAACTATAAATAGTTCCCTCTTTGGATAATTCCGAAGAGTGGAGCTTTTTGGGGTCTAGGTATGTGGATAACTTTTTTAAAATTGTGGATAACTAAATTTGATTTTACTTGACTTTTTGAAAATATTTAACGAAATTGTCTACTAAAGGCTTTTTTTTCTAACTAAAAAAAACTCAGGCAGGGTCGGATTAATCCTACGGAGTTGTTAACTTTCGGATGGGTTTCCTTTTTACGGGCCTACCTGACTTTCAATCTTATAATATAAATTTCGGAATTTAAAATGAGAAATGCAAGAAAAAAGTTAAGAAGTTATCCACATAGGGGCGGTGTTGAATGTGGATAACTTTATTTGGTGGTCTGGATTTAATCTCTTATTATTGTAATAAGTTAAACGTTAAGAAAAAATTATGAGAGTTATTCAATTTAAAGTTTACCCGATTAGTGAGCATCCAAATAAGGAAGCGTGCTTAGAGTGGATTAGATATAACTGGCATGACTTGAACCAATATTCAGTCGAGGAGGTTATAAACAGTATCAAAGCCTTATCGGAAAAGATAGGAGGTACTTTTGACTATTGTATAGGTCAAGTTCCTGATAGAGGTGAGTACATAATCTTTGAAGACTATGACAAAGAAGTATTAAATGCTTTGAATCCCGATGACTTACCTTTGACTGGCGTATGTTGGGACTATGAAGTAATAGAGGCTTTAAAGAAAGGTAATCCTCGGTTAATTTTAGATGCTTTACATAAGAGTACTGAATGGGTATATTCTGAGGAGGGACTAACAGAACTATGTGAAGCCAATGAATATGAATTTTATGAAAATGGCAAATTCGTATAGAATCAGCCCTACACAGTTAACTTTTACTTGACAGCTATTAGGTAAAGAACTATATTTGTATCAAATCAGTTAATCAAAAGAGCTATGCGAGTTATTGAAACAAAAGTTTACAAGTTTGAAGAATTAACAGAAAAGGCTCAGGAAAAAGCCTTGGAGTATGTTAAAGACTATAACTACCAAGATTCTGATATGCTAATGTTTTTCAAGGATGAATTAAACGTTGGTGCAGAAGAGCAGCTAGGTTTAGAAAATGCCGAATTTACCTATAGTCTAAGCAGTAGTCAAGGAGACGGGGTTAGATGTTTGGAAGGAACATTTAAAAAGGAAGTAGTCAAAAAACTATTTCAGGAGATTTTAGGCGAAGGAAAAGAAAAAAGAATTGACATTATCTTAGACTATGTTTCTTTTTATATTGAACCAGTAGGACATTCACGGTACTTCTACGCCACTTCACAAGATGTTTCTGTAGAATTTTATTTTGAAGGAGATTTATACAATGTAGAGAATATAATCTCAGATGTTAGGTCTATTTTAGGGGATAAGCTTTATACCTTTTGTCAAAATAAAGAAGAGATAGGATATAAAGAAATAGAGTACCGCATGGGTGAAGAGTGTGCAAGAATAGACCTAAATGAAGGTTGGGCAATGGATTTAGAATTTACAGAAGACGGAACCGTTTTTGGATAGTATAATTCGATAAATGGGATTTTTATAATGGGTGTAGAAATACACTCATTTTTTTTACAAAACACTTGACACGTATTGATATATTTGTTAATATTGTAGTATATCAAAAAAACAAAAAGCATATGGTTACTTTAACATTAACTCCAAATAAGAATCTAAAAATCACAATGGACAATGATGATTCTTTCGACGACTTGGAATTAATCATTGAAAGAAGTTCTCACGAAAATGATGTTCTCTTTCAGATACTGGATAGTGCAGGGTATATAGGCAACGGTTGGGATTCACCGCAAGATGAATCTATTTCTATGGCTCCTGCTATTGCTGAAGGGATAGAGTTAAACGGAAACGGTGATATTATAGATATATCCTCTCTATGGGTTTACACCTTGTACAATAGCCGTTCATTTGTAGAGGATTTACAGAATGACGGAGTTACATTCTTCGATATGATTAGATATTCAATTGATACAAGATTTTAATATGTATCAGATTACAATTATAGCCAACGGGAAAGAGGTTTTATTTCTACCTACTGCCTCAGAGCAGACAAAGAAAGAAATACTTGATAGTGTTAAAGTAGATGATTACTACTTGCATCATGAAAATGAAACTTTTGTTAACTGGATGAAAGACAATGGAGATTGTCAAGTAAGAGTTAGAACCTTATAAAAACTTAGCTTATGAGGGTTTAGCAAATAGCAGCCCTCATAAGTTTTTAACCTAAAAATTTTCATTTCATGGAATATTTCGATTTTCAAGACGACTATAATTCTTTAGCTACTTTTGCCGACTATTTAGGTGTGAAGTTGACTAAAGTAGAACTATCAAATATAGATAGTAATCAAACTACAATAGAATGGGAAAGTAGCTATATACTACCTTCTCAGGAAAATGAACATTTAAACAGGTCTGGTAGAGAGTTGTTAGAATGGTTAGAGGATAGATTACCTGCTATGTGGCAAATTGATACCTTTTGTTTAACTCTCTGGGCTGCTGATGGATTCCTACTAAAACCTTTTGTTGAGTGGTCTATGTGTCCAGATGATGAAACTTTTGAAGATTTGTTTGAAAAGGCTATTTGGAATTTCATAGATTGTATTGTCCAAGTTGAAGAAGATTTAGAGGAGGAAGAAGAATTTTAAAATAAATTTGCATCTTAGTTTTAAGATACTTAATATTGTAGAGTAATCAATAATTAACCACTAAAGAAAAATACAATGGCATCTTTAACATTAGAAATTTACATTGACGGAGAGTATGAAAATGATTTTCTTGTATTGTGTGTAGAAGCAGAAACTGGATATAAGATTCTGAATCAATTCAAATTAGAGTTTCCTGAGTTTGCGGATAATGATGATATCAAGTTTAGTGTCAGTTGGGACAATAGCGACTATTACGAATTTTGGTCTGAAATGTATGATATGGAAATAGATTTGTGCGAATCAGACCTTGAAGAGCTAACATTTTTCGCAAAAGCCTTGCAGGGTGAAGACATAAACGGTTTAGTAGCTTTATTAGAGGACAATGATTTTAATACCGTTGAAGAGCTAATAGAAGCCTTTTCAGAAAGGCTAGTAGCAGAATGCATAGAAGACCATGAGGAAGCATGTAGAAGAGTTCTATTTAAGGAGGAACTAGAATATTTACATGAGTCTATTTCCGACCATATTGATTTTGATTCCCTTTTCTGGTCTACTTCCCACGAATTGAATGATGGGTATCTATTCAAAGAAGGCTAAACGTACATTTTATTTTGACTTGTTAGAGGTTATCTAAAAAGGTGGCCTCTTTTTTTTTACATTTTATTTGCATCTTAAATTTAGTATGCTTAATATTGTATCAAGTCAAAAATAAAATACAAAAAGTCATGCTGTATTATTTCGCTAAAATTGTTCAAAAGCCCTACGGTCCTAAAGTTGTGAATGTAAAGTATTTAACTTTGCAGCAGTTACACACAAATTTAACTCATCTCGAAAATTCAGGATGGAATATATCATATGATAAAGCAGAAAGTCCCATCCTGAATTACGGAAAAAGAGAAAAAAAGCATAGTTACTGGTTTTATCCTGTTGAGTCTGATTTCTTTAGAGGTTTAGATACGGATTATTTACATTTTATGGGGTATGAATTAACGGCAAAGCAAAAGATATGCATAGGTTTTGATATAAAGGAACTTGAAGAGGATTATTGTTTAGATGGAATTGAAAAAGCGTTCCTATCTAGTGAGCAATATATTCAATCAGGTTTATGTGAAATGATAGCTTTATACTTTGAGAATAGAGAAGATTATTATCTCCCATAAAACGATTTAATTAGCCCTCCTTATGGAGGGCTATTTTTTTATATTTTATTTGCATCCTATTTATTTAATGCTTAATATTGTGTATACACTTAAGGAAAAGCATTATGTTACAAGTTACTCAACATACTAAAGAAAGATTTGCAGGTAGAGTAAGAAAGCTTATATCTGATAAGCAAGTATGTAAGTATCAAGGTAAGAAAGTAATTAAGAGTTTCACCAAACTCATAGGAAGCGATTTAAGCTCGTTTGACTCTTATGGTGTATGTTTAGGTAGCTTAGAGCCTCAAAGCTCCTCTACGGCTCTAAAAGTAGCCAAATCAGGTAGAACATACTTAACTATCAACTCTACTGATAACGGCCTATTGAAAGATTCTACAGGGAATGAAGTTTGGGCAATAGTTAGGCAAGGGAGAATCATTTCTGTCTTTCTGAGAAAAGAAGTACAAAGAGAAACCGCACACCTTGGAAGAAATGCGGGAGGTTTAGGAGTAAATAAAATAATAGATAAGATATGAAAAGCTTTTACAATATTCAGCTCATTTACAAGTTTCATAATGAGTATTTACCTACCAAGGATAAGGCTGCTTTAGATTCTTTAGTAGAAATGATTAAAGATGCTTACCCTCATACAGATGATACTCCAACGGGTAAATTACTTTCTAATAAGATTAGATTCTTACTTAATCAGTTAGACATATCTACAGACATTTTACCTAGTCATCTATTGTATGAATACCCATACTTAAACTTACAGTATGAAAGGGTAGAAGAACATACTAAGGAGTCATTAGAGACAAGATTGTATAATCCAAATATTGCTCCCATGCATACTGATATTTCGTCAGGTGAGGAGGTAAATATATACTACCAAGTAGAAAACAAATCTGCTATCCTAGTAGTCAAAAATACAGGAGAGAGAAAAAGAATTAGCTGGTCTACAGGAGAAGTAATCATAGACTAAAGTATACAGGGAGTAGGGTACAACAAATTGTTTATCCTACTTACTTTTTAACCTTCAACAACTTAACAAAAATTTCATTATGGCTAAGATAATTGATATGGATGCTGCCAGTGCTTTCAATGAAAGTAGAACTTTTTCAAGGTCTAACACTGTTGTAGCAGTGGAAGAGCAGAGCGGAAAGAGGATAACTATGATGTATCTACATGGAAATAAGATTGCAAGGAAGGTAGTAGACCTTCAGACCAATGAAAAAGAGGTATTCTTCACAGATGCTGGCTGGCCTACTGTAACCACCAAAGCAAGACTAAACGCTATAGGTTATGCTTGGGTGTCCACGAAGAGATTTCAACTACATTTAAATGATGAGTCTTGGGACGGTTCATGGACTAAAGTATACTAGGAATATTCCAGCCCTTCAACTATCCCTCCTTACTGAAAGGTTTGGAGGGATTAACTTTACCAAAGATAAATGTTTCAGTATATAAACTATTCCATGCTGTAAATAGTTTTTTAAACGAGAAGTTACGGTACTGGGTATTTTTGATTTTCATATTTTATTTATCAAAACCCGTATATTTCGAAGTGTGAAATATATAAGC
>ERZ1740065.1681-NODE-1681-length-13451-cov-11.421842_pt1 | contig 13451 bp, 12 predicted proteins | sample MGYA00581738_ERZ1740065 | MGnify/ENA primary metagenome ERZ1740065 (study PRJEB43018, sample SAMN04849749) | marine metagenome | isolation source: floating plastic debris | place: Pacific Ocean | collected 2008-09-01 | study: EMG produced TPA metagenomics... | reverse complement strand
GTGTAGAGATGGGTGTAGAGATGGGTGTAGAGATGGGTGTAGAGATGGGTGTAGAGATGGGTGTAGATATTGTCAAAGGCTTTTTTAACTCTTTTTAACTCTTATTTTTACAAGATAAGAATTGTTCTCATAGAGCAAAAATATAACAAATCCAAGAATATAAAGTATGGGAAAATTTGTTGACAAATCAACGTCGTCTGCAGAGATTTTGATTCGCTATATTGTTGAGGATTAAGTTTTGATGAACACGAATGTTTTAAAAATAACATTTACATTCACTTGTGCAGTATCATATAATACCAAACTGAATATCACCCACAGGGTAAGACAACTCCAGGAGAATATATCTATTACCGACCTGAATGAACTCATTGAGTTTATCAGAGTCTTTGAGCTTGGTGTAGCAGTTGAGCAGTAGAGTGGTGTGATCCTCCGTGGCCTGGTGTTTGCTGTGCAGCTCCTCCAGATACGCTGTCAGATTGTGTAGACGCTGTGCATCCAGGAACTGTGACACCAAAAACAACAACCTTACAGCCAGATGTCATGCCATGAGTCGCGGGTCATGTGACATCATAGATTTTGGTAGCAGTTGAGCTCAATAAAGCAAATCACAGCAATGGATAATTGGAGCAGAGGCATGTAGTAGTAGCCAACAGCCAGCAGTAGTAGGAGGGGGTAGTAGTCAGTACGAAAATAATAGGCAGTAGTAGTCAGTAATAGTGGTAGTAGTCAGTAGTAGTGGTAGTAGTCAGTAGTAGTAGTAGTAGTAGTAGGCAGTGGTAGGGGCAGATATTTGTACACGCAGTAGTGTATACCAGTGTATGTCAGTAAGACTAGCAGAAGTAGACAAAAAGTTATCATAGTGGCTGATGTGATGATGAGCACACAGTGGTGCTGTCACATCATGTTATGTCACGTCATGCACATGTGCCTCACCTTCCTGATAACATAGGACGGCTCTAGATGTCCGATAGTCTTCATATACTGCTGTACGGCAGCATCGTGATCACCACGTCTGGAGCAAACACCAATATTGGAACGTCACGTCTCATACTGATCATCACATGTCACACTGATCGTCACACTTACTCGGTATACAAGTAGTCACCGTACAGTCTGAAGATATCCACCAGCCCGTGCTTGTCGTAATGCTGTCTCTTAGCGATGCTGTGGGCGGGGGAAATGTGTTCACATGAGAGGACAACTCTTGACAGTACTGAGTGAACATACCAAATAGTCAGACCTGATGGCAATTGAGTACTGATTCTTTTTGAAGAGAATGTCGAGCTTGGCCTGCGTAGATTTCTCCATGAGCAGGTAGAGGCGGTTCTCCCCGCCGAGAATACAGATGGCGTTCCACTCAAACAAGACGTTGGAGACGCGAGGGATCGGGCCCGAGTAGGCGATAAACTTGTTCTGAGTGTCATATATAGTCACTATGTCCATGTCACGATTTCTAGAACAGGAAATGGCGCTCACATCAGCAGATGCTGGCGGATCAAATGAGCGACAATTGATCAATGAGCCAGAATGTTAGTGAGATTTTACGACGAGTTAGACAGAATCATTGTGGGACGCCCCATCTCCCTACCAAACCAATACGCTCTCTATGAGTTTAGGGCTTTTCATTGCCTCATAGAAATGGGCGATGTATAAGATTTGCTCATACAAATACAAATAGGAGAATCAAATTTATACGTCGGTTGGTTCTACATATTCTAACTAAGCTACTGTAAAATAACAGAGCTGCCGGTGAGTGAATATGAGGAGTGACAGTAATAGAAGCTGCAGTAGAGCGATAGGACAGTTTTATCAACCATTTCCGACAGCAAGGGCCTCAGTCTACTCCGAGCCGCTACCGGCGGTGTAGTTCCTACTTACATGTTGCTCTTACTGACTGTGATAAGATAGCCTCTGTACCAGTGGACTTGATACTTCTCACCTTCGAGGGCGACGGCAGCACCCAGCCCTTCTGTCTGTATGTAGTACACACCCTGAAATAGAAGGATTATAAGGATTATTTGAGGCTACACAGGGTGGGCAGCAGTAATATGACAGGGGGTGGGGGGGGAGGGGGTCTTACGTCATTCCGTCCCATTAGAAACTGATTACTGATCATTTCATCGCCCATAGCAGAGCAGTGCAGTGCGCAGCCATACGTCTCATGGAAAACCTACGGAATACAACAAACACTGCTAGAAATAGAGCAGGGTAGCACAACTCCTAGACATAAAACTAGACTAATTCTGAGATATTTAGTAAGAAAGCATGGCGGCAGCACTCGCCTTGGTCACTTTGTCACCCGCCATTATGCTGTAGGCGTCGAGGCTGTCATGCATGGCAACGAACAACATCTGTGATTTGCCGACCACGCGGAGACCGAGGCCGGTGATTGGTCGGTTGGTGTCGTGTACGATAAAGCACTTGCTCTGCCTGTGTGTGAGAGAGAGGAGGGCTGATTACAACTAGATGACTCACAGTTGGGATAGTGAGCGTAAGCTGAGTGTAATGGCAACCTGTCCTTGGTGATGTCACCCCTATAGAGTGCGACAGCGCCCTCTCTGAACCCGACTGCCATCAGATGCATACTCTCATGAACTGCAAACGTCGTTACCTAGCAACAAGTAGACAATTGCAACATCATACATCTTACAAATAAATATCTGCACTTCTACTAAGTTTCAGCAGCGATTGCACCCCGGTATCTAGCAGCAGTTCAATTTGATGTATTTCTGACTATTAAAAAGTTACGGGCTAATTAATTCTAGTATATGCAATTGCAGTTTTATTTTTCAAAAACTAGCAACAAGGCTTATAGGAATCAAATGTGGTCTTACACCACGGTGTACACCTCAATATATGAGACAAGGAATGTCAAGCGATGACAAGAGAAGACAACTCACAGTTGATCGGACACTGTGGTTGAGTTCTTTACCGCTGACATGGGTGAGTTTGATGATACGGGAGCAGTGTGGCACTCCATTGACGTCGAGCCTTTCCATGTGCCAAATCTTACAGAGGGGCAGCTCATACTCACTCTCGTAGTCTTCCTAAAGGTCAAAAAGTCAATAACAGCACTTACTAGTAGATAGAATGCACCAAAGATAGGTAGCTAAACAAGCCCCGGGCACAAACAGTGTAGAGATCAATGCGATTGTGCATTGAAAATATGGGTTTGGGAAAGTGTACCCCAATAGTGAATAGGAAGCTGGACTGTTTCAGCTGGCACATGTGTGTCAGGGACTTTGTGTGAGCGGTAAAGGCGTTAATGTTGAGCTGCTTGTCCAGTGCATACACATTTCCTTCATGGGTGCCAAGGTAGAGCTGACCTCTGGCAGATGAGCTGCATGAGATATCGATACCCTGAAATATACAGTCTATGATCATCCAGTCAAATAAGCCAAGTAAAGAGCAAACCGATAGTCTCTCTCTCTCTCTCTCTCTCTCACTCACTACTGACCTTCAACTTGTCAAATGTAGCTCCCGCCTGTTCTGGATCTTTCAAAACCTCTTTGTCAAAGAAGTTGAATCGCTGGGTGGTAATGGATGACTGCAACGATAGAACAAGAAGCTAACACTGAGTAGGTAAGTACCATGCTGTATCATTATCCAGTCTAGAAACAGCTAGTTCACACATGGTATGCACGCACGCGCGTAAGTTATACTTAATTGCAATATACGTCCTGTATGCGTGATGAAAATAACCTGAGACTTTCATACCAGCAATCATTTTTAAAGCTACACCCCCTTCCCTCATCGAATACACCGTATATCTTTGTCGGTTATTTGGAATGATGAAAAGCTTCGTGCTCCCTAAATGCTAGTGTATGTGTAAAGTTTCACGTATACTTACCATTATCAGTATGTTTGTAAAACTATAAAGCGTGAAGTATTCTTATGAAGCAGGCATAATATAATTTAGGGATTCGGAGATCGTACTCCTTCCAGTTGCGGATAGCGGAAGTCTAGCCTGTATTTTGAAGTATATAGCCCTAAAATCTAACACCTCAGTATGGAATCCACGCGAAAACTTGATTGAAGAGAGAACAACTCCTAAGCAAAGTCGACACTGTACCTAATCGGAATGCTGTGCTGCTGAATAATGATGGTTGATCAATGAATCAGCAAATGTTTTTTTTAATCTTTTGAAAATTGAAACTAAAAAACATCAACAAGATCCTTACTCATCATCATCCAACTTCCTAGCATTCAGCTGAAATATTGGCAACAGCACCACTGTCGTTTATTTTGCATTTTGCTTCCATGAAACGGTCATATCTATATTTGACCAGGTGAAATGGCATATCATCAGAGAAAAGAGTATTATTCACCAAAATAAAAAGCAAGAAAATTGAGAGACTAAAATCATGTCGACTTTCTTTGTGATTTAAGCACTGCAGGCATATCAGAGCGAGGGTCTGGCACGTTAGAATTGGCCCAGAAATCAGGCAGTAGGTAAGTTGTTTGACCAGGATCAAACATAGGATGTCTGTTGATAAAATCCTGATAGTCAGCATGCACTTTCACCAGCTCATCATAGAGCTGCTCCCGCCTAGATTGTAGCTTAGCTATTACCGAATCACGATGTTGAACCAATTTCTTTGTCGCCAATATTTCTTCTTTGAGTAGATCTACTGCAGCTGCATGTTTTTTGTTTAGAATTTCAATTTCTTCCGTTCTTATAAGTTCTGCTTTATTCTTTTCTGATTCCACTTCCATCCTCCGTTCCTCATCTTTCCTTGTAGTCAAGTTTAAAAGCTCCCTTTCTTTCTCCTCCATAAGTTCCTTTCTTGTAGCCTCAAGAGTGTCAGCAGCCTCCCTGTAGACGCAAAGAACTTTAGCTCATCCCAGTCAAGATAGAAATACAAATAGACGTAAGAAGATATATACAGGTAGTAGAAAGTAGGAGAGTGAAATAACAATAAAGGGAGGAAGGAGCGTAGAATAGGGGATTGCAAGGAGACAATCCTTACCGTAACAGAATCTGCTTGATACGATGAGCTTCTTCCTGCTCTTCCTTTCTAGCCGTGAGCACAGCCTCCCTCAGTTGAGCAGCACACTTCGCTTCAACCTGATAAGAAGAAGTCATACATACATGATGTAGAGATACACCAGAGACATACAGGCTACTTGGCAGTCAGCGTCAGCGATGCGTGCAATATTGTGTACGTGCCTGTTGAACTGTCAACTCTAAGTGTTTTTCAGCAGCCTCTTTCTGCATGTCTAGAGCTTCTTTCATCTCATTCTGAAGAAGTTTTTCTACCCTTGCAGCTTCTTCCTATAGGAAAAATCTCCTTGATGAGAAGGAAAGAAAACGTGTTGATAAGCACCTGGTACAAACATTTCTCTACCTTAATTGCTCTGTCGTTTTGCCTAGATAGTCGGCGGAGCTGTTTCTCATGCTTGCTCTGGATGCTGCTGACAGCATCCTTAACAGCCTGCTCCCTCAATTCCTGAGCCGTTCGCCACGATTCATTGACTGCCTGCTCAACAGCCTGCTGTTTCCTCTTCTCAGTTTCACTTTCATACTCCTTGTTTATCAGTTCCCCCAATGCTATTGGTGAGAAATAAGTCCTCACGTTACTAGATGACAGTGGACATTGCAACTGTGGACAGCACCGCACGTACCTATGATGCGCTGGTGAGAGAGGTTTTGCACGAAGGCAGGCTTTGTGTCTTCATATCTCCGTGGCAGAGGCAGGCTGCTAGCCAGCGCTGGCAGCTGCTGACTTCTGATCAGCTGCTGAGGCACTGTGGCAGCCCTCCTCGCCCTCACTATCTCAACTGAAGACATCTCTAAGCTCTTTGAGGCATCATCAACCTCTGGCAACCTACAAAAGTAAGTCAGTCTTTGAAGAAAAATACAGTATGTTGGCACCACACAACGTGTAAAGCTCTTTGAGCTTTTGATTCACAACAACATTTACAGTAGCAAGTAAGCACGAAAGCTATACCCCTAGAACAACAGAGTTGAAAGAGTTACTCAAATATTGAGTATATAACACTGAAACGTTGCTGAAAGCTCTGTTTATTTGTTACACCTTTCTACAAGTTGACACAAAGAGCCTTTGTTAGCCTTTGTCTCCACGTTGACAATAACAGGTGTTATGAGATAGATATAAGTTGGCTGATCCTGATAACCTGTTAATAACCTGAAAGCGTGGTGATATAGCTGGAAGTGAAAGATACTGTACTTACTGCACTCGAGCCATCGGTTGTACAGTGCTGATTGTTGAGCCAAGTGTAGGTTAGATAAAGTGCAAGATGTGTTGAGTGTAGATTGAGTTCAAATACTAGTCCACTAAGTGATGGTTACAGTGCTGCTACAATAAAGATACTCTAAAATATTCATATAAGTGGTTGTAAATGAACATAAGGAGTTAAAATTAATTAAATAAGCTCAAGTATCGTTTAGAAGAACCAGCAGTTGCACTGCTAGTGTGGCTTTAGGTTTACTACTTGGCATACTGCAACTGAGATGGCAATACACATTTCAGCACTTACACCGAATCTAAATGATTAAGTCTTTTCCTGCTCGAGAACCTCAACAGCAATACTGATGTTTTGATAGTTGCTCAGACAAGAGAAATCTAAGACAGCGTGCGTCAAGATTCTGAACTGTCGAGATGAGACCACTCACCGATGTAAAATAAACAGAACTCCGCCGTGGCACAACAAAACATACTAATTTAAAGTAGAAATTACAGCTTTAAATGATGTCTGAGTTCATAAAAATGATCTTAAGACTTCATTATATATAGTAATGTATAGTTTTTAAGCAGAAAGTATGGTTTGGTTTTATTTTCTACAACCGCGTAGCAATACAAGGATGTCATAGAAACGGGTGCCCTTTATATTTTAGCGCGCTTTATGTCACATCCAGATATAATTAGGACGGCGTTTACCACGCTATCTATATACCGCGTGGTGTGTTGATGTGGCCGGTCTCTCGTGACGGCGAATCACCTAGTGGCCGTCAAGGTGCCTCCCAGTATTTATCTTTGTGCTTTTCCTCTCTCTCAGCTATTGATACAACTGATAGTTTGTTATCCACAGCTACCTGTGTCAGAAGTTAGTCTCACAGGTTGGTTATACGTAAGTTCAACTTATATTTGCTTGTATTCACCTGTCCGAAAACTGTTCATCGTGTGTGTTCCATCTTTGGTACCTTTCATATATTTTGCTTCATTCGAATTTTACCTGCTATGGTTATGATCTAATCTCATGTATGAAAATATCTGCTATTAAATTATGCTATTTTGTGCTCTACCACAGAACTATTCGACATCTTGCAGGCCCACGTGGTTTTGGGTCTTTGTCACCACGTGGTATCGGTTAGTCGAAGGGCTCTAGGTTTTTGCACCAACTATAAAATTTCTGTTGGCTTTGGTAGACTCAACCATGGAGACGGTGAACGTTCATCGATGCCTCGAGTTGTTTGAAGGTGCAGATCAAATGTCTTCCATTGTGCTGCAAAACTTCGACTTACTAGAGGATGAGATGAGTTATGGCGATTATGATTTAATCACCGTCCGAAACCAAGAAGATAGGTCTGACTTGATCTTGATCTACTAATAACTCAGATCGACAATGTGAATGATGTGTTAACTGTACAACTAATACATCTAGCTCTGACGATGAGGAGGTCATCGATGTAGAGACTATAGATGAGCCTGAAGATCCTACATGTCGTTCTGCTCGTACTATTCCTTTCACTCAACGAACAAACAAGACCATACCAGCATCAGCTGCTGACACCCAGATGATGACCATGGTTGGTATTGTACTATCAGGGAGCCGCTCCCATTTGTCAGTATTTGACTGTGGAGTCTCCATTCGTGTAGCCAAGTGCAATGCCAACCACCAGGCAGCCTGGTCGTACAAGACTCAGCTCTGAGCAGTTGATAAATGAGATGATAGCTCTCACCAATGACATCCCCAGCGACATGCTGGAATCTTCCCTTGATCCCAGCGCTCTTACCGCCATCGAGGAGGAGAACTTCGCTCTACTTGGTAAGACTGCAGTCCTATAATAGTTGTGTTCTAATAGACAATCTCAAGCATTCAAATATCAGTAAAAGGGTGTTTAGCGAGGACAACAATCCTCGCTTGTCTTTAGTGTACAATGGAACTGAGTATTCATTAGCACTAAGACCAACATAGGTACTGCTACACAACTGTTTCCTCACCCCTGGTTTTAGTTCACCCTTCTGTACTTTCTTGAATTGACTTTGAGGATTTAGTTCTGTAGATAGTAACTAATCTGGTTTGCTCACACTTCAGTTCTACTTGATCAGGGCTCGACATAATCGAGGCAGATGACCTGGAGAGTCTATTTATGCAGTTTGAAGGAGGTAGGTAGTGTTTCTTCCACAGCTCTGCTCCCAACTTTGCCATCATCAGGATTTATGCTTCATGTCTGAATCCTTTCAGTTACTGGTGAGATTGTGACAGAGCCGCCTCAGCCTGCTCTTCCTTCCCCTAAGAAAGTTCAAAAACCCAAACCCCGTCCCCTCAGTCTAGAGGAATACCGCAAGATGCGAGCGCGAAACTCTGCCCCTTGCAGCGTCACCAGCAGCCCCTCCAAGAACAAGCCAACTGCGCAAAAACCGCCCACCACTGCTGATACCACTCCAGTCAACAGGAGTATGTCTCTTCCTATGCCTGTTACTATCGCAGCAGTGCCACAGGCTGCTCCCTCCCAAACTACTCCAGCCACCGCTGCCCCGGCTACTCTTCCTCCAACTGGTCAGCTGATCTTCCTATCTGGATAAATCTAGTTCTTCCTACTGAGCCGTGGTCTCAACTGTCCATCTGTTTGTCTCCAGACCATGACTACTGCTCCCTGTCCAGCCAAGCCAAGTCCACCAGCTGTAGTGGCAGCAGCAGCAACGAGCAGAAGAAAGCCCGGCCACAGAAACAAGACTCAGGTACTGGTGCAGGAGAACGCAACTACAAGAAGGAGCTCATTAGCTTGCTCAACAGAATACCTCGTGGGTTTCTCTCCATCTCAGTGGCTTGTTATCGTGGCTCATATCATCAGTCTCACAGGTACAGACGGCCCTCTCCCTTACAGAGTATCTCAGCCACAAAACGGAGGCCAGTTTACCCTCCCAGGGGAGCACCGCTGCCGCTCAGCCATGCACTGCATCTCATCCAGTATCGTCGAATCGTAGCGCGACTCTGTGAGTATCATCGCTGCTTCGCTCCGTCTCACCAGACCATGTATCCTATCCCTCCCTCATCACCTTGTAGGAAGGAAGGCTGTTCCACAGACAAGCCATCTTGCCAGCAGTCCACGAATAGTAAGCCTCAGCCATCCACCAAGTCTCTGCACTGCGAGTCCTTGTCTCTATCAAGTGTGCCACTGAGCAAGCCCAGGTATGGATAACCTTGTAATTGGAACACATAGAGTAGACTGATGTCGCCGGCCTCCTCATGATCTGTCCCTGTTTTCTGGGTCACATCTATCTCAGAAGTCTGTTAGAATCATAGCGCGGAGTCGCCACCGCCTAGCGATCATGAGCAGCCTTCAGCGACATGTAATGCCAGCAGACTTGCTTGAATTAGCTGATAATGGCGGCGTTAATTAGTAGAGTAATTGTCAGTGTGATAAATGGACAGTACGAGCACACGTATCGCATCACCATTGTTGTTTCATTGCCAGGAGAAAGAGGAAATACCGTAGGAGGCGGAGCCCATTGAACGAGTCGTCAGACTCCGCCCACTCGATATCGTCCGATCTCTCTTCCAGCTGCGAGAGCTGCAGCAGCTCTTCCTCTGACGAGCTAAGATCCAGGGGCAGACGATTCTCTCGAAGTGTGTCATGCCGCAGTCAAAACAACAACAGGTACAGGCTCTATTATAAGCCCCTGGGTAATGTAATTTTTGAGAAGCAAGCAGGCTCCGTTCTATTCTTCTTGTATTCTATCCTCAACATCCCTGCTCCTTCCCTCCCTCCCTCTCTCCTCCCCTCCCCTCTCTCCTTCCCTCCTCTCTCTCTCCTCCCCTCCTCCCTCTCCTTCCCTCCTCTCTCTCCTTCCTCTCTCTCCTTCCTCTCTCGTCCTTTCTCTCTCTCTCTCTCTCCCCTCCCCTTCCCCAGTGGAAAGGTAACAGGAAGCCTCACCTCTGTATGTCTAGTAACCGATAACTCCCATAGTATGATGGCTGTATCTGGGAAGTTTTAGTACACCAGTACATTGATGTCACTCTGAACTATCTAGGTCGTCGAGTCGGTCAAGTGTCAGGCGCCACCAGCCGAGGTTGAAGAAGCGGCAGCGCCATCGCAGTGGTCGTTCATCGCAGTCTGTCAGCCCCCACTCTGGCTCCAGCGGGTCTGACAGGAGCCGGTCAGTGCTCTCTGCCCGTACTAAGCAACAGTATCGCAATGGCTGACCTGTTCACTAAATATTGTCTATCCCTGCAGGTCAAGGTCATCATCTCAGTCAGCCGCGGAGGCTGAGCTTAGGAAGCAGCAGGCGCAGCAGGCTCATGCTGAGGCCATGAGGGATCGCCGCGTTGTCTACGTCGGAGGCATAGGAAATAAATACACAAAAGCTGATTTAAGAAAGCGGTTTGGTGGGTTTGGTGACATTGAACGTGTCTCGATACACACACGTGAAAGTGGTGAAAACTACGGCTTCGTCACTTTCTTCTCTAAGGCAGACGCATACGCCGCAATAGAAAGTAAGCATGCGAGCATATCCGTAGACGTATAATAGATCTATCTTACTATGGTTCTCTATCACACCATCTCTTTCTGCTATTTAGAGGGAAACGATGTCTATGGGCCAAAGTTCAACATTGGATTTGGCGGCAGACGTATGTTCTGCGACACAGAGTACGCTGACCTTGGTTAGTTGGTCCTGCTGTCACTAATCGCTGACTGCTGCTCTATCAGAAATGTTAGGGTTTTAACACCAGATGTCGCCGCTGTCTTACAGATGGGTGCCAGGCTGTAAAGGAAGAATGGGCGCCATCTATGCGACGAAATAAGAGCGCCGAAGACGACTTTGATGCACTGTTGAAGAGGTCCATCAAGAAGATGAAGAGCTAGTCAAATGTTTACATCTATGTTTAGGTCAATAAATGGCAATGGCAAATGATATTGAATTCGGATATGATGATTGTCTTGCTGCAGTCCTGGTCAAACCGATGGGGCCATTGAATTAAATCCCCTTTTAACAATGTTTGCAGTTTATTTTTGAGGATAATAAACGATTGGTGATGTCTGATAGTCTGACAAGTTGATCTAGGCGTAGAACAAGATGCAATACTCGCTGCTTCTCGGGCTATCTGGGTCAGACAGACCTATAAATAGGTTAGAAACCATCTACCTAACCGCCGTTTTCCAGTTGTATAGATATTGGTCTCTGCATGTCTTCAGCAGTAACAGCATCTTGCTGCTTTGTCTCTACTCCGCTCCAGGTTTAAATTATTCTTCACTCATTATTTTTACCCCCCCCCCATGTCTGTGACTTGAAGTCTGGCCAACAATTGTCATGGCTTCATCTACAAGTTCCATAGGTCGCTCCCCTGGATTGGCCTCATTTTTCCTTCCAGTAACACTGCTTTTCCATGATACCAACAAATTCGAATGACAAAGGTGGGTTACGCAGTCTAGTTTCCGACAGATGTGGAGTAGGTGTAAGTGGTAGGGCACGCACCTCGAGGCTCAGTGTTGAGAGGTTGTGGGTTCAAATCCCACTGCAGTCCTCCTGCTGGGCCCTCATGTCACAGGTGTGCTCTGACCTGCCTAGAAACTAATAACAACCTGGCTGCCGCATATGGCAGCCTTGCCCTTAAGGCACTGTGATTTCTCAGTGTGCTAGCACATGAGACAACCTTGCTTAACATATGGTGGATTTTAGAAATAACTTCATTTCTCACCGTATCACCTCTGCTCCTTGCAGGTAACAGGTTTCTGCTTGGCAGCCAACTAGATCAGTGATGGAAATAACTCCATCGTGGTAACAAAATAGAAGTTAATACAAATACACTGCTTGCTCTCCTACCAACAATAAATCAACTAAGAATTTACATCGTCTATCTATCCTGACACCTGACCACGAGTAATTAGCCCAGATTGAAAGCAAGAGTTGCCCTCTCCTGCATAGTAAAACCAATATGTGCACACACCACGATGGACTTAGCTCTGAACTTGTGGGTACTCGCCAGTCATTGCTGTTACCATGTAAGCCCCCTCCCCCCAACTAAATCACTCAACATATCACATGCTTTATGTGGCTGGGAACCAAAGCTATGAAATTGATCACACCACCTAATATTCCTATCACTCTAAAACCAGCCAAGGAATATCTAGAAGGATTAAGTTTGTATGCATTGATTACAAGGCTGCACACCTCGAGGTTAGAATTCCAGGTAGTCATCTTAGCAAGCAGAGGCACCACAACTGCGATAGCTGCCGGCTCTGGTGCCTAGTTCTCTGGTTCTCACAGTTGTACGCAGTTGTACGCAGTTGTACGCAGCTGTACATCGCTGTACACAAGTACAGTTGTCATCCTCGACTCTTCCTAGTAGTTGGAGTTTTCTCCTCTCGCCATTGTGCCGGCATATCACCATAATATATGCGAGGCCCTTTTGGAAGCCTTTTCTAAGCGTCCACTTGCATGTGAGCAACTCCATGCGCACACCTAGGCTGACAGCACTCAATTGCTTGTCATTCAATTCTCCTGCATGATAAATAGCCCAGTGTCTTATCTCAATCAATCACCGGATAGCGAGGCAGGCCCAGTTTTTACCTTCAGCATTTTATGTACCGGAGTTGTATAACTAATTTGCGCTTGCGAAATGCAAGGAACCTTGTTATCAGAAGGTGTATCACAATGGAAGAGTACATGCCATAAAACAAACATACCCTTCGTCTAATTCAATTAAACTTCAACGCCTGATAATAGAGCAATTATGATGATATCGCGATACATGATCATAAAGTTGATGAAGACAAGTAGTCGTCTTTCAGACTACTTTTATTTCTGAATATATAGATCCATAAGTTACAGGAGGAGGTAGATGAGAGTGGACTGGTAGCCGCCGGCATTCTGGTTGTTACAGTATGTGCTCAAATGTCAAGGACATTAGGCCAGTATCAGGGTTCAATCCTCTCCTCCTATAAGTTATATGAATAATAAGTTCCAATGGCTGTCCAAGAAATGATACAGGAAATATAGACTTATATTGCTGGCTGCCAATAGAATTGGAAATGGGGGGGAGAGACGGGAGAGACGGGAGAGGTGAAAGGAAGGGATGAGGAGAGATAGGAGGAGAGAGACAGGAAAGAAAGGGAGAGATGTAGTGACAGAGAGATGGGAGGGGAGAGAGAGAGAGAGAGAGAGAGAGAGAAGGAGAGATAGAGAGGGGAGAGAGAGAGGAGAAGAAAGAGAGAAAAAAAAAGAGAGAGAAAGAGAGAGAGAGAGGGGGAGGGGGGGGGG
>ERZ1740065.1680-NODE-1680-length-13459-cov-12.240600_pt1 | contig 13459 bp, 4 predicted proteins | sample MGYA00581738_ERZ1740065 | MGnify/ENA primary metagenome ERZ1740065 (study PRJEB43018, sample SAMN04849749) | marine metagenome | isolation source: floating plastic debris | place: Pacific Ocean | collected 2008-09-01 | study: EMG produced TPA metagenomics... | reverse complement strand
TCATTGTCACCTCTCGATCATTGTCACCTCTCGATCATTGTCACCTCTCGATCATTGTCACCTCTCGATCATCTGCAGCAGGCTAATAGCTTGCCAGTTTTTCAGTTTCAACCTTCAATAACTTTTTAACCTTGTTCTGCATGCATGTGGAACTGCTCAATATCTTTCCTATGTTCCTGCGAGGGGCGTATATTCATAAGTCGAACCGTTAGAGTTCAACTGCTCCAGAGTTAGACAGTTCGAAGCTTTCAATAAAAAGCTGTACGAAAAAGCATCTCTGACACCCAGTTCACTGCTACCAAGTACCAATAACAATCATGGATGAACTGTAATGCCAAACAAACCAGAACAAAGCTATCAAATCCCAGTTCGAAGAGGAGTTCGCGCATGTTTTAAAAGCTTTTTAACTTTAATCACTGAAAGTTAGACTGCTCAAATTCTTATAATATGCGTCCCTGGCTCATGCTGCCACACATTCTATAATAGAATGAAGATGAAAAAAGCCTTCACATCTACTCAGACCTGCTCAGACATCCAAACATCCTCAAAGAACAAGTCATCTGGGGGAAGAAGACAACTCCTACTGATGAACATGCTATTCCAGGGTGTATTAGAGAAGCCATACCATCTTTGTAGGTCAGGGCCTGGCTTTTGTCATTCTCCCGTCGATATTCGTGTTTCAAGACGTGCGGGAATGTGCGGGAGTGAGTGGGAGTGTGCCGGAGTGAGCGCGAAAATCGATGGGAGAATGACAAAAACCCAGGGTCTTTGTTACTGTATACGGCTATGCTTGTGTATAGTATCCGATAGTAGATAAGGGCGATTAATGTTACAGTAACAGTACCGCCAATAATAGAAATAACTGCAGCTCACCGACACCATCGTTACTCAGGTTACATTAGTATGCCAGTGCGTCAGTGCATTAGTACATTAGTACTCACCTTCTGGTGTTGATGGTGATGCGGTCAACTTTGTATCTGATCGATGTTACGTTGAATGCAGGGTTCAGAATTCTTCTCCTCACCGCGTGATCCTGAGGAGAGAGGCAGATGACACATCGGCTGCCAAAGATCTTACGAATCGGCGCCAGCAGGCTCTCTGGCTTCTGGTAGTTTGAATAGTTGGTGACGAGGACATATTTGACGAATTCTATATCAGATATCATAACTTGATCACCTAAAACAGGACAGGAAATGGGATGTTTGCCATTGAGGGAGAAAGACTGGTGCAACATTGAAATCGGAGAATTGCATGGAAAAAGAGGAAGGCTTAATGTGCAAAGGAAGGAACCAGCTGAGAACACGGATAGAAAATGGGGAGGGTGAAAGCTTCACCGTATGACTGTGAGAATGGGTAAATTGCTGATTGTGTGACAGTTCCTGTCAGTCAGTCTGTCTGCCTGGGTGTCTATCTGTATGTCTGTCTGTCTATCTGTCTATCTGTGTATCTTTCTATCTGTCTATCTGTCTATCTGTCTGTCTGTCTATCTGGGTGTAGAAGGAGAGTTACTAGCGAGCTAACCTAGCAAGAATACTTTATACTTGAGAATCTTCCCATACATCTTTGCCCACTGGAGGAAGAGGTCTACCGCTTCAATCTGCACCATTTCAAAGATGTTTCCAATGATGGGGTAGGGGCTTGGACCGGGCAGGATGTCTAGAGGATTCCGCCGCGAGCATCTCCTCCAGGTAATCAGTATTAGCAACAGGACTAGGGCGATGCTCACTAGCCATGCCAAGGTGTTATATGAAAACATGGAGTCTGTAACAGACGATAAGACGGAGTCATGCTAAGATATCTACCCTCTAGGCATGGTGTCATTAGTATCATAACTAGTAGTCTGATTTGAAGGATTATGGAATTGATGATTGTTATAAGTATCAGGCTATACAGGCAGCACAGTATACTACTAATACCAATACTAATACTTACATGTGGAGAGCCCTGCAGTGGGGCGCGGCAGTGGAGACTGTATCACACCCGATATGATTGTGTGCTAGCGACAAGTGTGTACAGGTGCGACACTAGCCTAGCCTGTGGCTCAATCTCCAAACATCTTATGTATCTGTCAGGGCATTCAAACTACCCCCTCCACACGCGTGGTCACTGATAACACGGGTCAAAGGCTGGTGTTTGCTGTAAAGTACAGGTGAACAGCCCATCAGATATGCCGCGCTTGGACATGCCGGTCCAATAGAGAGGTTAGTTGCTGGGACAAGGAGACACTGCACTCCACCTAACCTGCTGTTTCCTAGCAACAGGTGGTTGTTGCACTCGCTGGCAAACTTCACACTAGGTAATTATCGACAGCAATCTAGGAGCAAGCTAAAATTGCCCAAAACTCCCTTCATGTGAATGCAAAGAACTGGTGGCACCAAACAGCAGCCATCAAGACTTCAGCTGTTACGGCATGATGACATAATAAGCTAGTTGTGTCACTCCTTTGTCTGGCAGATTTGAGAATTAGGACTTCTATCTCTTCGTTGCTGAAGTATGAGCATCGATTCACCTATGAAGTCTAGTGATTGTAGCTGGGGGTAATTCTGTTATATAACAGCATTCCTCTGCTTTTCGGTCTTGTGCTGGTCCCAAACAAAGGAGAGCAAAGGATACTCTGATACTGTTCACATGTCAATAGGTATGTTCACTATCTGGTCACTGGTTGTAGAGACTACTTTGAGTTCAGTTGGACAATCTGCTCTGCTGGAACAGGAACACTTCAGTTAGCCTCGCATAGATATTAGGTGAGTAAGAGTAACAACTTTACCAGTATTCTCTAGAAGGTGAACCATTCGCTTCTCCTGGGAGCCTCCAGTAGTTTAGTCGCTGAAATCTAGATTCTAGATTCCAGATTCTAGATCTGCGATTTCTGATTTCTTTCTTGATAAACGATTATTTGCATTATTATGGGAGTTGTACCTTGTAGTGACACAGTCATACTGAAATTACTGGCGAATCTGGAGTTGTGTTCTCGGGCTATTGTTGGTCATGAGACTGTTGCTAATGGAAGGGAAGTATTGAGCGGCCTGACAGTCCGTATGTAGAATACAACTGTACACAATTGAACTATGGCATAATTTTGGGCGTATAATAGTCCTTCAGTAAGTCAATTCAGTACATCTAATAAATCACAACAAAATAAGACGACATACACTGCTAGCAAATGTCAATAGCAAACAGCAAACTGTGTACTAGTTTGAGGCCGTAAGGTAGTTCCGGAAAGATCAGGCCACTTTATGAAGACCAGATGATTAGAACATAGACGTAAATTGTAGTCAGATGAGCCCCTATTCCTATCATCTGTGACTGTACGCCACAGAGTGCGAAACGATGAGCTTACTGGCCAATCACTGCGCTGCTGCCGATAGTGACCCTTGACCCTCGCCCGTGATTGGGAAGTTGCTGGTGTTTTATAGCTGGCAAATCTTGACTGCCATCTCAATCGACCACACAGCAGGCTCCCATCAATACGACCCATCCATCGACAGTTATCTACAGTCAAGTTTGGATATAACAGACTGCCTTAGAGTTTCACAGACGAGAACTAACAATGGGGAGATTTCCATTCCTGCATCTTCTTGTCGTAGCTGCTGCCATTACGACCTGTCAGAGCCAAGCCTCAGGCAACACTGTAAGTTCTTATTCTCCATAACTTGATTTATCGCAGACGACTCTCTGCTCATGGAACTAGATATCAATCCTAGATCACCAATGAAGCCATCAATCTTTTGAGGTAGTCACCAAAGTTCACCAATACAACCCTATGGGCTAAATACATATTTAGAGACCCGAAACCGTTCACCATCCGCGTCACCGTTAGCAAAAAGAGGGATGCCAAACTTCTCGTGCCACCAACCAAGGAACCAATGTACGCGAGTGCCCGTCTTGAAGCGAGTACCATGATCATGAAGGAGAGTAGGTTACACTCTGGATCGGTGTGCTGTCGCTCTCATATGTGCGGTGTTCTGCTCATTCCGTGTCCTGCAAATTTTCTGTTTGTGTACCGTTGGGTGCGTTGCTCAGCTCATTGTGTCTGGTCTGGAGGAGGGGCAGGAAAAGCAGCTGTCACTATGAGTAGTAGACGATAGTAATAACACTGTGCTGTCTGTCTGTCTGTCTATACTGGAAGCCGCAGCTGGCAGTGGCTGAGGTCATAAACCTGGTGATTTGGCGTTAGTTGTTTACCAAAACGTCTCGACATTAGTAACTTGCCTATGGCCTCCTCTCTACTCTGTACTTAGCCAAATCAAGATGGTTTCTTGGGCGAGATAGCTAGCACGCTGCTATAACAACACTTACTACTGTAGTGAACTTGCATGATCGTGTCCCCTGTTCGCATGGTTTTAGACTATTCCTTTGAGCGCTGTGAGGAATTCGGGCGTGCTCAATGTCATTCAGAAAGGTCCTTTAGAATTCATGAACAAGTTTCTGAGTGACAGTGAACGGAGAGGCTTCTCATCGAGGCGATTTCAACACCTCACTGGTAAGCCATGAAAGCTCCCTGCCATTATCCTGGAATTACGGTACCTGCTGTGCTCGCTATGGCTGATAGGCATGAGTTTACTGTGTAGCTGCTAGAATTGATCAGTGATTGACACGCTGTATGCCATCGTAATCCTGATGTCAGTGACAATCGTCTCTAACCACGCCAGCAGCATCTAACTCTAAACCATGCTTGTATCAAATTACATAACTTCTTTGACATCTTGCAGTGTCGACGGGCAATTCCAGTGTCAAGGTCGTTGGAGCCCAGAATCTAAGTAATATATCTAAGAAGGAGAGAAGTGAAAGTAAGCACTATGCTGCTATGAATGTTTGTGTGGAGAGTAAACATGGGAAATGACAGCAATAACTTTTTTATGGCTGTTCACTACAAATTTAGACTGCCTGCCAGTCATTTTCAGCTGATGACGGTAGATGGTGGCCTGATTCACGGCAGAGGAATGGAGAGCTAGTTGATTCTGATTGGCTGAGTAAATACCACAGCATTACTATTGTGTAGACATCGAGAGGATGATGCCACACGCTGGATGTGACATTTACGATACAGTGGTAGAGATCCCCAACAACAGACCAGATGTGCTGATGTATCCAGCGTGTGTCGTGGTGAAACAGTGTGGGGGATGCTGCGGCCACCCGAGCCTTTCCTGTAAGCCGACAAGAACTGAGCCTAAACTAGTCCAAGTGAGTCGCGCAGCTGAGCAGCAGTGACTGGAAATCTGAGGGCTGTTTCTATTTAACTTAGCTGTATTTTAGGTCGTACAGTATGTGTACGACGGGACGAACATTAGCCCAGCCCCAGAGTTGACCTACATGCAAGTTGAAGAGCATAAGGCTTGCGAATGCATGTGCAAGGTACAAGCCAACGACTGCAGTCGTCTACTTCATGACTACAGTAAGTTGGTGAATCCACTTAAACCATTTATCACTTCTGAAACTGACTTGTGTTCTTAGCTTACGAGGGATAAATTAAATTGAAGTTACATATGTGTCACTTTGACGTAGACGACTATTGAATTTTTGGACAGCAAAACTGAAGAAATCATAGGTCATAGGTCATAGGTTACAATTCCTTATCTTTGCACCCTAGACAGACAATATTCAACTACATCAGAGCTCAGCTTGACGGGCCCAACCAATAAACTTCAAGTGAACATAAGGAAACTGATGAAAATGGTTTCAGCCCTAAATTTCACTGGTTCTTACGAGCCATTTCTAGATATTTGGTTGCATTAGCTGGAATGACAGTGAGTCATTTCTAGGTATGAAAAAATCTGATTCACATAATAGCCGTCTCAGCAATACTCATGACTCATAACACCATGATTGGCTGGAGCTAATTAGGTCAAGTCATCAAATATGTGGTATCTGCCTCTTCAGAATTTAATTACTATTTCCTGTTTGATAATAACATTACGTCAGCCCACACGAGCAGACGGCTACTACTACTACCTCCACTCCGATACTTAGAGCTAATGTGACATTCAGTGTGACAGCTAGTATGACTGTGTGACAGCTAGTGAGACCTGTAATGCCTGTTTTGTAGATGAGAATGAGTGCCAGTGTAAGTGTAAGAACGAACACCTCAGCGGTACCTGCCCAGCCAACAAGAGATGGAACCCGAAGATATGTGGCTGTCAGTGTGCCAACATTATCAACTGCGGCAATGGTTACTTGTACAGCATGGACAGTTGCAGGTATGTAGATAGCCACCTGCTGGCAATAAGAGGTTCTGATGAGAATAGCAGGTACCTGCCTGCATAAGTCATTGCCAACTCACGGCTCTCCGAGACCAGAGGCCACATAGCACAGATTGCAGACAACCCACTATCTTCACACCAGTAGTACTAGGTTCACTAAAATACAAGCGGAAATTACAGTCTCAAATCCTGATATAGATGCTTCGGTGACGACTGTCTGATAAATTCACCAGCACCACTACTTTCTTGACCAGCTGGTTACTTTCTCAATCAACCACTTCTGTTTTTTCTAGCTGTGTTGAGGAAGTCTCAAGGAGCAGTGGTATCAACCCCGGTGGCCCTGGCGAAGTGGATGTGATTAGCAATGCAGAAGAGATCGAAATCGTTGAAGTTACAGAGAACCCGTGCTCCCACATGAGGTGAGCCTGCAGTCAGAGATCTCTGCTGTGTAGTTTCAGTGGCTCGGCTGCTATCTTATTTATATTGCATAATGGACAGTTTAACCTTCCGTGGTGTGGCAAGTGTGCTCTAGCGTCAGCATTCACTGTGCTGATTGTAGGACTGCTAATTCGCCTTTATAGCTCTGTAATTGACTGGCCATTACTGCTCGCTGATATTTCGTTATTTGTTTCAGATGTCCACGCGGATACGAAGCCGTTCCTAAGGCAGGCGGCCGTTGCGGCTGCATCTACGTTCGACGCAGAGGATGAACAAGCGGAGACGATCACCAAACAACCTAGGAGCAGCGTGTGACATGTGACGCGCTGATCTTTTCTCTACTATTTAATGCTGTCATGCGTCTGACAGCTCTGTACCGTACTGCTGTGTCCTCATAACTTATCGATACCATACTCCGAACACGCCTACTGTCACGCAAACCAATTACATTTATTTAAAGAAAGAAATAAGAGACCAGTATTCTCTTACTCATCCTGTTTGTGAGGAGAGGCACCTGTTGTTTTGTTTACTCCAGCAGTAAACCAATGAAATCAGAGGTGATATTTCATCGTTTGCTCGTGGGTCATGATTATCAGAAGATCTGACAACTATGTACTTACTCTTATGTACGTCAATGCCAGATTTGAGGATGAGAGTGCTCTACACAGGTTGCTGACTGCGATAGCACAGTTTTAGCTGCAAGAGCCAACTCTACCTGCAGAACAGGAGGAAATACGAGACAGAAATTTGGCTACTCCTCCAGAGAGAGGTTGAATTCCAAGTGATTCGATGATGATAAAATGTAATCAGATTTGACAGCAGTGGTCAGTGTAGGAAAACAAAACCAGTGCCATTAATTACACAAGGTCAATAGAGGTCACCCCCAGATAGGCAGCAGGTCACATGACAAAGTTCCTGGTGAAATCGTACTCCACGGTGGGTATTATGGCCTGTACGAACTTCAGGAATATCATCAAGTACATTCGGACTTCCAGAGCGCTGCCACCCTCCGCCACCGTCTCTATGATCTTCTTCATCACTTCAGCGTGCCTGCGTAATCACCAATCACATTTCTGTGACACTGTGACATGTTGCTGTGACTTAGTATCATTGTAAAGAATTGACGACATGTCAATGTAGCACAGCGTCACAGTGACATGATGATGTGACATCTATGCATTAGCAGTATTTGATTGTGTGACTGTGGTGTGACATACTTGTGTCACATTGACGCTACGCTAGATAGCTGAAGTGAGATATTCCATGCCTTCACAAGAAATCGAGTACATGATAAATCCATCAGGAGTTATCTCCACACTGCATGATGGCTGTTCAACGATAGTGGCGATAATACAATGGGCTGTAGTATAGCGGTGGAAAGACTGGAAGAAATGCAGAATATTCTAGATCTAAGGCTTCATCCGATATCAGTTTCTGTAGGACTTTGCTAGCAGTGCCATATAATGGCTGTACACAATTTCCGCCATGTTAGTTTAGTGCCAAAGACTTGTATAGTTTGTCGTGGAGTAGCAGGAGCCTGGTAAAGCAGGAATTCTATCAGTAATATCTGATTCTATCTATCTGGTCCTAGGACAGCGCCTATGTAAAGGCTTGTGCAAACACAGGCTAGTCCAAGTCACAGGCCCCAAAACTAAACGCCTGTCTCCAACAGGGAAACCCATAGCGATAAAAACTTTCAGACGCTGATGCAACGCCCAGTCGGCTGACTGCTGCTGATATGATCATACCAAAGGTCAGCCGGTGCACTGCTGCTGCAGTGGCCAACTAAATGCAGTGTCTCTGCTGCTTCGTCACAACAGCGACAGGCAGAGCAAAAATATGCCAGCTAGGACTGTGAGTGCTTTGATATCTTCAAAGAACCCTGTCTCAGTAAGAGCCCTGTCTCAGTAAAAAACTGACCGCAATCTCCACTCAACATTCCAATACTAACACACTGTAGTACTACTAGGAGATATCTCAGTGGTAGAGCCTGCACCTCAAGACACCGTTGAGAGGTTGTGGGCTTGAACCCCATTGAGTCTTCCTGCTGCCCCCCCCCTCCCCGTGCCACAGGTGTGCTCCGACCTGCCTAGAAACCTAGAGCAATCTGGTGCCGTATGTGGCAGCCTTGCCCTTAAGGCACATCATTTCTCAACGCGCAAGCACGTGAGACAGTCTCGCAATTTAACATAACTTTAACTTCAGCTAAATATTACTGTAATCTCCCAGCAATATACCTATACTAACGCAAGGATTTGACAATAAATCTCCTTTAAACTCCATTTCTGAGCAAAAAATCAATGAGCACTAGAAATCAAGACTCAGATGTCATAAGGGCACGGTGGGTGTTAATCATAGAGCCCCGCAGTCATTCGGGGAAAAAACCGCTTAAAAACGGGGAGGGGACTAACGTGTGGATTCCCTATGATACATGCAAAGCTCGCTCTAGCCGCTGAGACTACATGACTGCGCGTATACAGCAGCCCCACAGTACAGGCAGGTATTTAGTCCTAGGATCCAAGGCTGTGTATATTTACCTGCAAGGATGTACTGACGCCATTGGCGGGCCGGGGATGTGAGGAAAGTGCTCCATTGTGATTGTCTTATTGGCATGATCTTGGCTGAAGTCTTGGTACATCTGCTCCACCGTCAGCGCCTTCCGTGACTACAAAGCATTCCAAGATTGCGAGCCGATGAGTCAAATGGATGGCACAGCCTCAGGCATATAGTAGGGGAACCTTACCTCATCGTAGCCTGTGAGCCACAGCCTCGGTGTCTGATAGTACTTGTCGTATGTTATACACAGATCGTAAGTACGCGTCTGTATTATCTGTGACTGCACGTCACCCTGAGCTCTAGCAGCTTTGACGTCAACAGTAGCCTAGGATTCACATTACATCTATTATAGATACTAATATGATACAGATTGTTATTATGTACAATAGCGGGTACCGCAGTCACTATAGTAACGGCCAGCAAGGAATTACGAGAGTTGTCATCTCCTGCTAAGACTGACAGTCCTCCAATGAATTTTGAATTGAGATGGCAAGTGGAGCATGAGGAGGATGCAAAGGAGTCCCAGGAGAGCGGAAGGGAAGGGAGGGTGAAGGGAAAAGGACAGAGCAGGGAAGAGAGAGTGAACAGAGAGGGGAAATGAGGGAAATGAAGGAGAGGAGAGAAGAGGGAGAGGAGAAAGGAAGGAGAGAAGAGAAAGAAGGAGAGGAGAAAAGAGAAGGAAAGGGAAGATGAGAGGAGAAATGAGAGAAGTAAAATGTAAAGGGAGAGAGAAGGAGAGAGGAAGGAGAAATGAGAGGAGAAGACAAAGGGAGGAGGGGAGGAGGGGAAGAGGGATAGCTCAAATGGTTCTAATACAGATAGAAGGTAAAGAAAATGAGGTGATATGACCAATCAGGGACATGATAGCAATAATAAAGAACCAACAGTAATAACTAACAAACACAATCAGTGATTGGTTGAATGTACTCACCACATCTTGTATTTCAACCGTGAGCTCATTAGCTTCAAACTCATCCATATCCAACGCATCATCATCATCATCGTCATCGTCATCTCCATTGTCAACTCTCAAACGAGACATAGCATCGGCTGTGTCTCCCTGGCAACCGTACACAAACACTGTCAGTATTTATCAGATGCAGCAAGTAATATGGGTGAGAACTATATTCATAAAGCAGCATGTACAATGATCTCTTCAAGATTTCGCTTTAGTCACAGTAGCTACTCCTACTTTTGGTGATGATGACAACAGACCAGAGTACTGGTAGCCCATGATATACACAATTGTATCACATGACCGAATGCCTACTTGTGACCGGCGTTTGCATGTTGTTCCTTTGTAATCAGGTGTCCTATCAGCATTCTGTAAGGATGACTGCAGTGCGTGTACGCCAGCCATTATGATATACTTTAATTCATTAGCCCACCTTTGAAAGCGAGTCCATAGAACATCTTAGGATGGATAGCCCTAGAAAGAATCCGGCTTAACCCATAGCCTGAGATTCACAATTACAATTACCGATCTACTACAAGCTGCGTATGTTTTAGACAACTTGTATCTCACGTAGTTCACAATGTAATTTAGCCCATGTTGGGCTATGGACTCACATTACGAGCTAAATAGCATAAAGAAGTTATTCGTATCAGGAAGAGAATTCGGTGCATTGGATTGTGCCATGCTGAGATCCCAAACCATAGTGTGTGGGTTTTGCGGGATGTGGTACTTGTTTGGTGAGTACCTTATAGTGAGCCCTTGTAAAACGATTTCTGATGGGATAAGCGGGATCATTTCTAGGGCTACCCTCTTATGATGATGATAATCACCCTAGTCTCCAACAATCACGCAACAGACTGCTTTCTTATACATCCTAATCTCATTCAGGTAATACAGTGGTTCGATATAGAGCTTCACTCACTGCATCCATATCAGACGCTTGTTCGTCTTCATGAGCCGGCCTGAAATGGTGTGTATCAACCCATCCACCATCATTCTCATCTTCTACAATCTTCTCTTGATCGTTGCTGTGTGTATCCATCTGTTTCACTCGTTTGTAGCAAGGTACTGTAAACACAGGAATAATTGCAATGAATATTTTGATAGCTCAACAGTCAATTCAACTGAGATGGAGGACCATTAATAGCATCACCATTTTTAGTGACTAGAAACTGTTTATCCTTGGGTAAGTGGGACTTTGACTTGGTCTCATCTCCGCCGCTCCACTGCCAGGTTGGACAGTGGTGAACAAGATGATCACCAGCAGCTACAAACTACAGTAGATGCATGCAATCATTGGCATACAGGCGACCAAAGCAACTGACCATGTGGAAATATACCTCATCAGGTGTAATAACTCCAGTCTCTTGAAACTTCGACTCCTACAACGACGATGCAACGCATATTTCGTGAGATAAGACCTATTAAATCAATGATAGGGTAAACACTGTAGCAGGTTTAGAATAAATCAGTCATCGTTGGACGTGATGCTACAAATGAGCCTATCGCAGGCATTACCTTCAGCACAGGAGTAAGCTTTTCTGCGACTCCAAGAGCTGCGGTCTTGATGTTATTGAACGCACTTTGCATCACCACTGCGAGTAGTAACTTGAGTCTGATATGTGATACTTCAACGATTTACCCGCTGAATGAAATTCAGCACTAAAACAGAGTAGATTTAGTAACTCTACTACTTATCGGCTACCTATCGGCTGACTGATGATAGTTCGATGCAAAAAGTCGACAGGAAATTTCTTGTATACAATGACGAGGAACTACAGTAGCTATTTTCGTTCTCCTATCTAAGAGAGTAAAGCCTCCGTGCTCGGCGACCATCACCTGATTTCCACAACAAGCCAACGGTCACGGACACGAAAAACTTATTACTCGCCGCCGCCATTCACTGTGCGTATATGAACCTTCTACTGATTCCCAATAGGTATTTTCCTTATCTTCTCCATTTAATCCAGCATTGCGCATTCAAATTTGTTTACCACTTAGGAGCTAGGGGATGTGCGCAGACTTTCATCAGCTTTGTTGTTGTTCTTATTCTTCATCTAGCTTCCTGTGTTCGAGGCCCACCGTTGCTCGGCCTGTCTATAATTCTACCGCTATGTTATTATTTGCGTGACTTTATCAAATCATGGTGCTTTTAGAGCGAGGATACTGGAAAGGCTCAAATAATGACTTTCAATAGTGATGAAGTCAATTTCCTCATATACCGTTACTTGCAAGAAGCCGGTTAGTAGAAATTGCGTTCTCAATATCGTAGTCTTCGATGTGTTCGTGTATTATATCTTGATCTTGCAGCAAACAGCCTACGGTGATATCTTGATTCTATTGTGTAGGTTTCACGCACTCAGCATATACCTTTGGAATAGAAAGCTACATCACACAATCAAACATAAATGGTGCCTCGGTACCACCTGCTGCTCTCCTAAATATAATCCAAAGAGGTCTCTTGTACACGGAGGCAGAAATTAGCATCGCAGAGGTGGGAATCCTAATATTATTATTGGTGCTGTCATGAAAATTCACTCTTTGCTCGCCATCTTATTAACTCTTACTCTGCCAGGATGGCACGGAAAGAGTTATCGAATCGTTGTCGTTGATTGACGCTGTCATACCTACTGTGGTAGAGGAGAGGAAACAAGCTGCTGCCAAACAGGCCCAGATAGTCTCAGTACAGAATACAGCCAATGCTGCAGACGATGGTAGGTGATATATGTTCACTTACAAGAGTCACTATCAAGCTGTGTTTATGCTCAGTGACTTTGATTGAATCCTGTCTTGTACCTCATATTTCATATTTCAAAACAGATTGTGTTTAGTTCACATCAACAGAGCTGAAAATGTGTTCATCTTATCGGCCCTGCATGGAAAATCATTCACTGAAACCATTGACTTTATTCACTGCCGCCTGGCTTCGATAGCTGGCTGGGAAATCCAAGCATATATCTGCTCCCATAGAGTTCAGATGTAGAGTCAAACCCAAATTAGATGAGAAGATGGGTGAACCTAGACACAGGCCCATCTGTAATTATCGTTATCAGTTATCACTTTGTGTCATCACTGTCATTTGTCACGTCACAATTCACGATCACAGTCAGCATCAATTATGTTTGAGAGTCCGACTGAGACGGTCGAGCATTGATAGTTCAGTGAGCAGTCCTTGCGTGTTTATATCTTTGAAAATTCCTCATGAAGTCTTATTTACTGCTGTGAGGTGAGGCGCAGTATTCACTCAGACACGTGTACTACTGTAGAACTACTGTAGTAATACTGTAGAACTACTGTAGAACTACTGTAG
>ERZ1740065.1679-NODE-1679-length-13463-cov-8.831444_pt1 | contig 13463 bp, 11 predicted proteins | sample MGYA00581738_ERZ1740065 | MGnify/ENA primary metagenome ERZ1740065 (study PRJEB43018, sample SAMN04849749) | marine metagenome | isolation source: floating plastic debris | place: Pacific Ocean | collected 2008-09-01 | study: EMG produced TPA metagenomics... | reverse complement strand
GTGGTGAAGTTGGTGACGGTGTCGGTGGCGCGGTAGTCAAGGTTGACTCGGGTTAAGGATACGTTTTGGGTTAAGAAAATTTCGTTGGCTTGGGGTGGCATTAAACCGCTTGATACCCAAATATCGAGGTTGGGGTGCTGACTGGCTAACTGGGCAGCTACGGGTTCTCGGGTATTGCCACCGCCCAAGCCTAAAATCGATTGGGGCTGGGGATATTGATGGGTGGCTATCATTAGCTTTGCCTGCATTGCTAAAACTGTGGCAATGCTGATAAAAATAGCTGCTGCGCCAGTGTAGAAGATGAGTCGTTGAAACAGTTTTGCCACAATCAAACGCTGTTTAAAATCAGGATGATTATCAGCCACTGTTCACCTCAAGCACCTAGGTGCTTCTAGAAATGATGTTGGATACTTGATTGATGGCAGCGTCGTCTGGTTGAACAGATGGCGTCTGCTTTTCCATACGGATTGAATACAGCTTAGCATCAACTAGAAAGCGATACCAGAATCCTTGGAGAAAGTGAAAAATGAGACCCGGCGTTCCATCTAGAAAGCCTAGGCCAACGGTATAGCGAAGCAGCCAGTAGATAAAAGCTCTTAGAAAAAGGGGGGAACGAGCATATAGATTCTTCTTTACCCAACGACGTTGGCTCGCTTGCGAAAAATCATCAGCTGTTAATAACTGATCTTCACTTTCTTTGGCATAGGTTGCCAACATGTCCTTAACTTCACGGTCAGCATAACGGTTATGCTTATCAGTCCAAAATGTCAATCCCTTGTGATTTTCATCAATGATGTCGTTCTTGAGGCTAGCAACTTTACCTTCTGAAAGAACAATATGTTCATCCATCCAAAGGGGTTCGCAGGTACCTATACCAGTACGCCAAACACGTAGTAGCCACGTGGGATAGTAGCCACCATGGCGAATCCAGCGGCCCATAAAAAAGACGCGTCGCTTAAGCTGATAACCTCCTATTCCAGTAGGGCTATTGGGTAAAACTTCTTTTAATTCTGACACTAACTCTGGCATCAATCGCTCATCAGCATCAAGACGCATAGTCCAAGGAGTCTCAATAGGAAGATTATCCAAAGCCCAATTAAGTTGTTTAGCATAATTCTCCCAGGGATGCTCAAATACATGACATTCGAACAGTTTTGCAATTTCTACTGTGTTGTCTGAACTTCCCGAATCAACAATAAAAACTTCTGCGTTGAGAGATTTTAAGCTTGGTAAGGAAATTTTCAGATTTTTTTCTTCGTTATGCGTAAGAATTATTACTGAAATCAATGAGTTCATAATAAGATCTTTTTCAGTTCAAAAGTCTACTAGAATAGTTAAATTAGAGTTCAAACAGTAATTTGCTTAGATATAGCGATTTTATAGTGTTTATATAATCTCTCTGATATTGCTTTCCATGAGTAGTTCTCTCGGACAAATTGGCTAGATCGAATACTGAGTTCATTTTTAATTTTCTCTGACAATCTAAAATATTGAATTATTCCGTTAGAAATATCAGAAATATTTTGGTCAACTACAAATCCTAATTTCTGCTCATGGACCTCTGAAGATAATGCTACTCCAGGTGTAACAATTGCAGGTGTTCCAGCAGATAGAGCTTCTAACACAGCAACACCAAAATTTTCAGAGTAAGATGTTAATGCAAAAATATCTGAGCCTTGTAGTAACAATCGTTTGAATTCTCCTTCTACAAAGCCAGTCGAGATAGTTCGAGTTTGCAAATTGTTCGATTTAAGTAACTGTTGTACCTCAGACTCATATGTAGGGTCACCGCTACCGGCTAGAACAAAGGTAAACCTTTCAGAAGCGATAGAGCTAAGTGCCGGAATAAGGTGATCTAGGCCTTTCTTTTCATGTATGCGGGAAAGAAATAAGATGATGGGCTCATCAGGTAGCAGACCAAGCTTATCTCGTAGCTTTTGCCTGGCATTTGGTATTAATGCAGAGAATTCTAGGCCATGAGGCAGAACAAAACTTGGACTTTTCAGATGTAATTGGCTTACCTCTTTTTGCTCTTGCTGCGATGTAAGATGCAGCGTCTGACAGCCGTCTAAATTAGCTCGTTCTATAATGCGCAAATAGGCTTTCTTCTTCTGAAGACTCTGGGTTAAGGACCATTCACATAGCTGCCCTAAAGGTCTAACAATATATGGAACTTTCCGAATCCGTGCAATGGCCATGGCAACAGTAGACGGATATGAAAAGATAGCATGGATATGTATGAGATCATAATCTTGTACATGTTTCCAAAGCCATGTTGTCAAATTTGTTGAAATTGCGAATTCACGCACAGATGATATTGAGGGAGAGAAGCGTGAAAAAAACCTTGTTGGAATTCCGTGATACCCTACCATCCGATTTAGAGGGATATCCAGAAGATCATCACCATTGTCATTTGTAGTTGCGATTTCCACCTCTATACCCTGCTGAGAATGAAGTGAATTCGCCATCTCATAAATTGCTTTGCTTGGTCCACCACGAACTGGAGCTACTGAAGGAATAACATGTAAAACTTTCATCTAGAAAAATATGTACAGCAATAATAATAATCCAAGAAGATGAAGCTAAAAATACTAACTATATAAGCTTTGTACCACATCATTTTATGCAGATGCTTTTATAAAGTGTTTCATATTTTTCTCCTATTTTTCTCACCTCGAATCGTTTTGAATTTTGCCAGCCCAGATTAATTAGATTCTCTCTATATTCATCATTGTTAATAATCTTAGTGATACCATAGCGAATACTCTCAAAGTCATATGGATTCACAAAACATGCAGCTTCTCCGGCTACCTCTGGCATCGAGGATATATTGCTAGTTACGACGGGTCTCCCCACAGATTGTGCTTCTACAATGGGCATACCAAACCCTTCATAAGTTGAAGTGAAGAGGAGTAGATCACAACGATAATACTCATTGAGTAGCGCTTGATCTGACAAGCCAGTTAAATTTTCAAACTGGATTTTATATTCTCTAAGTAATTTTTTCTGTTGTATTGTCAATTTGCCTACAATAACTAATACGATAGATAAACCAGATACAGCTTTTAGAAGGCGTTCAATATTTTTATTTGACTTTGTCCCGATTTGAAGAAGACGTGGCCTGCTTTTATTGAATTCTTTAGGTGATGGCTGGAATAATTTGGATACAGGGTTATGGATTACCTTTATCTTTTTAGAATCACAATTGATAAATTTCTGTAATTGTTTTTTAGTTTCTTCAGATACAACTACGATCCAACTGACACGCTTCTCTGGAATCCAAAACCAAAATAGCCAAAGAAAAAATCTTTTAAGCCCTTTTGAACGAGCTAACATTTCACAATCATGAATGGTTAGTATTGTTTTATTTTTGTCTAGAAAATATGTTAGGTAGTGAACATCTCCGGTAACATGATTAACATCATTTTGATGATGCCGGGCTTGAATCATGTCAAAAACTCGGTATAACAAACCTGAAGAAAAATGTTTATTAACACGTACATTTACTGTGATGTCACAAGATAAATTATGGCGAATGTCATCATAGAGACGTTCAATGCTGTAGGCAGCTAAATGTGGACGACGCATAAAGTGAGTTACTTCAGTCATATGCTATTTTAGGAGTCTAGGGAAGGTATTTCTTGTGATAATTAGCCTTTGTAGATTACATTTAAAGTGTTTTTTGATTGAAGATATAGTTCTATTTGCCAAGCTATATTAGGCATTATATACAAGCCAATGACTTAAATCTTTTTCAAGAAACTCACTTAATTTCATAACATCATCTTTGAAATAATCAATTAACACTGCATGAAACTCAGGTGAAATATTGTTCTTATTTCTTGGGACTTCATTTTGGCTATTGAACCAACGTTGAATGCCAAAATTTTGATAGATACCTAGTCTTTTCTTTAAACGACCTAAGGCTCTACTTGACTGGGCTACCCAGAGTATACGTGGAAGTTGACCAACATTTTTTACTGGAAAAATAGTTCTTCCATCATCTTTAAGACTCAAGAATTTTAATATGCGCTGATATTCATTGAGAGGATTTCTCTTTAGATCTTCTAACAACACGAAACAAACCTGATCTCTGTTTACCTGTCTAAGCAAGCGTTCAACTTGCTCTCCAAGAGAACATATAGGTCCATAGAGTAATGTTTTTTGATCCGTACATGTCGCAGGAATTTGCTTGCCTATGACTCTAGACGATTGCTTTTCCCATGCAACAAATAAATCGTCTTCTGTTTCTACACCTTCTTTTAATCGCTGGGCATGCAAAGAAGCTAACATTTCTATTGGATCTCTTAAACAAACTAGGAATTTAGCCCCTGGGTTGTAGTTCAGAATTTTTGAAACTGCAACTTGAGACGAAAGATATCCTGTAGTTGCCTCACCTATAGCAGAATATTCTTTTGCTTCTATAAAGAGTTGTTCATATTCCGCCACAGAATGAGGTCTATTGGGAAGAGTCCAATCAGTGTTAAAGAATTTTGGCTCTTTAGGATTACAGACGAAAATAGAAGGATGTCCACCAAGCCATTCTGCTAATGATGTCGTACCGCATTTAGGTGCTCCTAATATAAAAAAGTTTGGTTTTATTGAGGTGAAACAATTAGACTCCAACATACATCTTCTCGTCTTTGTACATAATGAGTTCAATCTGCATACTTATATATAGCAATGCATATCGCAGTTCAGCACATTTCTAAAGTTAGAATTAGATACAATACTTCTACAATTCTCTTTAAATAGTCCATCCGCTTGGTATGTTGCCTAATAATTTAGAAAGAGAAGTATTTTCAGCTCGATAATACTCATATAACTTATCTAAGGTGTCAGTATTTGGATAAGCTGGTTTCCAAGTTGGTAAAGGGAGCTTACTCAAAGCAATCATATCCGCCTTATACATTGCCTTATTTATAAGGCCGTCGGAAAAGTAACGTGCCCAAACTCCAAAGTTTGTCATTTTTAATCTATTTTCTGCACTCTCAATTTTGTCAAAAGAAAATTCTGAATCTATTTCTAAAAACTTTGTTACTTTAGCTAAACCTTGAGTTGGATTTTCAACAACGTCTGTTTCAAAAAAAAGGGTTAGTATTTGTTCATTTGAAAAGTGCTTAAGATACTCAACTAATTGTTGATGATAAAGCCCTCTTGTGAGAATTCCATGTTGTTTGACTAAATCAGAGTAATCTAACGAAAATATTTTGTTGATGTCAAAACTGGGTCTAATTGCTCCAGATCTGATGTTATGATTCCACCCAGATATTGCTCTGACAACCGGATTTCTTAAGATAACAATAAGCTTTACTTCTGGAAGTAAAGCTTTTATCCGTTGTGGTTTGTCTGCCGGTTCTCCCTTTACACCTTCGCATGTAGTCCAGAAGTAAGCACCAGACTTTTCACATAGAATAGATTCATTCTCTACATCTTTGAAAAGCGAAGAGTACCAGTTTACACCTTTAGAGAATTTGTTTTCATGGTCAAAATAATGAACTTCTCCTGGCACCATATATACATCTGGATGCTGCGAAAGACGTTTTGATAACCAAGTAGTAGCCGATTTTTGGACACCAATAATTAAAGTATTAGGAAGTTTTTTGCCTGTTCTACTCATCGCTTTGATAGTTTTCGTTTTGACTTATATAGGTGTTTGGATAGATAATTAAATATTAAAAAATTAATTATTTATTCAAATTAATAGCCATTCTGAAAGATCTCGATTTGTTAAATTCGATAGGGTTTTAATGTCATCGTTGAAATATTCTTGTAAGTCTGCTAGGAACTCTTGATTATATTTTTCTGGCTTTGTAATTCTCTGTGTATTTACTTTCCCTATCACAGCTCCAAGTCCAAATGCTTTTTTAATTCCTAAACTATTTTTCATATGGTTGAGCGTGCCAAGAATTCTCGTTATAAATTGAAATTTTGGTTCAGATCGTTGATTCATGGCACAAAAATCTTGGCGGCCATCGTCTACGGTATTGAGAAACGACAATATCTTTAGGTATTCTTGTCTGGGGTTGCTGCGTAAGTCTTCCAGGAAAACAAACAGAATTCGATCGCGTGGTACTTTATCTAATAATCTTTTTACTTGTTGACCTAACAAACAAGCCTTACCATATTGCAACTCTTTAGGCTCTGGACAAAAAGCTGGTATTTGCTGTCCTCTGCTACGTAGAACCTGCAATTGCCAGGCTTTTTCAATTGACTGTTCTGTTTCAACGCCTCCCCTAAAGAGCTGCGCATGAACTGATGCGAGCATTTCAATTGGGTTACGCAAACAAACAATAAAAACAGACTGAGGGAATGCCTCTAAAATATTAGGAACAGCGGTAAACGAGCGTAGATAAGTAGTTGAAGCTTCGCCAATTGCTACATGATTATCTGTTGCTTCTTGAAATAGTTTGAGATATTCATCTAAACTATTAGCAGCGCGTATCGAATGAATGTCTTCGCTAAAAAAGTAAGGTTCCTTAGGCTGACTCATGAATATATTGGGATGAGAGGATAGCCAAAAAGATAAGCTAGTTGTTCCACACTTAGGTGCGCCGATAATAAAAAAGTTTGGTGATTTTGAAATTGATTTCATTTGAACGTCATTACTTGATCTATATAACCAAAAGCTTCAATGTCTTTTTGATATCTTTCTGCAACCCATGACCATGACCAATCATCGTAGTACTCTAAATATGAGGGATATACTGGTTGCTTTGCTTTTAATTTTTTCCATAAAAAGCGAGCTGTTTGCAGTGATGCTAGATCTTGAATGCCCCCAATCTTATTTGAGGATTTATTAACATGTGGTAAGTCTGGTAATTGTAAAGAAGCTTTTTGACGAAAATGATTGAAGTCTTCTGTCAAATTTTCAAAGTGGCCAATAAAGTCAACTAAACAATTTCCTGCCGAGTCGAAAAGATAGTCATATTGAGGCATAACATGGCGCCAGTAACTAGTTCGGGCAGGCTTAGGAAAACCATATTTAAGCCAATCTTTAAATCTCCATTTCGTGTAATAACCTCGCCATTTATATTCTGAGACTAGCCGTGCCCATGGATTTCTTACAAAAGAAAACTTGAAATAATTCTCAAAATTATCTGAACTAATGTAGCCGTAGTCTTTATATTCACTGGCGGTCAGATGTGCCAGTCTTGGAGGTCCTTTTGCGGGATTAGAATTTTCCTTTAATAATAGAACATCTCGATGTTCCCAAGAAATTCCATGATGTGTTATGAAACACTGCTCTATGCTCTGACCAGCCACTTTAGGAATATGAATGAAGATCACTTTAAGCTGATGTGAAATCATTTTGGTAGTTCCTTTTTGGAATAAATAAAACTAAAAACATCTTGATAGCAAAGATGTATGCGAAGTAGATTGGAAGTGCTCCAAAGATTTTATTAATAAAGAATCCTGTAGTTCCTAACAACGCCATCTGAATCGAAATAAGTATCGAGGGTAAATAGATTAATTCTCCTCGAGTAATCCAAATGAGGCTGAACCTTGACATAAGTAAGAATACAGCTCCCATTAAGCCAGACAGCACAACAAGACCTACCCAACCACCCTGCCAATAAGCATCTCCATAAACAGTTACGCCCACACGTGCCTGCCTATCATGTCCAGTAGCTAGCTTATAAAACATCTTTCCAGGGCCAATACCTACGGGTTTACTCGGCCAAAGTATTCTTGGAACAAATACTATCCAAGCGTCCTTGAGCGTACTACCAGGGCGGCCAGAATCGTATTCATCCATAACAAAGCTTTGTGGGCCAGAGTATGATAGCCGTGTCCATCCAGATTGCTTCGAATCTTCATTTATAACGGTCCTAACATTTCCCTGTTCGAAAAAATCTTTTGTGATTTTGTAACGTTGTTGAATAGTAGCTTGATGTTTAGAACCACTACTTGCCTCGACCATATCACGACCATAGTGCACATAAGGCTGAGATAAGAAATACAGTAATGCAATCGCCAAAATTCGGATACTCAGTTTTTTTAATTTGCCGCTGGCTGCATAGGCACCTAGTGTAGGAAGTAAAAGTGAAATAATCAGCGAGCTTTTTTTAAATTCCAGAAGAGTAGAAAAACCATGTAATGGAAGTATTGTCAGTAAAATTATTTTCCAAGGACCTTTCTGTTTACATGCTAGATAAGCAACGATAGTTAACCCTAAATCAATAAGTTGGCCTAAGTTATTCACCACGCCAGGTAATATAAAACTTGTTAGGCCAAATTGATGGGGAAGAATAAACAAAAAACGGAGTATGAAACCTAGAGCTAGAAAAAATATTCCTACTGTCGAGAGGTTTAACTTATAGGAATGCTTTGAGTTTGATGAATTATTGGACGGCATTTGAAACTGTTTAACACCTGATAAGACAAATATCGTGCCGGATGTTGACAAAGTGCCTACGGCATTCAAAAGATTTGTCTTTAATAGCTCCAAGGATGTTATTGATAAGAGAATATGCCTCTGTAAATATTCTTGTGTTTCTTGATTACCGAATTCATAAACCAGTGGACCTAATCCAAAAAATAGTGCAGAACTTAGAAGATATGCTACTACTGGTGTCCATATAGTTACAGGAGATGACTTTAAAAGTGTGTATGCTCCCCTGCATACTAAAAATGAAAATATCAGCGGACCTATAATATTAGAAACATCAATTATAAAGTCATTGTTTTCAGAAACAAGTGTTATTATAAAAATATAATAGATAACTAACAGAAAAAGACCTGAGATGAGTCTTAAATATGTAGAATTGAAGAGATATTTCAGGCTTTTCGAGCTAGGATACATTGCTTTATAACCTCATCTAACTGATTATTTATTGTCAAAATTGAAACCAAAGAGGGATATCTCTCTTGCGCAAACAGTTGCAACAATATCTCTAGTATCATCGTCATAGTAAAACTTATAATGTTCTCTTTTTGGGCGACTGTTTCCTTTAGAATTGATGTTTCTCATAACCTCATAAAGGTTTTCACTGAGCCCTACATCATTTGAAACTTTTTCCAAACCTGCTTCGAGTTCATCGTATAGTACATAAGAGTCCATAACTGGTATTCCATTGATCGAGTACATTTCATACCCAGTTCCCCCTAAGAATGCCTCTCCGCTGAGTATGTATTTTCTGAATTTTTGTTTTTCGTGACCGAAACTACCCTCTTTTCCCTTTTGCCAAAAGAATCGAGAGACTGCCTTATCCCAAGGATTACGTACAATCGTAAACTTATAGTATGAGTTGAATAGTTCCTTGCCGAGATGTTCACTTACTGTTTCTGCGGAAATATGATTCCAGTATTTTCTGGCTCTGAATCTTTTAATTAATAAGACAGCAAAATCTTTAGGGGTATACTCAATTAAATTTTTTCTATAATTCTGACAACCAATACCATATTTTCTTTGTCGAATTGGTTCGTCTTCTCCTGAGATGGGTGTAATTATATCTTCTGAATTCAAAAATTTAGAAAGAGCTATTTCAAGAGACGTACCAGCGGTCTTCTTCGTTTTTATAAAAATGAACTTGTGCTTATGTGAAATGATCATATGTTTTGACTTGTAGGTTTTATATTTTCTAAGGGCTTCTCTACATAGCTAAACTCATACTTTGATCTAGATTAAGGCGATGGTAGTAACCTGCTTTCAACATTAGTTCCTCATGAGTACCCTGTTCTAAAATCTCACCTTGTTTCATAACGATAATCTGATCCGCTTGCCTAATTGTTGAAAGCCGATGGGCTATAACAATCACAGTCCGATTTTTACTTACTGTTTCTAAGGCTTGTTGAACTAGCTTCTCTGAACTACTGTCTAGAGCGCTTGTAGCCTCATCTAGAATTAAAATTTCAGGATCTCTCACGATTGCCCGAGCAATTGCGAGACGTTGGCGCTGTCCCCCAGAGAGGCGAACGCCTCGGTCGCCTAAACAGGTGTTATATCCCTGAGGAAGCTGTCTGATAAACTCATCTGCGCAAGCTTTGCGAGCAGCACTAATCACTTCAGATTCTGTTAACTGCGGATTGCCGTATCGAATATTTTCGAGGACACTGTCATTAAATAGAAATGTTTCTTGGCTAACAACTGCTATATACCGCCTTAGTGATTCCAGTCGATATCTACGCAAATCTTGTCCATCAATGGTAATTTGACCTTTTTGAGGATCATAAAGTCGAAGCAAGAGATCTGCTAGAGTGGATTTCCCAGAGCCTGATTCTCCTACAAAAGCTGTGACTTTACCTTTCGGGATAACTAGATTCACGTTCTTCAAAACAAGCTGACTATCGTCACTATAGGAAAAATCAACTGACTTATAGTGAATCTGGTGATGTACCCCCTTGAAATCTTGTCCGCCATTTTTGATGTCAGGAATCTCTGTCTCATCTAAAAAATTCTGAATCACTTGTAAACTTTCGCCAAAGTTTGCAACTGTTGTCCTTACTCTATTTAAGCGATTAATACGCGGGAAAATTCTTACCAAGACTAATAGAAAAGTTAGTAGTAATGGTAAAACCATCTCTGTAGCGAGAACGCCAGTTCCTAGGAATATCAACAACATAATGACTGACATGCCACACATGTCAGAAATAGGATGAACTGCTGCATGGCCGGCTGATGCAATACGTTCGGCTTGATATCGCTTCTGTAGAATTGTCTGTATTTTTGACGATTCCTGATATTCTGCTGTGCAGGTCTTAACAACACGAATACCACCAATTAATTCAAAGACAGCGCTAGAAAATTGATCAATAGAGCTGGATACAATTCTTCCCTGAGATTTTACAGTTGTTACAATCGACTTTAAACTCAAAGCAGTAAGAGTAACTAAAATTAAAGCTATTAACGTTAACTGCCAAGATATACTTACTAGTAGTAATAGGAAGGACAAGATAGTTAGTACTTCACTAAATAAAGAACCTACGTGTAATGTAAGCTGTTCACAACGTTGAGTTTGCTCATTTACGTAGCTGAGCAAATTTCCACCTTGTGTCTTACTGTAGTAAGACAGTCCTAGTTTAAGAAACCGGCCAACACAAACTGTTCTTAGATGCAACCCAACTTTTATCATCAAGGTGCGTAAGCTAAAATCTGCCAAAAACCTAAAAGTGCCTTTGACAGCAGTCATCATTAGTAAACAACTAGCAATAGCAGGCAACTGATGCTTCGGCTCAAATCTGTCAAAAAAGGCAAGTATATTCTGGATATATGAAGCGCTTTCAGATGTTCCGTTTTCTACACTACCGGTAACCAGCCGCTGTAGTAATGGAATTGCTAAAGCTAAAGTCGCACCTTCCATCAACGAAGCTATGACTGTTAAAGTTACTGTTCCCAGAAGTAACTTAGGAAACGGACGTGTTAGTACGATAAAAGGCGAGGATGATTTTGACAGCATCTTAAAAAAATAAGCTCCTTATTAGCTATTTCTAATTAATAGCGTTAATCTTGCACATGGTTAGCCCATATACTAAATAGTAGAAACAGTAATGATGATGACTCGCTCTAATGGTGTGGCCTTTAGCTTAATGGCTTGATACGATTAGTTACTGTGTAAGAACTTTTAGATATTCATTGGCAATAACAGTCGGTGTGAAACCATATTCCATCTCATGCCGTCCTTGTTGTCCCAGCCTTTGAGCTAAACCAGCGTTATGGGAGAGTAGGCTTAAGAAACTTGCTAGTTCACGACTATTATCATTTCTGAAAGTAGAACCACAACCAGCCCTCTTAACTAACTCTTCTAGGTAAGTTCCCTCCGGACAAATCACTGCAAGAGGTCTGCCTGCCGCTAAAGCTGGATATAACTTACTCGGAGCCACCAAACTCTCCATTCCCTCACTAACGCTCACTAGCGACACATCACAGGCCGTCATCGAATACGGAATATTCTTCTTATCCTGATAAGGCAAAAACAAAAAGTTTTCTAACCCCTCCGTCTTCACATCCTCAATCAGTTCTTTACGCTTTGCCCCGCCCCCAATACATACAAACCTGATCGGCTCATTCCGTAATAGTTTTGCGGCCTCAAAAATCGTATCAATATCATGGCAGCGGCCCATATTCCCCGAGTACAGCACCGTGAACGTATCCACCAGGTCGTGCTCTCGGGCAAACCAATTATCCTTCTTCTCAATCGGCTTAATCAGCTCCGGATCCGCCCAGCTATGGATCACCTCAATCCGGTCTCGAATATCCGGACAGTGCCCAGCCACCCGCTCTTTCATCGAAGGGCTTAGCACAATCAACGACTTCGCCCGTCGCCACACCCGCTGATTTATCCAGCGCCATAGCTTTGCCACCGGATGGTGATAATCCACCACCCCCAGCTCCACCGCAATATCCGGGTATAGATCGTACAAAATCACCACATAGGGCGTATTAAACAGTAGGCTCACCAAATAACCAATCACCGGCAAAAATGGCGGAGCCGTCGTTAGCAACAGCACCTTGTCTTTCTCAAAGCCATGGCGCAGCAAATGCACAAAAGCCCGAATCGCAAACAACAATCCATTCAGCGCCTTCCCCCGTACCCGGTTGGACCACAGCTGAGACATCCGCGAACGACGCACGTCCAAGTTTTCAGTTATTTCTCGACTCGGAGCCTCCGCCTCACCATAGGCGTAGCCCGGCTGCCCCGTAAACACCTCCACCGGCATCCCCTGACGAGCCAGCTGTCTCACCAGCTCATCCAATAGCTGCCCCGTCGCCGCATAGTCAGGTGCAAAAAACTGAGTAACCAGTTTCACCGTCTGTTGAGCGGGTTTAACCTGGTCAACAAAGTAGGCAGTTTTAGAAGAGGTACTTAATTTACCAATTACCATTTAAGAAAACCCTGTTGGGTGAACAATGAAAGAAAATAATTAATATGCCTTTAACAATTAACCTATTCAAACGAATAGCTAAGAGAGCTGGGCAAAACGCCATACGCGCCAGGTGGTGACACAAAAAATAGGTGTGGCAATAACAAGTGCCAATAGCCCATTGGGGATGGGGGCTAGGGTAAATGCCCAGCTGCCAATCCACAGGCTCAGCGCATAGATAAATAGCACGGTGTCACGATGAGAAAACCCGACCTTTAACAACCGATGGTGCAGGTGGCTTTTGTCAGCAACAAAAGGAGATTTACGCCTGAGCAAACGCGAAACAATCACTAGCGTCATATCAAAAATAGGAACAGCTAGCACCATAAACGGCGTGGTTACCACCGTGGCCCCTTTGACCAAACCCACAATGCTGATAGCCGCCAGCATAAAGCCAATAAAATAAGAGCCTCCATCGCCCATAAAAATGCAGGCCGGGTTGAAGTTGTAGAGCAAAAAGCCACAAAGACTACCCACCAAACATAGGGCCAACAACGCCACCGAGGGTTCACCAATAAATAAACAGATGCCCGCTGTAATCAGTGTAGAAATCGCACTTACACCAGAGGCAAGACCGTCTAACCCATCAATCCAGTTGA
>ERZ1740065.1678-NODE-1678-length-13464-cov-12.320829_pt1 | contig 13464 bp, 8 predicted proteins | sample MGYA00581738_ERZ1740065 | MGnify/ENA primary metagenome ERZ1740065 (study PRJEB43018, sample SAMN04849749) | marine metagenome | isolation source: floating plastic debris | place: Pacific Ocean | collected 2008-09-01 | study: EMG produced TPA metagenomics... | reverse complement strand
TCGGTAACGGCTTATATCTTGTTTTTTTTCGGCCCCTTTGTCATGTTTGGTTTTTCCCTCGTTTTTTTGCCTGGCAGATCTCATTTTTCTTGCTACCTCGCTCTTCCCCCCCCCCCCCCCCCTGTCAATAACATAAGCAATTTTCATCCTAGGTCTTTGCATCACTATGATGATCTGTAGTTTTCTTTACAACATAAACGTAAAATGTATGGTAATAGCATACATAAATGCCCGATTATTTTGAAGAAATGTATGGACGCCTGCTCAAAATCTGCTGTAAGGACTTTCCAACAATACGGGTTGATACGTTTGACGTCAAACACCAAACAATGTTTCACATTGCAACTTTACACCAAGAAACGCATATAATCAATGGTCATGAAAGAAGAATTACTTCAATAAGCAACGATATAAGTTCTTTAAAGACTTACTGCTTTTTTTCTAGCTCCTTCCCTTGACATAGTACACCACGAATGAGACTCCATGATAGCTACCGAGTCAACAGATAAGCAAATATTTCATTTCCCTGAAACTGCCAGCTAAGCCCCAACAATCATGCTTTCCATTCAGATCGGACACTAGGCTCGCAGTGAATAGAACTCGGTTCCACATTGGTGAATGCAATAGCACGTGGCTCGACGATCGGTTCACAACCGCTCTATGACGTATTATCAGACCGCTCTCCCTGGCTCCAGTGAATCGTGTGCGAATGCACGGAAAGGAGGCGCGCAATGCTACTGTTGCCGTACGATACGACAAAGTAAACGCCGCGATATCTTAAGCGGGTGCGACACTATCGCGTATTATTCATTTTCAGAAAATTTTCATCCAAACTAGAACTCTCTTCAGTCAACATTGCTGATCATCAGCATTTTGACGTGGATGTGCTATATACTACGATGAAATCTTGCAGTAATACGCACTCCTTGATGAAATAAGCGGCGATTCTCTTGTTCGCTAGAATATACTATTGGGGACAGGAGACCTCATCATCGAAGCTCCAAGTATGGGATAAGGTGACGTTTCATACGCTATGTATTGGATTACCGGATTAGTGATACTTATTTATGGTTGGTAAACTTTATGCTGACAACAGAATTTCGTATTTACTTACGACAACACACTGCCAAGTTTTGTTCGCATACCCAGCGCATCACAAGAGTTGTCTGCTCTTTTGTCAAACGGGTTTCTGCTAAGGGACTTGGATACTAGATGGTGGTGTAGTAGTAGGAAAATCAAAAGTGGGTACAATCTTATGAGGGAGAACATGGATACTCATGTACCCTGGGTTAGAGTCATTTAGCAGCGAGTACAGTGTATACCTACCTACCCATGTTTATCCACCAGTGCATCACTACACCTACTCACTACACAATCCTTGTATACTAGTACAGTATATATAAGCTCCTTGGTTTCTGCTGTCTGAGCAACAGGATTGCGCCTGAATATAGTTTCTTTCTGTCAATGTATGAAAGAAATTCCAGATTGAGCGATCGAGAGAAAAAGTATGCATCAGCACTTAAAGAGCTACTCAGTAATGCACCAGAATGGGTCAACATACATGACTTGAATGGCTCTTTCGCTTGAACCCAGACCCAGCTTGTTGTTATACCAACCAGCAGTGTGACTAACCAGACAAGTTTGATTGACTGTCTCCTTGTATCACACCTCACTGCCTGGTACTGGCTGGATGTTGTTGACCTATGCAACCATGTATGTGTGGAGACGTTGGATGCAGCTATTGACCAGACAAGCACTGTTATTGATGTTAGCCTAGATGGACACAGATACTTTTTAGCATTGCCCTAATATTTTTCTCTGCAGGAGCTGTTGCCCTTTCAAAAGATGAAGTGTGCCACCGACACAGTTGGGAAGACTGATTTGATTCAGTCACTAGTTGATTGAAGTAAGTAGATTGTAACGACTGTAACTGTTGAACATGCCTGTCGCTAGTTCTAGATCTATGGGTGTAGAGTAGGAAGGGCTGCCTATAGGTTCTGCTGCCAACCATGGTACCTGAGAGAGTCGTACAACGTGGGCGATGCGATGCCAGCTGATATGCAGAAGTCTCCCAGTTTCACAGCAGATCATCATATGAAACTGTAAGACATGGGACACAAGAGTCATTCGAATCGAGCTCTGACTTCTGAGTGTATCTGTTTCTACTCCAATGATCATCAAACATGCAATAGTCCCAGTCACAGCTTTCAAATACCAGACTTCTTCCTTGAACACACGTGTCCAGTAATGACTCGCTGTCCATATTGTATCAGATTGGCAGATGGGAATCAGGATGAACAGTGAAAACGCAGATTCCCGTACTGGGAGGATAGCTAGCTGTACATCACCCTAGAATCATATACACACACACACACTCACTGAGGTACACCTATAACCAAACTGTAGCTTGTCCCTATGTAGTTGATCCCCCAATGAAACAGGCCTACGCAGTCAAACTAAGTGATGTGTGTATATATATTATTGGGACAGAGAGGAGAGGGTGATAACATTTCTCACTGTAGTATGGTACTCGAGAATGACCATTTCTTCTATCGCCATCTTCTCCACACATCTCCAGAATCTTTTTACTGAATTTGGCAAAATCAATTCACTCATTCATGATCTCATCATCCAATGATGGCATATGAGTCTTCTTCTAATGGGAAATCTCGCAACATCATAAGTCTATGAAATCATAGACATGTACATTACATACCAAACTTCACCTAACCATATGCCATAATGGTTAGGGATGTACTGATAGTTTATAGACACTTTATCAAGCACAATTTACCTGTATAGCATGTTTTATTGAGAGATGATTGACTGAGTAATCTAGTTACCAACCAAAATTCCCATCTGAGTTCCGATGACAATAAAAATCACTTTCCATGTACCGTTGTGTTATCGGATACAAATTAGCAGATCATAGACTGCCCAGTAGTTTAAAATCATGTACTGTAAATAAACGACGTGAGGATAAGGTATTGTTACAATACATGGTAATTATTGATAGACGTATTTGTTACATCTGAAGTCAGTCGGTAAGCTAGCTGCTGTACCAGTACTCGTCATATAATTGAGTTGTTGTAAAGTTGTCACGAATTGCTGTTAATGTGGTCTACTTGCTCACGCAATGTGATTCAGCTAAATACACATGCTGTAAACTAAGCATGAAATACCATGAATAGAAAGCTGCCACAACTTATTATCAAGTCATGAAGCGGCAGGTAGAATGTTACTTGAGGTAGGGCGTCACGCCAGAACATTGACACTTTCTAGAGGAGGTTGAAGTTTGGCTGTTGAAATCTGTGATAATTGTGTCTTCAGCTCCTTGCGACGGTTTATCCAACTAATACTCTTTTGATCTTTTTTGCCACTAAATCTGCCCTCATTCTTTTTAGGCTCTAGGAATGAGACCTGCTCAGTTTCCTTCATTGAAATAAAACAAGGTTATTATTAAAAAGATCAACAGCAATCGCGAGTAGCTGATGCAAACTGTCCGGTGTACTTACATATTCCGTCTCACAGCAACTGCAACATGAGGAGCAGGCAGCACACACTTTGCAGACAAAAGCTGTTAAGCCGACAATTAGGAACATGCCCAGTATTGCCGCTATCATGAATGCAACAACATAGTTCTCCATTCTGTACACACCTGAGAAGTATAGGGTAAATATGGTATGAGCCAATTCAAATGTAATTAGTTTAGAGCAGCCATTCACTTGATTCATCCAAACATCCCAATTGGCTGCAAAACCATCGATTGCCTTCTCACCAGTGAAACCAACAAGTCTGACTTTTAACTCTGAGTGGTTGACTTAGGTTATCAAAAGTTGTGTGTAAGCGTGAATCCTACTTTAACTGCAGACAATGTCATGGTGGCTGGTTGAAATAAACTCACCATGCCCATCTTAACCAATCAACCACTTCAGTAATAGAGAGAATCCTGAACTGAGAGCTTTGTCTTTGCCGTTATACTACATACAAGTTTTGAGCCCCACAACCCAGAAGTTTAAAACCATAAAAAACATCAACCATTACAGTCATAAAGTATGTCCACCTAGGTGAAAAAATGGCTTTTACATACCTTTGCCTTGATGTTAAATATTGTTCCACATGTGAAAGTCTGTTTGCTTTCTATTTTTGCACTAAACGTCGTCTCTAAAACTATCCCTTCATCATCAACCCTGCCGCAATGAGGGCTTGTTTACAAGTGAATGTTTGAAATTGCAGCTAACTAAAGCTCTCACTTACTTTAAACAATTCATTCATACCTCAAACCAGTGGAAGTTGCCAGATTATGAATGTAATTAGATATGCAGGCCAATTAAAACACTTGAATGCTCAACATAAACATGTTGCACAATGAATGAAGACAAAAGCTGTTTTCTCTAATGATTTCGTGTGGAATTTTAGAGGTGTGAGTCTTGACTGTAAAAAGAACCGGCCATGCTGGGAGCCTAAATTTTTCCGATTCAGTGATTCCATGTTTTGTGTTGGATAGCGTGACAGAAATTCATAGGCAAATACTACAGATTGCATCTTTAGGTTATATTAAGCCTCTCGCGGAAAATTACATTCACAAAACACAAAAGCACAACTGGATGAGATGAGTGCCAAAGAATTCTGGTAGTTTCATAAATAATGTTTGCATCATCAGTGATTGTCTTCTTCAATGTCATTGCCAATGCCATTGCCAATGTCATTGCCAATTTCAGTGTTGATAACATCCAATACTAGTTCCTCGTGTATTCTAACAGTATCGTGATGATGGTCTCTGCCCATCTGTCCTGAATCAATCAGCCCCAATTCCGATCTTAGCCCTTGTGCTTTAGAGAGCCCTAAACCTACTGCATGCAGTCTACATAAGCACATGCAGCTGCTGTGCTAAGTGAGAGCAAGTGCTTTAGGCCTGAATTACACAAGGCATGCAGGGTTCTTTTGATAAATATGTGTATTGTAAGCTACTATTCACTCAACACATTTGTGAGAAGGGAGGAAATAGCACAAAAATCAACAAAAGGGAGAGCCCAATCAATTCAAGAGCCATCACCATTAGAATAAAAGCTATTCAGATGTCTATGGGATAAAGCAATTGTGGTTGTTTATGCAAGTTGACTTATGTCCAAGGTGGTGCTTTTATCACATATATAACTGTGTAATTCATACTCGTAGTGCACCAGCAAGAATTCAATTTAGTATGAACGTATCATATTTCAAGGGATCTGCTCTGTACATCTGAATTACAGCATACAACAAGTGCAATGTCTCTGAAAGGAATCACCTTCTCTCAGCAGTCAGAATATTTGTGTTGAAAATTTGATGGTGTAAAAATGTTTAATTTATCGTATTTGATATCATATTCAATGGACATCATACTATATACTACCATTGTGTTTTATGATAAAATGCCACAACACCTGTGTGCAGTTTTCACGTCGATATCAATTACAATATTATGCACCATCTGCACCCTTGATTTCTATAACATACAGACCACTCAGTATAACGTTGACATGTAAGTAGTGTATGTTAAAATGGCGAGTCTGTCTCCATGCTTGCGCACTAATAAATAAAGTACCTTAAGGGTAAGGCTGCCATATGCGGCGCCAGGTTGCTCTCGGTTTCTAGGCAGGTAGCATGAATTCATTGTACGGAGACAACATCTAATGGCGAGAGAGCATAGCTTTCAAGAGAGTTTTCTTCTCCTGACTAAGCAGGTAGGTTTGTTTTTCATAGCTAAATAGAGTCAATAGTAAGGTGTGGTGCTGCAATGATATGAAACTCAATAAGACACACATTATTTCACTTCAAGAGTAGCTGCGAAAAAATATTGCAAGGCAATACAAGCCTAAATGCAATATCAAGTTTTGCTAAGAGAATATAGCCCTATGAGAGCGGAGCATAGGAACGATGACAATATGACTCTATGACATCCAACTAAACTAGCTGTCAAAGTGCCAACTTGTCTACATATCAAGACCAATAACATGGCCATTGATGATAAATATTGTCCATCTGATAAGATGGCATCAAGATTCAATGAAACAAACATGTTATACTGGGGTGCCTTCAGGCACCCGAGTGCTCGCCACAACTGGTCTAATACCAATGCCAGTATTCTCGGGTCCCAGTGATGTATGGCTAACTCAGTTAGATGTCTAGATAATCCGAGTTGAATCAACTGTAAAACTGTCCAAAAGAACATGTACCTGTAAGAAGTTTCTATCATCTATCTAACCCCTGACCTACGTTAAATGAGCATGAGTCATTGAAAACTCTGGCGTCATACTTACTTGCCAGACTAATCGATTGTGCTTGATCATTGGTAAAGAAGTAAAGCAACAAAAAACACTTCTGGTTTGTAGTTAACTGTATATTTGTCATACGCACTCAATAGAAGAGTGCCATAGTAAGGAAATTTGTGGAACTATCACAAAAATATAGAGCCATCAAACAATGGCCCATAAACTTTATCCAAGTAGAAGTTTAACGTACACATCTATCTACATGTATGTACAAGGCTAGACGTATGCACCATGGTATCAATGAAATTTATGAAGATCTTGAGAGAATAGGTATGAACTATTTGAAGTTCATGTCACAGTGAAGGTTTTTCCATGATATCTTACGTTAGGAAGGGAGGGAAATATGGAACCTAGATGCTCGCCCGCTTGTCCTTCTTCCCCTGCTTTTTGGAAGTTGCAGTCATCTTCTTCACAGTAGCACTAGCCTTCCTCTTCTCCTTAGATGTAGATAACCTCCTCTCTAGTTCCCTGCATGGTTTAGACTCACTCTTTTCCTGCTTTCCAACATCCACCATCGCTGGTGATGTGTATTTGCTGAGCCCAAACGTCTTAGATCCGTAGTACATCTTAAACGCTTCTTTATCTTTTTTGCAGTCGCAGTGCGGGTAATCGACACCGTTTGAAGGGATGAGAATCTCACTGGGAGGGTCCATGTAGTTATCATTGAGGCTAGGGTGAACGCCGGAATAGAAGTTCCACATTTCAGACTCCACTCCAGACGTGGAGAGCATCACATCTGGAGTTGTGACGTCCATGGTGAACTGCTGTCTCTCTTGTCCAGTGAAGATGATTGATTTCTGGTTGTGATGATCAAGATGCTTTACGAGTTAGCTGTAGATCTTACTACTGTTTTGATTTCCACCTACAAGGACTGTAATGTAAACCAGCCAACTCAGTTCAGAGCTCTTACACACTAAATGAGTGCCAGTGAATGCTACGCTAATATACTAGCATGATGAATGTTGTGAGCTCATAAGTGCCATTGATGATGTATTATTAGATGCTACTTACATCAGTTGCTTCCAATGAATAACCACTGCTTTAAATTTAGGGTTTTTCTCCTTCTAAAATTGGCGATCGGCAGTCACAAATTTGTCACAGCGATCTATATATAGCATTGCAAGACTGTGTAGCAATACTCCAACTACGTCAAGTATTTTCTTGCATGCATGGCAAGGAAAAACCAGCCTATTGTTTCGCAGATAAATGGAGTGAAGTTTGCTGAAAACCAGTTGTTCAATAGCTTAACATTATATCAACAGTTGATTATATAAGGAGGCAAACAGCCATTCAGTCTTATGCACTCAGATTTAATATGCTGCCTTTGTTCAGACAACTCCGATACCGATCTGTAATCAAACTGTTTTAAGCTCCCCATGTAGAACACATCAATCGATAATTTTAATGGCGATCAGTTGATAAGGTAGCAGAACAGAGTGGAGATCAAGTTCTCATTACAATTCATGCTAAGCTCACAAATCATGCGACCCTCGATGTCTAGAATTACAATATTGTCACATTATTGAAACAAGCAACTACTCAGCAGATGTGAAAAAAGTTGTGCTCACCAGTTGCTGGCTCTATCAGTTGCTGCTCAGCCAGCTCGGCCTTGAGCATATCAATAACTTGATAGCAGTCAGTGAGCATACATCGCTGATGCTGGCTAACCGTCTCCAATTCCACAAACCTCAGGCTAGCCTTCTGCACTGAAATGATAAAGAGTTGAAGCATCTATTACCTTCAGTACAGCTCATTCATGAACAGGATTGACCTGTAGTAGAAACTTTGGGAAGCAGTGAGCTGTTGTTATCGCTATGAATTCACAATTCTATAGTGATCTAGGACTGCTGGAGTAGTAAATGATAGTTGTTAGCATCAACACTGATGATTATCCCACGATGATTTAGCTTCAGTAGTGAGGAGTGGGGAGAGGGTTCTGCAGTTTCCACAGTTCGTAGAATTGGATTCTGTTCCAGGCAATGTTCAAATGGAAATGTACAGCACACAAGCGATCCTAGTCTATCACATTGCCACTACCAGCGCCATCATCATTCTTAATTCCACCCTGCAGCTACACTCCACCTAGCAACCAAGTGACCATTGTTCCTAGCTCATCAAACATCTGACAACTTTGATGAGAAGACAACTACCTTCTCTCACTATATCTATTCTATTAATTTGGCGATGATTTGGCCATTTTGTGAGATACAGATATTGGGGTGTGCTGCCATTGAATGCATTCAGACGCTGACCTCTCTTATTGAGCTCATCCAGGTATCTCTCACATGTCAGCAGCTGATGACGAACAACTTGAACTTCCTGCTTAAGATTGGAGATCGACGACATGGACTGATGGAGCTTTAGATCATTTTCCACATGATTTTCTTTCAATTCAGTGATTTCTTTTTCCAACTGTTTTACATCGAACTTAAAATGATATGATAGGTAAGTTTTGTGACTGAATGTACAATATGAGACCGTGTAATATGATCTGTTGGAAACCAGGTTAATTATGCTTCCCCCAAAGTCGCACTTCAATACATACAATGACTAACCGATTAACATCACTGCGTTTCTCACACCATCAGGCCGCTCAACTCTAAAAGGTGAGGCACATATGAGGAGTTTCAATAAAGACCCCCTGCTCTAGGCCGACAAGGCCTTGTAAGACGATTATAGCTGCCTCCCATTTGATAGATCAGTATTGGTTAGAGATGAAATAGCTGGCCAGCTAGACTGCGTGAGATCAATTATGGATACATTTTACTCTATGTGACCTGGCGGTTACTGTCACATGTATTATATACTGGATCACCAGTAGCATCAAGGGAGGCCTCTGCAGTGATGTAGTAGCAGCCAGGTCAAATATGGAAGAAGACAATCTCCAATATTCTCACACGGCATTAAAACCTTAGTTGCCATGGAGGGAGAGAAGATAACTCCATAGATACGTTATAAGATAACTCAGTCACAGTTTGATCCAATACTCCATTTGATGCAGGAGACCTTTGGAAATCAAGCGGCACAGTTTTTAGCTGACTAAATGCAATAGGCCCGAGCTGTATGCATGACATGAATTCACATTCTAGTAAAAGAGTGAATTCATGAATGACACATAAGGAGACTAATGATGGTTGAGGGCAATCACTAACTCGGAGCAATTCGTTCTGATTTACTAGTTCCTGGTTGAAAGGCTTCAGGTATTCAAGTTGATCACACTCTTTCCTCTAAAACAGGAAGCAATAGCAGTAAGTTAAATCGTGTCTACGACCTTGGCACGCTGTCACAGCGGTAAATCACTTACAATGGTTACAATCTCCTGACCTAGAGTGGCGCATTGCGGGCATTGATCTCTGATCTCTTTGCTTGCCTATAATGTCAATGTAATTTCAGTCTGAGAAAGGGTTAGATATAAAAATTATCATTATTATTTGGTATTAGTGTTTATATTCACACTTACAGCAGTATCACTAGTCTGTTCAGAGGACGACTGTAATAAATCTTGGATGACGCCTGCAAACCTTTTACTTTCCTTCTACGAAAACAAAGCATCATACCTCAGTCAGTAGGGCTTCATTTTACCACAAAAGTAGCGAAAAATGGGGACTATATTCACTGTTGAGTAGCTGACAAAGCTAGTGATGGCTGACAAATCTTCTATAAGTCCTTTGCATGTGTTGATGAGGTGAAGACTACTGCTTCTCTGGCATTCAAGTCTCTCAGAATTGCTCATACCTCTTAATCGCAATTCCTACAGTAATGAGAACACCTTCCTTCATGAGAAAAAAAATCGCAGTTCCTGCAGAAATGAGAATACTTCATTGAGAAAATTATGTTGTTGTTTATAATTTTTATTGAGGTTCTCGATGAGAAGTAATTCTGTCGACCTCAATGCCAACGGCCTATGTACATAATAATAGAGCAATAACCGGGTGAAAGCAGACATCAGTTGAAGTGAAACATATTAAAACTCATTCACTTATACAAATAAGAACATAATATGCGGTACCTGAACTTACGCTATCTAAATTGCACAGACAAAACAAGCCGGAGAGAGGTGCGGTCCTCAACTTTCGAGCTCGTCTTCTGCTGCTGTTTGGTTCGCCTTCCCTTTTACGCAGAATCGGTATCAACTTCCGTGACTGAGCATGGCGGTATGTTTAGGTTTTTTTATCTCAGCTATCATACGCAACCGTATGCCTGGAATGATAGAAAGTCAATGGGGCATACTATTTCGATAGTTGAAATGTCGTGTTTAGGTCTATATCAATGCAAATCAATGATTTTGAGCGTTTTATGAGCGTACATGTAGGTGAAATGGATGAATATTACTTTACTATCTAGTGTTGTCTTGGTATTTTATGATTGAAAGAAGGAATTGTGTTGCTGATACTTGCTCTTCCAGCTATATTCTGAGTATTATGTTTGATTTTTTTCGATAGATAACTTGATCGGCTATTTCCCTGATCGTAATACAGTTGGATAACAATTATCGTTGGGATACACCCAGGCGGATATTACATTACGATGTCTTCATCAGTAAGTATTACATGTCAAAGGTAGTAGAATGCTCGCTGTTTTGCTTGTATCCATGCACATCTGTTATCCTGGTGTGAACTCGATCAGCGACAGGGACTCGTGATCATTTCAGGTCTATGGATTTCTCAAGACATTACACAGACCTACAGTGGTTGATGTCTGCTGCACTTGTCACTTCTTTTCTTTCTCCGAAGAGAACATCGCTGTTGCTCGTGCTAACTGGCTCTACATCTACCGTATCATATCAGAAGACGATTCAGGTATTACATCGTGGCTCTATATTCTTCTCGATTCTGTTACCAGCTGGTTAAACTACCAAGTGGTGAATAAATGATTTTGGCTGTGAGCGTATTCTGCCTCAGGGTGAATGAACGTGAATGCTCGTATGTAGAAAATATTACGTTTTCTTGCAGGTGTGCTGAGGTTTGAGTTGTTTGATTGTTGGCTCATGTTGTTGCTTCAGGCTGGATGATTTGAGAGAGATCATGTACATACAGATTAGAAAACATTTACGTAACAGTGATCTAGAGTGTAATGAAGTATTGGGTTGAGGTTTAATTGTGATTTGCTTCTAGTCATAGTGTAGGTGTATGCACACCATAAAGGCACCCTGTTCCTGACTTGATGTTGTCTGGTTTCATGTAGACACACAGACAAGTAAATATAAGCTAGAATGCGCTGCCAGTTATCACCTGTTTGGTAACATAGAGTCAATATCAGCACTCCGCTGGCCTCTCAATAACAGAGATGTCCTCGTCCTGTCCTTCAAAGACGCAAAGGTCAGTAGTAACGCTCTAAAGGTGAAAGTTTCTGTTGTTTTACTAGTTCACATGGTCACAGGTCTATCAGTAGCAAAATAGCAGCCAATTAATTATTGCTATCATTAACTTACGCTATAGAAGCTACGCCAATTATACCTCATATAGGAGTTGTCTTCCCAGTTTTGGAATCGCTATCGTTTTGATTTCTTGATGAGTTTGAAGAAAATTCTAACATTTCCGTTGTTATCAAATTCGGTTTGACAGTATGTTGTATATGTTCTGCAATATGTTGTATATGTTCTATAGGTCCTGTACCTGTCATTGGTTTTACTGAATGAATGTCATGTACTGTAAAACCGGATTTGATGGCGACAGATTTGTTAGCGGTTCCTTCACAATCATCAAGAAATGAAAATTATAGCAATCTAATGATAGCGACTCATAAATGAGAAGACAACTCCTATATAGGTATAATAGGCATAGTTTCTGTAGCGAATTCCAACGATAGCGATAATTTTCTGTCGCTATTTTCGCGGTCGTCAGGCCGTCACTATCAAGTCCGGTTCTACAGTAACATTGAATTTTTACGTAGGCAATTTTTGCGATCGATCGTGTAGTGAAATATTTTGGGATTATACTTCAAGCTTTGTGGCATACGATGACATCAAAGTTAAATGCACTTGATATTGTTTTGGAAATTAGCAACCCACAGCTCAATTACAAAAATATTCAATTTGCAAAAGCGTTGTTTAATGGTGAGTTGTAGGGTGAGGAGATATTTACACTGTAGTTTTTTTGTGATCGAGTTCCTATTATCCAACATGCATATAGAAAATGCTCCACTCAAGTTCCAATGCAATCAATTTTTCTACATTATGTCATTTCATGGATACAATTTTACCCACAAACACCTCCCCTGTACATCTCCAATTAAATGTCTACACGAGACTCATAATCATTTCTACATAGACCTGGTTATTGCCACTAGACTTTGGGATATATATCTCTCACAATTTATTACTCTTGCAGCTGTCCGTGGTTGAGTATGACCCAAAGGTTCACGACCTCACGACGCTGTCCCTCCACTTCTTCGAAGAAGACGAGTTGAAGGTCATTCATCACCCACCGTCCCCCATCAGTAGTATGCTTGCCGTGTGTTACCAGACTGATGCGTTGTGTCACCGGTGTTTCAGAGCGGCCTATACAGTAATATCAAGAAACCGCAAGTTGAGATCGACCCTGACCTCAGGTGTGCGGTCATGCTTGTTTACGGCTGTCAGCTGGTCGTCCTGCCGTTACGTAAAGATGCAAACGTAGACGATCCTAGTGCCAGGTACGTTAGTGTCTGATCTGCTATCGCTGGCCTCATAAATGTACATATGTGTGTGTATATCTCACTACAGTAAGTCACCATTCGCTCCCTCCTACGTCATCGACCTGTCTAAAATGGACGAGAAGATCCACAACATCATAGACATCCAGTTTCTCCACGGATACTATGAGCCAACTCTGTTTATTTTATACGAGCCAATCAGGACTTGGGCTGGGTGAGCTGATCTCTCTCCTCCCCCTCCAGCCTTTCCCCTCTCACTCTCCCCTCCCTCTATCCTTCCCTCTTGTTACCTTCTCACTCCCCTCCCTCTCCCTTCTCACTCCCCTCTCTCTCCTCCACTATCTCTCTCCTCCCCCTCCAGCCTTTCCCCTCTCGCTCTCTCCCACTCTATCCTTCCCTCTTGCTCTCTCCCACTCTATCTCCCCTGTCTCCTCCCCCACTATTCTACCCTACTATCCTCCCCCACTATCTTCCCCCCTCTCTCTCCCTTCTCCCCTATCCTCTCCCCTCTCCCTATCCC
>ERZ1740065.1677-NODE-1677-length-13469-cov-11.198151_pt1 | contig 13469 bp, 15 predicted proteins | sample MGYA00581738_ERZ1740065 | MGnify/ENA primary metagenome ERZ1740065 (study PRJEB43018, sample SAMN04849749) | marine metagenome | isolation source: floating plastic debris | place: Pacific Ocean | collected 2008-09-01 | study: EMG produced TPA metagenomics... | reverse complement strand
GTACTTTCAGTTTCAAAGAATCATCCGTGTACTTTCAGTTTCAAAGAATCATCCGTGTACTTTCAGTTTCAAAGAATCATCCGGTTCAAATCTATACACTCCAAGGTCGATGTGATGGTTGAGTGGTAAAGCGAGGAGCAGAACAGATACATGAAGGACAACACTACGCGTAAACTCAACTCAACGAGAGCTACTAAACAACCATGCTATAGGCTAACCATAGGCTAACCTGATAACATACCTACCAATCACATCCAAGCTGCTAACTGCATGATACTAGAAATTATATTAAGGTCTTCTGGGTTTGAGATAGACCCTAGGACCCGACGTTACACTTACATACACAGCCTCGAGGAGGCTGTGTATGTAAGCCTCCTCGACTTGAGCTCAGCTGTGATGAGAGAGTGGTAAAGGGCTTCACCATGTTTTAATTTACATAAAAATTATGTGTATTACACTGATCACGAAAACTGATGACATCATCGATGATGCTTGCACATTTACGCAGAGCATTTCACATTAAAAACAAGATGTCTCATTAGTATCAGCTCGGATAAGCTGAAGTTAGAAGACGGATGCATCACTTCATGTAGTGTTGTTGATGTGGAAAAGAAAATCATGTCGAAAAGTCAGCTACCTGCTGAGCCTAGCAAGAATGGAATAAAAAGAACCGAAGATGGACAGAGAGCAGTCAAGCAGGTAGATTTGGGTGTGAATATTTTCCTGGCTGAGCTAGGTCTGGCTGAGCGTAGTCCGGCTGAGCTTGGTGCAGCTAAATGTGATGCTTGCATACCATCCTCCGCTGATTGGCTGATTTCTCAGGTCAAGCAGCCAAGTCTGTCAGCAACCAAAGTGAAGCCAGTCAGGTCTGTAAACAAGAATCCTGAGCCTCAGCCCCCACGAGTCCGAAATGTAGTGGTTAGGGACCCGAGCCGCAGCCCCTCTGCTCGTCCAGGATACCAAGGCAAAGACAAGTCGTCTACTAACGTCCCTAGTAAGGGCTCTAAACTCACACAGTCGCAACATAAATCTACAGGACTACTGGTCAGTAAACTGAATTGCCTCCTTCATCCGCAGACGTCATTAGCCACCACTCTTTGATAGGCCAGGCCTCGAAGTCAAGGCAAAGTTCCGAGTAAGACTTTGTCATCACATACAGGTTTGGTTACCAGGTCTAATACTGCCATATCCGACCAGCAAAGAACGGAATGTGAGAGAGATGGATGGTTATCGCTAGCCACAATTTCTGACACTGGTCTGACAGAGACAGGAAGTCAGGTGGGCAGGCGTAGATGAAATCTGATAGCTTACTTAGCACCGATATCATCACAAACAGCCAGTACTTTATCTCGCTGAAAATAAGAACACAACATTTACTGTAAGTGATGTAAGTAATCCCCAGTATATTGTTATTATTGTTACTATTATTGTTATTATTATTGTTATTATTGATATTAATTTTTTTGTGTTCTTATCATTACTATGAATTTATTTATTTCTATGTTTTAATTCCTTATGCCTCAATATTTCCTTCTGAGAGATGAAGCTATATCGTTGCAGTATATTTCCAGTACTCCACTGGTAAGGTGTAGATCTACATTTCATGCAGGAGATGACTTCAGCCGATAATGAGGCGGACGATATGAGGCTACAAAGTCTTGAGCAGGTTGATGATGACATCAAAGATGAGACACAGGTACCCTCAGGTGGTCAAAGAAATTCCCAGGTAATAGATCTTTTTTATTCTGGAGTCATTTACCTATGCCGTACCAAGCATGGGTACGATGTGATGAAGTCATGTTGTAGGTTGCTGTCTCTAGGAGGAAGCTATCACAGTTGAGTTTGGTTGATGAGGCAGCAGCAAACTGGTGCGTATTGTAGTAAGTGAAGTCATGCATATCATGAATATTTTTGTTGTTTGTTGATGTCTGCACTTCTTCTTTAGTAAGGAGAGACATGAATCTATGATAGCAGCAGCCCCTCAGCCGGCCGACAGTACTGTAAGCAAATCCAGTTCCTTCTCCACCTCCCCGCCTCTCTAGCCCTCTTCCTCTTCAGCTTTCTTTTCAACTTTCTTCTCCTCTGTCCCTCTGCTATCCTCTCCTTCATTTACAGTATCCCTCTACCTTGTTCTGTGGAACTCTTAGTTTCCACTACGATTGGCAGTTGCTCAATGTTTGATCGAGTACCTTACTTCCTCCCTGTCTTCTCTCTATCTTTTTGCCGCTCTCATATTCTAGTCTTTCCTTTGTTTACCAAAATAGGGATGACTCGACTCAGCATGATGATCATAACATCAAAGTGCAGATTTCATTCACACCAAACCAGTCTTCTCTCACACCAGCTTCAATCGGTTCACCATGGCCAATCAATTTTCTCGTTACCATATTTCCTCCAATGCAGAGTTCACCTGAAGACAAAATGGCTGACATGCTGTTGATCTTCAATTTCAGCCACAGGATGATAGCCAAAAACTCTGCCAACCATCAGCTAATGGTGTGAAAAGGCTCTTTCTATTCGACATGACTCAGCTGGTCGCTCAGGTAAAGTCTTTGATCATTCCAGGCTGTGGCAGGCTAGGTTTCATATTGATAACTGGCATCAACATTTAGGCTGACGACGCGACTGCGAAGCAATTATTTGATCTGATTCGATGCAGGTGAGACATACCAGCTATCACACTGCTTCACTCTGAACCACCATACTAATACAAAACTAACATCTCCAGAGGATCGGTAGGAGTTGTGTGCCCTTGCAGCAGTGAGTCATTGACTGAGCGTGCTGTTTCATTGGCTCCTGATTTCATTTTTACACAATGTGGGAAGCATTTCTACACATGGAACAATGGGACCAGCTCTAGCAGGGATGAGGTAGATATTTACCTTCTGAAACTCATAATATTGCTTATGATACTGCTCCACACACTTTCCTCTACTCCCTCTCTCTCCTCCACCCTCTCTCCTCTACCTTCCTCCTCCCTTCCTCTCTCCCTCTCCTCCCCTCTCTCCTCCCCCCCCCCCCTCTCACTCTCTCTCTCTCTCTCTCTCACTCTCACCACCTCCTCTCTCTAACTAACATTGAGGGATTACTTTAGACGATGCTCAGCTTCCTTGGGATTGAATTGGTCAGTAAGCTGACAGAGTTTTGTGAGGAATACATTAATGAAATCCCGATGAAATCAAGGTGAGTTATAATCCTACTTTTCCTACTTTCCTTCTGTTGTACACACCCAGTAGCTATTGACGATATATACAATAGCGGACCAGTGGTCGAGTACCATGACAGGTTTGTGTCAGTGCTCCCTGTGGGTCAGCACGCATCTCATGACGATTGTGACTGGTTCATTAAACTGGATCAGCAACTGCACGTAAGAGTGAAGCTTGTCGAGGCTCTGCGAAAGGAATTCGGCAATATCAACCTTGCCTTCACCCTAGGTAAGACAGGTGTTGAGATACTGTAAGCCAATGCCGCCACACAGAGACTACGAAACCACAAAACTACTTAATCATCATTTATTCACTCCTTTATTTGTCTCTCATTTACTAATGGAATCCAGATTCACGAGCTCACTAGTGAAGCTCTGCACACCATGCTCTGATTGGCTGGTATGTTCTGCAGACGGAGACCTGCAGGTGAGAGTGTGCCCCCTTGGCTGGGACCAGGGCCTCCTTCAGACTGCATTTGAGGAACAAAGTTTCACTGGCTGCGTGATATTCAGCTCAAACCACCTAACTGCTGTACGTACAATGGCACTTACTCGTAGAGTATCACTTCTACTTACCTGTATGTAACCTGTACCTGCACTTGTACCTGCACCTGCACTTGTACCTGCACCTGTACCTGTACCTGTACCTGCACTTGTACCTGCACCTGTACCTGTACCTGTACCTGCACTTGTACCTGTACCTGTATAGGGTAAATGGTATAAGGGTATATGAGGGCAAATGAGGAAAGATGAATTTGATACAGATACACATCACCCAAATCAAACCTTGCAATATTTCACTTCAGTCAAAGGCGCTGTTTTAGTAAAATTGTTGGAGTTGTCTTCTTCCACACTCGACATCCCAATACTCACTCATGCCAAAAAACTGCTTTGTTGCCAAATGAAAATAAAATTTCTGTATTCCAGTGAGATTTTATAAAAGTAAATATAATATATGATAATAATAGTAATAATAATAATAATGAAAGTAAATATTATGGCAGAGCCGAGGCGGGTTAGCATGAATAGTTTTAGTAGATGGAGAGGCTGTCAGTCCTCACTTCATATCTAGTGTAGGTATCTAATGTAGGTATCTACGTATCTAAAGAGGAATGCAGAAGTCTTAACAGATGTTTTCTTGTTAACCTACAGATTGAGTCTGCGATACGTAGCCTCAGTTCCAGGACTAAGGTGACCCACATTCTCACAGCCAAGTGTCGGTCAATAGAGAAGGCAGTGCGGGCTGTTTCGGAACTACTCGCGGCTGACTGAAACCCAGTGGGAAGGCAACAGAAAACCTGCACGGGTTTTAAAGTGAGTCGCCCTCCTGCTTGGCAAACTAAATGGTAAGACCACGGTCTAACTTTCTATCTCCTTTATTTTGGTAAACGGAGTCTGAGTATAAAAATAAATCAAATACGGGTAAAACCAATAAAAACGGAGCTGAGAGTTACATCATTCTGTACATTAGGAGAGGGTGTTGTGAGACAGGAAGTAATAGCCAGCCAATCAGCATCAAGAATGAGATCAGATCATTTTTAAGCAGTCACTATTCCATCACAGAGAATGATTGTCTGACTGGAACAGACGTGAGAGGATGCCATTGGCCGTTCGGTAGTCAAATACGTTAAAGCAGGCTGTTAGAGACAAACATGTCTGTGTCTGAGAGAGATCGCCTGTTAGCCTCGTGATCATGAACACCATTGTGATGGTTCGGGTGGGACGCGGGGGCTTCCCTACTGGCGCTACTGCTACTGCTGGTCCTCGGTGATTTTGATGGCGAGTCAATGGATGCGCGAGGAGAGGCGGGCAGGGACAACTGCTTATGTTTGGGGCTGGTGGCGGGCGCATCCCCTGCTTCCGATTTGTTTGTCAGGTTTGATAGAGTGGAGCTAAGGCTCTTCCTTAGCTCAGTAAGCTGACGGCTGACGAGGTGAGAATTGTATGGCTGATCAACAACCGCAATGAGGTCTACAAATCGACGACATTATGAGACACAGCAACGCGTCTGGTATGAAGTGACATCATAGGCCATAACCAATACTCACTGCTTTTCTTCTCAGCTTGATATTGGCAGTATAGGAACAGACAGACAGGAATATCGTGAGAGAGGGCAACTCCATATGTATCACCGGGCCATCTCTGGCGCAGCGCGTGTAGATAGCGTAACGCGCTCGATTGCCTGGAGAGATGAGACTCGGTGAATGGCGGAAGCAGAAGACATGGCAGCTGACAGAGATTACGACTCACAATGAGGCTGGAGATGCGGTGAGATGTTTGAGTAAAGTTTCTATAGCCTCAGGCTGCTCAACCTCGGAGAGGTCATACTGCGGCAGGGACTGGCTATCCGCCGCCATAGAGACGATCAACTTCTGGAGAGAAGAGGCTATGGCGGAGACGTCAGCAGACAGGTCCACAGCCTGTAACAGTTGAGGTGTGTAACAGAAATAGGAGATTTAAATCATCAATCATTGTATTGAGGTCACGATGACCTACATTCTCCTCTTGACACGTGTGCCTCAGAATGGCGGTCAGTTTCATGTAGTCTGAGTGGAGGTTGAGCAGCATGAACATTAGTCTGTAGAGAGAGTTCGAGATCTCTGCCTTCTAAACAAGAGAGAATTCTAGTGTATCATACACTGCAAACCACAACGAGGAGTATACTAGGAGTATACTAGGAGTATACCAGGAATATACTCCTAGTATACAAGGAGTATATTGAATTATTACTTTGTCGTCTGCAGCGTTGTACGCAGTGTCCGCGCCGAGCATCTGCATCTTGACGGAGCTCTTGACAATGTCCAGTACCTGTGTGACGGCATGATATAATGAGGTAATATATACTGAGGTAATATATACTGTAAACATAGAAATCTTAGTTTTCCTCAGATTAGCTGTATTACTAATAATAGCATCTGGAATTTTGAGGGATTTCTTTCCAGCCTGTATATAACAAAAAGCTATTGAAAATATAGCATTCAACTTCACCGGTTTCTTAGTAGTTATTATTTATTTATTTATTATTGTTAAAATTTCTATGTTTGCAGTGCGTCATATACATAACATGAAGGTATGATTGTAAAGCTGTGAGATATTCAGTCAGTTCAGTTAGTGAGAAGCACTGAGAAGCACCAAGTCCTGTCTGAGATGCCTTCGCTCTATCTTTATGGAAGTTCCCCTTCTCTGAGTTCCCATGGACCTTCAGCCCTGATGCAACGCCAACATTGAATGATGGAGTAACGACAATCGCCTACCTCGTATGTTTTACGCAGTTGGTCCTGATAGTTGACACACGTCTCGTGGACAGCGAGCAACGCAAACTTGTGAGAGTCCAGAGACTTGATACAGCTGGCCTGTAGTAGAAACACATAGTTACCAAACAGGTACACACCTACTCAGTATTACGCGATTGATTTTATGTCTGCCGTACGTGTTCTAGGTCTATGTACGTGAAAGGGCAGTCGAGCTCGGACACAACGACTTCCAGGGTTTTGGTGAAATGATCGGAGAGCTCTCTGAATGCCGTCGTTTTTGACAGATAGAAACAGATCTCCTTCGTCAAACTCGTTAGACGTCTCTTTGTCTCCTGCAATCAGAAGGGCGACACAACATATGAAGTCGTGTCGGGCGGTGAGTAGCGACGCGACGCAAGTGAGATTGACTGACCAGGAAGAACCTAGAGAACAGGTTGTAGAGGCTGGAAACAATGACATCGCTGGCCGAGTCGTTCATCACCAAGTTGACAAAGTTACTCCACTGCTCCTCGACCTCGTCACTGCTCGCGGTCAAATACGTCTGAACATCTGCAAAACACATGCCAGAGTTGTCTCTCCTTTCCAGCATATCATCCTTTACCCAAGTAAGTAGTAGAGACGACCTCTGACCTGTGAAGTTGTTGCTGTGATTACCGTCTGTACCGTCGACGTCGCTGTTCAGACTGGATGTACTGGAGGCATGCAGAGTCGTGCTCTCCTGTACTTCATTGTGGACCAGGCTGTCAACCGCCAAGTCGTCCACAGCTAGATGAGGGCTCTATAATTATGTATATAGGACTCTGAATATAAACGAATGCTGTGGCTGAATGGACTGAGCAGCTGCACGAGGAGACAAACCTCAATATCATCAGCAGGCTCGTCCTCAGTTGATTTGGAGTTGTCCTCCCTCTCCTGAGAAGTCGATTGGTTCCGTTTTAGTGCGTTGTTGCTGGCAGGCTCAGAGGCGTCGATGTCGTTGATGCTGACATGACGTTTCATGACGATGTTGAAGTGGTCCTCCTCATCCTCGAGTGCGCTCTCCGGCTCGTTGTCAAGGAAGTCAAACTCCTTGAATGGATACTGCTCGCCGTACTGGTCCGACACCTGGCTCTCATCTGTCTCTCTCTCAACTAAAATCCAACAGGGAGTGCTGCCAGCTATTGTCACAACTCACTAACTGCAGTTGGAAAAGGCTTGAGAGTGGAGGAAGGGAAGTGATGTCACCCACAGACCAATGGATACTAATATTCTGCAGAACATGAGGCAAATAATTTGGAGTTGTCATACCCTGCTCACTGACAGAAGTTGTCTCCTCGCTGCTGGAGCAGATGCTCATCTGCCTGTCAAGAGGTTCACTGAATATCACCTGCAAAGCATAAAGCAAGGAGTCAAACTGATTCATAGGAAACTGGCCGACGAAGACCGTACAAGATACTAGCGTGATGTAGAGGGGTACACTAAAACTACGCCACGCTATCGCATCTGGGGGCCACATACAAACGGACACTGAATCACCAGGCATGCCCGAACAATGTCACTGTATGCTACCTACCGCAAATAGCTGCTCATAAATCTGCACACAAAATAACACTGAAAAATAATCTGGAGAAACGCTCTGCTGACGCTAGCAGCAGCTACTGCCACCTGAAAACAGCGAGAAAAGAGAGAAAGAGGCTGTGGCGGTTTTTGTCTGCTATGCAATCAGGAAAGGTTGGAGGCCGTGAATTAAAAGAGAAGTTGATGGAAGATGGAGCGAGAAATAGGAGGTAAATATGTTCTGATCGTATCTCTTCGCCGCGTGCCTAAAACACGCCTAAATGAAGCATTTACGATAACCCAGAATTCCCTTATCAGTAGCTTGGAATTCTGGGATAGCCTTCAATTACTTAGAGGACTTACGCCAAGGTCCTAAAGAACATAAAATATACATCATTTACATAAAAAAAGATAAAGTCAGTCCCTATAGAGAACTATGATCTAAATGGAGGGCAAAAAAGATTTGAAGAAAGTCAAATCACATGACCATCACATGACCAGCTGGGTGATGGGGTTCTCTAAGCCGGGTAAAGTCAGAAAGTGGGGGGAGGGGGGTCAAACTTGGGGCAATTTGAGAGAAATAGGTGACACAACACTTGTGGGAGAGGCAACTAGAAGCAATAGTCAAAGCATAACAAACTCTCTTGATCTATCTATCCACGTACAATGACTGGGTAAATGTAGAGATGGCAGCGTATTTACCATGTCCAAAAAATTCCCCTTCAAATATCGACAAAGTTTTGTTCATCTCGATATCGGCGAACATATTTGAGATAAGTTTGTGTTCACATATATAGATGAATGCGCATCGTTGAGAGACACTGTGAGTACAATGGGATGATTGAGTACTAGGGAAGACAACTCTTACCGAGGGGCTCTTCATCACACCCACCCTCTGACCGAGGGTGGCCAGCAGATAGACTAATCTCTCACGCACTCTGGACTGTGAGTGGTGCGGCCTCCTCCAGTTTGTTGTGCTATCTGTAATAGAAACCCAGTCTAACAGCAGAGACCAAAGCACAGAGGAATCAACAAATGCTGAAGCAAAAGACAGATATCCAAGAGATTCCCAACAGTGCCATTCGACGTATGAAACAGGGAAATACTTCAATATCACCTTTGGTAGGATCCGCAATACCCGAGTATTGTGTTACTTTATCACGCAAACATATCTAAAGTTAAACTCATACTACAGCAATTCTATGCTGGAAATGCCTCAGCTGAATAAAATCGACATAGTGTGAATTTAGCTGAAGGTATTCGTATCGTATTTGACGTCCACACGTCATGTCATGTCATGTCACGTCACGTCACACCACGTCAGTTAAAACCATTTCATTTCTCCAATAACGGGACTGGAGAAGCTAAGGCAACCGACCGAACTTATCTGCTGAGCTCTCCTCCCTTGGGTAGACCTGAACTACGCAGCTTAATAGCCTGAGAATACAGTATCACTAATTTACCTGCGCTTGACACGCTGGAGCTACTAAGAGGCTGTCCATCTTTCTTGTGAGCTGAGCCAGGCCTAGCTTGAGAACTTCGCTCCTGACGGGGCGGCAGGTGTCGTTCCCCGATCACAGGTAGTGAGGACATGTCGAGCGAGAAATTAAGTGTCCGACCTAAAAGACAGGAATATATATGAAGGACGAAAGTAGCAACTCCGTCAAGTTAAATCACCTGACTGAACCGGACCTGGCAGTTCCTTTTTGATTAGCACCTCCGCCTCAGCGAATGACGTGTGAGAAAAAAGAGAGGAAAGACCCTTGATCTCTCCGTTGCTGCTCCCTGAAATGTGAGTAAGAGTATGAGAGAGCATTGAGTCCATCTCACAAAGACCATCTATTAGACAACTGATTGTCGGCCATCTTGGATTGGTGATAAGTACGCACCGTTCGTTTTGCTGACTGGAATTATGAATGAAGACGATTTAACAGCTAACTTCAAAATCTTCTGTGCCTCGCACCAGTGGGGTCCCTGAAACACAGTCACCAACCAATCAGATTACAAGGGCTGATTGCTAACCAATCAGATTACAGGAGCTAACCAATCAGATTACAGGGGCTAACCAATCAGATTGAAGGGGCCGATGGATGACTGTACAGTATGAGGAGTTGTCATACCTCTACAAACTTGGACACAGTGGCGATGAGGTCGGCGGCCATGGAGGGCGACGGTAGTGACGCGACGTGGACGTAGTGCAGCAGACAGTGGATAATCAACAATATGGATGACTGAGTGCTCGCCGGCCCGAGCTCCAGTACCTGACAAACAAGGTATAACAATTCTACCTCCCACACAAGACAGGTGAGTGAAATGCTGTGAACATAGAAATTTCAGCTACCTCACAAAAATAGCTAGTAGATTTACATAAGACAATTCCTGTTACTTATTGCTGCTCTGTGACCAGAAAGCAGGAATAAGTTGGACAAACAGGTTATGCAAGGAGTCCAATCATTGAGCATTTACTGTGAATCCAAATATTTAAGCAACTTGAAGTAAAAATGCTATGTTGAACACTATATTTTCCATAGCTCTTTATGCTGTATACAAGCTAGAAAGAAATCGCTAAACATTCTAGTTATTATTATTATTGCTGATTTGAGCAAAACACTATAAGATTTTATCCACTAAAATATCTGTTTACAGTATCAGCAGTATCTGTACTAGCGGCTGGAAGCAATTAAGGTTATATCGACTCGAGTGGAGACAACTCCACATTCCCCATGACTTCAGTTTTACTACTGTACGATCAGTTACCAATCAGCCTATCGCTCCTCCTCCTGCTCTGTTTTAGAGCCACTAGAGGCTGAGGAGACCGGATTTATTTGCGAGGCTAATTTTCAAGTCTTCCTACATTGGACTAACTTTGAGGAGATAAACTTAGCGTTTCTTGCATGTATAGAGCAGAATTCCTTGATCAATATCCGCGATCAGCCAACAATGAGCGAAAAGGCAAAAATGAGTCGAATGCAAAGATTTGCTGTTTTACAGTAAGCTCACAGACCTCTAGAAGCAGCGTGATGACATGTAGGTGCTCCGAGCCGTAGATATCAGTGAGGTACTTCACCACACACTTAGTCCACTGATGAGCGTCTTTACCAAATGTCCCTCTGCTGTACAAACGCATTACTGTGGCCAGATTCTCCAGTTTGGGAGTTATCTCCCTCGCCGTCTACAGGTGCACAAGTGAGGTTGAGAGAGTATGGTACAGAGAGATAACAATGGCACTAGCGGTACTCACCTCAGCTATGTTATCGGCCGCCTCCCGACAGATGGGCGTTGGCTCCTCGTAATGCTGCACCATAAACGGCAGCAGACACATGACGTTCACAGGAAACCCTGTAGTCCACAGGACAGCAGTTCAGAGAGAGGAAAACTTAGCATAAGACTAGTAAGATATGCTTACCAAGTATCTCGCTGTGGGATATGACGGGAGCGCGGATACACACAGTCAGCTGACTGAGCAGCGCCCATGTGTCGTTACACGTCTGTGACCCGGTCAGACCCTAGGACATGTCACAATTAAACCGTCACATCGTGGCGTAACAGCTCAGAAAATCGTGAGTACACTGGCAACACAATTAGTTCTTACCTTGACAAGAAGACTCTGGAGACCCGGGAACTTGGGCCAACGCAACTGCTGCAGCATCTTCTCCATTTTGTCTCGGCACTCGATACGGTCGGGTTTGAGGTGAGTCAGGATCTAAAGCAGTAGAGCATGTGTCAGCAGGTGGCCGCACACGAATACGGCCGCACACGAATATGGCCGCACACGAATACAGACACCGTGTCTCACCTGTCGGAGAAGGTTGACAGCCAGAGAGAACTCATAGTCGTAGTCTGACTCGAGGATTGACGTACCGAGCCAGAACAGCTGTACAAGGGTAGACAACTTCTCCTCAGTGTTTACTCGGCTGTGAAGAAAACAAGCGATGTGAGATACTAAAACAAATGGCTACTGTAGAACCTCTATTGATTGCCATGGCTTATAAACATTCTTTAAAACACCCAGCCCTATTAGCCCAACAATTTTTTATGTACACAGTCCATCTCAGCGGAAGCTCACAGTCAAAAGTTGACTTCCATTCAAGCAGGATATCGTGGGATATTTTACATCACATCTAAATGTACGAAATGAAGATAGGATTCATGATGGCTGCCGATGTCTCACCGATAGCTGGGTTTTGATTATAAAACAGCAGATGACCAGCAATGAAACAAACAGGTTTCAGTCAAAAGTGTCACGAGTGCAGGAGGACATAGAGTCGCCACAGTAAACTCCAGTGTAATTTCCTTTCCTACACACAGCCTACTAATCTACTCTATTCCCAATTCAAGGCCAGTGGACATATACCTGACATCGTCGCTGTCGCCATCTTTGACAGCTTTAGCCGACGCCTGACTCAGCTCCGGTAGCGGTTGAATCTTCGCTACAAAATCCAGTTGACAATGTCGGCAGTCTGGCAGCAGTTAATAGCCTCAGGTCTTACTTCGTAGTTACCTGTTTGAGGGTGGGAAACATTACCAGCCTTCTTGGTAACACTGGATATGGAGACACTGGTGCTACGTTTGTGGGAGCGAGCTGCGGCAGGGTTCAACACTCCGGTGACGCTCTTCTTTATGCCCGACAGACCGGTGCTGGGCGCCCTCTCACTCGACTTGAGATTTGGTGTCGACATGAACAAGTCCTTCCCACCGCTCTCCGTATTGGAAGCCGGCACTGGAAACAAATCAGTGTGAACATAGGCTAAATACTGGAACTCGGTCATCTCAGCAAGGACACAGCCAATCGATCTGTTTCTTTCAACTAGTTATATAACATAACGCATATAAAGTAACGAAGTAATACACACCAATACATGGTAATACACACCAATACATGGTAATACAGGTGTTATTAAGTTCAACCACATTTCCATATGTTAAAAGAGCAGACGGACCAAGCCTTAGTGAAACACGATTCAGTTATCCATAGACATGTAGAGTGTAATTACAGATGCCATTGATCTCTAGAGTCTTGACAGAACATTCGAGAGTCTGGAGGATTTCAGTAACGAATCCCTGCATCTCCTCACTCGGCTCACAGATCACTTCAACCAGGCGAGACGTGATGTCTGATAGCATCTGAGTACTCAGTGGCACGGCCAGTAATCGGAACACCTGATCATAATATAACACGAGTAGATGCGGGGCGGGTAGACACCCACCCTGTATACTAACTTTAATGTGCGTGTGATCACGGGCTAGGGTAAGTAACAGCATTCAACATTAGGTATTCAGGATTTATACAAACATATTCATTACCGATAGTGAAATACGCTACAGTCAACACCTGACTACGAGGGGGCTACTGTAGAAGTGGAAATAAAATGTGTTTTCCATTATCTCAAGAAAACTTGTGAAGTTGAAATCACCAGAAACTATCTGTATCGCTGAGTGGAGACTATCTGTATCGCTGAGTGGAGACTATCTGT
>ERZ1740065.1676-NODE-1676-length-13470-cov-5.218114_pt1 | contig 13470 bp, 10 predicted proteins | sample MGYA00581738_ERZ1740065 | MGnify/ENA primary metagenome ERZ1740065 (study PRJEB43018, sample SAMN04849749) | marine metagenome | isolation source: floating plastic debris | place: Pacific Ocean | collected 2008-09-01 | study: EMG produced TPA metagenomics... | reverse complement strand
TATGTCGTATGTCGTTGGCCTGTAGTTTATTTACCAGTGTGGTGAAGTTGGTGACTGTATCGGTGGCGCGATAGTCAAGGTTTACCCGAGTTAAGGATACGTTTTGGGTTAAAAAAATTTCGTTGGCTTGTGGTGGAAGTAACCCGCTCGATACCCAGACTTCAAGTTGAGGATATTTTGCAGCAAGCTTTGCAGCAGTTGGTTCACGATTGTGAGCACCTCCTAGTACTAAAACTACTTGGGGGGTTGGATACTGATAACCAGCAACAACAAGCCTAAACTTTATCAGTAAAGTAAGTGTTGCAATGGCAGCAGCTAGTGTGATCGCGCTGTAAGCACCCCATCTCTGAATTAGCTTGCCACGCTCAGACATATTGCTTTAGTAAGAAGCTGTGGTAACTAATGAATTTTCTTTCTTTATTGTAATACTGTGTGTACTCCTGACTGCCTGACATAAGTCCTATAACCCAGAATCCATAAGGTTTGACAAGGAAATGGGCAGGTGACATGCAAAGCTGAAGATACCAAACCATCAGCGTAATATGCATGTCATCGTCTACCCAACTGTATGATCAATTGTTGAGCTTCCTGCGTCAACATAGCCGTTACAAAGACCTCCGGCATCTGAAAACGCTGGCTTGGATGGTCAGTGCCCTGATCTGTAGTGGCCAACTCAGCCTCCCCGCTTGGGAACCCTACGTCCCCAGTCGGGCGACTCAGGCCCAGAGCTTTGAACGACGGTGGCATCGCTTTTTCCTCAACCGGTTCATTGATGTTAAAGGCTTGTATCTGCCGCTAGTTTTGTTATCGCTCACCAACTGGCGGTCTCATCGACTCTATCTAGCATTGGATACGACAATGCTGTGGAATCGCTATTGTATGATTCACCTGTCGGTTGTTTGTTGTGGACGAGCAGTTCCGTTTCTGTGGCGGGTCTTAGAGCATGAAAGTGCCATGGTTGCCTTTGAGGAATATCGCCCCTTGTTACGGCGTGCCCGTTGGCTGTTGCGTCAGCATCCAAATACCATGTTGTTAGCTGACCGAGGGTTTGCCAACCATGGCCTCATGAGTTGGTTGCAAGCGAGTAGTTGGCACTATTGTTTGCGCATTGCGTGTGACGTTGATCTCCACGGTCCATGCCGTCATCCCATTGAAGTACAAGCACTGTGGCCACCCAAAGGAGAAGCCACTCTCTATGAGAACGTGGGTCTCTAGCAAGATGGTAAGCATCGGTGCAATTTAGTCTTGGCTACCGTGCGAGGCACGAAGGAATCCTGGGCGGTGATTACGGATGAATCACCGAGTCTGCAAACCTTGTGGCAATATGCCCTACGGTTTCGGGTCGAAGAGTTGTTTTTGGATAGCAAATCAGGGGCTTTTCAACTCGAAGACTCTCGTATTCGGTCCGCTCAAGCCCTAGAACGGCTCTATTTGGTGGCAGCCATTGCCTTGCTATACGGCACCACTCAGGGCATGGCCGTGCAGTGTGAAGGGGGACGTCAGCAGGTTGATGCCCATTGGAGACGTGGCCTCAGCTATCTCAAAATTGGCTTACGTTGGCTGAACGGGGTCATTCACAAAGGCCGGACTCTTTTGACACCAGTTCCTTTGTTACCTAGAGACCCAGACCCTTGCTTTGCGTCTAACAAGGCTGAGCAACGGTACTATGACCAGATTTGGTTTTCCCGTATTCGGTCGATACGATGTCGGACTTGAGATGTTAGTGAGGGCATCTGAGATCTGTCAGGCAGGCAGGTGTGTACTCTTAGAGTAACTTCACGATAGGTGCTTTTTCGTAATATGAAATACTATCCTGTAGTTCTTTAGAAAAGAACTCTTGCATAACATCATCAAAATCAGAGTCTTTTTTTTTCGCATTGCTAGTAAATAAAAGTGGCTTGAATGGTTTAAAGATTTTTATCACCCCGAAAGCCTTCTTGTCTTGTAGCTTACGATGTACTCCACGTGCGAGCGCAACCATGCTTTCTGAGCGTGCAGCTGTGGCCTGATTAGCGCGATGTTTTTTAGCATGTTCAACATTAATGTTTAGGTTCAAAAAATCATTTAGCGCAGCAATAGCTTCGTTCCCATATGTGGCATCGCTTTGTTGCTTTATCTGTAAAACGTTCTTTGGGAATGTCTTCGCCCATAAAGCAATATGCTTCTCGTAATTACTACCATCTATAATATTCGCTATATGTTTATTTACAGCTAAGTCGCTCAGAGTGTCCGATTGTTTTATTAATCCAATTCTTCGCGTATGACGCATTGCTGACATAGCTCGCAATACAGGATCACGAAGACTAATCACAATACGCGCTTCCGGAAATAATTGCTGAATATTTGAAAGAGCGTTTAATTTTGTAAAATAGGAAGGAGAAATTTCAACAAAAGGCTCATTCGGATTGATCCCATAATTTCTCTTATACTCAGATATGTCTATTTGTTCAGCCTCAAAAAAGAAGGTTTCTTTGACACGGCTAGTTATTTGTACTCTCTGTTCTTTTAAGATATTGTAAAATGCAGTCGTGCCAGTCTTGCGCGGCCCGATAAAGAAAGTATATGGTCGCTCCATTATTTTCTCCTATAAATTCAGTCTAACTATCACGTATACAAAAACTAGTATTGCTAAACAAGTAAGAATTAATTGTAATGATGAATGAAATACTAAATCATCTCAATGTAATCCTTCAGATTTTTAATAATAGAAGATTTTTTTCAATTCTAATAAATTTATTGTAAAGTAATATACTTATTTATAGAGCGAATAAAAATATAATTTCTAAGGTAATTTTTATCATTATCTAGAAGTATATTTTCTGATTAAATTATTTCATCTCTACATTTTTATATTCATATATATATTTCTGAGTCATACGTTCTATTGAAAAGAACCTTGACCGTTTAAATGCGTTTTTTCCATAGTAATTTCGCTTCTCAATCTCACAAAAGAACCTAATTGAATTTGTAATCTCATCTGAGCTTTTAGCAGAAACTAATATCCCGCATTTTTCTTTTGTATCGATAACTTCTCTAAGACCATCAACATTGCTCGCAATAACCGGTAATCCACAATTCATGGCTTCTACAGCCGCAAGTCCAAACCCTTCCCATAATGACGGTATTAGGAATATATCGGCCTGTTTAAAGAAGTCAAAGATATCCATTACATAACCATAGAAATGTACTTTATCGTCCACCCCTAATCGATTACATAACGCCTTTAAAGCTTGCCCTTCCGGTCCTATGCCAGCAATTCGGTATTCATAATCGATATCATTTAACTGTGCCATGGCGGCAATGGCAGTCTCATAGTTTTTTAGGGTATGCAATCGCCCAGCTGATACTATTATCAGTCTCTCCTTTACTTTCTTTGTTTGATGATTTTCATAGGGAAGTTCAACACCATTTTCAATGACTTTTAGCTTACTCTCTTGCTTAGATAACCAGCTAGCAAGAGACTTTTTTACACCATTACTAATGCAATAAATATGGTCGTAGGCTGGATAAATCAGCCTATCAATCAACCGTCCCACTCGCGTATCTCTTCTACGATTATGGGTGCTATGCTCTGTGCACACTAAATTCCCTTTCCAACCCAATAGCTTAGTAGCCAGTGAGACATACAACATTGTTGGAAAAAGATGCGCATGAATAGTATCTTCTGGTGAACAATGGCTACGAATATAGTTAACTACAGTCAAAAAAGATTTTGCCCCATAGGGCGTTTCATTACCCAAACAGATGACTGCAGATACATCATCAGTTGGGTGACACAGAGCCACCAACCGTGAGTCAATACCATCCTTCCGTAATGCATGATGAAGCTGACGGACTACACGCTGTGCGCCTCCGTTTTGCAAGCCTATATCATTGATGATGTGGTGTACTTTCAAGAGCCCACCTCCTGATACACTGCAGCGACCTTTTGAGCTGTGCTAGCCCACTGAAAAGCTTTGACATGAGTCAGTCCACGCTCACTCTGCCCACAACGTAATTGTGCATCAGTGGCCAATGATTTCATTGCTGCTGCAATCTCCTGAATAGAACGAGGATCTAAGAATAAAGCTGCATCACCCGCTATTTCAGGTAATGAGGATATGTTCGATGTAATGACGGGACAACCAGCCGCCATCGCTTCTAATACCGTTAAGCCAAATCCTTCAAATAGAGAAGCATGAAGGTAAAAGTCAGCATATTTGTACAATGCTTGTAGTTGGTTATCTGAGACATAGCCCAGATGATGGACCTTTTGAGCGACTGTTGGATTTTTCAGCATGTTTGAAGCTTCGTCACAGTCCCAGCCAGTTCCACCCACTAAAACTAAATGATGCGGAATTGAATCTTGGACTTTGAGAAAAGCCTCTAAAACTCGCTTAATATTTTTACGAGGACTCATAGCGCCAGCTGTCAGCATAAAAGGAATACCTCTGGGGGGCATATGCTGCAGTTCTTTATATGGATCTAATGGCTCTTGAGAGAAGTAATTTGCGTCCACACCCTCATGGATGACGTGTATCCGCTTTGATAAATGCACTCCTGCATAGCCAACTACTTCATCAGCTGTTGCCTGAGACACACAGATAATGGCATCTGCATATCTCACCATATGCTCAAAACTAAGCTTAAATAAGCGCGGTTTTGAATTTGTAAAGTACTCTGGATGAGTCAGAGGCCCAATATCATGCACTGTAACGACTAACTTCTTGCGCGTAGCTACCGGAAAGCCTAGTGAAACAATATGGGTGATATCAATATTTTCCTTTAGCCAATATTCAATGGGTGGGGCATTAAGCATCATCCAACTAAGCGGAATGACTTTTCGTCCCCAAGGTAACAATTTTAGATTTGTATCCTCCTGTAACTTCTGGCGATTTTCAAGCGTTCGATCACTGCCGGTCGCAACAGGAATAATATTGAAGCTTGAACACTCTATCAGTCCCTCATAGAGTCGATGGGCATAGTGCGCGATGCCATGTCCTGAGGCGGACGCAAATTGATTAGAAAAATAAGCAATATTCATAAAAGATAGATTTAATGGCTTTTAATAGCCAATCCTGTAGAACCTAAGTAACGATTCCATGTCATATGAAGGTAACCCCGAAACTGTTTGGGTAGTAACATACCAAACAGGGCTGTATAGCTATCAAACACAAATGGCCAATTTAATATAGAACAAACCAAATAGCCAAATGCTTGGCTATTTGAAATCTTCTGATGGAAGTACACTCGCCCCATTCTTCGATAAAATGATGCTTTTGAAGCTTGTCTGACTGCTATAGGGCATTGAGATCTTAAATGAGCATATTTGCCCATGATCGCTTTATAAGCATTGATTTCTTTTTGTGGATTAGATGCCGTACGTACCCCTTCATGCTCTCGATAGTCTACCAATACCTCAGGGACAACCCCAATTTTGTATTGGGTTGCAAGTCTGATCCACATGTCCCAGTCTTGACGTGCTAAGAGATCTTTGTCAAAACTACCAACCTTTTCAAAAGCCTCAGCTCGTATCAAATAGGTTGAGGTGGGTGCCGTTACATCATGAATTAGTATTTTATGCAGCAGATCGCCATCTGGATATTTTCGAGGAGATGGCGGTTGAATGACGCCACTTTCAAGAAAAACATGCCTCAGACCACAATAAACACCCCCAATATCAGAGGCTGATTGCATTACGGCCATCTGTTTTTCCAGCTTATTAGCATGCCAAAGGTCATCACTATCTAGGAATGCAATAAACTTGCCAGAAGCTTCTTTAATGCCGTGATTACGTGCGGGATTTCCGCCCTGATTGGTCTGATGGATGTATCGGACTGAAAGAGTATTCTCATTTCTATAGGCCTGAGCCCAGTTTTGAACCACAGATTTGGTATTATCTGTTGAACCATCGTCAATAACAATTATCTCAAGAGGACGATATGTCTGATTAAAAATGCTTTTGAGAGCATCAATAATAATATGATCTCGATTGTAAGTTGGAACAATAACAGAAACTAAAGGATTATTTTTCAGCATGGCATAGATTCAAATTGTCTTTTTTCCATATTTCTTGCAACTGCTGCTCAATGCTCCCACGGGAGACTCGATGTTGCTCATCCCATACCAATGCGCAGGCACGAAACATAGCCCCTGATGCATGCATAGCAAATAAGAGTCCTAAAGTACCGTCACGGTATCCTCCTTTAAAGAAGAATTTTCGAATAAATTCAAATATGGGTAAACTAAATAAGTGAAGCCATGTTATCTGTAGATAACGCTCTGAGAGCCGCTTTGCTTGTTCTTCGCAATAATTAAAACTCTTACGCATGCGGTCTTTATAAGATGAGTCATTTAAGTGCCACATCTTAGCTTTTAACTGACCTATCCTATTTTCAGTAGCATCCAAAATACAGGTTTCGTGAAACATTCCTTCAAAGTGAAAAAGACGGCGGCGGGCGAGATGCAACATGTTCCAGTCTTGCCAACCACCGCCATACATTGGACGATGCAGAAAATAGTTTAGTCGACAAAAGCGATAACCATCCTTGTCAGGATTATTAATGACTTCTAAAATTTCATCAGCTAGTGTTGGTGTAACTCGCTCATCAATATCCATATGTAGTAGCCAATCACTAGTAGCTGCTTCAATTCCCTTATTACGCTGCTGAGCAAAATACTCACTTGGCTTCCTGGGAGAAATGATGAACTTTATCTTATTGCCCGCAGATGTTGCTATCCTTTCTGTAGCATCAGTAGAACCATCATCAACAATAACAATTTCGTCCACCCATGGAAGTAGATGTTCTAAAAAAGCAGGTAGATCTCGCTGCTCGTTATAGCTAATGGCAACAACACCAAGTGTAGATTTATTAGTCATTATTCTAATATTTACTCACTAACTACGCCTAATTTTCAACTATACAGATATAATTCAGCAGTAAGTAGGCGACCAAAACTATTCAATATCTCGAAGACTGCCACTTAATGGTCTCAGCGATTCAGAGCTACGTTTATCTGTTGCCACCTACTTATTAAGTCTACAAATAACACTTAACTAATTAAGACAAATTATTCTAATAGTTTTTATTACGAAGGATTATGGGATATATAAAACGATCTTTCAAACGTGCAAATAGTAATTTAAGACTTGCTTCTATATTTCGATTTATCCGATAGATCAAAGGAGGATGAGATTTAACTGGATTACGTAACTCATCGTTTGTATATCCAAACCGCTGAGCCATAGTTTTCACTTCGTCAGCTAGCTGTAGTGTAAAGTATGTATCTGTTGCCCATTTTTTTACAGAGCTAGTATGGGTTCCTGCGCCAATCTCATGATAATCAGATACGCCAATAAAGTGACAAACATCAGCAAATGCCTGAAGCGGTTGATGAATCATCTCCTCATATCGACACATTAGAAAGTTATCTGGAGAAATCTGTTGCTGAAATCGTAATAAATTCTTATAAGTCTCTAACCAGTAATATTGACGTTTTTGAGGATCAGTATGAAATAAGTTCTGGGCTGAATACAAGACAGAGAGAGGATTGCGTACTAAGCCAATCACCTTTACTTGATAATCTGTTTGATTAATCCATTGCAACATCAACTCAAGACATCCCCAATGGGACAAAAATTGAGGTGATTTTTCAAAAAACACTGGCTGAGTAAACCGATCACACAGGGCCTCCCATCCCTTAAATATCAGATCATGGTCATCACAATTGCAATCAAACTCTGGAATATTTTTGCGAATGCAATCTTCCATATAAGTTCGAGCATTGCTCTGTGTGCCATAACCAGAATATATTTTCCCACCAATAAACAAGCTTGGATCAATATCCAACATGACAGCAGCTTTTAGCCAATGATGAGTTTCTAAATAGGTATGGGGAGAATAAGCAACTGTCTGAATTTCTCGATGTTTACACAGCTCCCGTTGAAACATCGTTGATCCAGAACGCTTATCCGACAAGAGAATAACAACGGTTTTATTATTTTTCATACGTGTACTCATCAGGAATTTGATAGGTGCCGTGAATAAAGCCAGTCCATTTGTCTATAGATGTGCTCACATGACAACAAAATACCTAAATAAAGAAAGAAAACCATGGCTCCACGGGGTTGTGATACAAGACCATGAGCAAAACACCACCATGGGAAAAGACCACACCAGGCTGCTAACAATGACTGCCACATCCATGCCAAACAAGGTAGCTTTTTCCGGGCCTGTCGCAAGCGACAATAGATCAGTTTAAAGGAGCAAAGCATAAACCCGATTTGACAAAATGCTCCACCTACACCATAAGCGTAGTAAGCCATAGCAGGTATAGCATGGGATGCTGTTGTTGCTTCCTCAAAGGCATTACCGTCAAACTTTCGTTGGGCTACACCTGTACCCACAAAAAAGAACGAGGGATGTCGAAGGACGTGTTCAAAGGGCTCAACATAAGCATGAAAGCGTTCTGCCTCTGACTCATTTTCTGCACCTGATGCAGCTACTATTTGTGTTTTCGTAACTATTCGGTTAACCAGCGGTAGCTTGGCCGTGATTGAGTCAAGTCCAACCTGTCCAAACAGAAGGCTAGCTACCAATATACCCAAGAGAATATGAAGTTTTCCACGATCTGAGCCTAATATTAGAATTGATAGCAATACAAAGATGACACTAAGCCAAGCCGTACGTCCATAGGTCGCTAGAATTGCTAGTGGAGCAACACATAAAGTCACTATACTCAATCGATTCCAGAATACATCCGAACGAAAAAGCTTTTTGGACATAAAGACCAATGGCCAAAGTAAAGCCATTACCCCAGAAGTAAACGTTGATGTACCAATAAGATTTCTTCCCCGGTAACCGCCTCCATAGGCAGCATCATAAACATTATTACCTGCAAGCACTTGCTCCCCATCGGGAGCAAGCATTTTGACGGAGAAGATATAATCAGTTAACCATCGAGTACTAGGAAATGAATAAAGAATTGAGATGACAGCAGATATAAATAAGCCTATACAGAGTCCCTTTAACAGTAATTTTAATACCTCAAGGTTTTTTACCTGACGAGGCACTATACGAATAATAGAAGCTGCTAGATAACATCGAAATAGCATGTATATAGAGTCAAAGTATCTGCCATAGACCCATCCACCATAAAGCTCACCAAGAACCATCAGAACTATATATCCACTGGCTAATTGAGTGATCAATCGTGCAGTTCCTCCATAGTTTAATGACTGTGTTTTTGGTGTTTTTATCAAAAGATAAAAAATAATTAAATCTACTGCGTAAATAGGAGCTCCAATTACGATACGTAGCTTGGGCATACCACTCAAAAGAAAAACCAGAGTAGTTAATATCAGTGATAATCTTTCAAGTTTTTGTGCTGACTTCTGGCTATCGTTTGATGGTCCACAAGGTAGAGTAAAAATATTCATAATCGATGGCCTGCAGTAAAAGTGACTTTTATTGTTTCACTTTCAGGAGTTTTTTGCTGTTGCTGATTTAAGGGATAAACCGATCTCTTAGAAGTGCTACATAACAGTAACTTTTAGATGCAATTCTCTCGAGACTCAGTAACGCCCTTTTTTAAGAATCAGCCAACCCATTTTTAAGCTATGACCGGTTAGCCAATATACTCTTCGCCCTCTTCTTCATAAATTCCGGCAAATATCCAGTCCACCGTTTTCGATAAACTGGATCAATCTCAAACTGTGACCATGGTAAAGGCTCAAAGTCTGGCAATGGCATCTCCATGACCTTTCCAAACAACTCAGCATGTCTAGCAGCAGCAATAGGAACTGCAAATCGTTCATGGGCAGCTGCCAGTGTAGACTCTGACATTTGCTGTAGAAGTGTCCTATCATTAGCCAACTGGGCTACATAGCCAGCAAAAGCGGAGCAGTCTTCCATGGGGGCAATAAACCCTGTCCGCCCGTGATCTAATACAAAGTCGGTCAGGTCCTTAATCAAAAAAGTAACTGGAACACAACCCGCCATGATCGACTCCAGCAGAGCATTGGAAATACCTTCAAAATGTGAAGTAAACAGAAAAACATCCGCTGACTTTAGAAATTTGGGAACTTCTTGTCTGGTAATTGTGCCAATCAACTCTACCTCACCTGATTGGATATAAGGTTGCAATTGTTTTTCAAGTTTGGGTCGATGGATGCCTTTACCAGCAATCCGCAAATGAAAAGGCACGCCTAAGTGTTTGAGTTCTTGCACAATTTTGGGTAAATGTAGAACTCCCTTTTGCTTGTGCTCTAAACGGCCCATAAATCCGAGTTGTATAGGAGAACCTTCAGGACCATGCCTCTTACAATCTGTTATGGTCGCAAACGGTGTTGGATCAATGCCATTGGGGCAAAGGTGAATAGTATCTGAACTGACACCATATTTATTGACCAAATCATTGGTTAGACGTGGGGTTAGAGTCATAATCCCCATTAATCGTTCTTTGCCTGACAGTGTTACCCGATAACCTTCATCAAACCCATTGGCACAGCGAGATAAAACTCGAATATGCTTAGGTAGATGTGGTAAGGCAGATAGAATAGCCTCAGAATTAATAGCCATTACAATATCAATGGCCTCTTGTTGACACCATTTGGTAAATGTCTGTGATTGCTCTTTTACATTGCTAGAATTAGGCGATAGCAACACACAACCACTATCAACATAAGCATCTTCAACTAGCCCTGCTTCCCGCTTACCGACTGTTACACATTGCAAGTCGATGCCGTAAGCTTTCAAAGCAAGTCGTAAATTTCGATAAAAAGTAAATGTTCCACATCCCTTAGGCACGGACCCAAAAGCAATTTTAATAGTGTCTTTTCTCATAATAATTAAATATCTTGACCTCTCTTGATTGTCTTTGCTTTGTTTTTTCTAGTTAAAAATAAAGCTATGATGAATTCATAAGTCAAAATATCTATCAATTCTCTATACCGAACTACAAGATCTAGATATAGTCAGGAACTAATTCAGAAATCTAGATCTCGAGAAAACAAAAAGTTCTAGAGTATAGATTTCAATTAAACTCAAATTTCAGGAAAAGTTATTGGTACGATTTTCCTTAGATTTTTTTAAGTTTATGTAATAAGCTACAAAAAACTAGTAAAGCTAATTCTATAGCTATTATTTCCATTTAGAAAAATTTTTATTTAAAAGAACCTCAAGCTCGCAGATAGAGGGTAAATATAGTTCTTTTAAGAGCAATTCCATCTCTTGTGACATATTCTGTCTAGTTAATGTCTTAGAATAAATAAAATCTCTAATCTTCCAACGTAATGACGCTGACATTTGTTTCTTTAAGACTGGAGGAAGAAATTTACTTGACTTAAAAAAATGTACTAATATTTTTGACTTTGGCTCCCCTCCACGCTGTGCTCTTATCTGCTCAGGTTTGAATGTGTTGTCAATACCAAGCCAAGTATAAATATCTCGGCAAACTTCATCAAAGTAGCTCTTCAATTCATCAAAAATTATAATCTTAATTTGCTCTTTATCAAAATACTGAAGCCAAGGTCTTAGTAAGATACTATACCTACCTTTTTCTAACCTAGAATCTGGGTCAATTGTATTAATATGTTGACCATCTTTGGTTAGCATTTTTCTAATAAATTCAGAAAAATCCTCAGACAGATCGCCTCTTCGTGAGTACAGCATATATTCTGAATATATTCTATCTGTAGGGTTTCTCAACGAAATCAATATCTTTGCATCTGGATTATATTGATAAATTAGTTGAGCTGTGGCAGGGTGATGCAAATAGTGAGAGCAGTCTGCTAAATATCTAAATTCTTCCTTATTTGAGTAAAGAGAATCATATGTAGTTTGAGTTCGATATTTACCTTTATTCAGTATGTATTCTAGATTTTGTATCTCTATCGATGTTTTTTGGCCTTCAGCTAACTTGTGTCTTGCTTGCTCAGCTATAAAAAAATCTGGTTCTTTAATATGAGGAATAAAAATATCGGGATGTTGAGAAAGGTAATGATATATAGTTGTAGATCCTGCCCTCATAGCGCCAATACTAAATAGATTTCTTTTCTTCATAAGGGCTCCAATTAAAATATTACTAATAAAGTTTCAAATCGGATTTGGAATCTTGATTAATCTTAGCCGAGGCTTTTCTAACTATTTTTCTCTATTACTGATGTAAAGAAACATTAGGGTAAAGTTTATGTTCAGCTACTTACACTCATAGACATCTGACAAAAACTGCCAGATCTTTGCATCAGTTCCTCATACGAGCCAGTAGCCACTACCCTACCTTGATGAAATTCTATAATCTGATCACACTTTTCTAATGTGCTTAATCGATGGGCAATCAAGATGATAGTAAATTGGTGACTAAGCCCGTTAATTGCTTCCATCACTTCCCGCTCTGTTGAATTATCTAGAGCACTTGTTGCCTCATCAAATACGATGATTGAAGCTTGGCGATATAGGGCTCGCGCAATGCCTATACGCTGTCGTTGTCCACCCGAAAGCCGCACACCGCGCTCACCGACATAAGTATCATATTGATTAGGCAGTTCTTGAATATACTCATCTATACGAGCTAGTCGAGCTGCTCTATAAACTCGTTCAATGTCGATATGTTCGAGTGGTATACCGAAAGCAATATTTTCAGCAATGGTTGCATCGGTCAGAAAAATACTTTGAGGAACGTGAGCAATACTTTGCTGCCATTGGCGCAATCGTTCATTCTTTAGGTAATTACCATCTATTACCAGTTCACCCTTTTGAGGCTTCAAAAGCCCAAGTATTAAGTCAGCTGTTGTACTTTTTCCACTCCCTGTACTGCCAACAAAGCCGACTGTAGTCTGCGCTCTAATTGTCATATTTAGTCCCTGAAGCACCCAGCATGAATCATGGTTATAGCGAAACCAAACATTTTCAAATCGTAACTCTTGTTGGAGGGAGAGCCTTTGCTCTGGAACAAATGTTTGTAAGGGATCCGCGAGGAGTTGCAATCCTTTCAAAACTCGTTGTAAAGAGACTCGAGCTCCTTGAATCTTTACGAGTGTTCCAAAAACTCGTTGCAAAGCAGGTAGCAATCGATTAGCGCCTAACGCTAATCCGCCGAGAACAGGTACAACTTGACTAAAATCTCCCCCATGCCCCAGCATTAAGGCTAACAAAGCAATAGCAGACATCGCTATAGATTCAATTACATATCGGGGCGTCTGAGCAATCACGAGATTAGCAGCAACTGTACGGCGGAATGGAATATCCGATTGGCGGTAGGCCATTTGAAAAAAATCTTGCGTACCACCAACTAAAACATCACGAATACCACCTAGTCCCTCTTGAACAACCTTAATTTGCTGCTGACTAGTCTGTACAATTATTTGACTATTACGCTTTAGTAAGGTGCGTCGCCACCGATATAAACCAAAGTATGCTCCCCCTAAAAATATCGTGGCAATTAACGCTACCTGCAAGTTAATTAAAAATAACACACCCGCAAAAGCTAAGC
>ERZ1740065.1674-NODE-1674-length-13476-cov-11.815811_pt1 | contig 13476 bp, 8 predicted proteins | sample MGYA00581738_ERZ1740065 | MGnify/ENA primary metagenome ERZ1740065 (study PRJEB43018, sample SAMN04849749) | marine metagenome | isolation source: floating plastic debris | place: Pacific Ocean | collected 2008-09-01 | study: EMG produced TPA metagenomics... | reverse complement strand
TGATTTTGAAAAACGCTATAATATTTTTTCCGCTAAAAAATTACGGTTTACAGTAAATGAAACGTGCAAAAATTGTGATCTTGCATCTATACTGATACTGTTGAGGGCAGAGATTATATGACAGTGAACACCAGAGCAGCTGCAGGAGAAGAACCTACTTCAGTATCAGGAATGTTTACTATACTAGCTTCCTACCACGTATGATCCGTGAATTAAGAACCCAACCAAAACGATATGAAACTACCGGCTTCCCAATAGATTTGGCAAAACTCCTGCATAAGTTCTACCTTGACTGAGATAGACTGAGATGCACTGAGATAGACTGAGATGCACTGAGATGCACTGAGATGTACTGAGATACACTGAGATACTGAGATAGACTGAGATACTGAGATAGATTTACGGTAGAAGATGGACTCACGTTCCTTCTTCTCAGTAACAACAATTCCAATCTGAATTATCCCACTTGTCCACAGACAGAGGGTGACTGTCACAAGCATAGGATTCATGTTGACCTAAAACAGCAACAAGTGCACCAATCACCTAGCAACAGGGTCACTGAAACAACTAACCTTTTCCTCATTCAGCAGACGGTAAAGGTCAAGGATGTCGGACGTGACAGCGAAATTGTGAAAGAGCATGACAGCTTTCTGCGCCATTGTGACGTTTCCAGATCTGGGGCAGAGCCATCGACCTAGCGAGTGACTAGAACTTAGGAGCAATATTGCAGCACCACACACACGCTCAAGGTCACTCTCATACCTGATACATTTCGTCTAATACACAGTGGCCAATGAGAGGCAAGAGTGGCAGGTACGGAGTGCAAGAGAAGACAACTCACCAACAACTAGCAGGAGCAGGAGTAGCTGTACCATGATTTGTATGCAGTTACCGCAGTGACAGAACTCTTCTATCATGTACTCAGCCTGAAAGTTAGTACATTCAACCGTGATGTGGCCAGTGATTGTAAGTGGGCGGAGATGGACAGAGGGAGGTGGATGGAGACGGGTAGAGTGAGGTGGGCGGAGACGGGCAGAGGGAGTTGGGCGGAGACAGGAAGTAGAAGTGATCAGTGATTCACCCAATCAGAGATGTCCTCAAATGGTTCTTTACGGCCCTGCGTCACCGGGTCAATAGGAACACAGAATGGTTTGTCTGTTTCATTGAGCTCTCTGTGCAATAACCTTTTCTCTACCTCGGTTAGCTCGAGAACCCAGACAGCCGGTGCTGTAGCTGTGATGTGGAACATGATGCATGGCGTGACCCTGTAGGTAGAAATGAGCCCGTCCAGACAGGTCACGCGGGTGATACTCTCTACATATGATTGTATATCTATGTCCCACTCACCACATCCATTCGCGGCCTCGCCGGCACACCAGAGTTATAAAAGCCTCGATTATCTGAGGTCCGACGACGAGTACAATCAGGTACTTATCGGGATAACCCAGATTCCCCATACCTGAAATAGACATAAATATAATAGTAATATAATAGTATAATAATAGTAATAATAATAATATAATGTAAAACATGTCTTTCTCATCATCCAATTTCAGCTATTGTGACTTCGTTCAACAATTCAGAGAATATTTTGCCCTTTAGTTCTTATTGTATCCAATAGCCTCCAAACCAGAAACACGTGTTCGATATCAATGGAGTGAATGCTGCACAACCAAGCCGTGTCTTACAGTAAGCTGCCAGTTCCATTCGCAAAATCAACACTTCTCATACATTTTCTAGTGCGTGCACTTAGTCATGCTTTCAGAGTTGAATGTATAATTATTTCAGTAAGTACGTGGTGTAAGTACGTGGTGTAAGTACGTGGTGTAAGTACGTGGTGTAAGTATGTGGTGTAAGTACGTGGTGAAGCACAGGGAATTACATTACATTGCTTACTATTACTAATTGAGTTCGTCATCAGAAATTTTACAGTAAATTTGAGGGTTGCCTTCTCGTGCAATGGCACTCGAGGGGGGACTATTGTGATGTGAAACACAGATGGTACCAGGAGGCTAGAGAGCATGAGCAGTAGTAGAGAGGGTGTGAAGATCTGAGGCAACTACCAGCATGATCATGGTCAGCTGTTTGCTGTATACTGTACTACCGGAGTTGACATAAACAGAAACGTTAACGTTTCCTTCAAAATCATCAAGAAATAAAAATGATGGCCACCAAACAATAGCAATCCCATAATAGAGAAGACAACTCCTATATAAGGTATACTGGGCATCATTTCTACAGCGAATTCCAACGATAGCTTTCCATCGCTATTTGTGCGGAGTTAGACCATCGCTGTCAAATCCGGTTCAACAGTACTGGTAACAAGGCTGAGGCTAGAACTAGACTGACCAATGACGAGGGTGACTCCGATCACAGAGTGACAGAGGAACAGTATCCTGGCCAGCACTCCTTGTACAATATCAGATATCCTCACTCTCTTAGCCTTAGGAATGTAACGCTTGATTGTTACTGGGGGTCGGCACTCCAGTGTCTCCGCTCTTAGCAGTGGTACTCTGCGTATGTCTACTCCTGTGGTACTCTGAACAAACGACAAAGGCAAATCAAGTAGGCAATCTACATGTAACCAAGGCCTTGCATTTACTTTGGTCACCTTTTATAACCTCAAGCTAAGAAATAGAATCAAAGGCTACCAACACAGTTGGTTCAGTTGCTGGGTATGCATAACCATAGTACTGGGACAAACTGAGGAGTTGTCTCATCGGCACTGAGGTATGGGAACACAGAGCAAGAAACTGTGGTAACCGAAGGAAAGGTATCTTTTACTGCGCAAAGAGCTTCGAACAACGAAGGAAAAACCACAGTGAGGAGCTAAGAATTGGTAAAAGTCTGAAGCTACTAACACACACACTGAGTAGTCTGCCAGGTTCTGTATGTCAGAGCTGGTCGAAGGTTAGACTCTTCAGTCACGTGAGAACTCACGATGAACCAGACAAACCTACATCTCACTTATGATTCGAGGGATTGCATAGAGAGAGGGGGAGGAGGGAGGAGGGAAGGAGAAATGATACTCACACGACGAGTGAGCTTCTTCTTCCGGGACTGTAGGGACCGGCGGGTATCGAGCGAAGCAGACCGTACCTCGAGGCTGGACTCTCGTGGCAGAGAGTTGTACACCTCCTGCTCGAACGACTTCGCTCTAAACTCATTCTTCAATTTAACTCTATCAGCCTTAATAGGGAAGTAAGTGATCACACTTCATCATCGAAATATATTACAAACGGCGGAGAAATGTGGACTGTACTGTCACATACCTGATTTTTGTTCGCAGGTTTCTGGCACAGGTAAGGCTCCAGTCTAACCATCTCAGTCATCTTTTCTCTCAGTTACAAACAACATGTCTATGCTCATTTATACTAGAGTTCAGATTGAATAGTTATGAGATGTCTACAGGGATAGCCGCCAGCATCGCATAATTTGATAAGGAAATGTCATCGCCGATGTATATATCAATCCGTGACGGTGAAACACGCGTTCCCTTCCATCTGCCTTGGGTGATATTGGATACCAGTGATAAAATGCTACCAAGTGGATTTGAATGACAATAATCGTGGTGGTCCACAAACTAGAAGTACAGCAGGTAGGCAGGCACATAGGCCTACAGCTAGATTCATCTTCCACTACGCCGCCTTGTTTCTGAAATATGAATTGACAGGTATAGTATGAATCTTCCCAACCCAAATATTTCGAGTGAACGAATGATTTAGAGTCATGAAGAGATGATACGATACAATCTAGGAAAATCATGTTTGTAGGTTGAGTGGTATTCGAAATATAGTAACATATCTAGAGTCAGGGAATCGAAAGGACGGACGCTACTTTACAATTTAGCGCGACAATTCGAAATGGCGACTCAACAAAAATCCAATGTCAAAGGGTCAAAGGTTCCCTCTCGCCAGAGCGGTATATTATATACCGCTCTGCCTCTCGCGCGTCAGTATTTTGACATTGATGTCTTCTATAACAGAATTCAGTCTATACGACTGAATATGTGGTGCTTGAAGAGGTCTATAGTTACGCAACTTCGCCGGCTGTAAACGCAATGGCACGGACTCCGATCTGACGGTGTTTGGCGATTGTTACTAGTCCACGATGACTTGATATTGATATGCGGGACGTTTGACGAATGAAGAACACTATTCATGTTATCTGGTTTGTGGAAACTTTATTCATATTCTTTTTCTCTAAGTCTCTTTTAGGTTTGTGACTTTACCCCACTGTTCACTGACTGATGGCGGATCCTGTGATCTGTGGTAACCTTAGAGGAATATATGTGTATCTTCCTCTAAGGTGGTAACTCATCTTCTTTCCACTGCCCAGTACCATCTGCCGGATGTAAAACTTGATGAATTTGTCCAGTCTCGTACAGCACTTCTGCCGGTGGAAGTTCTCTGCAGAATGAGTGGCTTACATCCTAGTCTTCCTTGTTCCTATTGTGTTGTTTTTAGTGTGGTAAGATTCCACAGAGAGCGTTTATCTCACTACATATTGCTCGGTTTCAGGCTGCATGTTACGCAGGAAAATCCTATTAAAGACTATCGGCGATGTTGGGCGACAAGCCAAGCGAGTTGCCAAGACAGCGTTCTCACCGAAGTACCTCCTCGTGACAAATATGACTCTTTCGGCCAGCTTGTCTGGAGCAGCAGACGTATTTGTTCAGGCTGTGTGTCGCAGGCAAGAGTTGAGAAACAAGTAAGTGGTAGCAATATGTCCTGAAGTTTCCTACTGCAGAGACCTGCGGCCTACTTAACAATCCAACTGCATCTCTCTAGTCTCACTACCCGTAGTTAGATGCACCTTGTGGCAGTAGCGTTGACTCATAGATCAAATCCCTTGGCTTGGCTCAGTGATCTAGTTTCACTTTCACTTTGAACTTGGTCAGATGGCGGCTGATCGCTTGGTTTGGTTCCTACCACACTAAACTACTTCATCGCTGGGCGTATTTACTGACTCTGGGAGTTGTTTTCTCTCCCCCTAGCAGTTTGGCTGCTAAGGGTTCATCTTTAATTGAACTAGTTGCCAGCGATGGTTTACAGAGTAGATGTAGTATTCCATTTGAGGTATGAAACATACACAGTGAACTGGCGGTGATTTAAATGTAGGGTAACTGACATCAGCTCTCTAGCTGCAGTAGTCTGTGAAGGTGAAGGTCCTGTGTAGTCTGTAGTCCAACGTAGCTGCAATGACTCAGTCTACACAGTGAGCTGTTAATCTGCTGGTTTATTGCTTGTGTGAAACCATTATCAGTAGCTGATACGGAGCTATCTCTTATGGGAGTGAGGACTGGCCTAGTCTACTAGCCTAGACTCTCTCACAGAAGAATGTGCTAGTTGTAAAACTCCCCCCCCTCCTCCTCCCCATTGTGTTAAGCTTTGCTATTTGATCACTTCTGTTGAAGTTTGGCTCCCAAGTATGTGTCCATTCTGTTCATGCTTAGTATTAGTTGCACAAAATACTGTTAAATTTGGTTCAGTATAAGTTTTTCAGCAGATGAGAAATGTTGTACTCAAGCTACATGTACACTGGCTCCCAACTATCCGCAGAGCATAGGCACCAAATTTTGTTTTGCAGCCGATCCGCGGCCGCTTTCTCGTGGATTGGGAGCCAGTGTACACACACCTTAAGTCAGGTTTTGCTAAGGCACCACTACGTGGCGAAATAGATGCTTTATCATCCACAGATAGAGAGAGACGGTTAGTAAGACATTACTCCCCACGCCTCCCTTCCTACACACCCCTACCTTGCCACCATTGCTGCGGTACAAGAGTTGTTCTCCCTTTGCTGGTAGCATCGCTGTACGGTTAGCAATGAGTCATGCCATCACTACGATGTTCTCAGTGACGTTTGAACCACAGGTCGACTCTGGTAGCTGATTATATGCGTATGTAGCTGTGATTTACCGTGACCCAAAGCGGCCACCTCTATTTTCAAATACCACCCGTTACCGAATTTACCAGCTCTGAAACAGCAATCTCCTATCTTACACAGAATTCACTACCTCATAATCTGCGACGTTGTAGGAGACACAAGATTTACCACGTCTTAAGCAGCCATTTTCTATCTCACACAGGATTTGTCTCCTCATATGGAAATACCTGCAATGTGAGAGAAAACCTTCTTGTTTGTCTGATACCTCTGAGCTAATGAATGGAAAAATAACAAGCTAGAAAGCCAAGGAACTACAGTTAAATTTCAACTGATTGTACTGAGGAGACAGAAAGTTAGCTAATCACAAAAACAAAAAATATCTAGCAAAAAATTAGCACTCATTTATGTTGAACAAACAAATTTTTTAGGAAAGCTTTGATCAGTAGCTTTGTTCCCATCGTAATAATGCTGAGTAGCAAGACGCTATTTCTTAGTATTTTGCTGAATGCTTTATGCGATACTACGCTGTGATATTGGCACTAGCTGATGTTGAGTATATACACAGGAGAACAAAAGAAATTATCTTTCAAAAGACAAATCCAATCAAGTTGTTCATCAATAGATAATATATTGTAGTCATGCTTTCTTCGTGAGCATTTGTGAACTCTTTTGATCGGCAGATTGTAACTTACATAAGACTATAAACCTGGAGTGGTTTCTCATATAGGAGGTGTATCTCGCTGTATTAGAGGGCATTTCTAATACAAGCAGGTTTTCACTCACGTCGCAGGTATTTCCATATGAGGAGACAAATCCTGTGTGAGATAGAAGATGGCTGTTTATCAGGTGGTAAATCTTGTGTCTCCTACAACATTGCAGATTATGAGGTAGTGAATTCTGTGTGAGATAGGAGATTGCTGTTTCACAGGTGGTAAATTCTGTAACAGGTGGTGTTTGAAAATAGAGGTGGCCGCTTTGGGCCACGGTCCTACAGCTAGGTGGCATGAGTTGCAATCTGATAGACAGAGCTGGTGACTTGGCTCATCGAGATTGCATAGTCTGACGATATAGCCTGTGTGCTTAGGGTACAGGTACAACACGGTCAGGTCTAGGTGGTGAAATTTGAGTGAAAATCATTTTGGAACTGTCCATCGGTTTTTTTTGAGACAAGACAGGTTGCTATGTTGCGTGTTTACGTGCATAACTAAAATGTTGCATCAGAATTGCACCAGATTGTGTGAAACCTGGGTGCAGTATTTGAACCTGTTGGGCTTTGACTTTGATTAGTTCTCATCACTGAGATGTTCTCCAAATAAAACCCACCCAATCTACCTTATATAGTAAATCCATGAGAAAGACAGGGAGATAGATTGGTTGAGATGTATTGGTTAGCTGTAGGCGTACAGGTTAGCTGTAGGTTAGCTAGCAGTTTGCCTGTAGTAGCCTTAGTCCCATATGGCCCTCCCTCATGGTTCACCAGCCGCTGCTGTTTAGGGGCTAGTAGCATTTGGAATTTTCGTTGACACAAATTCCCAGGAAATCCATTCTGGGTTTACCGGCCTTATAACAGTATTTGTATATATACTGATAAGGGTATTTATATGTATACTTATAACCGTATTTCCAAGCTGTCATTTAGAGCAGATATGCTATACTGACTGACCAGCCAGCCACCATGGTGATATTCCACGTCCTCTCCATATTTCTACTCCAGAGACTACAGTTTAGCCCTTCCACCATCAGCAGTATGAGGCTTAGCACCCCCCCCCCTTCCAGGCCCTCACAGAGCTTTACTACATAGTCATATATCCTCTAGTCAACTGTGCCCATGCCTTGTAGTCATGAATGGGTAAACAAGTTGAGGTATGTGCTCTAGTTTCCTCCTAGCCTTGTAATAAATCTGATGGTCTCCATGGGAGTCAGGTAATGAACTGTGCACTGTAATCACTCTCTGTAGTCTCACCCTCAGTAAGTAGTAACATAGATGGGTACCTGCCATTATACACCCGCTTTGTCATGATCTATGAATGTTTGACCGCTGTCTTGTTCTCAACAGAGACCCTGTCACCGACAAGTCGCGAGTTGGGAGGATAGCCGTGACTGGACTACTGTTCGGAGTCGTCGGCCATTACTGGTACATTTACCTGGATAGCGTACTCATTGGCCATTCACTAGCCGTCGTATTCAAGAAAACTCTCATAGATCAGCTCGTCTTCTGCCCTGTCGGTATCGGACTGTTTTTCTTCACTCTCGGTCTACTCGAAGGCTCAAGTGTCAAGGTTGTTTGTGATGAGATCCGCGCCAAGGGATTGGAGCTTATCATACTGGACTCTTTGGTGTATCCGCCAGCACAGTTCATCAGCTTCCGGTTCCTTCCCACTCGATTTCGAGTTCTCTACGACTGCTGCGTGGCTTTCCTAGTTGATGTTTATTATTCACACATAAAGTTTGAAAGATGACGCCAAGTGAATACGTACTGACTATCTCTTCACCTCTCCCCTCCTTGTGTTCACCTACCTCTTCACCCCTCCCTCACTCTCTCCCATCTGCTCTCTTCACCTCATCGCTCTTCCTCCATACCCCATCGCCTCCTCCCATCATCTCAAATGTGTCTCTGAAATCTTGCTCTCTCCACGATTTCACAAGCAGCTTTGCTGTCAAGCAAAGGTTGTTCCGGAGACTTCTATCTACATCTGATTGCATGTGTCACTTGACCTCACTATCACTTATATATGGCATGTCTGTGTGCGTATGTGTGTGCGTGAACTTCCTTATAGGGATCATCGCATGCTTCTCTATATTGCCGTATATGTCTTATCGGTTATCAAGTTCGCAATGTTTCCATCCCGGGAAACCCTCCAATTCTCATTTCCTATTGGTCCAGTTAGAGATAAGGATCCTTCAATGAAAAAATACCATTCAGAAACAAATTAATGAAAACATGACCGGCTTCTGATATCAGCTCTCAACTCACATCTTCTGACAACACATGATAAGACATGGCGCTATAGTCGGCAAATGTAACTTATTATTACTGCCCGATTGTTTCAATGAAAGGCGAGGGTGTGCTGAGGTTCAAAGTCTAGTCTAATCACCGAAAGCAGTCACTTCCCCATCAATATGTATTCAGAAATCATCAACGAAGTCGTTAATGATCTGGATGTATTCTCAGCACTACTTCCCGCTACCTTGAATTCATTCACACGAGCACTAAAAGCAATTACTCATATTATTGGACAACCAAGCCTGTGATTGGCTAACCGACTGACATGTATAAATAGCCACTGGCGCTATGAGTCACAGAGGGAAGTTATGTGACGTTTGCGTATGAAGGAATGACAGCAGACTGGTCAATGTTCATTTCAATGGACCAGAGATTAACGTTGATCATATCTGAATGGATGGAGCTTGTTCACAAACATGGCTGCTTCTAACATTCTTTCATTTCTACACTTCACATTTACCAAACATTGCAGCTGAGTCCATGGTATTTGCGTACAAATAGTGTGCCAGACATACATTGTTTGCTGACGCGATCCACAGACACTGAATGAATTTTAACTGCAGCGGTCAAGTTGCTGTCAACAATCCACCTGTGAGCATACCTGTTGGGCTGAAAATGCTGGATATTCTGTTTTTTTGAACTTGGAGACTTTTTGGCATATGTCAAAACCGCTACCCCCCTACAGCTAGGATTATGTCATATTTGAGCTCAGCTCTGCAAGCTCTAACTGGTGAGTTACAGGAGAACATTAGAAAACCAATAATAGCAATTTAGACCCTAAATACGGGCACCTTAAATACGGGAGTCTGGGGGGGGAATACGAGAGACTTGACAGGTATGCCTGCTGGTGTTGATATCAGAGATCATCGTTGATGATCTCTGTTGATATCTAGACTTCCATGATTACAGAAGCAGACGGCCAGAGGTGGATGCAATTTCCGCTGCAGCTACTGCCTCTCTGTGGCCCTGTATAAGGATATATATATATATATATATATATATACTGCACTGCTACGCCAGCCACTACTCCACTTACTGCTCAGGGGAAAGGTCAATCTATTTCTACCAGATGGAAACCTCTACGATATGATACTGTTTCTATGCAGGTATTTGTCAAGTAGTGTGCATGTTTGTTTATCTCATACAGTTGCCATCAGGTATACATCAGCTGACGCTATCTGTAAACTGTACATGTGCACCAGTAGATTGTATAGTGCATTTTGTGTGATATTCGTTGTGCAACGCACTAAAAGTCTGCAATGCTAGATCATTCGGCATGATAAAGGCTGTACGGGAACAGAAACTCCTGATGATCTGGTGGAAATGTTCCAGCTGCTGGACTCAGATTCCAATGGTTGCAAATATTATTCCAATTATCGATATTCGTTGGTTCCGCAAGCAATCATGTGACTGAGAGTACGCTGCCGCTGTCGATTAGCTTTATAGACCAATCATGGGATGTGCTGGCACCAGCTGTGGTCCGAAAAATAGAAGCTAGTGTAGTCTGAAGCGATGGAGTCGCAAACACTGTTTCCATGTATCAGAAGCATGTGGAAAGCTTCCATAGACCACGATGGCAGAAGTTCCAAGCTTCTGAACCTAGCAAGTCTCCATGTATCCATTTTGGTCAACTTGTGACTCATCTCGTGACACACAGCGACCGACGCAGCGACCAACGCAGCAGCAGGCCGGCATAGCTGCGTGACGCAGTGAGCCCAGAGCGCGGTAGTGTGCTGGATCAGTTTTGTTACACTTACTTACTTGTTACACTTACTCAGGTATCACTGCAGTGTGGCATGAAGCTGATAAGGGCGATTGCTTGCTAGGAGGTCTCGCTATCTTCCACCAGTAATCAACCGGCTGGTGACATCAACTTCCTGTAAGTTTCCTGATCCTTAGAGATGATTGGCTACAGCTGGCCTGGCAGTGGGCCACTTGACACCTGACCTAGTTGAGCAAAGCAGTGGGTATGATTTCAAACTTGATACATTCGCCAGACACCGTCTCACATGATTTCCGCTATGCTGACAACTTGTAGTCCCACACTGCTCACGGTGCATTGAAAAATGAATTTTAGGACCGATGTCCATTTCACTGCAATGTATGTAGATGTCACTAACGACAAATGAGCTAGTGTCTACATGCAATCCAAGTAAGCCAGCCTGTCACCCCCTCAGCAGCGAGCTGTGATGTAACATTCTATTACTGAAAAGCATGAGCCTTTCCCTTACTGACTGTCTCCAGTGCTCTCCCATTGAATACTGCGATGCCCATTTATTCTCTTTCCTGATATTCTGCAGCACCCTCATGTAGTGATCTAGAGGAGCAGGCTAGCCCCATAGCTTGCCTCCATCTCAAAGGCGATATCTCCAGAAGTCCTGGACCACAGGCTTGTCCAGGACTTCTGATACCTTGCTCTAGGGAGTAAATAGGCTTATGCACATGTGTAAATTGAGTACTTTTGGCATCATATATCATCTTTTTTCATGAACGACTGCTTTGGGACCATTTTCCTTTCTCCTACTCACAGAAGCATTCGAAAAGTCAATATTCTTTTGAATGGAGACGAGACGCTGTGAGTAAAAAGGTCGCATTCTAGTTAGCTGGCGCTGTCAGTATCAGAACAGTAATGGAGCTAGCAAGCTTTCTTGTCCTGTTGAATCGAATTCACAATTCTACAAGTCTCCTGATTGAGAGGCACATTGTGGCTGATCGTTATCCCACGAGTGCTCAGTCACAATCTTGTCTACTTCCCACATCATATGATCTGGCCTCATTTCAGTTTTTGTTCATCTGAGAGACTGCAAATCACTACCACCAACCAACACCAAACCTGTTATGGATACTCCAAACCAAGCAGTAGCATATTTAGCAGTGATCTCCAACAATGAGAGAAATAAGTGCGGAGAGACACCCCCCCCCTTCCCATCTGCCTAATCATCTCACCGACTAACCTATACTATGAATATCTTACCTCATCATCTATCATGAAACCATCTTGTACATCCATCGCCACAGATTGAATAGTTAGACCAATTAAAATCACTTGTCAATGCTCCATGTGTCAGAAAGAGATGTGCTCATCTCACCATACCCACGATTTTCATCAAATAGTGTTCTGTTTTATATTCTGCCCCAGGCTGAAACCAGGTCTATGTCACTCTTGTTACTTATTTCTGCAGAACCAGCTAGTGGCTGTTCCTAGAAAAAAAACACTCTTCCTGTTTGTGACTGAGATCTGGTAGTGGATTGGGTTTATGTGCCCAGGCAAGCTGACCACAGGACACTCTGGCATCAGTTGATGAGTGTTCTTACGACACACGTTTGTTTGTTTTGTTCGTTGTTGAATATATGGTTCGCTCGCTATTACCAGGTGACAGCCGGCTCCATGCGGGAGCCAATCAAGTGCGACAATGTAGCAGGTCTCTGTCGGCTGATTGGTGGACCAGCAACGTCATTGAACAGACGGAGGAGGAAGTAGTCATTATCGATGGGTATATATAGGTTGCAATGCAGTACTGCGTTATCATTGAAACAATCACTGTTCATCCAGTAACAACGGGCCAGAATCAGCCCAGTACAGAAAGAGGATTTATAAGAACTGATTCAACTATCAACTGCAGTAAGTAAGCTATTATAGGCATCACTACTACTAGTCTGCCAGCATGCACTTGCCTGACCATCTCTTGTCTTTCATAGAATCCATTCATGGGTTGCACCTGGAACAAAAAGGTCCGTCAGGAGTACCGCCAGCCTCCAGGCATGGAGAACGTCGATACAGAGCTAGCGAGAGTTCCTAGCAACACTAGTAACATTGCGGGCTCTAACTCTACCGTTTCATCATTGGGACAAGTATGCTCCCGGCGCTCTAGAGCCTCCATGCTCTTGGGTGGCGCAATAGTGACAATCCTACTCATGAGTGGCATCATAATCAGTCTGACTGTGCTGCTATGTGCACGCAACAAGGAGAACTATCACCTGCTACACCTACTGAAGCAACTACAGGACACTAACGACTGCTACAGCAGCCACCAGCCGCTAGCGATCTGTGAGACTAGACCAGTGACCGCAGACGAAAGCTGCACCAAGATCAAAATAATACCATGCAGTGTGGGCTGAGTACTGCCTCCACTATTAGTCATTCTCAACTGTACATTCCTTCTCTCCAAGTCTATTTATTGTTAATATTGATTTTACTGAGTGATTGCTTTACAGAATCTGTAATGGAAATCACTGCATGTTTTTTTACTTCATATGATGCATATTGGTGCCATTGTGTAAGTAGTTCCGGCAGGTTGAAGTGCTCTAGTCTCCATAAAGCACAATGCCACTACTCAATGGAAGCATTATCTTTTCTATAGGAATATTGGACGGAATATCAGATGGAGTAAACAGCATCATAGTGAGCAGCTTATCTCTCAAATTGCCTCTTATCATCGTGTAACATCCAGTTGCAAGATAATGACATAGCCATGGACTTGTTTTTTAGCTGCTTAGCCCTACCATATGTGAGTGACGGGTGGGAGGGGGGGGGGTGGGGCGGAGAGAAGACAAGGGTAAAGCGGCAGGGAGGCAGGGATTGATTG
>ERZ1740065.1673-NODE-1673-length-13476-cov-11.948439_pt1 | contig 13476 bp, 13 predicted proteins | sample MGYA00581738_ERZ1740065 | MGnify/ENA primary metagenome ERZ1740065 (study PRJEB43018, sample SAMN04849749) | marine metagenome | isolation source: floating plastic debris | place: Pacific Ocean | collected 2008-09-01 | study: EMG produced TPA metagenomics... | reverse complement strand
TCTTTCTTTTTCTTTTTTTTTTTTTTTTTGGTTTTTTTTTTGTGTTGGTTTTGGGGTGGAGTTGGGGAGGAGGAGATAAGGATGGCCGATACTTTACCTATGTGCGCTTCCACACTGACCACTATGTTCATAAGCATGAACGCCCAGTTGGTAAGGCAGTGGCTGTTAAAGAACCATGGTATGAATGTGGTGGCTGCGCCGACAGCAATCAGCTCCCACGGGTGGAGGTACTGTGTCACCCAGCTGAACGGGCTGTGGAACTCATGGTGTATCGCGTGTATCCATCTGTACAAAAACCTGACCTGTAAAAGTAGAAATTGTCACTGGCTGCGCAGAGCTGTACTCACTCGGCTAACGACCTTGATGACCTCGATTCACCTTATGGAAGGCAGAATGAAGGGCCCAGTAGTAGAAGTCAAAAATGACAAAGCTGGCGGTCAGCTGCCAAACGAACTCCCACAAGGTAGGAGCGACTGGATCCAGTGGCATAGGAGGCTGCCATACCCACTGAGCAGTGGCAGCGGGTAGAATGTACAGCACATGATTCCAAAATGTCACCCACAGCGTGCGCTTCACCATAGGCCAAGTAACCTACATAGACAATTAGAAAAGTTCACAATACTGGAAGGAAATAGCCAGGGTTCAACTTCGCCTGCAGAATAGGTGACTACCTCTTTGCTGGGCTGAATCTTGAATCGTTGAACCCAGTGCCAGTCTTTCCCGAACAGATCAACGATCATGAAGGGGAGCACAGCCACAAAATAAAACGTCACAGACATGAAAACTGGGAATAATGGCGAGCTGAGATACTCTTCTCGACCGTTCTTAATGAAATCCCAGGGAAATTGAAGTATACGAAAATCTCCACCATTTCCATTGGGCACAGAAGAGTTTTGGAGTTCAGCCTGGAAGTTCGAAAATCATTAATTCCACACAGAAACAACAATTGTCACCTGTATGTAGATGTAGTAGCATGCTAGTATAGTATAATATAGGACTTACCATAGATTGAAGTCAATAGAAAGCAGGGTCTACTCTACTCCTCGTTTCAAACGAGCTCGACTGATTATCCTGAAAGTCAGATAATGACAATTTCGAACGTCATCAAATCTAGTTTTGCTGATAGACTAGCAATACCTCACCTCAACTTTAGCAAGAGCAAGAGATCATGCGTACTATTCATTAAGTTCTATTAACTACAACAATCGTCTCGTAGACACGACAGTAGTAGAGAAATCTATACCGCTTGCAAACTCGGGCGGCTCATGATTGGGCAGTCCCAGAATAGGACATTCTTCTCAATTACGATTGGCCGAAAGGAGCACAACACACGCCCACACCCACAGCGCCGCCAATGCTCTTCAATCCGATCAGTTTTGTTGCATAACTTGACACGATTCGAATTGGACACGTGCCTGGTGCTACTCGCCCGGTACGAGCTGTATTCAGCCAAGTAGCTAGCTGCCAGAATCTATCTACTCTCGTGCCATACTGCCAGATGCATTTCTTTACCAACATCCTAAAAGGTCAATTCTGATTTTACATGCACCTATCCTCATCAATGACGGGCATTACTTGTTCTGGATCTGGATCTATTCCCCATCCCCACCTGCCCTGAAAGTTCTTCAAGAATTTTCAATAATTCTCAAGAAGTCTGGAATAATTCTCAAAGAAGTCTTATCTTGAGCAATTTTATAGCAGGAAATAGGCAACTACCTTGATATGATATGATGTGACAGGCTTATAGTATTAGATTGGGAACAATAATAAGTAATTCAATCAACGGCCAATGAACGATTCATGTATCATTCACTGCAGAGCTGCAGTCTTATGACATTGACAACCAGGCTCAACTCACCACCCCCACCAGGGGCATATATTATAAGAATTTGAGCAGTCAGACTTTCAGTGATTAAAGTTAAAAAGCTTTTAAAACTTGCATAAACTCCTCTTCGGCACTGGGATCTCATAGCTTTTGTTCTGGTTTCTTTGGCATCACCATTCATTCATTGTTATTGGTACTTGGTAGCAGTGAACTGGAGTGTTAGACATGCTTCTTCAGCTTTCAACTTTTTATAGCTGTTTATTTGAAGCCTCAAATTCAAAATGTCTTAAGCCTGGAGCAGTCGAACTCTCGACTGCCTGGTGTATGAATAAACGCCCCTGACCCCCACCATGACATAGCACTCCACTTCACCACTCCATTATAGGATGAACTGATGTAATTAAAAGAGGAACAACAGCTGTTTTGCTATAAATCAGCCATTCATATTGATATGCTGAAACAAATATATATATATCATTGCATTGATCGTGAAAAACAAAAAACCGCTCTTGGCCATGCTACTGACAAAACTTCAAAAAGATGTTCTGGGTCACCTGACTAATGCACAGAGACAGGCATGGCTGGAGAGAATCTTTGGCATGGCACTTAGTGTAAACATATGGTTGATATGCTGGCAGGTTGTCGCAGTGACAGGCAATCATGTGACATGGCTGACAGTGTAATATCTCGATGATGCATTAGTCTCGAGTACGGTTGTATCGATGTGTGGCAACGGCCGACTTCTACAAATATTTCTTGATGCGTTCCTCTCGAATACGATGTTCATGGTCGAGATATTCATTGCTCTTCACTCCTCCGGCAGCCAGTGGAGGACTGTAGGTGCCCAGCAGGTGATCCCAAGTATTGAAGAGAGGTTGGAAGTTGGTCATGGGCTTCATGTGATGCATGTCGTGCTTGGGAGCGCCTCCATAGATACCCAGCGGGAACCAGTGATGGGGCGCCCAGGGGAAATCAAAACCTAAACAAAATTCCATAATATCTACAGCGGTGAGATAGAACAGAGGACTCGGGAACTGACTACGTGACTGTCTGTGAGACCTGCTACACTCTTGATCTCAAATCTCATTACCTGCTGGGTACAATGAGGGTACAGAGATAAGATACAGGTTGGTGAATATGTGGGCTATGTTAGCATTTCTGATAAAAAACAACCGACTGGGTGCACCCAACCTAGTGACAATCTTACTCGACAGGAAGAGAAGGCTCGGCCAGCTGCAGTACCTATGTGTGCACCCAACCTAGTGACAATCTCACTCAAAAGGAAGAGAAGGCTCGGCCAGCTGCAGTACCTATGTGTGCCTCGACACTGATGACGATGTTGATAAGCATGAAGCTCCAGATTGTCAGCACATGGCTGTCGAACATCCAGGGTATGAACGTGGCGCCACCGCCGATGATAATCAGCTCCCACGGGTGGAGGTACTGTGTCACCCAGCTGAACGGGCTGTGGAACTCGTGGTGCACTGAATGTATCCACTTGTACAGGAATCGTACCTTCAATGGAGTAACGCTCTCTATCACCACGGCAACACAACAACATCGGTCTGATAGACTAGCTTCATAACTAGCTAACGCGTATTGGGTATATGTTTATACTGATATTGATACTTATTTGTACTACATAAATGCCACAAACCTAAGGGACTTCAATGCTGCATTGGATCCCGTTATTGAAAGCTACGTTTGGACAAAAATTAAGTATTGACAAGACTTTGGAGTTTTCCTCTCGTGCAGTGTCGTCGGTAGCAGTGGGACAAGTTCAACAATGAAGGGAAGAAGTTATATCACCAATGTTGAATTGAAAGTATGTGCCAATGTAAATGATTGACTCATAGTCTGTGGAGAACATCATGATTGGATAGGGGCTGCATGACCTAGAAATCATCAATTCGTGGAACTCTGAAATCATGGTACGGAAGAGAACGTCACTTTCTGAACACTAATGTTTCAGCCAAGTAAGGAGTGTAATATTCAAATATGAGGAGACAAATACCAGCCAGAAGGCATTACATAGAATAATGAGGATCTAATCAGCACTAATAATATAATTCTATTCATATCAGGAATATGCGCAGGCTTCCAAATCATGGTTCTTATAAATGAAGAAACCAACTGTACTTCATGTCCCTTCCTCCTTTATTTAGTTGAGCACTCTGCATGCTCTTGTCCACCTCACATTTCACATCACATACATTTATTGGACTTACCCTGTGCATGAAGATGTGTATGAATCCGTAGTAAGAGTCGAATATAGCGAAGGAGACCAAGATCTGCCAGCTGTACTCCCACAGTGTTGGAGCGATAGGGTCCAGAGGTAAATCCGGCTGCCATACCCATTGCGCTATGGCTGATGGAAGGATATAGAGGACATGATTCCAGAATGTTAGCCACAGTGTCTGTCTCACCATGGGCCATGTCACCTATGCATATTACTTTAATATAGGCCTACAGCAGTGGGCCGATACGCCTAATTCAAACCAAACATCTCTCAATCTCACCTCTTTGTTGGCCTGAATCTTGTACTTTTGCACCCAGTGCCATTCCTTACCCCAGAGGTCGATTATCATGAACGGAAACACCGCCACAAAATAGAATGTGACAGACATGATAACAGGAAAGAGAGGTGAGCCCAGATACTCTTCTCGACCTTCTCTTATTGCATCCCAAACCGGTTGCAACACCCTCCATTCCCTGTCCATGAGCACTTCACTAGTATTGGTCACATTTATGTTACTCTAAAGCAAAAACATAGAATCAAGCAATGGTACATGCGGAGAGAGGGAGGGAGAGAGGGAGAGCATGCTCGAAGTCAAAGCAGTTGCTAGAGCTAAAGGGTAAGATGATGGTTGACAGGATCTACCTACCATGATTAGATTTTACAATTGTGCTTCAATAGGCTTTGATAAGACTTCTTTTCGTAAAAAAAAGTATGTATATGTAGCTCAGAAAATATTCTCCTTCGAGAATCACCAACGAACGCCTCACACACACATCCTAGCATTGGAGTAAATCCAGGGCGACTACAGTTTTCGGTAGCAAAATAGGGAGTTCAAAGGGCAACCTCGGTTCAAGTTCAGGGTCGCTAGTTCTCGATACGAAAGCAATAAGGAAGTACAGCCCTATTATTGCAATTAAATTACCCCCACTAAACCCAAATAAACCTCAGTCTCTGACCTATTTTAGCCTAAACCAGACTTTTAAATTCTTTTGTTCACATTTATTCATACTATTGAATAGATTTATATTGTATTTCAATTTCAAGTGGATAAGACACATATATTCGTATATGTGGAACATTACCGAGTATTAGTCACTTCGTACGTCTATGGTGCTAGTAAATACAAACACGTGACTGAAACATTAAAGTCTGAGAATGTAGCCAGCACGCATAGATGTACTTAGACTTATTCATTTACCAGGTATACTTAAGCGGACAAATGAAGCCCAGCCACAGAGAAACTAGAAAATACGTCACAAGATGCTTGTTCCGCTGGTTTCATAAACTGTCTCCACACGAACGGCGCCGGTAGCTCTATTTTCGATTAGCCGCAACACTCCGGTCAACTGTATATGGTCAACATATCTGTCTGATTTATGAGTTCATTGGGATCTTTCCTCCACCGTTCAGTCGCCTCTATCAAGTCGTTCTTGGTCTCTGGGGTTCGCCTATCACGACAGGTGAACATGAGAATTTGTTTGTCTATTACACAACTGGTCACCACAACGATTTGACTCCATGTGTCGCAAGTTCCAACCCCAATTGAGATATACACCACTGTTCTCCATTTTTCACTCTAGGACATGCCTGTTTCGACTGTTGCCGCTGACCCACAAGTTGCCACAGAGAGGGCAACATTCGCTCTTAGCTGATTTTGGTTTCCAGAGGCACAATTCGGATGTGCCTCTGGAGTCATCCGTACACGGGTAGGGTTCACCGGTGGATCGACAGAGTTCCCCACCTACCACAACATGTAAGTCATGTCCAAAACCACTGTCAAAGCCTTAACTTCCCTGTGACTCACGTGAAGACACGAACAATCACTTCATTGTGTGCGCTTCTTGTTTTGCAGTGCGGATCACACAGAGACTGTTGACATTGAATATGATCCTAAGGTCACATCATACGAGAGGCTGCTGGGGATATTCTGGAGTTCTCACGACTCAACGTCTTGCCACAGCCGGCAGTACATGTCAGCTATATTCTATCACAATGACGAACAGAAGAAGCTCGCTGAACAAACTAAGGGCGTTCAGCAGAAGAAGAAAATGCGTCAAATCACCACGAAGATCCTTTCCGCTCAAACGTTCTACAACGCTGAGAAGTAAGCTGTCCTGCGTATGGTGTGACGCTGCAGTTTCATAAGTCTGCTGCATCATATCTGTTCCGTTTATTACCAGCTACCACCAGAAATATCTGCTGAGGAACAATCGTGCCCTGCTGAGTAGCCTTGGCCTGGACGACGCCCACCTGATATCGTCATACGTTGCCTGCAGGCTGAACGGTTACGTCGGCGGCTATGGCTCCGAGGATCAGTTTGACAAGGTACTTGAATTAATATTGCTCCTACTCTGTCACTTCCTGATTGAGATTGTGAGATGGTCTGACTGTTGTAGGACCTGCCCACTCTGGGCCTGAGTGACCAGCAAGAGGAGTACGTGAGAATGGCCATAGAGAAACGATACCCTGCTACTAACTAGACGTTGCCACTACTACTATTATTATTACCCCCCCGTATATATTTTTGTATTCCACCCAATGAAACCGAGCGTGCTCAAGCCCCCAACAGGAAATTAGTGGTAGAGATCTGATGACGCTGTCCACCCAAACTCAACTGTAGAAGTGGGCGGCCGACTGCCCTATCTCACCACTGATTCCCTGACGGTCAGCTCGGCACTAAAACACAAATATAACGATTTCAAATCGCCAAATTTACATGATTTTATCTGGTATTTATTTGACTCGGTAACATCTCACACACTCCTGGAGTAAAAGATAGAGAGTTTATTACAGATGGAGACAATCCTGTATACAGAGTAACAGGGGCTGGTATGTCAGTCTTCACTCGCACTAGTTACTGTACTAGCATCAGTTGGTCTGCATTTTCTCTGCCTCCTCACTGCGTATTCATACCTCAGTTTGCTCCATACTCCATGGCACATGTTCTCGAGTCTCTCGTCGTGTAAGTTCCTCACACATCGTACGTACACAAACCTGTGTGACGGCAGACATTGTGTAACGATACCCTATGTTACGTGATTTACAGTCACATGGTCGCGAGTTTATGGGTTCCAAAATGATAGTCAATCAGCATCTGCCTCTTATGAAGAAAATAATAATATATCTCGTAGGGTGAACTATAAGCAATCTCACAACTCAAGCATAAGAGTTGTCTTCCCTACTTAAGTTTCCATAAGAGTGAGCCAAATAAAACCTATTCTCTAGTTCTTAGCCTCAAAGTTTGATGGGAGAATACAGTTACACACCTGATGAGATCTTTTGCCTCTCGTAGCCTGCCTTTCTGCATGAGCGAGAGGGAATAGTACAGCCGACACCTGTACTCCAGGCCAACGTCTCCCAGCGCTAACGCCAGTCTGAACTGCTTTACAGAGATTTCGCCGGCAGTGTCCGCCTTGAAAACAACACATCGCATCAGTTCGATACCAACATTCATTGACAGATAGGAAATTTCCACACGTTAACTTTTTCAGTGCAGATGCCTAGAAACCTTTTTCAGTTCCGTCAATTCCTGATTCCAATGATCCAGTCCCATTTTTTGTGTGCTCTCATGCTACCATCAGTAACTGAGTAAATTTCCGTAGCCCTAGGCCCAGGTGCTTGTCTGATAACCTGTCAAATACTGAGAACCCGGCTAACACCTCCCCACTCTGTACCTTCTATCGCTAAGATCCCATCATAGATCGATCGCAAGTCTCTGTTTTTCTGGGGAGGGGGAAACTCTTGGACTAAAATTGTGACTGTTGGTTTCCTAATGGTTCATCTTGCTGAGCTGAGTTCAAGTTAAATCAAGGTCAAGGTAAATCTTAGCTGTAGGGGTTTTAAGCTATGGCTTGCCAAGGTCCAGAGAAACCAAGCCTCCAGTATTCTTCATCTGATAAGTTGTCATCTATGTGTTTTACACCCAGTGTTTCAACCTTCCAATGGGAAAGAAAATCGAGATAGCTGAAGCTCCCACGTCACACTGACTTGAAACTGACAAGGAAGCTTTGATCGCAGCGCTCACTAAACACGAGTTGTCAGCAGATTTGCAACGCAAAACCAATTAGATGGCTTCGATAGATTAGACGCATTAGAAGATTGAAAGTTCACTTCCCTCTACAATACCCTAGCTTGGAGACCAGTGTTTGACTGACCAACCTAAGACTTGGACCCCCTCACCACCTCGCACTCAGAGCTCAGCTAACATTCCTCTTCATGAATGGGAAGCACACAAGCCTGGTTCTGTTGCGTTGAATCAGCAGCTGTTGAAAATTGAGACACGTCTGCGGTCATTTATTCAGCGGCCGGAAATCATCGTGAAATACTCGTCCGCCCCTGTTCTCAGAAACATACATAGACCTGAAATCGCCACTCTATAATAGTAGATTTGGTTTAATTTTGGTTTATTTCTCGGTGGTTTCTCGATTATTTGGCTCATCAAACTGAAAACTTACAATGTATTTGTTTTACCACTACTGCACAATCTTTTCGTTTTGCTGCGCTGTATATGTATAAGAAGAACGTTGCAATCGTCTAGTTTCTCTCAGTATTTTCCGTTTTATGGAGAAAAATCTCGCATAAAAGACAATGATTTGTTTTTCTTACTGGTTTAGCATAGATTTAGTGTCTGATAAATCACATTAAGGAGGACAGTTCAGTCTGGTGTACAATGGTCACACTAAAAGACAGAATCACGATGGACACCGGATTAGGGCTGGACGAAAACTCAGCACGCAAATATTAGAGTTGTCTTCTCTTAATGTGATGGCTGCGTCTGGTCATATTTTTCCCGATGCGAATGTATAGTCAACGTCCATTCCATTGAGAGCGTGTCCGGTGGACGGTGAATTTATAAATTATGCGGGCGCGGACGCCTCATCAACGAAAATCAGACGTTGTAGCAATGTTCACAGACGCTGAATTCTGTCCGGACACCAATTTTTCATAACAATTCCATATAGCAAGCAAAGTATGCAGCCATTTTAGTTCTTGCTTCTGATATTGCTTTGACACACAAGATTACAAAAAAAACACTCACTCCATACAATATTCTTACTGTACATCACTGGCAAACTGTATCTTGTGTTGTGAAGAAATATTTTAGATTTTATGTACGTAGCTATTTTTGGATCACATTTGGTTGTTCTCCTTATTTCCCCCTTGTTCAATAACTTCCATTCACGATTTAACTTCACTTGTGTTGATCATAGGGATCTACCATTACCGAATGAGACAGATGTCATCTTTCATTTCACACTGACAAACTCAACTGCGTATCATAAGTTTGCCAGTCTTATTTTATCACTATGATAATGAGAAACAAAAGAGGATGAAATCCTTACGTGATTGCTGAAATAGTCACCGAGTGCTGAATGGCCTCCACCAAGTGTAGAAAGCCAAGAAGTAGCATCTTTGAGCAGTGACCACTTGTACGAGAGAAACTCTAATCTTCTGTCCCTGCGTAATAAAATGGCAGTTCACAAGTTTCTGAAACTCTTCTATTCACCAGATCGTGTCATAAGGCAAGCTACTAACCAAGCAAAGTCGATCTTCAGATGCAGTTCCTTGCGAAGTATTAGTAGTAAGTCATACAAGTAGCCTGGCTGACCATCGACATGACGGCTACGTACTTTTGATTGTAGTCGGTTAGCGTATGATTGGATTCTTGTCAAGAAGGTAAAACTTCGTTTGGAACAATAAACTATGGCTGCCGCTACGTCACTCCTTATGTTGAAAGACAAAGGCCTACCATCGCGATGTTTGCATTGAAATGGAAGGCTTGATGCATTCTTATGGCAGACAGGAACTTGGAAATACTCTGTCGAATACCATTCCCGGTCTGGCATAAGTATATCATACGATAAGATTATGCTATCGCTCTCCATGATTTCATACTGTCACATCATTTAAAACTACAGAATCATCATTATGTCACTGATAGATACAAAGCTAGCGGCAGCAGCTTCTCGTGATCCTACAGTTTCACAAACTCGTGAATTCTGTCAGCAGACCTCTACACGGCGATAGTAACGCATGTTGTTCGTCCTTGAAAAAATAAAGCCCGTGAACCTTCATCTTTCGTAAAGGCTCTCGCGAATGGGGGGGGGGGTGGAGAGAGAACTTATTTTAGCAGGAGAGAACAACACCAGGTTGACCGCCCGTTGCCAGTGGACAACAAAGAGTTACAAATTATGTAGGATCCTCATTTTCTTGCACTTTTACTGCACATGTATGGAAAACCTCATGCTGTATTACTTCAGGGGAATCTCTCTCAAGCTTGTTAGTTTGATGCACAGCTACGCTACGTCCCATGGGTAATAGGAATTGGAATTGAATTGTGTCTTGAGAGACACCAGTCAATCATCTTTCTCAGACATGAGAATTAGCAATCAGCCACTGACGCAAATGAAATTCATTACAGCAGAGAATTGCCAGATATATTCGTATGTGGTTCTTCACTTAACCAGTAGTGCAACTCATCTCATCGTCATTTCTGTTTTGGTCAACATAGAGCAGCAGGCGCTGCCTGTTCTCATCCATTCCCTTAGAACACGTGAGTAGGAGTCATTGTTAATCTTAGCGCTATGAATCTTGACTCATACAGAGTAACCGGACACTGAAACGTTTAATAGGCTAAGATCAATGCCTCATCTCTCAACAGATTGGACCCAGTCACAGGCAAATACTGCCATATTATTAATTGCCATCTAGCTTGATATCGTTTGTAATATGATCTTCGTGACGCCTCAACTTCTCTTAATATCATCCAATTCATTTTCACATCGTATGGGTGGAGATAGAGGGTAGATGATCTAACTGTCTATTTAGAGGCGTGTGAGTAATGGTTACACTCTGTAGTCATGTCGATAGTGAAGTATCGCCGGTAAATTACCTGTCTTACAACTTTGCTGTGATTCGTGTGCAGGTTTGTGTCAACATCCTCGTCACACGCAGAGTGATCAGCATTCAACTCGGACCTGCACTCAGAGGTTTGGTTGTTGCTTCAATCTCACTCAAGGTTGCAAGGAAATGTAGGTATTATATTACATATATTATATTGGACTTTTTTTACATGTACATTACCAGTGTTATGGTTTTTCTGCCCCTGCCATTTCTTGTCCATGTTCATCAGTGGTTTTCAGACAGAGACTTCTGTCTCATGTTCAGATGAAGTCAGTGAAGTTTAGGTGAATTTGGTGGAGTTCAGGTGAATACAGTCAAGTTCAGGTGAATTCAGTCAAGTTCAGGTGAAGTCGCTCTGCTGGCTGTCGTTTTCGAATGTGCTGTCAATGTGCAGGCTTATAGCTGAAGGATCTACTGCTGCCACTGCCAGTCCATCACCCATCCCAGTGTCATTAAACGATAGGAATTTCGAATACTTTTGGCAATTGGGAAAATGCTCGCAGCAGGCAGTTTCAACTTCATCAACCATGCAGTGAGGATGAAGAAGCCATTGCCGTTTCTTTGATGATTTGTGAAGCCAGACTCTGGAATCCTTCTTATAGCAGCCTGCAATGAGGTTCTCCCTACCGTATTTACAGATGACAGAGGATTTGTGGAGCCAGGCTCTACCATCTTTCTTGTAATGAGACTGGACGAAGCGTTGCAGTAGTCGATCAGTATCTACTTCCATTGTATTCACCTCATCGTCTGTAGCAGATAAAGAATTAGTCGATTGGTGTCCTGTGTCAATGAATTCGTTACTATAATATGAGTGGACAAAGTGTAATGAAATAACAGGTCAAGGGTGCTACTACACACTAGACAAGATTGATGTGCTGCTGCTGCCGCTGCTACTCCCACTGCTACTCCCACTGCTGCTGCCGCTGTCTGTACATTGGCATGCTGCTGACGCTGCCGATAGTAGGTTACAGAGACTTCCTGTTAAGCCAGGCTGATCTGGCTGCGTCTTTCTGGTACAATTGTCTCTGGGCATGCTCTCTGTGCTGCTGCTGTCGGTGAAAGATACTGCCATCGACATCTCTGCATCTGAAATGAGGTAGCTGTCAGTGATATGAAGTAGTGGCGAGCATCAAAATTGACGCACAATACCGCTGTGAGATTGATGAGTAGATGGTGCATCTGATGAGGCGGCCATATTGGTGCGGCCATGCGACTGCTGAAGAGCATAACCATCAAAGCTGTGGCTGAACTCGCTGGAATCTGTACGGCTGCTCGTGGATTCAGTCTCAGCATCCATGACAGCAGTGCAGTTTGAACTTGGAGTAAAACAATGCAGTCAGCTGTGCTGGCTGTGAGGGAAGCGTTGCGACTTCTGTTGCGACATTGTTTGTTGAGCTGTCAGTTAGCATTTATAGGTTACATGGATTCAGGTTAGGTCTCCTATTCATCATCGAACTCACAATGAAATCATCCTCTACAGATCAAGAGAAGTATCCACACGATGAAGGTCTGGATGCAGTGCACGGCTCTTCTAGCCATCTTCCTGCTCATAAATGGTGAGTCCCTCTGATTGCGATACAGCTGATCTATCAAATTAGCAAAAAAGGGCGAACACCCATCAATATGAATTGCGTACGGAACACGTTGAATTTGCTCAAATTTAAAGTTACGCAATAATCACTACAATTAATGATGACAATAAGACGAATTCGAGTGATAGTGTCGGCACATAAATGACATTTAATCTGCAGCTGGTCAGTAGGAACAAAATAATTTAATCAAGGAACAAACCGATACGTTTTTAGTAGCAGAAAATACCAGATATACATTCCTCATAACATTCCGTTCTAAGATTAGTCAGTTGAAAGTTCTACCAAAACGATGTGGAGCTTTCTACAGTTTGGGTAGAGTTAGCACGTGGCTAAATGTGGCAGATAACTCTTATTCTTGAGATAGTCCGACCCGCTTACTCGGCTGTTCGGCAGTTTATTAGTAGGGAAGGATAAGGGCAGTAAGTAAATACTGCAACACAATGACTCGGAGACTTTATCTACAGGTACATCGTGTAACAGGATAACGTATGTATGTGACCAGAAGAGTGTCGAGTTCAGGCCAGGAATGGTGTTAGTGGCTCCGGGGTACACCTCCAACCCCGGTCTCGTTCGAGCCAACTGCTCCGTTGATATCAGTACAAGGACAGGCATCAGGTGAGTAATTCAACCCTAATCCTTAGAGTAAAACTCCATCATGCCAAATGCTAGTTAGCACTCTGTCATGCCAAATGCTAGTTAACTTAATAGCTAGCTGTAAAGGGATGGGTGTCATACCAAATATATATAGATGTAAAGGGAGTGAGCTTGTCATGCCAGGGGCTAGTTAGTTTTGTATACAGCTGTAAAGGGGTGGGGGGGGGGGGGGGGGGAATAGGGAAAAAAAGGAAACGCTAGAATTATACAATCTACCACTCAACGGGTGAGAACGGAAGAGAACACGACTGAAATCCAGTCAC
>ERZ1740065.1672-NODE-1672-length-13484-cov-12.088763_pt1 | contig 13484 bp, 13 predicted proteins | sample MGYA00581738_ERZ1740065 | MGnify/ENA primary metagenome ERZ1740065 (study PRJEB43018, sample SAMN04849749) | marine metagenome | isolation source: floating plastic debris | place: Pacific Ocean | collected 2008-09-01 | study: EMG produced TPA metagenomics... | reverse complement strand
ATCTATAACGTATTATCTATAACGTATTATCTATAACGTATTATCTATAACGTATTATCTATAACGTATCATCTATAACGTATCTTCTATAACGTATTATCTACAACGTATTATCTATAACGCCGAGTGGTGATCTGAGAAAATGCATTTCAAGGGGGTGTGGCTCCTGACTCATGTTGGTTATGCCACATCTTGTTTGCCTTGACTCCTATTCACATGTTATACTTTTAAACCATCTAGGACATTTGAGTGTCTACAGGTGTTCATGCAACGTTTGCGCAGTTTTGTTGCGTAATCAAATAAAACCGTAGAAGAATGGCACAAAAAATGACCTCGTCAGCTGCTTTTACACGGACCACATTTCTAGTCCTGACTTAAAGTTGAGCTAAATTGACGCGAAGGTTTAGGCAGGTTAATGCGCCAGATGTGTACCTCATGAGTGCGAGAGGCCTGTAGGCTGGCATTTATCATTGGTCGATGCCTTTGTAAGAGAGGACAACCCTCAGAGCAAAGCAGGCAAGCTGGCGAGACTAATACCAGCGCTACATTTCTCTTCCCAGAGACAGAAATAAACTAACTAAACTGAACTAGCAAAGGACTAATGCCGGCAGGGAAATAAACAATGTCAAACCTCTTTTTTTAAATGCTAAAATCGCGAGGCTGTCTCACGCGCACTGAGAAATAATATGCCTTAGGGGTATGGCTGCCATACGTGGCACCAGGTTTCTCTCGGTTTCTAGGCAGGTTGGAGCACACCTGTCGCACGGGGGCCCAGCAGGAGGACTCAGTAAGATTCAAATTTACAACCTCTCAACACTTGCGTTTCTTGAGGTGCAAGCTCTACCACTGAGCTACCTCCTACTTCCTAGTGGTGAAGGTGACCTGGATAATAGAACATTGACTACTCATGAAATGTTACCGTGTCGTGATACATACTCTGCCCTATCCAAGCATAGTGTATAGAGCCAAGTCGGTACGCCATCCCTTCACTGAGCATAGTGTGAAGATACGTCCTAGTCGGGCTCTGTAGATTTGGCAGTCGGCCGTGCTGTCAGTAAGTTTATTAAATTCTAAGCAGGCAAAAAGAGAAAGCAGGTCGGTTACAGGTGTGGACTTTTGTCATTCTCCCGTCGATAATCATGGCGATTCGAGCGTACTCCAGCTTTTTCCTCACTTTTGCGGGCGTGAGCTCGCTATAGCTGGCGGGCGTAAGCTCGCTATAGCTGGCGAGCGTAAGCGTGGAAAAAGCGGGAGTATGCTCGAATCGGCGTGATTATCGACAGGAGAATGACAAAAGCCCAGGTGTGCGTATGGTGAAGGAGTTAGCAGTATTGGTAGTTACGTATAATTGTTACAGGGTGTCATCAGGGGAGCTGTGTGGTGCCACGGATGTAGAACAACTAACCAGCCAGACTATCGCAGTGGCGGAAACATTCTGCCGATTCTATGTCTGGGATGAGTTCGTAACATTTCAAGACACACTAAAAAACCAAGAAACAGTTTTTGTAGCATAGACAGGAACTGGTGGATAGATTACAAATGGCTTTCTAGTAACGCGAGTAGAATACAATTGAACTAAACTCATGTCTAATAGGTGTACGTACCCAGGTGTAGGTTGCCGCTAATTTTCCTTGGAGAGGACCCCTCCGTCCATAGCCAGCCATGACTGAACCGACCAGTGCTAACAGCAGAATGAAAATCTGTATCTTCATCCCAACTGTCTATGGTGGCGTAAAGTGAAAAAGTTCCTATCACAGTGAGTGAGGAGCAGTGAAACTTACAGTTCTGTCTCGGCTCTGCATTTACTTATATACTGTCTCAACGTGTGAAGGAGAACCTGATTGGTGGATCATAAGTCATGTGACATGAACAGTGAAGTTACATATTATTCCAAAGTTAATCACTGGTATTCATGATAATACTTACCTGAAGCGGTGTGTGAAATTCAATATCTCCAAACCGATTATTAATGAGACTGTAGATGGTTGTGAGATTTCTCACATAACCTATTGCAGTATTGAGCCTGCCTTACTCTAGATGGACTTTCCAGCGCCTGTCACAGGCGACAAGTTGTTGAGCAGCGGCAGTAGTGTCCAAACCAGCCATTGTGAGCATAAACAAACTGCTAGTGAAAATCTGGAAATCAAATCAGCTATCCTTTGGCATGTTATGCTAGTTAGTGCTATGTATTTTCTGCGCACTAGATAGCCAATCAACTACCGCTTTGTCAAAAAGGGCTACTGCAAAATTCAAACAAGCTGAAAGTAGTTGATGACAGTCAACGTTGTCAGATTTGAGCTAAAGAGAAACAGATATGTCACTTGGATCACTATCCAGTGGAAATACTGCTAGTGTGGCTCAGACTTTAGCTATCTGAACTGCCACCGGCGCTCACGTATGGGTGCCAGAGGAGGATGTTGCTGATGCAGCCGATGATTCGTATCAGCCAATATTTTGGTGATACTGTAATCCGTAGCTCTGCGATCATCGCTGCTGAAATGCTCTGTCTCTTAGCTTGTATCTAGACTCTGATTTCAGTTGTATAATAATTTAAAAAAATGAAGCCACAATGACGGCCATGTCGGAAATAAAACTTTCTATCAACCACTCATAGTATCGATAGATATCATAGTATCGATAGATATCATAGTATCGATAGATATCATAGTATTTGGCATCAGATGCAGACAAAATATAGAAATAGGAAGTCTGGGGGAAGTCTTCAATAACTCATACGATGCTTCCAAGAAGTGTTAGAAGTTCGTAAGAATTCTGCAAGACTTCTTTGAGAATTCTGAGATCTTGAAATGTTATTTACCCCATCACAACTTCTTAAATGACTCATAGGAATCATTGAAGACTTTGTAATAATTCTTGGGAATTCTTAAAGGAATCATAAGATTTCATGGTGTTTGTCATTCTCCTGTCGATTTTCGTGCTCACTCTTGGGCCTATCCGCGCTCACTCCCGCTCACTCCTGCTCACTGCTGATGCACGAATATCTATGGGAGAATGACAAAAGCCGATTTCATGAATATTTCCTAACATTTATTATCAAAGTTCAGGGTAGAACTGCTCAATAGCCACCAGTCAAAGTCAGGAGAACAAGTAACCTCATCCTTCATGTCATGTGACTTATCATCCACCAGTCAGCTTCTCTTTCTAATGTTGTGGCAAAATATAAGGCAACGCAGAACCGAGGCAGAACTGTGAGTTCCAATACTCCTCACCGGTTGTGATAACGACATCTCAATCTATGCCACCATAGACAGTTGACAATGAGGCTAGATATTCTTTTTCTGCTTTTTGTAATGATTGGGTCAGTCATGGCTGGCTATGGACAGAGTGATCCTTACCGCCGACAATTAGCGACAACCTACACCTGGGTACGTACACCTGGGTACGTACACCTGGGTACATACACCTTTAAGACAAGAGTTCAGTTTGATCGTATTCTACTTGAGTTACTAGGCAGACACTTGGAGACTATCCTCTATTCCGCTACACAAACTATTTCTCGGTTTTGTAGTGTGTCATGCGCTGATTGGAACTCGGCCCAGGAGTGGAATCGGAGGACTTTTTCACTGGATACAGCGATCCAAATATGCATAGAGTCAATGCCATGTTGCCGGTCAATCTAGTGAGTGGTAAGCAAGTGATGAGAGGAAGCAGGCAGGTTACAGGTGAGCTTACGGCAATGGGTTTGTGTGCTCTCTATCGAATGCTCTTTAACAGTCCAATTACTTAATGACTTCAGGAAAAAACTGTATTCTATTAATATTAGGAAGAGGAAAAACAGCAAGCAGTACGCACATCACGATATACTGGGTAGTATAGTGTACTAGTCACGTGAAATAAAGCCTGGCTGGATGTGAAGGCCACACTCACTAGGCTTTGGGAGTCAGCTGTTGCGGGTGGTGGGGGAGTAAGTATCATCAGTAAGGAGTTCCTGGTCCTCCTTAGCATTTATTGTTACAGAAATTTCGGCACCTTGCTTCGAATCTGCTATTGCAGGTACCTAGGCATTGCTCATAGCACTACAGAACACAATGACATCACAACGATGATCACAATGATGGCGAGTTGTGTAACAACGCAAGAGAAGATTCAATAACAATGACAAGTTGATAACACTGGTTGGAGAAGGCCAAGCTGAGCCTACCGTACCTACCTCTCTGTTTGGAGGCCATGGGAGAAGGTATCCATAGCTCGCTATCACTGAATTGATGAGTGTGAGCAGCAGTACCAGAATCTGTATCTTCATTCTAACCGTCGATGAATTAATGGTTTGAGAAAATGTGAAATCTACTGAGGATCAGTGGAACTCATGGCTCCGTATGGGCTCTGTAGTTACTTATATACTGTTACAGTACATCGATCGCTGTCATGGATGGTGAAAGGCTAGTTGGTCAACCGTAATGTGATGCGAGCAGTGAAGGTGAAGGTCAGCGTTCTTCCAAGTTTTTATCACTGCTGAATATGTGATTTAATGGTTCATCAATTGGTGACCTCCCTCCCTCCCTCTCTCTCTCTCTCACTCTCAACCAAGGTTAACGCTGTCACTCACAAGCCAAACCTCACTCTACTAGGCTTGAGATGTCAACTGCAACAAGTGAAAAAGAATGTGTATGATAAGGTCTAGTCACAGCAAGGGAGGACAACTCTCAATATCTCTATCACGTCTTGTAACAAAAATATATTTTACTTCTCTTCCACCATGTTAGTGTCTGAAGTCACATTCAGACAGGATGAATGTTAGAATATCGCCCTGGCCTGAACTACAGAACCAGATCCTGAGGCTACAGTATTAATGGCTGCCCTTGGACTTACAGTGGCTCACAGCATATGCAAATTGTTTACTGTTTGTATGAAATGAGAGAATGAGCATCAAATCAATAGTAAAGGTGTTGTTTTACTCACTACTCATCACTGCAGAGTGCCGTGTATCTGAGAGAGTGATGGAAGAGCGAGTGCCGTGTATCTGAGAGAGTGATGGAAGAGCGAGTGCCGTGTATCTGAGAGAGTGATGGAAGAGCGAGTGACGTTTACCCTCTAGTGTGCCGCCGTCTATAAACACGCAAGAGAGGAACATCCTCTTTGGCTTATGATGACTTTGATTTTGATGTCATGCATCATCTCGTTGCCTTTTGGCAGCTCTTACTACACTCCAGCCAGGACAATGGTTGGTAGTTTGATTCCGTCCAGATATTCTATTGCATGAGACAATGCTGGCAGAGTCATAGTTTTTAGTAGCGGAAATATGCCACCCAAATAAACGCAATGTTACACAGTGGGCATGGATCAGAATCACCCCATGAATGTGAACTGTATGGCTTGCAATGACTGAGAGTTGTCCTACCCTGCCTTATTAGCTGCGTACTATATTTCCATGCATTGCCCTGGGTTTATGGTTAACATCCAGATCACTATTACTGCTGTTTATGAGTATCATGACCTCCTCTTCTTCTGAAGTCTCTTTTGAGGTCATACACATGGGAGCAGTTTACCTGTTCCAATGGCCTTTAGACTTCATACCCATCAGGTCTGGAGTCTATGCACTCCTATGTGCCTCATAGATTATATTTTCCGGTATTTCTCTGCAATAATTTAGGGCTAAGATTACTGTTGCTGGTTTCCTAATGTTCTCCTGTTGCTCATTGGTTAGATTTTGCTGAGCCAAGCTCAGATATGACGTAAACTGCGAGAGGTAGGGGTTCTGAGCTATGGCTTCTCAAAGTTGAGAAAAACTGAATAACCAGTATTTTTCGTCCTATAAGTTGTCATCTATGATGCACCTGCCTCCACAGATAAACTCTCTCATAAAGACTCCTGTGTGAGAAGGCTGCTGGATGAGCAGTCCTACATGATAGGCTGCTACTAAATCCAGTATCAATGTAACTCCATGCAACTTCTCTGACATGACTGGCTTAGTAGGTCACACTCATATCTATTAGCATTTGTCACACTCAACGGGTCTTTTTCACACAACGTAACACGTGTGGTATACATTCTCCCATCAGCTATTTTCCTGTGTAGTTTTATGGCCAGATCACATATCCCTGGACCGATAGCCTGTGCTGTTAGCTCCAGCATTATGACGTTGTGATTTAACTTTTGAAATATAATATGTGGCCTTGACCTCATCAGGATCAGCCACGCCCTGCCGGTCAATCTGTGAGACAGAAAAAACTGGTTATTCCGGTGTTCTGAACGTTTTTAATGCTTTGCCCCTCCCCCCCCCCCCCACCCCCTACAGCTGACCCCTGATTTCTACAGCTGACCCTCTACTCCCTACAGCTAAGATTCTGCTATATTTGAGCTCAGCTCCGCAAGATTAGACCAATAAGCCGCAGGAGAACCTTAGGCAACTGATAACAACCACTTTGGCAACTAAAATGTAGGAGGGTCTGGGGAAACATGGGATACTTGACAGGTAGGAGTCACGGCATAGTCCTACATTCATTTATTCTGGGCGTGTCTCATCAGCTTATTGAGGTGCAGGACTCCAATGGGAGTGATGTCAGGTACAGGGGGTCGGCACCACCACCAAGGGTATAGGCTGCCTACAGCGGATATCTACCTGGCTCTGTTATATGCACTGTTGGCTCCCACCCACGCCCAGTGTGGTATTCACCACGCGTATTCACGGCGCTTACTTGAAACTGCTCTTTTCAGAAAACCTAAGCAACTGCTATAGATACATAGAGACATATAGATTGTGTGATGCCTGTGTTCTAGCCTTTGACAGCCTATATTATGTTCTGATACAGTCTGTTCCAGAAGCAGGCATTACATTCTCATTCATCGGCCATTGCCGCAAAAGATCCGGAGGTCAGGGTCTTTGTTGCTGCTATATCAGGAAATCATATGGAGGATGAAGGAGCTCTAGTATTATTGTTTACCACATACACCAATGGTCAATGGATGGACACAGCATTAGTAGCCTGTACCAGGTTAGTGCATTAGTGGGTGTAGTGCTTCTGCTCATTTGGCATGATATGCTATTGGCATGGCTGATCAATCTACATTAGAGGTTGGTTAGTTAGTACCAGAGTACTAATGATGATTTTGGTCTGTCATAGACGTGACTGGAGTTATCATATTTATGTATTCAACGCATCAATACGATACGCTGCGGTTGATTAACGTCAACTCGCACGCTTGTTCCTATAATAGATGTTGTCTAAGCCGGTTCTGTTGACGTCATACGCAGACGCAAAAACCAGTCATCACGTGGCTTCCTATTGGCCACTCCACTTCTTCTCGTACCTAGTTATAAAAAAAGTCGCGTGTGTACATTGCCACTGGGTTTCATAACAAGTAGCAATATTGGAGCGACAGCCAGGCCTCCCTCGGGACAATATACTACTGTAGTCTTGACAAGTCGCTGATTCTTATTCTTGGTGAGTTAGTGATACTTGACTTTGATATTAGATGATACATTATTTTTTAATGGTGGAATGACACGAAAGTCTGTGTGCACTCATAGTGAGGATGCCATACCATGGCTATGGTAGTAGCAGTGGTAGAACTTACGACGATGGTTCTTGATATCTGCAATGTCACAAGTTCAGGTCGCATTACTGCTATACTGAATCAGAGCAAACAACATCAAAGACTTGGGTAGAATCCTACTGTTGGGTGGATGAATGGTTTTTCTTGCTTATGCTCTCAGTGATTGTGGATGCAGCAGATCTGTTGTTGCAGCTGAGGTTTACCCCCATTGGGAAATCTTTGTCTTTCCCTAGTTAATTAATGCTGATCATAGCCTAGACCAAAACCATCGAAGGAAGGACTTCTACGGCCTTGGTCTAGTCAGCGAACTACAAGTGATGCAGCGTGCGTTTAGATATAGGCGGGTGTAGTTGTGGAGTTTTTGCTGCTGTGTAGCTGGTATAAAATTACACTGCCTGCCACACCACCACAGTAATGTATTTTTCGGTCCTACGGGCTCAAAATCAAAATGCCACACACTGACTTGAAACTCATTTGAATAGCAGCTGCTCACTGGTCATTGTGTGTCGCAGACCGCAATCAGATGACCTCCGCTGATAAATTATATGCCCTAGAAAACCATGGAGTGTCCGACACTGCAGAGCTTGTGAAGAGGTTTGTGAAGTTATAGGGGCCATTAGCCTTGCAGCAACTTCATTACGAGCCAGTAGCTAGTGTCATTTGCCATGTGGTGGAAACTAGATAAGATGTTTTGTTGACAGACAGTTATTGATGAATTAAGATACGAGTACTATACGGTGTAGATTATAGGCTGGGAGATTGCTTCAATGTAGTTGTGTCACAATGGCGTTGTCGTGACATGACATCACTTCCATATATTTGCAGATATCAGCAGTCATGGGTTGCCTGGATGGTAATAACAGATGGTTCTCTTTTCTCGTCACTCTGTCACAAATTGCTGGCATCACTGCTGTCGTCCTGGTGGGCGTGTGGATGGGAAATTTCCAGGGAGGATTTGGTTGGGGCTACAAGAACCCTCACAAGTTCAACTATCACCCCCTATTCATGGTTCTGGGGATGGTATTTCTCTACGGCGATGGTAAGCCACTTCGTTCCTTCACCTCCACCACTTCCGATGACGCAGACGTTACGTCTCAACTTGTCTGCACGCTTTCTTAGCCATCCTGGTGTATAGAGTCTTCAGTAAAGAGAAGAAGCTTCTCATAAAGATGTTACACGCAGTCATGCAGTTGGCTGCTTTTGGGTTCGCGGTCACCGGACTGGTTGCTGTATTCAGCTCTCACAACGAAGCCGGATTCGCCAATCTCTACAGCATTCACAGCTGGGTGGGCATCGCCACAGTGACAATGTTTGCTATGCAGGTAAGGGCACCTCCGCACTAGCCATTGCTCTGACACTGCCTGCAGCTGTAGAGATGCTGGTACACCAGCCATTGATCTCTAGCCAAGTGTCTCAAAGCACAGTGTTTGAAGTAGCAGCTTTCATCCTGCACTCAAGCCCTTCCAGTGAAAGTGGAACAGTTTATTGCTGTGTGCGAGATGGCCTGGAGGAATCAGTTGGTAGTTGTCTTCTCTCTGCGTGTATCATGATGATATCTCTTCTATTTTAGTTCCTGCTGGGATTCCTCATGTACCTGTGCCCGGTATTCAACGACTGGACTAAGTCCTGGTACATGTCGGTGCATAGGTTCTGGGGCCTGGCTATATTCTGCATGGCCATCGCCACCGCCCTCATGGGAGTCGTCGAGAACACAGGCTTCAAATATTCCAAGTGAGTCGGCGCCTTGTTCATCATTGTATTCCATGTACGGTTAGCCTGCTGTCTAACGATTCCACTGTTACAGAGACTATAACAAGAGGCAGCCTCAGGGCTACGTCATCAACTTCATAGGCGTCTGCCTGGTCGTGTTCGGTTGGATCGTAGTGTTTGTGGCTACGAAGCCGGAGTACAAACGGCCATCAGAGGAGCCTGAATACAGCAGTCAGTTTGACGACAACTAGTGTAACCGTAGCAACTAATGTAACTGTAGCGCAGGTCCATTCCTCGACATGAGTTGTCTTCCCTTTATCCTCTCTTATCACATTATGTAGTAGATCCATCTTTTCAGCTGCTCTGTATTATATATGGTACGTACTAGTAGTTGCACCATCAATCTCATGCAGTATTGACCGTCATGTTATGGTGGTGTATTTTCATATTTAATTGTTGTTAATTATTTAATTATAGTAGACTAATTATTGTTCATAAGCTCGTTCTGCAATATAATCATGTTTCATAACACTGATACAGCAATCTTTTCCCTTTCTGACATGAGGCCATCTGACTAGGAACAGGACAACCAGCAACGAATCCGCGATTATGTGCAGACATTACTGGTGATACACCGGTGTTGTAATGGTTATCACAGACCCGCAGTCGGCTCACGTAGGCATGGTACTTTGAGGACACTGAGGTCATGTGAGTCGGTCATATGATGTGACAATATCAGCGTAGAAATCTCTACTCCCTTCTGTACACCTGATATCGTTGCTACTGTTGCGATATGATCGGAGACATTATCAGTAGTAGATACTATCAGCGGGTAGCTCTGTGATAGTGAGTTAGATCACTCGTGTCGTGTCACTGTGTAGTGCCACACTAGCAGAGAATCTGAAGATGGCTGATAGGACCGTGTTCTATGTGCTCGTCGTACTCTCGCAGGTTTTCGGCCTGCTGGCAGTCAGCCTGATGGCGTACTGGATCAACAAGTACAAAGGAGGATTCGAATGGCAGTACAAGAGTCCCCACAAGTTCAACTTTCACCCTTTCTTCATGACTCTAGGACTGGTGTTCCTCTATGGAGACGGTAGGTATCACGTACGGTCTCCGTCTGCTGGGAGATCTGTGTAATGCTATACATCTGCTGCTGTCTGTTACAGCTATACTCACATACAGAGTCTTTCGATCTGCCAGCAAGAAAATCACCAAATTTGTACATCTGTTCCTCAACTTGGTCGCCCTTGTGCTCTCCATCACTGCAGTCACAGCCGTGTACACGACGCACGTCGATAATGGCCTGCCCAACCTGTACAGTATCCACGGATGGATTGGGCTGTCCACGGTGATCATGTTTGGACTACAGGTAGAGACTAACAGTATTCCATTCATGAGCGTATTGAAAATCTTACAGCCTGAGAACTGGTGTTTCAGTTCTTCACGGGTCTGATACTGTTCCTTGTACCTTCCATCCCAGAGAAGTGGAAGAGAGGCTATTTAAAGTTACATCGGTACTGGGGGACAGCAATATTTGCAATGGCTGTCGGCTGTGCCCTAATGGGACTAGCAGAGAAAGGGACACCGTAAGTATTAACGCCACTCCATCCCCAACCATTATGGTTCCAACACTCCAGCAATCACAAGGTGCCGCCATATCTTGGTTTTAGTGGACTGACACAGAGAGACGCGGAGTCTTATACATTCAATTTCTGCGGAGTGGCTCTACTGCTGTTTGGATGGGCAGTGACATACATAGTGTCGAACCCAGACTACGCCCGATCCCAGGCCATCGCTCACCAGTCGCTGAATGACTGACCATAGGAGCTGCACACCCATTCCTACACTGTATCGAACACTCGCTACACTGTATCGAACACTCGGCATAATAAACACCATCTCCAGATACAAAATTATGTAAAATTTTAATAACTGAATAATCGCAATATTACTGTAGTATTAACGACAATGATAACAAGGATGGCGGTACAGGATCTGACACTACCCGAGACATGTCACAGCGATCATAGGTAATGTCATTGTAATCACGCGTCACCATCACCAGGGCCCAATTATCAATGATTTTAGACAAACACACACCTCCCCATAACAGTAGCACAACATCATCGCTGGAATGCATTAGATTCAGTCGACCTTGTGTGTGGTCCACTGGACTGTGTGTGGTCCAGTCAAGCTACATTGTTGAGGGATAAGTTAGTGTTCATCAACTGATAGCTGTCTAAACTCATACCATTCTTGCACTAAGCTGCATTAAATTGGAACCGCGAAGCGCAATTATTGAATGTCAGGAGCATCAAGTCAATCTAAATAGTTTGTTCATAGGCTGAGCTTCATTGCCACGCAGCCTCTGGTATATTCTTGACATCATCTATATCCTGCACAGGTGTGTTGTCTCTCTTGTATTGAAGTCTTAACCTCAGCTTGAGTTGTTGCTGTAAGAGATAGAGAGACCTGTGTATCGTTGATATCATCCATATATCTAGGTCATACCGAAAACTAGATGAGCATTGCATCTGTAACTTTTCGACAGTTTTGTCCTGAATAATTGTACAGCCACAGGATGTGGTAGAGCAGCTAGCAGAGTTAGTAGGGACACTTTCGCTACACCGCTGCCTAGCCAGTTAATAAGTTGCTCTACAGTTTGGGATCACTGTAACAGGTGGTGCCAGTTCGGTTACAGGTTTAGATTTCTATTATCATTGCTTTATATGATGACGAAGTACAGATTATTGTGACAGACGAGTCTTGAGGTGAATGATACTTGTGAGCTAAATGTGGTGACTTCCTCATAAAACCTTTCCCTGGTAGTAAGGTTATAGTACTAGTACTAGTACTAGGATGGTTGGTACTAAAGTCCTATTGTTATATCTATTCATTCATATTCTAACATTAAGACGGGAGCAAGTTTTTATAATACTAAGCGATTCTGAGTTAAGATTATTCGAGCAGTTGATAATCGAGGAGACAGACTCCAATCACTGACCCTCCACCTACCCTGCTGGCGTTCTTTATTATCATAGTCTGAGAGACGTTGCCCAGACCAAACGCGGCTATTGTGCTGCCAGACGGAGGCTGGAGGTTGAGCTGGAAGGCCTTTGGCACGGCTGCTTGGAACACAAAGTCCGTTATTTCGCTGCTGCCGCTGTTGGTAGCGGTGACGGTGATGGTGACATCCGGGGAGCCCGGTGATCGCACAAAGTCAAAGTTGATACTCAGGCCATTTTTGTTGTAGCCTTCTATAGATGGTATGGAGCTTGCTGGAATTAAGATCACAGTCTATCTGTCTACCTGTACACTACTGACAGCACTCTGTATGAAATAAACATGGCCGATAACCAACCTGAGCCATTGGAATTCTGGGGCATGCCAAAGCCAAGACCAAGGTCATTCATCATCGGTATGGGTTGGGCGGGTTGAGGCGGGGCACTACTGCCCAGTCCCAAACCCAAATCATTGAGCAAATCCATGGAATTGGTGTTACTGATACCTGGAACAGTAGCATACAGTGAGTGGCAGTCGTAGCACAGCACTGTCTGCTCGTAGTCGAGGCACCTCCTACCTGATGCTGGCTGTGACGGCTGCGGTGCGGGTGAAGTGCTACCCAATAAATCAAGGATATCATTCGACCCTCCGCCTGTCACCGCGCTCTGCGGTGCGGGAGGGTTACTCGGCATTGATATGTCTCCCAGAAGGTCAAGGATGTTATCACTAGGTGGAGGGTTCGAAGTATTTGTGGTAGTTGGCGGCTGTGCAATCGAACTACCTCCGCCTCCTATGAGGTCAGGGGTGCTGTCTTCTGACATAGCATCTCCTCCGTTGACTAGATTTGATTTCGGCTCTGCAATGGCGGATAGGCGGACTGAGTGAGCTCGTACCATCATGTTATCTAGCTGACAATATGGTAACGGCACCAGCTGGTTTCACATATACGGTACCATCAGATCTCTCTCGACCAGCAGACGTCGCTTCATCAACATCAAACAGTGGCTTACTAACTGGATAGGGGTGGCACGTATACGAGTCAACTTACCGGCTAGGGGTGGCAGGTATAGAAGTCAATCAACCAGCCAGGGGCGGGCTAAGGGTGGGTAGGGGTAGGCTAGGGATGGGTTAGGGTTGATGGGTAGGGGTAGGCTTGGGGGGGGTTAGGGATGGGAGGGGGGGGGATGCAGGGGGGGGGAAGTAGCTCGGGGGTGGGTGTGCGGGGGAAGGGGGAAGATGAAAGAAGGGGACTG
>ERZ1740065.1671-NODE-1671-length-13487-cov-12.332192_pt1 | contig 13487 bp, 12 predicted proteins | sample MGYA00581738_ERZ1740065 | MGnify/ENA primary metagenome ERZ1740065 (study PRJEB43018, sample SAMN04849749) | marine metagenome | isolation source: floating plastic debris | place: Pacific Ocean | collected 2008-09-01 | study: EMG produced TPA metagenomics... | reverse complement strand
GTTCTGTGCAGCGTTCTGTGCAGCGTTCTGTGCAGCGTTCTGTGCAGCGTTCTGTGCAGCGTCTGACCCTCTCCCTTTTTTTTAATGATAGATATTGTCTGTCTTGTACTCAGATATATGGAGCATATTATGTAATTACTTCACTCTGGGGTCTCCAGAGCTGGGTAATAAACATGCCATGGAAGAGAGATGTCATTACGTCGTATTGTGAATACTGAGGGAATAACTGACATATAAATTGATCTATCAATTACCTGATTATAGGGAGGAATTTAATCAGTGTACTGACGGCTCCAAGGGTAATGCATCAAAAGCCTCTGTGCCGAAAACTATAATTGAATGGAGTGTTTCTCGTTTGTAATCACCAAGACAGCTTGCACGCTGTCTGATGGTTCGGGTTCAGTGTGCGGAATTGTCTTCTCTCTTTTTTCCCCCCCCCAGCTGACTGCTGAATATTTTTGCTGCTATTCTCATCAGTGTCTCTTCAAATCATATTTCATGTATACAGACAGTTGTATTTCCATAATGTTTGATTAGTTATTCATATGGTTACCGTTGCTCCTCTGGCATATAATTACTAAAATTCCAGCCCAACTTTGGGATATGAACGAGCAGTTTCAGGTAGCCCAGCGATCTTATCATCGTCAACTTTGTCAGCCTCACACAGGTGATCGACTGATTCAATGTTCCACCGCCTCTAAGCAAATATTTATCATGCATTCGTATGTGAGCCAATACAGGGCCAATACCGATAGCTCGAGCACACAATGCATTCCCTATCACTCATAAACAAAAATTTACTGCAAACTTGAAAGCCTGCTATTTGCTTAGTTGTTAGCTTTAGTTGATCTTGTCTCATTTGAATGTGTAGCCCGAAGCTGACTCCATTCTGTTCTCCGTTGTGACACATGCATGTGTGTGCATGTGACATGTCTTTTATACCAATTAATGTGTGTCTTTTCTGCACAAGTTGCTCTCCTCTCTTCTAGTCGTGCTTGATAGTCGAGAGCGCCTAGTCAAGTGTTTCGGCCCAACAAGGTGAGCTACTACTCGTCCTGTCTGAAATAAACATAGCAGTTCATCTACTCTTTGATATGCGAGGCGAGAATCAGGAAGTCAGTGTTCTGCGCTCCTCTGAGAGAGACTGCTAATTATCAGAGACTGTCAATTACTTTGGCTGTAATATCATTTGTTTCTTCTCTATCCCTGGGGCCTTCACTCAGGCTATGTCTGGTGTTACAGCTACTGACCCCGAGTGGTGATACCGCCAGCAGGGAGTCAACTAATTGGACAGCTTATGTAACCTCCTCTACCCAACACAAACAGTCTCAAAGATGATAATTGTATCTTCGTTAAACAGTTGCTGACCAGTAGCTCTGGTGCATCCAGTGTAACGACTGCTGCTGGACAGGCGCTGTAACTGAGGATTGATATTGTCAACTCCATCCTCACTTGCGTTTAGGTGAGTTCATTTTTCCTTGCCTCTCAACTGAAGTGCGGCTACGATGTGCACCAGCACCAGTGCACTGTTTTGTTGACTGGGACCTGGTCACTGTTTGCAAAGGCAGGATAGAACACAGGTGAAGTTTCTATGTACAACTGGCTGCACAGGCGACTTATCTTGATATCAATCAGTACTCAGTGTGCTGGTCAGTCGCCAGTCTAACAATACACTTACACACAGCTCTGGCTCCAGCCCAACTAGCCGCTTTTGACTGGAGTTTTGAGCAAAAACTGTACTGGAAGCCCTAGTTATGGCATTTCTATCAGAATCAGGAAATAAGTGTGGAGTTGCATGGTGGTAGTGATGCAAGCAGAGAGAGGCGACACTGCGAGCAGTTCATGTGTCACGAGTGAGCCAAGGTGTCAGATGGTAAACCTCTCTCAGTTCCTATCCTCATTCTCGGCTTGTTTTTGTGGTAAAAACATGACCATATTTGGTTCATTAACTACTCAGCTGTCTCATTCCATCAAATTTTTGCTTCAAAGTCCTAATTTTAGTTTAGGAAGAAAGGAGTTAGCTATGGGTATTTGAGGTACAGTCTGCCAGTTCATTTGCATGGTCTAAGATGGAATGGGAGCCAGGCTATAATCATACGCCAGCCACAAGAATCTGATTGAGAAAGCTGAGCTGAGATTATTAACTTTGGACATGATTTACCGGCTGCACTGCGGTTACAGGCAGGGGGAGAAAGAAGTTTGGTCAACAAGTGATACACGGGCTACCGATCTCCCTCTATCGCATTCCAGCCTGATAACGCTTCACACAACACATCTATGTTTAGCAACCGTTATCATTATGTTGTTGTCCGCCTATCAACAACGTCTTCACGCAGCCGAGATAGTTGCCGACTGTCGAAATTTAGGAATTGTCTCCTTCCGACGAACCATGAACTCAAACATTTTGTACTCGAGTGTTATCACCAATCAAACAGACTGTTCCTATCTGAATGGGTTACGCAAGGTGATAGATACTTTAGCTAGCCTCCCTCCAGATACAGGGCTGTAGGTGACCAATGTTGTAACACTCAGTAGCTAGAAGATCCTTATCTCATCTGCTTCAACTGAAAATCAATGTCTAAATGTAATAGAATCCAGGCTATTTTTACTCTCTTTGAAGAGTTTTGTTTTGTGTTCCACTGCGGCTGAAGTTTGTTGATTAGCAAAGGCAGAGACTGGGTGCGTGTTAGCTCCAGTGGATGACAGTCCTAGTGACAGCGTGCAGGAGCACATTTACTCAAAACGACTTTTGATTGCTTGCATGTATTATTTACCTAGCAGGGGTAGTACATGCAACCGCCAGGTAGCTAGTATGTGCAAATAAACATGGCATCACATGCGTGGGGAAATCTATTGACGTGAATTGATCTTATGTCGTGCATTGGATCCTGTGTTAATGAGCGGGCTCCAAAGCCAGCCAAATAGCCTGCGGCTCATAGGGACTACCCGGGTGCTAGCATGAACCTTCCACATCATATACCACTTTTCTGTCTAGGCACTGAAGCTGATGGAGTCAGCCTCTCAGCAGTCTTCCACTGGCTGCCTGTCCTCCGGTGTTTGATTCAAGCTCAATTTTCTGATTCAGTAGGCCTGCATGTAATCTGGCAGCGCTGTGTTGCTAAACGCCGGCAAACATACAACAAACAGGAGGCATTGTCCTGCTGTCATTGTGATGTTTCTGCCAATTGGTGATGTGGTGCCATGTATGTACTCTAACAGACTCCCTGTTTCCACATCATGGCACTCACCATTGCCAATGTATTGATTCTCAGTTGTAACTTTTCTCTCCCGGCTCCAGTAAGGCCGCAGTAACAAACCCTGAGCACAATAACTTGTTTAAATTGTGTGTATGATCCAATCGCCTGCTGGGAAATCGATAGATGGCTCCGTCTCTGTATTGGGTACAACTATTAGTCACAGTTCACAGTGCACTGGCAAGTGCAGTTACTATGCACGTGTGCCTTCTGCTGTATAGATATCGAGGAATCAAACAACGTATGGCAGGCTTTGATTGGAAAACATTGTTGGAGTTGCCATAGTCTTCATCCATGATTCCTTATCCAGGTTATTCGGTTTTCCCGAGCCCCTCTGGTGACGTTGGAGTTATCACAGCTTGCACCGTAGGTAACCGCATAGTTGGTCGATTGGTCGATCCACGAGTGTTTATCGCTTTCAGTGGACAGAAGAGAGTGGCACCAATGGAATGCTCGCCAGAGACCTTATCGGTAAGGTCTCTGTGCTAGCAATGCAGCCACCAATGATCTGAAAAAAGTAGATGATGATGCGGGTGGCAAATCATAATTTCGATGCGGTCTGTTTGTTTCACAAACATTATTGTTATTCAGCACTCGCTTATGCGAAACCAGGAATACAATTTCATTTTAATTCGGCTAATTAGTGGCCATACCAAATTGATTGGTTTGTACTCGTTTCTGAGATGGAACACCTCGTCTCGCAATTTCATTGGCTATCTGACATAGCTTCGACGAATGAAATCGAGAGTTTTGGATGGGTACGGCGCTTAGCGCCGTGCGATTGGCCAATCTTGCGTACCGGCCCGTTTGATTATAGAGGTATTGGAGCAGATATGCTCGTCGCCCTCACGCTGTTTATCTCTGGTACGTTCAGTCGTGTACAGATTTGTAACGTGAACAGCAGCACCTCTAGCCAGCTCTCGTTTGTAAGCTACCTTGTGCGATTGGTGAGATCATCTGGTTCAGAAGATAACAGAAGAGAGCTACCTTCACTAAGTTGGAGATAATTCCTTATATTCTTTCCAGCAACACGCTGTACCAGGTTTGTTGCTTTACTCGTTGTAGCAATAGGCATTCTGTAGAGTAGCGTAATTCCCTGCAGCTGATACACTATTTCTTACTGCACGGACCGTGTGCCTCTATGTTATCAAAGCTGACTAGAACAGAGGTGGCACCAAGACTACACGACCGAGTGAACTGGCATCTCTATTCTAGTGTACCAAGGGGCCAGTGATATGCATAGAATCTGTAAAAAATCAAGTGGTTGGAAGCATTCCAATAATGATTAGTGTTAATTTCTGGATTCTCGTGCTTATTGTACTGACTTTTGTTTTGAACCTTTTCATGGCTCACTTAAGCAAACAGTGCCGAACGTTCATGATGTGTAGCGTTTGAATGAACATCGCACACTGGTTCACCGAAATTCAAGTACATAGAGAGAGAGGTCATCCGGTATAATCGTAGCCTGCCTGGCTTGACCACATGGTTCGCAGCCACCGTACCTGCCACCAGCCCTCTAATTGATTAAATGGTAAACAAGACTACTACGTGGAGTGACAGCCGGTCCATTTGGTGCGAACACACCGGCAAATTCCGGTACGCTCTTAACTAACGTGTTCCCTAGTTTGGTTTGCTGTATTTGTTCATGGTAGTGGTCGACCATGTCCAACTACTTGTGGACATGAAGAATTCCGTGTTGTAAATAAGAAACATAAAAGATAAGACAGGTGACATTGTCTCAGACCTCTGGTGTGAACTTATTAGCACCGCTGAGTTAGTTTTAGGCAGCCAAAGTAATCTTCAACCTGTTTTCTATAGCCAGCCCAGAACATTCCTAGCTCATCTTTTCATTCTCTGGAGACTCATTGCGTCACTGTACCTGTACTGAATGACTTGCGTCACGACACAGTCACGACACAGTCCTCGTGTGTCACACTAGACCTGTGGCAGTGCGTTCCCCTTCTTGGAATGGCTGACATGTGCGTTGGCTGGTGTGACATGTTTATGTTGTTTAATTGAGGTGACGGGCGGGCAGTCTCATCACATAGCGGTGAAGTCTACACCCATAATGGGTGCTGCCAACCCGCTATCAGCGAATCAGAGCCGCCGTTCGCTATCAATGATGCCTGGTCAGCTGTATATAAAGGCGCTTGACTCTGTTTTAGGTTTACAGAGAGTTGAAAGACATAGAACACTGAACATACTCGCGTATGTACAGCAGAAGATAGAAGGCCAGCCCTTAGGCAGTGGATGTTTCATAAAGGAAGAGAGACATATTGATACTTGTATACCGGGAGCCACATACCGATCTAGTTATTAATCTGTCATCATCATAGAGATGCTTCTCACAATAGTTCTGGCAGCAATAACCGCCTGCCTTCTCTACCTCATGGCCAGGTACGTACGCTCGGCTGACACCCGTACATCAGTCACGCGCCGCCACTGCTGCCTATACTTCATCACTGTTCATCCCTCAGCCTAATTACCCTTTCAGATGTTTGCATCAAGATTAAATGATTGTTTTATTTCTACGCCATAATATTCTTAACGGCTTGTTTATGTTTTGGCTCCTGCATCCAATCTTGCTCTCGCTGTGCCCTCGGTGTTTTCTGCTGATGTCCGCGTCATCTCCTACACACGTGTACAAGATCGTGGCTCATCATTGCATAAAGCTTCCATTTCTTTTTCAGATCGAGAAACCGAAAGTTGAGTTTGTTTAAGAACTTAGGCATTCCTGGGCCCAAACCCAACCTGATATTTGGAAACCTCCATTCAGTCGCTGGCAAGGTGAGTGTGACAGCGGAAACCCCTCGTGTTCTACAACCGTCTGTCAGCGCTCAACCTAACCGTCTCTTTGATTTCCAGAAATTTGTGGACGTGTTACAAGAGTGGTCGAAGGAGTATGGCAGCGTGTATGGGTGAGTTACTGGTACTACCAGAAAGGCTGTTGATGTATTATTTGGCCCCACGGTCGTTTCATTCAATTGGTCCGGGCATCCGTGCTATCTCTTTCATTGAACGGCCGCGCGGCATTGTTTTGTTTTAGTGGTAGTGCGCGCCGCGGGATCCCTATCTAATTTGTGACTCTTGTGATCATAGTCTCACGTTACAAGCAATTGTTTGCGGTCAGTTTGGAGGGAAAAATGAGCTACTAAACAGCTGAGCGATGCCTTCAATGCCCGCTTGATGGGTGAGCGTTAGCAACCGAAATCCGTGCAGTAAATTTGAATCGTGATTCACATCTTATACTCCTTCTAAAACTGCAGTCAGAGATTCTGGTTTGGTGATGAAATCAAGTCTTGTGCCATGAGACCGTGAGCGATGAGTTAGTTAGGAGTAGTAGTAGTACTATGTGATTTAACTTTTGGACAGCGAGCGTAGTGTGGGCAGGGTTGAACTAGCTTTGGCATTGTGGATAGACACTCAAAACCAGTTGTCTGCCAACTGGTATGGACTGAGATGGTTATCGAATGCAGTTGTTTGCTGTGATGAAACCCGTTATGTATCAGGGCCCATTACATGTTGGAGAGATTACTGCAGCTGATATCTAACCTGAGCCCAGTATCAAACCAACTGTCATTTAACCAACTGTCTCACAGCCCTGCTGTCACCAAAGTCTCTGTCCTCCTCTCCTTCCCTCTCCTCCCTGTCTCTCCCTCCCTCTCCTCCCTTTCTCTCCCTCCTGTCACTAACTATTTGCTCTATCGTTTCTTAAAGTTACTACGAAGGCTCCGCGCCGGTAGTTGTCACCTCCGACCCAGATGTCATCCGCGAAGTGTTCATCAAGCAGTTCAATAACTTCTACGGCCGCAGGGTGAGTAGATTCAGTTGTCTCCCTCGGCTTAGATAACCGGGCTTGGGCTCGGATAGAGGAGCACCGCTCCTCTCGCCTGAACATGGTTGCACTTGGAGCACCTTGAAGCACCTTAAACATCAACAAACAGCCTGCGTAGCTGTACCCACGTTGGATTAGGAAGTTTAATGGATGTCAAATGAGGCCTCGGTTCACTCGGTACAATTGTAAACTCGCCGTGTCTTCAGCGCCGGTTCTAGGGAGCGCGGGGTTATCGAATCTCACCTCTGTGCACTCCTATTGTAAACTATTTTGACAAAATAACTTGTGTCGTTATTATTAAAAGCGGGTTTGTGAGCAAATTGATTTTGGTTTATCTAGTGGCAGCCAGTCACTAAGTGCTAGCCAGTGCTCCAGTATGACGTAGCGCTCTTGTGCGCTTTAGTTTTCAAAGACTAGAGTGAACTGTCATTGTTTACATGGAATATTAGGTGAGAATTTAAGTCGAGGGATCATGAGGAGGGTGAGAGAGGGTGAGGGTCCTTGCACTTCACACTCTGTGGTACAGTAGCTGCTGATAAGACTGGTACAATGCGGTGTTAAGTACAGCTGTCTCTTATCTCTTCAGCTGCTACCAGTCCAGCCCGAGCCTGACACAGGTGCTGACAAGGATGTGCACATATTGCTGTCACGAGGCCACCGCTGGAAGAGGCTTCGCAGCACAATCAGTCCCAGCTTCAGCAAGAGCAAGATGAAGAAGGTTAGTGACACCTGCGGCCAGAGATGCCACGGAATGACACTTCAGCCTCGGTTTGATATACAGTTTGGCTGTTATATGCAGATGCTACCATTGATAAAGAGGTGTATAGACGAGACGATGAATATACTGGAGAAGAAGTCTTGTGAAGGAGAAGCATTTGACATTCACAGGTATGACACGCACACCTGAAAATGACCGGCAGGTCCTCCACGCCTCTTAACCCCATAGCTGGCAGTCAGTGAAATATGAAGATGGTGATTACTCATTAACAAAAACAATGAGTGTCTAGCGTTACGAGAGGTGGAATGTAGTGAGGGCTATCGTATGAAGAGGGCGGGCTGGCGGGTAGGGGCGCACTCACACCACGGGTGTCCCACCCTTTGATAGTCAGTCACATGAGATGCCAGTTGTAATGCAACTTAATTTCTAAAGGCGGATTGGTTGTCGTGTTTATTTGGAAACTGGAGTCTACTGTACCGAAGTTTAGGGTGGTACCCAAGTGTGTTGAAAGACAGTAACATGTAGACTGACTGCTCGGTCGGGGCAGTATAAAAGGCTGCCTCAGCCATTTCCCATGCTATCATACTCGCCTACGAAAGGCTATAAACTGACCTTTCTCATGGCTGCACGCCGCCGCGCAACCGCCATGAAATCTTTTGTTCGCAATGCTGCTGGAACTGCACTGATAATTTTGACGACACACTACATGTGACACGTGACATGTGACAATTTTGTTTTGTTTCAGAGTGCTTCAGGGACTCACGATAGATGTGATCGGCACTTGTGCGTTTGGCCTCGAGCCCCATGCTCAAAAGAACAGAGATAACGATCCTTTCATTGAAAGATGCCAAAGATTATTTACTGATTTCGCTAAGAGACCCTTCATTGTCATACTGGGAGGTTGGTATTGTATCCCCTCTCCCTCTCTCCTTATCCCCTTCTCCTCCTCCCTCCCTCTCTCCTCCTCCCTCCCTCTCTCCCCTTCTCTCCCTCCCTTCCTATCTCCCTCCCTCTCTCCCTCTCTCCACAAGCCAGCAGGCAGTTCAGCCTGGAGAGCCTCTCCAAAGCCGATGATGCGATGACTGTCTGAATGAAATCAGCTGCCAACGCTTGCTCTTCTCATCAACCACCGAAATTACTCAACAGTGCGTAATGGCATCCAGCCAGCTCAGTCATCTCCAAACTGTTACTTTTACAGCCATATTCCCCGAGCTGTCGCGCTTCTGGTGGAAGCTGTGTAAGCTGGTGTCGGCGTACACGTACGATGACATGGACTGGCTCTTCACCAACCTCGGTCTGGTGATTGACCAGAGGCGGCTGTCGGATGACGGAGACAGCCTCGACCAGTACAGCAAACGTGTGGACCTGCTGCAGCTGCTGCTGGACGCAGAGGTGGGCAGTGGCTCGTCTCGCGGCAACTCTGCGTCTCACCTGACGATGGACGAGTGTGGCGAGGAAGACTACAACAGCAACTACGAGCTGGACACGGGATTCTCACCTGAAATCACCAACAAATCATCTCTCAACTACCTCAAAACAAAACTAGAGCACGTCTTCCACCAGCAGCAGACGCAGTCAATCGAGGAGCTGTCCACCTGCACTCACGAGGGTGTCTGGTCCTGCCCCTCTAACGCACCGTGTGAGAAACCAAAGACGAAGTTATCCATGGACGTAAGTACAGGCTGCCATTGGCTTCTCACATCATTCGCTTATCAATGGGCTGAGTCTTATCGCGTTTTTACCCTGTAGGAGGTGAAGGCCACCAGTGTTGTGTTCCTGATAGCTGGCTACGAGACGCTGAGCAACCTGCTAGCGTATGTAGCCTACGAGCTGGCAATCAACACTGAGTGTCAGAGAAGGTTACAGCAGGAACTGGATGACATATTTCCTGAGGAGGTTTGTTTTCCGGCTTTGGGATGCTGCCTGGACCTGGACCTCGTGTGTGGTTGCAGTACTAGTAACCTTGCTTTTATTTATGTTATCCAGGTCGACCTGAGCTACGACAAACTATCCAGCCTCGCCTATCTGGAGATGGTGATCAGTGAGACGCTGCGAATGTACCCGATTGCTGCGCTGTAAGTATACACTCATTCATCTCCCGACAGACTAGAGGCCTGTCGGCAACGCAAGGCAGGAAACGCTCTGGCATTCAATATTAAATGAGTTTACAGATGATGAAGTTTTTGGCTGACTGCACTGAGTGTATCCTTAGATAGAGCGTTGTTTATATCTCCCATGATCGCTTGTTTATCCGTATCTTAAACAACACAGGCGTGGGGAATGCCTGCTTAATTGCAGTTTACTGCTAAGATTTTATGCCCCTTTCCCCCTCCCGATGAGCATCAAGCACTTCCTCCTACCCGCTATGGCTTGCCAAGTTTTATGACACAATTGTCTCTCTGTCTTTCAGGCTGTCAGGAAGGCTTTGTATGAAAACCACCCAGATCAAAGGAGGCGTCACAATACCTCAGGGAACTATGGTGCAGCCTGACGTCTGGAGCCTCCATTACAACCCAGAACACTGGGGCCCAACTGACCCTAAGAAGTTTGATCCAGAAAGGTGGGTAGTTATACCGCAACAACTTGTGCACTTTTAGTATTAATGTCGACCTTACACGTCTTGACCTTTTACAGGTTCACTCCAGAAAACAAGGCAGCTCGGCATCCCACAGTCTATATGCCTTTCGGAGCAGGTCCAAAAAATTGCGTTGGAATGCGTTTCGCCATCACAGAATGTAAAATGACATTGGCAAGGCTGTTCAAGAAATTTGACGTGGTCGCTACGGAGCAGACAAACGTAGAGCTCATAGAAACGGCGTCGCTCAGCCCTAAGAACGGAATCATGGTCAAACTGTTGCCGAGGTCAAGGTGACATGCCTCTAAGCCAATAGCTGCCCGTCCTTGCTGACGTTCTTGCACGCGCTCAAAGAGCCATCTGCCGAGCTCTGTGAGGCGTTGCGTCATCAATCGTCAACATGTGAGCCAATCATTAAGGAACCGGTCCCCTAATCCATATACTCAGCAGGAAGTTCAATCACCACTAGTCATGTCTACCTACACACGCCTCACGGTCCGGTATGGCGCGCACGCGCCATACGCAGATGTAGTACGCGAGTTAGATATCCTATTTTTTAATTTATTTAAACTCATGATGACTATTTTTGCTCGTTGTCTCACACTGCATATATTTTTGCGGCCGCGGGTGGCACTTTGCTGACGTCTGCAATTTTTTATCCAATCAAAGACGCTCTATTCACACACACACCCACATGACCTAGTCTCCATTTTAAAAGACGGAAATACTATTTGGTTTTTGTGCTGAAGTCTCCATGACCCTTTTTTTTCCTTGATTCATGACAATTGAGTCTTCAACCAGAGACAACGATACGATCACTCATACAGTCGTACAGTCGCTATCACACACCCGTTTTCTCTCTCCATAAACATTGCTGTCCTATTCTCTCACAACTTTTCTAATGTATGCAGAGCCGAATTTCGATATTTTTTTATTCTGGAAATTTATTCCGAACAGAAGATGAAAATAAAGTTCACTCATACACTCATTGACCTTATTATTTGTGTATAGCAGGTAACTGCATGATGGCCATTACCAATACTATATACCACTGAACCTTCAATCTCTTTACACACTTCTGACATGTAAACAGAAAAATAGCAATTTTTCACTGCATTCAGAGTTAATGTAACTGGTTTCAGAACGTTACAACCACCTTGCAATTAACTATGAAGGTGTTAAGCGAGGCGTACATTGCTGGTTGTTTATATGTAGCAGGAGACGTCTCAGTTACTAGTGAGGAGCATATCTCCAGTGTGTTAAGAAGCAGTGTAGGTTTCCCATTCATAAGCAGTGCTTCACCTGAATAACTGCGCTGACGCTCATTGAGGCTGTCAGCCTCAATGACTCGATGTAATGACTGTTCAATACGATATTTGATATGTCTATGGTGAATAGGTGTGGGCTTTTACATAACTTGTTGATACAGAACCTGCGAGATGTGTGCAAGAGTGTATGAGGGCTTTACAAAGACCGTGTAACTGAATTCGATTGTTCACTACGCTTGTTTGAATTGACCGACTCGAGGATGGAGCTGGAACTTAAGTAAGCAAATCGATTGTAGTTTCTCCCTGCAATGGTATTAAATTAGTTCAAACGAATACACTGTGTTGCTAAACAACAGCACATACACACCACACTTATACGCGCGTGAGCACCTATCATTGCTTCATTACGCCTTCATCGATTCTTGTCATCTTTGGCTGAAATAGAATGCGCATAGGCACGGAGGTGCTGACAGATTGCCGCGACTGACTGCTGGCCAGCACGTTCTCTAAGGCAGCAATGCATTGCTCCATATGGTAGATGAGCCGTAAGTCAGATTTTGTCACGCAATATAGCTGGTAGTTAAGAGCGAGAGCTGTAAGGACACTTAGTCACTATCAATAAGTAATTGACAAGGCAAACACTGGCACTTTGGATTGTAGGACAACAGCAGCTCACATCAAGGTAGTCCTTTCCACTTCCACAACTATCCGGCTTGTTTTTGGTCTAATTGAAGAGAACACTAGGTAGATAGGGCAAGGCTCTCTCAGTGTCAGTCTCATTGTCAATCTATTGTTATGTAAGACACACATATCAGTGCGGAGTACAGCTACTGTGATGTATGTGTCCCATCGCTGCAGGCCTAATATTAGAAACTGCTTCTGAAAGATGAATGGTGTGACAGCAGGCGATTTCGACACCACACATGACATGGACAGTGATGTGTACAAGTGTTATGAACTGGCTGAAGAGGAGGACCCCACTGCACTGAAGTCGTTTGTCACGCACCATCCGCAACTCCTTACCAAGTGGGACTCTCAAGGTTTGACCACGCACAGGTTGATGACTTTGTCTGCAGCATCATCAGTAGAAGTGACCTAATTCTCACTGTCCAATGACGCAGCTCATTAGCTGGTGAGAGATGGTCTGGAAGGAAGTGTTCCCAGTATCTTAGGAATGCCGCCATCAATAGCCACTGATTACTCACCGCCCATCTCTCTATTCCCATTCGCTGAGTCACGGGCAGCCCCCCTCCTGTGGATTCCAGATGCACTGCTCCTCTCTGTATGGTTTCAGGAAGGACTCCTCTACTGACCGCTGCAGCGTTTGGTAACCTTCTGGCAATGAAGAATTTGATCAAGTTAGGCAGTTCGGTGAACGAGACAGATAGCGAGGGCAGGACGGCTCTGCATATCGCATGTCTACAGGTTGATCCCTCGGTCATATCCCCTACGCACAGCTACGACTACGCACGACTCTAACTTTGATTGAGTTTAATCTACCTCATGCAGACAGCTGGCGACCGAGCGAGCCTTTCTGCGTAGTCATGATCCCTGCTCATTCGTCTACAGTCATTTTACAGCCCTATCTCTTGATGCTTTATGATTTTGGCTGCGCTGATGTACGTATGTGTCTGGTGGTGTGACGGAGCAGCACTGATGTCAGCCACACCTTTTTATTGAGCCCTATAGGTGCAGCTATAATTACAACCCTAGGACTGAGGCAGCCGCAAAGCCAGTTTACTAAAATCTAATTATCTATGGTAATGTTCTGCGTTTGCTGCAGTTCTGCGTTTGCTGCAGTTCTGCGTTTGCTGCAGTTCTGCGTTTGCTGCAGTTC
>ERZ1740065.1670-NODE-1670-length-13488-cov-4.501526_pt1 | contig 13488 bp, 10 predicted proteins | sample MGYA00581738_ERZ1740065 | MGnify/ENA primary metagenome ERZ1740065 (study PRJEB43018, sample SAMN04849749) | marine metagenome | isolation source: floating plastic debris | place: Pacific Ocean | collected 2008-09-01 | study: EMG produced TPA metagenomics... | reverse complement strand
AGGTTTACACGTCGAAGGAGCAGTGTGAGGCAGACGCAGCAGCCCAGGCAGCGTCACCCGATGCCTGGGAAACCCTGTGTTGGGGATTGCCGAGCGCTGATTGAACTCTGGTGACGGATAGGGGGGCAGCCTTGAGCAACGGGCGCTGGGCTTTTACAATTTGCTTTGATTTAGTTGAGCTAAGGCTCGGGTGGATCGACGGCGAAATAGGAGACAGTTGTGGCTATTGTTCGGGTTCGAGAGCATGTTAATCCCTTGGGCATTCGGTTTAGTCAGGCGATCGCCCCACCCCAATGGGAGGAAATTTTCGATGCAATGGATCGCCCTTGGCACTTGGATATTGGCTGTGCTCGGGGATATTTTCCCCTGAAGATGGCGACGGCGCGACCGGATTGGAACATGGTGGGGCTAGAAATTCGCGAGCCGTTGGTGGGGCGAGCAAACCAGTGGCGTGACGAGGCAGGGCTGCGAAATTTGCACTACCTTTCTTGCAATGCCAATAATTCAGTGCGCCCGATTTTGGACTCTTTGCCTCAGGGGGCGGTGCAATTAGTGTCGGTGCAGTTTCCTGACCCGTGGTTTAAAAAACGCCACCAGAAGCGGCGAGTGGTGCAGCCTCCCCTGGTGGATGAGCTGGCGATGTTTTTGCTAACGGGGGCGCTGGTGTTTTTGCAGTCGGACGTGGAAGAGGTGGCCCGGGAAATGGGCGATCGCTTTGCCGCCAACCCCGCATTCCAGAAAACCCATGATAGCGATTGGCTACCGGAAAATCCGTTGCCCGTGCGCACAGAGCGAGAAATTTCGGTGCTTAACCAAGGGCTGCCGGTCTATCGCACCCAGTTAGTTCGGGTTTGATTGATTTGGGGTTGATTGCTCTGTAGAGTTCCCGACCTCTGGAAACAGCGATCGCAAATCAATTTCAACGCCGTCCAATTCCGGCGCGATCGCCCGCACAATCTCCGGCTATTCCAGTTCAGTAATGTCTTGATAGCCCTCATCGCTGGGCTGCCGGTGAATCCAAATGCGGCGATCGCTCACATCCACCACCCAATACTCCACAATGCCGTTGCGGGCACACAGTAGTTGCGCCTTAGTGGTCAAGTCACTTTTCAATGTGCTGGAAGCCACTTCGATGAGGAGAAAAATATCGGCAGCACTGGGATGAACCGTGTCACAGCGCTTAATATCGGGGCGAACTACAGCAATATCCGGCTCGGGCTGGGAGTCACCCTCAAGGCGAATGGGCAATTGATATTGAACGATACCTTGCTGACCTACCCGTGCCATTACCGTCATCATTGCGTAACGCAACACTTGGGCGTGGGCAGGATTGTGTGCTGATATATCGGTGCAAATGTAACCATTAATGAGTTTGGTGCAATCCTCGGGCTGCAAAATGTCCAACTCAATTAGCCGGTGATATTCCTCCAGGGTCCATCGCTTCAGATTTGTGGCGTCGATGGTGATCGCAGTTGCTCGGGAATGGGCAACAACCATAGGTGTTGAATTATTTGCAGGGATTACAACGATTGTAAGGCTTGGATTAGTTCGGGAATCTCCAGGGCGAAGGTGTCCCACACGGTGTCTAGTGGATTTTCTGGGCTGCTGACAAGGAGGTCCAGCAGGTGGTCGCGATCGCGGTTGTTCGACATAAAAAATACGGGCGGTGGATAAAATTTCGTTGCGGCGAATGGGGTTTGAGCTACGTTTGATCGCCTTTTTGCTGACTAAATCCACAGGACGCCCTAGAGCGTGTTATCAATTAACCTCCAGAAGTCTTATTCAGTGGGAAGTACACGCCCTTTTGAATAAAAATATTAGGGGTTGAAGCCCTTTTAGCTAGTGAGCTTAAAATTTAATCGATGACAGCCCCTAATTAAAATTCTGAGTAACGTTCCCTTTAAATTCAATTGTGGCGTTGTCGTTAGCAATATTTCCCTTTTGGATACGGTTACCAATTTGTTGAGAGGTTACTGGCAAAGGCGGTAACTCTTTCTCAACGGCTTTTATCGCGATCGCATTGTATTCATCCTGTTTTTCCGGCTCAATTAACTCTGCCAGCAAAATTGGATCATTAAAAGGATTATCAGACGTTTCAACGGGCAATTGCTTCTGTACACGTTCGCCCATCTCTTCCAGAGCACCATTAAACTTCTTGGGCATCCTGATAGATTTTGCCTTCTCAAGAAACCCAGGCCAAAACTCCTCAACCGTTAGCTCCGTGCCTTTCTCCAAAGCTTTAACCACTAACTGGGCAGCGGTGGCAACAATTGCAACTTGAATTGGATCCATAGGTTGAGAGCCTAAAGTAAAGTTCAGCTTATTTACCTCACTATAGCGCCCGTATTTTGCCCCCCGGTAGGCTGAGAATTACCCCATAAACCCACAACAAAACTCCGTGGGCTGCGATCGCACGCTATTATCCACACCAGTGTCCTAGGGAAGAAAACGCCGAGCTGCCATGTGTGGAATTGTGGGTTATATCGGAACGCAAACCGCAACGGGAATCCTGTTGGAAGGGTTGCGAAAGCTGGAATATCGCGGCTATGACTCGGCCGGTATTGCCACGGTGGGAGAGGGCTCGCTGAGATGCGTGCGGGCAAAGGGGAAGCTGTTTAATCTGCAAGAAAAGCTGGAGTCCTTGGAAAACCCGGCGCGGCTGGGGATTGGGCACACCCGCTGGGCGACCCACGGTAAGCCGGAAGAGCGCAATGCCCACCCCCATTTGGACGATGGTAATTTCGTGGCAGTGGTGCAAAACGGCATTATCGAAAACTACCGTGAGCTGCGGGATGAGTTGAAGGCACAGGGCTTTGAATTTCGCTCCGAGACGGACACGGAGGTGGTGCCTCATCTGATTGGGCGGGAGCTGAAAAAGCTGACGGAAATGGGCGGTTTGCCCAGTGGAGATCCCATGCCGTCCCTGTTGATGGGGGCGGTGCAGCGGGCGATCGCCTTGCTGGAGGGGGCGTTTGCCCTGGCGGTGATTTGCCAGGATTTTCCCGATGAGCTGGTGGTGGTGCGGCAGCAGGCCCCCCTGTCCATTGGGTTTGGGCAAGGTGAACTGTTTTGCGCCTCCGACACGCCCGCGCTGATTGCCCACACCCGCGCCGTGTTGACCCTGGATAATCGAGAGCTGGCCCGGCTGACCCCATTGGGCGCAGAAATTTATAATTTCGAGGGGGAGCGCCTCACAAAATATCCTCACACCCTTGATTGGAATCCGGTGCTGGTTGAAAAGCAGGGATTTCGTCACTATATGCTCAAGGAAATTTATGAGCAGCCGGGAGTGGTGCGGGATTGTTTGGAGGCTTATACGGCGTGTGATCGTACTGAAACCCCGGTAACACCGGAACATCCCGCCAGCGAACTTCAAAACCGAGATCTGTCGCGATCGCCCTTCAACCTGAACGCACCAACGGAACTTTATGGCGACCTGCAACAGATTCATATTTTGGCCTGCGGCACCAGTTGGCACGCGGGGTTAGTGGGTAAATATTTGCTCGAACAAATCGCCCAGGTTCCCACCACTGTGCATTACGCTTCGGAATTTCGCTACGCCCCCACGCCCCTGACGCCCCATACCCTTACCATTGGCGTCACCCAGTCGGGGGAAACTAGCGATACCCTATCCGCATTGGAAGCAGAGCGTGATCGCCGAGCCAACCATCCCGACTCCGCCTACAAAGCCCACCTAATCGGCATTACCAATCGCCCGGAAAACACCATCAGCCGAGTCGCCGACTATCTAATTCCCACCCACGCGGGCATCGAAATCGGCGTCGCTGCCACCAAAACCTTTATTGCCCAGCTGATGGGCTTTTACGCCCTAGCTATTGATATTGCCTGCTATCGCGGCACGGTGACGGGAAGTCGCGCTGAGGAATTGCTAGCAGGACTGCGGCAGCTGCCTGCCCAAATTGAAACCATTGTGGAACAGCAAAATGGGGCGATCGAAGCCCTGGCCCACGACTTCACTGAAACCCAGGATTTTATTTTTATTGGTCGCGGCATTAATTTCCCCATCGCCCTAGAAGGAGCTCTGAAACTCAAAGAAATCAGCTATATCCACGCAGAAGGTTATCCCGCTGGGGAAATGAAACACGGTCCCATTGCCCTGCTCGACGCCAAAGTACCCGTGGTGTCCGTGGCCGTACCGGGAAGCGTCTATGAAAAAACCATTTCTAATACCCAAGAAGCCAAAGCCCGCGATGCCCGATTAATTGGCGTGGTGGTGGAAGGAGACGAAGCGGCGACCGAACTTTTCGATACCGTCTTAACCGTACCTGCCGTTGATGAGCTTTTGTCCCCAATCCTCACCGCAATCCCGCTCCAACTCTTGGCTTATCACATTGCTGCCCGGCGTGGATTGGATGTGGATCAACCGCGAAATCTAGCCAAATCAGTCACTGTCGAATAGTGGGATCTCCAAAATGCGATCACCCTACCCCAACTACCCATGAAGCTATATATTGCCGGACCACTCTTTACCTGTGCCGAGCGTGAATTTAATCAACGCTTGGAGAAACTCCTGACTGAAAAAGGCTATACAGTCTTTTTGCCCCAAGACTTTGTCCCCGGAACCGCAGAGGACGAAGACTTTTTTGTGAACACTTTTAAGGCGTGTATTGAATATTTGGGCAAGGCCGATGTGGTGGTGGCGATCGCTGATGGAGCGGATGCGGATTCGGGGTCCTGCTTTGTAATGGGTTACGCCTATGCCAAGGCAATGCCCATTTTATGCGTCAGGACCGATTTTCGCATTTCCGAAGAGGACGGCTTGAATTTGATGCTAACCCAATCCGCCAGCGGCTATATCCAAGATTTTTCCGGTGGCGTGCGGGAAATTGGCGAGGCGGTCGCCAGCTGGCTCGAAAAACACCAAAGCTCTCCAGGGTAATCTGCCTTAAGGGGGCGATCGCCCGCGATGCAAAATAAATCGGCGTGGTCGTTGAAGGGGACAAAGCGGAGACCGAACTTTTTGATGCCGTATTAACCGTACCTACTGTCAACGATCTGCTGTCGCCGCTTCTCACCGCAATCCCGCTCCAGCTCTTGGCTTACCCCGTTGCCGCCCGACTCGGATTGGCCCGTGAATCAGCCGCGAAATTTGGCTAAGCTGGTCACAGTAAAATAAGAAGCGCAGATAAATAAAGCGAACTTGATTCGTTTCTACACACAATGATTTTCAACTTACGCTCTTTTTGCTCCTTTGACGGCTCTCTTCGGTCCATTTCAAGCGAACCAATTAGAAATACTGCCGCTTTGGGACTCGCTTCGGTCTTGACCATTGGCGGTCTTGTGGGTGGCGCTAGTGCCATCGAATCAAGTTTAGTTGAAATACACAGAAGTGACGTTACCTCAACGATTAAAGCCGCCGCCAAAAATCGCAGGGGCAACTTTCGTCGCGTTGATCACCCCACTACGGGCTCGGTATCGGTTGTTACTGAATCTGGCGATCCTCACCTACTTTTAAGCGGCGATTTCAGTACTGATTCGGGCCCGGCGCTAGAAATTATTCTCTACACGGGCTCTCGTGTGCCCAGGAAAGTTGAAACGGCGGGGGGGCGATACTACCGTTTGGCGAAGTTGCGGAAAGTTCGTGGCAGTGATCGCTACGCTCTGCCCAAGAACTTGAATTTATCCCAGTACAACAGCGTTGCCATTTGGTGCGAACAGTTTGACGTCACCTTCGGGTATGCTCCTTTGAACTAGCCCTTGCACGTTAACCAATGGACCGACTTCGGCGCGATCGCTATCACCAGCAAATTTTCTTGGACCTGGGCTACGATGACGCCCTGCCCAAGGATGGGGTGCTGGAGCGAATCCGCCGAGGGGAATGGTATTTTTGTCGGCTGGATTTAACCGGTGGTCACCTAAGCGGCTTGAATTGTGCCGTCACAGATTTTAGCTATTGTCACGCTCCTCGATCCAACTGGGCTTCGAGCTACTTAGCCCGCGCTCGATTTTGTGGTGCAAATTTAGCAGGTAGCGATTTGCGGGGCGTTTATTGGCGTGGGGGTGACTTGCGATCGCTGAATCTACAGGGGGCAGACCTACGGGGCGCAGATTTATCCCAAACCGATGTGCGCGGGGCAGATTTTCGCGGGGCAGATATTGCTGGGGTGGGCTGGCACCAAAGTCGTGGCGATCGCTTCACCCAATTACCCGCCGGTTTAACCTTTGCCGACTTGGGAATTCAATCGACCCAGCCCGATGCCCAATGGGCTGGCTTAACGTTGAGCCGAGCTGATCTGCGCGATTTAGATTTACGGCACGCCAACTTCACCCAGGCGATCGCCCTCCGCACCGATCTGCGCGGCACCAATTTGCGCCATGCCAATTTGTCAGACGCGGAAGTAACGGGCTGCATTTATAACGATGACACGCAATTTCCCCAGGGCTTCGATCCGCAAGCGGCGGACTGCGTTTGGCTGGGGAATGGTGCTGACTTGTCTTTTACTGATTTAAGCCATTTGGATTTGGGCGGCATCCGTTTGCAGGGGGCGAATTTATCGGGGGCGGATTTGCGGCGATCGCTCCTAACCCACACTAATTTGCAAGACGCTAACCTAACCCGCGCTAACTTGTCTCATGCCGTTGCCCTGGGCTGCGATTTGACCCGTGCCAATTTGGACCAGGCGATGCTGGATGGCATTGATCTTAGAACTGCACGGCTGCCTTCGGGAAAGCGTTATGGAGCCGGGCGATCGCCGTTCGACTGCCAAGCCCTTGCCAATGCCTTAACCATTCACGACCCGAATTTGCGACGTGGTTAATCGCTCCATCCATCCCGCCAAATATGCCTCATTTGCCGCCCGTTCCTCCGGAACCGTGGAATCTAGGGAATGGGGAGCCAAACCTTGGATGGCTGCCGTGGTGACGCAAAACATCGACTTTTGAAAACTTTGGCAGCATTTAATTAAAATATCCCCCTCTTTTCGCCCCTCGTCTTGATAGTGCTTCAGCAAATAATCGGGCAAATAGCGACGCATATCTTCCATTAACAGGGTCGGTGGAATACCCGCAGAACCGATCGGAAGGGGGTCCGCATACAGGGCCCCGTAGGTAAATGTAGCGGGCTGGGAATCAATTTGCTTCGCTTGGGCGTTGTAGGAAACGGTGCCGGGAAAGGGCGCTCCCCGGAAGAAAATTGCCTCCACATAGGGCACGCCCGTGTCCATTAAAAATGTCAACTCCGCCGACTTTGGCATTAAGTCGTAGGTCTTGCCGCCAATATAGATGCTGTAGGTAATGGGGCGCGCTGCATCAGCAACCAGCCCATTTAAAACATGGGTGACCACGTCGGGAATAACTTTAATATTGCCCTGGCTATATTCTTCCGCCAACGATATAAAAATATCGCTCATTACTCGCCAAAACTGACCTAAACCGCTGTAGTAAGCCAGTTGCCTTGCCTGTTCCAGAGCAAAATCTGGGCACAGTCCATCGACGAATTTTAAAAGGGGATTGCCTACTTTTTTCGCATCAATGGCCGCCCTGGCGTTAGCTTCAAATTCGGCACTATCTAAATAGGTATCCAAGCCGCCGCCCCCATGCCAAAGCATGCCTTTCATGCAGTATTCGGCGTATTCGTAGTTAATGCGATTGTGCTGAAGATGGCGAAATAATTTGTCGCGGGAAACTTCGCCGTTGAAATATTTAAAGAAGGGAAAGAAGTCTAAAAACGTATTTGCAGCAATAAAGTTTAGGTTGTTTGAATAAGCATCTAAAACTACCCCATAGCTATCAAGAATTCCCACTACCTCCATCACATGGGTGGGCGTATGCTTTAGCAGTGCGTCACCGCTAAATAGGTTGTCGATAATGTCCGCTAGGGGTAGCTGGGGGTCTGTTTTTAGATTTTGCAAAACGTTCTAGGTAGCCATTGCTTGTTTATGGTCCGACGGTGAGCGACTTAGGTGGGGGTTGGGACACTATTTTTAAAAATACGCCCTTTTTAAAAGCATATTTTACAAGTGCGTTTTATTAGTGGTTTTGCCAGTGATTTTGCGGATAGATGGAGTTTTCAACGGTCCTTTTAGGGCGTGTCATCGATTAATCTCCAGAAGCCTTATGCCGTGGGGAGTACGCGCCCTTAAAAAAACAAGGCTAGGGGCTGAAACCCTTATGGCTCTTGACTTGAGGATTCAATTGATGACAGATCCTAGCTAACGGTTTGTAGTAGGGTGGCGATCGCCTCGGTGGAAGAATCGCTCCACAGCACCAGCCATTGGGGAATGAGGCCGAATAGAACGATGGGGACGGCTAGGGCGATCGCCGGAGTGCGTTCGGACCAGGTAACCGCAGGCAAATTGGACGTGCGTCCACCCAAACGTCCTAGGAAAGTGCGATTAATCAGGATAAGGAAATACACCGCCGTTAGACCGGTGCCCAGCATAGACGCGATGGTGTAAACGGGAAACACTGAGAAGCTCCCCTGGAAGATAAGAAATTCCGCCACAAAGCCAGCCATGCCGGGAATGCCGCTGCTGGCCATCACTCCCATAATCATCAAAATGCCAATCAGGGGTAGACCCCGTTCTGGGTTGAATAGACCGCCCAGTGCCGAGAGTTCGCGGGTGCCGGTTTTTTGGTAAATAATGCCCACCAACAGGAACAACAGCCCGGAAATTAAACCGTGGGCTACCATTTGATATTCTGCCCCCATCAGGCTTTCGGGGGTGGCGGCGGCGGCGGCGAGCAAAATAAAACCCATATGTCCCACCGAGCTGTAAGCCACCATTTTTTTCATATCCCCTAGGGCAATGCCTTGGGAAATGGCCGCGAAGGATCCATAGAGCACGCTAATGGTTGCCCACAGGGCTAAAACCGGAGCAATTTGATGCCACGCTGCTGGAAAGAGCTGTAAACCAAATCGCAGTAAACCGTAGGTGCCCAGCTTCAGCAGCACTCCCGCCAGCAGTACGGAAATGGGTGTGGACGCTTGCACGTGGGCGTCGGGTAGCCAAGTGTGGAGAGGGACCAACGGGGTTTTAATGCCAAAGCCGATCAGAATCAGCACCAGCAAAATAAGCTGGCTGCTGGCGGCGATCGCCCCGCCCCCTTGCCCTGCGGTAAAGTCCTGAAGCACATCGTAGGAAAAGCTGGCAAATCCGGTGCTGGCTGCTAATCCCAAGAATGCGGCGAGGATGAGAATTCCCGATAGGGCCGTGTAGATTAAAAACTTTGTGGCGGCGTATCCTCGGCGATCGCCCCCCCAAATGGCAATCAAAAAATACAGAGGGATCAGCTCCAATTCATAAAACAGGAAAAATAGCAGCAAATCCTTCGCCACAAAGGCACCGGCTACCCCCGCCGTAAGCAGCAACATCATGGTGTAGTAAAAGCGATGGCGCGGTACGCCCTGCTTGGTACTGTAAATGGCGACCCCCACCAGCAGGGTGTTTAACACCAACAGGGGAAACGAGAGCCCGTCCACCCCCAGTCGATATCCCAGCCCTAATCCGGGAATCCAGTCCACCGACTCCACCAGTTGCCAGCCCCCTTGGGTGGGGTCGTATTGGGCGATCGCCACCACGGTCACCACCACTAAGCCCCAGAAGGTGGCGATCGCTCCCCGCCTGGCTTGAGCCGCTGTTATTTCCCCAGGACAGGTGCTAATAATCAACGCACCCACAATGGGAATCCAAACTATCAGACTTAAAATCATCGTCACTTACGGTAGCTAAACACGAGCATTCAGAACGAGGGCATCCAGAACAGGCAAATCAAACTTAAAATCATCGCTAAATTCCCAAGGAAGACAAACTGGCCAGGAGCACCATCGCCCCAATACCAATTAGCAACACCAGTACATAAGCTTGCGATCGCCCGTTGGTGCTGTATTTCAACCCTTCGCCGCCCATCAGCGTCGCCAAGCCCACCAGGTTCACCGCCCCGTCCACCACAAACCGGTCCGTCCAGGCAATGAGCTGGGAAAACAGTCCCACCGTGGCGGCGATGGTCACCCCGTAAATTTTATCGATATAAAAGTCGTAGGCCAGCAAATCCTGTAACGCCTTTGAAGGCAGGGATACCGGTTGGCGATCGTTGCGGAAATACAGGCGACCGGCGATCGTTCCCCCCGATACCCCCGACACCATCATCAGTACCAAAAACAGTTCCGACAGGGCTTGGGAGCTGGCGTTGTTAATGGTGTAGCTCAGCGCTAACTGCCACTGCTCCATCACGAGGGGCACCAGCAAATTCAGAATCCCTAAAGACACCATGGGGACCGCCATCGGCCAGGGCATCTCTGGGGCGCGGCGGGTTTTAAGGGTTCGCTCTCCCGCAAACACCAGCCCGTATACCCGTACCACGTTCACCGCCGATAACCCGTTAATTACCAGGGCTAACCCGACGGTCCACAGGGGAAGCTCCGGCTCACAAATCCAGCGATACAGGACCCAAAAGGTGCCGAAGGGCAGCACGCCCACCAGCCCCAACGCGCCGCTCACGTAAGCAAAGGTGGTGGCCGGCATGGACCGGGCCAGCCCGCCCATTTCCCTTAAGTCCTGATTATTGGTGGTTAAAATCACCGAGCCAAAGCTAATAAAAATGCTGGCTTTGGCGATGCCGTGGGTGAGCAGTAGCAACAAAGCAATATCGTGCTGCTGAAAGCCCACTGCCACAAAAACCAGGCCCAGGTAGGCGCTGGTACCGTGGGACATGGCTCGCTTAATATCCACCTGAGCGATCGCCACCAATGAAGCACAAATTGCCGTGAGGGTGCCCAGGGCGATCGCCACATCCAGGGCCGTTTGGGACAAAGCAATCACCGGCATCATCTTCACTAGCACGTAGGCCCCACAGCCCACCACCACCGAATTGCGCATAATCGACGCCGGATTCGGCCCCTCCATCGCCTCATCCAGCCACAGATGCAGGGGAAACTGGGCGCATTTACCCAACGGTCCCGACAGCAACGCCAGCCCCAATAAGGTGGCCTGCCACGCCGGTAACGGATTGGTAGCTGCCCACGCCTCCAGCTCCACAAAATTGAGCGTTCCCGCCAACGACGACACGGCAATAATGCCCATCAGCATCAAAATATCGCCCACCCGCTTGGTCCAAAATGCATCCCGCGCCGCCTTGGGAGCCAGGGGCTGGGAATACCAAAAGCCCACAATTAAATAGGTGGATAGGGTGAGCATTTCCAGCAGAGCGTAACTCAGCAACAGGGAATCGCTCAGCACCAGACCGGTCATGGCAAAGCCAAAAAAGCCCATCAGCCCAAAAAAGCGCCCCATGCCCCAATCTTTTTCCAAATATCCCAGGGCATAAAGCTGGGCCAAAAACACTAGCAGGGCAATCAGCTCCATGGCTCCCACGCTGACGGGGGAAATTGCCAAGCTAAAGTCCAGAACCAAATCCCCGACCCGCAACCACGGCCAGTCGATATAGGTCACCGCGCGCCCGTAGGTGGCAAAAAAGGCAATGCCTCCGTGGATACAGGCGATCGCCGTGGCCAGCAAATTCAAATAGGCCGGCAGCCGAGGCCCTTGCCCCCGCGTCAGGGCCGTGGACCAGGGCAGCGTAGCGATCGCCCCAAATAGGCAATAGCACGGACCCAGCCAAACCGTACTGAGCAGCACCCTATTGAAATCAGCAACGGTCAAAAAATTATCCATTCTTCAGAAATATCGCCATGTGGCGACGACCCATATGGTGGCGGTTCGTCTAAAACCCTAGCCGAGAAACTAACTGTGTAATCAGCGTTCGCTGATGTCATATTGTTTCTGGAGGCACCGCTGGGATGGATGGAGGATTATTTCTACACGTTTCTTTGCAAGGAGTAATAAATATCGAACAGAAAGTAGATTTGGAAAGCCAAAGCATATATCCGTGGCGTCCATCAAATTCCCCCTAAAAAGCTATTGCTAAGCCTTGCAGTGTGCCCAAATTCACTCAATTGCTTGCTGAGAGCAGTTTTGGTCAATATTCACTGGCACAATTTTCGAACTTAAGAACCCATAAGAAAAGTAAATTGCTGTTTCAAAACCCTAAAAGAAGTTTAGGGGACTATCTGGCTCGTTCCATAGGAATTTTCCGATACACTTTCAATGACAATCGGTATTAATAAATGATTGCTGTCGCCAGTGCTGCGATCACCGACTCTGTTTTTTAATTCAACTCACCCGCTCTACCTCTCCACGTCACCCGCCAACGCCTCCATCCCGTTTCTTTTTCATGACTGCCTTTTTTCTCCATGTCAGTTGGCTGATTCCCCTGTATCCCATGATTGGTGCCCTGCTCACCATCCCCTGGGCGCCGGGACTGACCACCAAAACCGGTCCCCGTCCCACCGGTTACATTGCGATCGCTATGACCCTGGTTGCGTTCATCCATAGTGCGATCGCCCTGATCGGCATTTGGGGGCAACCGCCCCAATTTATTGCCGTGTCATGGCTGTCGGTGGCGGACCTCAGCCTCATCATCCCCATTGATCTGTCCACCCTGTCCCTGGTGGCTGCCCTGGTGATTACCGGGCTTAATATTTTGTCCCAGATTTACGCGGTGGGATATTTGGAAATGGACTGGGGTTGGGGACGGTTCTTTGCCCTGATGGCGTTATTTGAAGGGGGGATGTGCGCCTTGGTGCTGTGCGACTCCCTGTTTTTCTCGTATATTTTGCTGGAGATTTTAACCCTGGGCACCTACCTGCTCGTGGGCTTTTGGTATAACCAATCGCTGGTGGTTACCGGGGCTCGCGATGCGTTTTTGACCAAGCGGGTGGGGGATTTGGTGCTGTTGATGGCGGTGCTGGCTATTTACCCCTTGGCGGGTACCTGGGATTTTCACGAGTTGGCCCAATGGTCCCAAACGGCGGCGGTGGATCCCACGGTGATCACCCTGTTGGGGCTAGGGCTGATAGCGGGACCCATGAGCAAGTGTGCCCAGTTCCCGTTGCATCTGTGGCTGGATGAGGCCATGGAAGGTCCTCTGCCCAGTTCCATTTTGCGGAATGCGGTGGTGGTGGCTGTGGGGGCATGGGTGTTGGTGAAGCTGGAGCCGGTGATTAGTTTGTCCCCTGTGGCGGCAACCTCCTGTGGAGCGATTGGAGCCGTGACGGCCGTTGGTGCCACTTTGGTGGCGATCGCCCAGGTGGATATTAAGCGGGTATTGTCCTACCTAAGCAGCGCCTATATGGGCTTGGTTTTTGTGGCGGTGGGAGGGCATCAACCCCAGGCGGCACTGCTGTTGGTGATGACCTATGCCTTTGCTATGGCCCTGCTGATGATGGGGGCGGGGTCAATTATTTTAAGCGTTATTACCCAGGACTTAACCCAGATGGGAGGGCTATGGAGCCGCCGCCCGGTCACCGGTTTTTCGTTGATTGGGGCAGGGATCGCCTTTGTGGGACTGCCGCCGCTGGGGGGCTTTTGGGCATTGCTAAAGCTCATCACCGGTCTGTGGGAGGCTCATAAACTCTTTTCGGTGATGGAGTTGGCGATGACTAGTGCATTGGCTGCGATGGCGATCGCT
>ERZ1740065.1669-NODE-1669-length-13489-cov-11.402337_pt1 | contig 13489 bp, 17 predicted proteins | sample MGYA00581738_ERZ1740065 | MGnify/ENA primary metagenome ERZ1740065 (study PRJEB43018, sample SAMN04849749) | marine metagenome | isolation source: floating plastic debris | place: Pacific Ocean | collected 2008-09-01 | study: EMG produced TPA metagenomics... | reverse complement strand
CTCAACATGGAACGGTGGAGATCATCGCCTACAGCCCAGTCAACCAATCGATACCCCCTCCCTCCGCTCTCTCTCCCCTTCCATCTCATCTCCCTCTGCTCTCCCTTCAACTCTCCCTCTCCTCCCTTCATCTCTTTGCTCCACCTCCTCCTCTGTCACTCCCCTCTCTAGCACTCCCATTCTATCACCCTCCCTCGTCTCTTATTTTCCCAACTACCTATCATGTTCGTTTCAATAATGTGGGCAATTTTTAACTAACGACACTTGTGTCTTGTAGGAAACCGAACCACGCCGAGCTACGTGGCGTTTACCGACTCGGAGAGACTCATCGGCGACGCTGCCAAGAACCAGTCCGCCATGAACCCGTCAAACACCGTCTTCGACGCCAAGAGACTCATCGGCAGAAAATACAGCGACCGAACTGTCCAGCAGGACATGAAATCCTGGCCTTTCCGCGTGGTCGACGTTGACAGTAAACCGAAGATCGAAGTAGAGTACATGAGCGAGAAGAAGGTGCTGGCGCCAGAGGAGGTGAGCGCCATGGTGCTGACGAGCATGAAAGAGACCGCGGAGGCGTACCTGGGAGAGAAGGTTACAGAGGCTGTGGTGACGGTGCCCGCCTACTTCAATGACGCGCAGAGACTAGCGACGAAAGACGCAGGCGTCATCGCTGGACTGAACGTCAAACGCATCATCAACGAGCCGACAGCCGCCGCCTTGGCGTATGGTCTGGACAAGAACTTGAATTCGGAAAAGAACGTGCTGATATTCGACCTGGGAGGCGGCACGTTCGACGTGTCGATACTGACCATCGACGAAGGCTCGCTGTTCGAGGTGAAGTCTACGGCCGGCGACACTCATCTGGGCGGAGAGGATTTTGACCAGCGTCTGGTGGAGCACCTGACGAAGGAGTTCGAGAGAAAGCACAAGAAGAGCATCAGCGGTAACCCGAGAGCCATCAGGAGGCTGAGGACGGCGTGCGAGAGGGCGAAGAGAACTCTGTCGAGCAGCGCTCAGGCGAACATCGAGATCGACTCGCTGTACGAGGGAGTGGACTTTTACACGTCGATAACGAGAGCCCGATTCGAGGAGCTGTGCTCGGACCTGTTCCGCAAGACTCTGGAGCCCGTGGAACAGGCTCTGAGAGACGCGAAGATGTCCAAGGCGGACGTGGACGAGGTGGTGCTGGTCGGCGGATCGACGAGGATACCGAGGATACAGAAACTTCTGGAAGACTTCATGGGCGGAAAGAAGCTGAACAAGTCTATCAACCCGGACGAGGCGGTGGCGTACGGAGCGGCGGTTCAGGCGGCCATACTGAGCGGCGACGAGCACGAAACGATCAAAGACATCCTTCTGATAGACGTGGCTGCTCTGTCTCTGGGAATAGAGACCGCCGGAGGAGTGATGACGAACATCATCGACAGGAACAGCCGAGTGCCGTGCAAGCAGTCCAAGGTGTTCACCACGTACGCGGACAACCAGCCGGCTGTGACGGTGCAGGTGTTCGAAGGCGAGAGAGTCATGACAAAGGACAACAACAAGCTGGGAACGTTCAACCTGGAGGGCATACCTCCCGCCCCGAGAGGCGTGCCTCAGATCGAGGTGACGTTCGACTTGGACGTGAACGGCATTCTGAACGTGAGGGCGGAGGACAAGAGCTGCGGAAAGTCTGAGTCGATCATGATAAAGAACGACAGAGGGCGCCTGAGTCAGTCGGACATCAACAAGATGCTGGCCGACGCGGAGAAGTACAAGGAGGAGGACGAGAAACAGAGGAAGAGAGTGTCCGCCCGTAACCAGCTGGAGAGCACAGTTTACCAGTACAAGCAAGCGGCGGACGAACACGGATCGAAGCTGGACGTGGACGACCTACGCAAGGTGAAGGACAAATGCGACGAGGTGGTGGGATGGCTAGACAACAACCAGTTGGCGGAAGTGGACGAGTACGAGCATCAGCTGTCGGAGCTGAACAAGACGTGTTCGGCAGTGATGTCAAAACTACATCAGCAAGGCGGACAGTCGTCTGGCCAGACTTCCTCTGGCACAGGTCCCACCGTAGAGGAAGTCTACTAATCTTGTGTCTAAAACATGTCTTTTTTACAAATGCCTATTTTGTTACTCTTAAATTATTTTATCAATCCAATATGGCTGCCGTATAATCTATGCTGTTGAACTCTCTGTTTGATATGGAGTTGTCCCATTGTAATGTTTTTATTTTCATACTGCTTACGTGTAAATATTTTTCGTCTCTGAGGTTTAAAGTTATTGGCTTATTTTATTGATCATCAATAAAAATCTTCTGTACCAAAATGTAGCATGGACAAATATTTCACAGTTTTGTACAGGTTCGTAGGGCGGAGTTAACAACTATGTACAATAGACATTAGTCAGGCACCCATCATCTCATGATGGTGTTAAGTATATCGTGTGTAGCACAAATCGGTACCAAAATTCTGTACATATCTAATACTTCATATCGCAACAGACGTACGCGGGTCACACGTACTCATATCGCAACAGACGTACGCGGGTCACACGTACTCTTCGCTACCTTTAGACTGAGCGTCCATATCATCACTGTCTTGTGGAAGCTCTGCAATATCGGCGAAAACGCCTACCAATTTTTCAAAGCTAGGGCCCCAGCTGAGGAAGTGGTCCCAGTGGAGTGCTGACTGATTTTTGGCTTTGGTTATAGAGTCAGCGTCTGTGTTGGAGTCAGAGTTATTGATGAATCTGTGTAGTGAGTGGTCGACGTTACGAAGTCCGTCCCACGAAAACGACGTTCTGTAGGCGTAAGGATCTCCGGTGTCGCTCTCATCCTCCACCTCTTGTAGTTTTGCGAACCGCATGCCACCGGGTTGATAGTCATTCCGCACCTGAAATAAACAGAATGGAAAGTTAATCCAGAGACCGCGACGAGTGGCCACCGTTGTGATGATAGAAAGAATGAGATGTGCTCAGCAATTTAAACCGTCTTGGATTTAGCGTGACGAAATAACTGGGTGATAGGTGTGCATGAGAACAGTTTGCACATTTCATACCTCATCAACAACTAGATGCAAGAAGTCCCACTGGAGAAAAGATCAACTTTGACTGTTACTAAGGCCACCTCTGTATCAAGTACTGAGTATAGAGTACTAAATACCGACTGCTGAGTATAGAGCATAAACTACCGTGTACTGGGTACCGTGTACTGGCTACTGAGTATGGAGTATGAAATACGGCATAAAATATCAAGTACTGAGTATAGGGTACTGACTACCAAGTACCAGGTACTGAGTATAGAGTACTGAATACAAAATACCAAGTACTAAACACCGAGTACCATGTATCGAGTACTGAAAGTATCTATGCATGTAGAGAAGAGTTTACCTTTGGTTCATCAGCCTCGAATTCAGAGGCGGTGAAGGAGCCATTGCTGCTCTCGTCTGAGCTCGAGTCAGCTGCTTCACTGTATATGTTCCTCTCCATTGGCTGATGTCTGCCGATGTCATCGTCACTGTCCAGACTACTGGACTCCGACCGGTGTGAGAGCCTGCATATCACGATTATATCACATCAATCCAGTCAGCAGAGCGACTCGATAATGAAACCCATGGCAGTGATTCTGGTACCGATTGAGATCCTGCTGTCTCTGGGCTGAGATTGGATTGGTGAGTAGAGCATGTTGCTGCCGGCTGCCAGGGCGGCTGTGCTGACGGCTGCCAGGGCGGCTGTGCTGTCGACTGCTGGGGCGACTTCCCGGCACATTTTTTGGAGACTGTAGGTTGGGATTGTTGCTGTGAGACCACTGGGGCTGCCTCATCAGAGACCCGTCTGTTAGACTGGACTCACTGTCCCTTCTCTGCTGCTCTATTGCTATACGTCTGCAGCAGGAGGTGAGTCTACTCAGTGCTGATTGAGCGCCATGAACGTACTGTGTCGCGGTACGGACTTACCGATTTAGTTCATCGATCGGCGTCTGCCTGAGGCCACGCTGCTGGAGTTGGCTGATCGGTGTTTCCTGCCGTGTTGGATCGTATGCGTGAGTGGCAATGAGAGGGCTTTGACGCGGCAGTGAAGGCGGAGGAAAGGCTCTCGCGTGAGGATTATCCTGAACTGGAGTTTTCAGCCTGGGACTGCTCCTGGAGGATTGCTTCTTCGGTGGCTGATGACGCATGTGCTTCGGCACCATCTGCATTTCCATACTGTCACCCTTCCGGTAGCCTAGAAAAACAGCGTAATACATGTATACTCAGCAATGAAACAAGAGGGATGGAGAGAGGTGGAAAGAGAGGTGGAGAGAGGCGGGAAGAGGTGGAGAGAGGCGGGGAGAGAGAGAAAAATTTACTCAAGCTAGTAATGTGTGATGTCTTCAATACCTTTGTAATATTTGCGGATATCGACATCTGACGGTGCAATACTTTCGGCTCCATCAAAGTCGTAAAATTGGTCTGCGAATTTCTCTCCATTGCCAGTGCCAGCAACACTGCCCTCTATGATTACCGTTGAATCTTCCAGCTGCTGGTATGGAGAAGGCACAGTACGCGCCGTCTGCATCAGGTTTGGTGACATGTTCAACTGCCTGGAACTAGGCGACAGATCCAGATGAGCGGCGTCTGCTAGGCGGCCATTATACTTGCAGCATAAGTTTGAAGAGGAGTGTTACCTGGGTCTCTCTGATGCCAGAATTTCTCGATCTGGTAGATTGTCTAAGCCATCAAATGCGTCAGAGCCCTTTATCTCGGTTATTATCGGCATCGTGCTCTTCGTGGTGCTGCCCGACCTGGCCTTGGATTGTCTCCTCTTGCACTTGAGCACCGTGAACACAGTGATCAAGGCAATGGCCAGTACCATGACGACGGAGCCGACAATGATAACGATTATCGCCCAGGACGGAATCGATGTTGCAGGCGTCTGTACCACGCACTGAGCTCGACCTAAACAACCAGTGTTAGTTTTGATTTTCTATAATCCAGCTACCTATTGCACTGTCTATAGGTGGTATGTCAGTAATACACGTACCTCCAGTAGCCGAGCAGATGTACCCGTCCTGACATAGTTTGGTGTTCGGAGGGCAGTCGCTGCAGCCCGCAGTAATGCCATCACTTCCTGTCACGGATATCTCAAACTGGTCTGTGGAGGCATCACTCATTGGCAAATCGGCACCATCTATAGCCAGATTTCTCAGGCAACCTACAGTACAGCAGGAAGGCTCTGATAATCTCCCCGCATGTCTGAGAATGAGGCAACGGGACTAGAATTGTCTTCTGTACCTTCAAACTTCTCTCCAACAACCAGCGACGACACTAGCAGAAAGTCCAGGAAGTGAGCCACACTGGAGTCATTGAGTGCAGAGGCTGAGCCATCAACCGTCAGCACAGCAGATGTAGCGCTGATCACCAGAGATACGTCATGCCACTGAATGTCTGTGACCTTGACCTTGGTGTTTACCAGTTTACCGTAGGTCACATAACCATCCTGTATCTACAGCCAGACAATAATGGTTTGTTTGAAAGCTAATCCACATAGCTAGAAAGCCTCACTATCTCAGCCTCTCTACCTTCAGGACTTTGTCCTCATACGCAGGCTCTGTTCTCATGAGCACACCGTCTGCGCCCGCTCTCATTCCTATACTAAACTGGCTAGTACCACTTAGAGTTGCCCGTCTCCTACGGCCAGGTGACTTTAAGAGTTGTGCCCTCCTGTATGATTCTTTCAACTTGTACGTGATAGCGGATTCTTTGCCAACAGAAACATCTTTGCCAACAATGACTGCAAGTAGGACACGCATGGCGTATAGAGAAGGCATAAAAGGACACGAAATACTGTGTAGCCTGAGGTTCTTTGTATATTTCTTTACCTGAAGAGCAGGAGGACTTGGAGTAAAATCCTTGACATTGACATGACACTGTCGACCACTCAATATGGCATACATCGTCACATTTCTCACACTGAGAGCTCGCCAACTCCTGTGTCACTTTCGGACAGGAGTCTTTGACATTGGCTTTGTCCAGACTACCGATGTCTATTGCTTGACCATTGATTTTGAGATTGGCCATGCAGCCAACAAAACTGCCAACCTGAACTTGTCCTTTATGCTGTGCTAGCTGCTGTATGCCTGGTACACCTGTATAGGTAAGATAATATGTCATCCAGACTCCGATATTTCAGCACCTACCTACCAATGACAAAGTCAATAAGTGTTACAATATTCACCTCCGATGTAAAGTGATTTTCGTATGCCAGAGGTTCCAGCTGACTGAAATGGAAGGGAGACAGAGCACTCTGCATCACCGTCACAGGGTCTGTTACACTTGGCAGGAGAATCACACAGGTCAACTTCTACTGACGCCTGATTGGATGACTTAGTGACCCGAATACGAGTCCAGCCACCATCAGAAACTTCCTAGAAGTATGGGAGAGACAATAGTAGTGATATCGGCAGCATCTATGAACATATCGCGCATGTAGAGGCAATACTTACCCTAGACACCTCGAGCCCCTGGGTCATCTGAGCCTCGCTGAATCTGAGAATGAGGCTGCCGTCGATGACCTGAAGAGCGATGAAGTCTGCACCCCTGTCGTCTGACATGAATAGGAGTAGGCCGTTGGGGCCGCGAGGGGATGCAGTTGTGCTCTGCAGCGCTATTATCAGCGAGATGTCGATGGATGTTGAGTCAATGGATGGTATTATCAGATACGAGTCATCATCAAATCCATAGCTTGAGTCCGCACATGTGGGGCCGTAGAATCCGAATGGGCAGCTACAGCTGTACCCTCCGCTAGCTATGTCTACATCAATGATGAAATAATGTGACCAGGTAATGCCGAGTCTAGTTAGCTGCTGACTGCGGGGAGAGTATGGTTACCTCGACACGTGGCGCCGTTCTCACAGGGGTTTCGGTTCTCGCACGTGATTGGTTCCTCACAGTTTTCTCCGCGGAAATGTTCAGTGCATTTGCAGTCAAAACCTCCTGCATTGTTCTTACAGCTGCAAGGATTGTGAGAAAGATAAGTACCTCAATTAACAGCTACTAGATGATACACAGAGAGCTTCCCTGAGTTTTGAAGACAACCAGCTTCAATCATTTTGAATCACATGACTTAGATGATTAGTCGCAAAAAATTTCATTTGCAATCCCACTGCTGCCATTTCCTGTGTCACGGTTACGAAACAGCATGTCCGTATCACAGCACATCAGCGTCACAGTGAGTCAACGTCACAGAGCATCAGAGTCACAACGTGTCAGCGTCACAGCACATCAACGTCACAGTGTGCCAGCGTCACAGCGTGTCAGTGTCACAGTGTGTCAGTGTCACAGTGTGTCAGTGTCATAGTGTGTCAGTGTCACAGTGTGTCAGTGTCACAGTGTGTCAGTGTCACAGTGTGTCAGTGTCACAGTGCATCATTATATTGTGAAGTCTATGATATATTACCTGCCACCATTTAGACATGGTTGCAGTGGCCCGGAGCACTCATTAACATCTGTGTCACACCTCCCGCCGGTCCACTGGTCTGTGCACATACAGTCAAACTGGCTCTCTCCAATCGGCACGCAGACGCCGCGGTTGAGACATGGTGAGCTGATACAAGCAGCCGCGGGCTCGCTGCAATCCCTTCCTATAAACTCGTCCACGCAGTCACAGACCGGCTCTAACCTCAGACTACTCGAGGTCAGTATCAACGATGCAGACGTGCGGAAATCCAGCTGTTCGTAAGCTCGAACTCTCGACTCGCAGACGCCGTTACCAGAGCATGTCTCACCGGCACAAACATCCAGGTCAGGGTCTGCTATCTTGATGTTGGCTTGCGACTCAATGGCTGACTTCTCGCGAAGAATGGTCGATGAAACAGGGCTGTACGTTAGATCAGAGTTCCTCGACGTGAGAAATAGGTCAAGGTAATCGCCGGTTTCCTGTACAGCCAGTACTCTTGCACTTGACCCAGATGGTAGCTTGCTTTCCAGGGAATTGATCAGGCTATTGTAACGCTTCTCCAGGAATGACGCAGCAGAGACACCAGAGAGGCGTATGACTGTCGTTGCATCGAGTGTCCCATTATTCATGTTGCTGACCTTGACACGGACGGTTGAGTTCACGGCATTGTGAATACCGTCGCTTCCAGCGACGGCAACTTCCAGGTCCTGCCTCACCTCAATGGCTTTCAAGTAACATCCAGGATCTGTAAGACAAATCAATGTTCAACAGGCGTCATAGAAACATGTCTTAAAAAACTTCATTCTCGTCAAATTTATGCTCGGGTAGATAAATATTGTGAAACATTCTAAAACACCATCCATGATTTAACATGTAGATTACTCAACAGAGAGCAAAAGCTGTCAGACCTAACAGATGCCGAACAATGGTTTCTACAGAACTGATGTCTGCAGAGGAAGATGAGAAGCTTACTCATTATGGAGAAATATGGCTGAGGTGTTAGGCTGCACTCGTAGTCACCCACTGTATCTGTGTCAAGAGGCTCCACTGTACCGATGACGCCGCTCAACGGGGAGCCGAAGCTGTTGACGACGATATCTACGTCTCTTGGACGTGACGGACTGTCGTTGACATCTCCAACCAAAATCTGCAATTAACCCGAGTTCTTTATCTCACCAATGACGTTGGCATTGCTGACATGAAGCTGGATGAATAGTGGTTACCTTTGCGGAGAGTTTTGCAGTTTTTCCGCCGTTGTCGGTGATGTGAACAGATAGGATGTACTCACGGACCGACTCGTAATCTAGTGAAACAGCTTTGGTGAACACTCTGCCTGTGTTCTCATCCACATAAAACTCTGCTGAGTCGAGGCTATAGGTGAACGGACCCTAAAATCAGCGGTCAGGTCAATAAGAGAACTCAGTTATTGGCAAACATTATTTCTATAGACTGAGTTCTACCTGATGTGGAGGCAGATCCGGGTCATATGTGTGGGATGAGAGGTCAAGGACTAGAGTATTGGGAATCTCGCCTTCGGTAACCAGTCCTTGGGGGACGGGAGGGTCAAAGTACGGGGCCTGATCGTTGGTGTCACTAACTGAGACGTAGAGAGTAGTGTGACCAGTAAGGGGCGGCTGTCCCTTATCAACTGCCATTACCTCCACGGCATACGCATCCTCCTGCTCCCTGTCCAGTGACACTGAGAAGCAAACAATCACATGACATACCCGCACAGTATACAATATATATCACAGTGCACTGACTGACCTTTAGTTGTTATGGTGCCAGACTGAGGGTCTATAGAGAAGACATCGCTGCCACCGCCAAGACGGTACGTGAACTCCCGATTGCCAGCCTGCTGGTCGGCGTCTGTTGCCTCCGCTTCGAACACAAAAGTGCCAGCCTCTCTGTTCTCCTCGACGGAGGCATTGTAACTGGACTCGCCAAACTTGGGCCGATCGTTAGCATCATCGAGGTAGACTTGGATCGTTACAGTATCCGTGTCATTTCCTGTCATAAGCTGGCCTCGTTAGAAAGACATTTCAAGCCTGGGTCAAATGTCCGAGACATTCAAGACTGCCTACCTCTCACTGGTCCCGGATTCTTCACCATTGCCTTCAACGTAATAACCTGAGAGTTCTCACGGTCCAGCTCTTGAGTGACCTTTAGGTCACCGGTGTTACGATCCAGGGTGAAGCCTTTTTCGTTACTGTCAGCTACCAGGATGTATTCGAACTCACCATCTCTACCGCCGTCTCGGTCCTTGGCGCCGACACGCCCGAACACGTACCCTGGCTCGGCTGACTCGCTGACACTGAATGTGTACGCTTGCTGAAACAGCCAATTAACTGTGAGCTAACAGAATAATCAGAGCAGACAGGAAGTTACACGTATGCGTTCCATACCAGCTGGAAGCTGGGTGGGTATTCATTAATGCCACCGATATCCACTCTGACGTCTGCGGTAGCCTCATACTTGTCACTGTTGGGGTTATAAGCCTTCACGATCACATTGTACTGACTTCTCTTCTCATAGTCGAACTCGACTCTGGACGTGATGTCGCCAGTGTAGGGGTCGATGTGGAACGAGTTTAGAGATGCCATGTCACCAATCATAGCATATCTGAAAGTTAAAACTCCTCGGTGAAAGAATACTGTCGGTGCACGCATCTGCCTCTGACAGATCATTGACTATCTGACCTGATTTCAGCATTGACTCCGCTATCTTCATCAACGGCTGAAACCTGTGCCACTGTCTGGTTGGTGGCGGAGTTTTCATCAACATGGCCGACGTAGGGTTCCTCAATGAATACCGGCGGGTTGTCATCATCGTCAATGATATTGAGAGTAAGAACAGTGTATCGCAGCTTTGAGAAGAAGGCTTTGTCCTCAACCTTGAGAGTCATTCTGTGAACTCTTGTCGACTCATAATCTAGACACAGATAGCAATTGTACATCACATGAGGATTGTAAGTCAGCAGAAATCACAGAGAGAGAAGGGACACGATTGGAGAGGGAGATGAAGAGATGGAGTTAAGATGAAGGTAAAAAGAGGGGAGTGTGAATAGTGAGGTTGTTGAGATAGGGGAGAGAGGGAGGCAGAGAGGGAGGCAGAGAGGGAGGCAGAGAGGGAGGCAGAGAGGGAGGCAGAAATATGTAAAGGAAAGGGAGAGGGAGAGGGAAGTGAGAGTAGGACAGTATGAATGCAGAAAAAGGTATGGTTTTGCACTCAAAAGCTGGAATGCTAACCATAAAGATAGTTGTCACTAACCAGAGAAGATATCGAATTCACACACACAGCAGTCCAAAATCAACAGCTTTCATTCATATAGCGGACAATGAATGATACCGTACTGTAAAAGATAATTTTCTAAAGTAACTCACCAGCATTTGTACCAACAGATCACCTCAACAAGCTGAATGCAGCTGGCTACCTTTCGGTGGCCAAGCTAGCGATTTAAACAGGAAGCCATAAGCTTGCAATTGGATTTGAAAAGGTGAAAGGTGGGATCGTTAGTAAAAGGTCAGTGATTGGTGAGACCCTAATATGTAGTCTTATGCAAAACATGGTGTGTATGATCTTGGCAGTGCAAAGTATAGCATGATATGTCTAATTGCAGAGCAATAGCTCATTACACTATACTTGTTATGAGATGTGTAAAATGTACTGCATAAATGTTACTCCCCTAGCGGTAGGCGCACCACTTTCATGCGCAGGTGGTTTCACTGGTGTTATGGCGGTGTTACAATGGGTTCAAAGTTAAACTTAACGTGTTCTAGATGGCTTTAGTGCTTCCGTCATACCAGCGTGGCATCGGCGTAACACCAGCGCTCATGAAAGAAGGTCGATGATTGTATAGGAGTCAATCCATAACATCACAATCCTAGAATTTTGTTAGCGATACTAGTAACCGTCCACATGCTTGGAAAGTGATAAGCTTGAATAGGTAGCTTCAACATTCAGACAGTGACTGAATAGCAAGTAGTAGAATCGCATTTACTAGCAGCTATCTACTCATGATGTGGATGTGATCTTGGTGTCGTTAGTGTTGCAATCGAGCTATGATAGAAATTTCTAGCCTTCTGCAGAAATGCACAGCAAGTAGGCACGGTGACTAGAGAGTAAAGACAGTACCTTCTCATTGCACTGGTTTGTTGGTTGGGCAGTTCCCTAATCTAGTGATGGTTGAAATAGCTGCTAGCAAGGATTGGAAAGAACCAATCAATGCATAACGACACGACCATATGATATATTTTCTGTTTTAATCATCTTTGTGTCTTATCCTGTAAAGTTGGCTTAGATTGGGTGAGATGAGCTCTCAGAGCATTCCCAAAACCAAAACTTTTTTTCTGGGGTCGGCGCCGCAGAACCCCCTCCCCCACTACGGAAGGGGAAATTCCTTCCATACTCACATGACGCCTCTGGCTCTTTGCTTCGCACCTTCACTATGCTCAGGTGTTCGGTGGCTGCCCTACGACTCTACATGCCCGATAGTTGGATCCTGGATCCGCCCTGGTATCAGTGACCCACCATGCCTATATTGTGAGGAAACGACAGAATCAGTTACACACTTCCTTTGTGAGTGTCAAGGTATTGGTAGTTCAGAAAGGACAACTTTGGACGGAACTTGCTGTGCCGAGTTAGAATGCGTTGTACCTGAAAATACAGATTGAGGGCAGAATGCTGGATCAAAGTCGCCTAAAAAACAAGCGGCTTTGAGCAGATGGTCTTCATCGACTTAGCTCTTCTGTGACACAGATGTTTTTGCAGTCCCATTTCTAGACAAGAAAATATGTCAGCAGAACAGCCCATACGACAAGAAAAGTCATCTCATTGGTAATCTAAAAATTATTGTATAGGAAACATCCTGAAAAGTTTATTGCCGTATCAGTAAGAAATAAAGTTATATTAGCTATCATACCCAGATTATACTATTTGTAATAAATGGCACCCCAACTCAATAGCAGTACGATCACTTGCAATTGCAAGCTTGGATATACATTTAAACTATACATCGAAGTAAAAAGAACAATTTTATGTAATAATTTAGGTCATTTTTTAATCTTTGGATTAGTTTTTTTACTATCAGCTGTATTAGAAGTGCTATGATATCGTAACCTTGACACTGCATCGCAGGAAAAGGAAAAACTGCTCATGAAATCACTTTTTACTTATCTACGCGTACTAATACTAACAATCTGGCTATGGTAAGCTTTCCTGAGCTGTGTAAGCTTAGGGCTGGTTGAGTTTCTGCTTGGTCAAACTTTTAAGAATACATCAAGCATATGATTCTCTTTGGGGAGAAGCATATCTAGGTTCTTCATCGATCTTTTTTTGCTTTGCCGATACTATCGATCATTACTAGTAAGTTTTTGTTTTAGGATTCTTCAAGATCGGTGGTCACAAAGAAGGTGAGCATTTGGTGATTTTCTGCTCATGTGAGTGCTATTGAGCAGTGTTCCTCTCCGACACTGCAATTGGTTTGGATAAGTTAACATATCTTTGGTTTTGCTGCAGCGAAAAGTTGTTAAAACTTGATTGTCTTGTTCCAAAAAGAATCCGACTGGCCGTGGGAAGCGTCCATTTTGTTGTGAGCATATGCATCAGTGACACATCTTCCAACTTGCTTAGCTAAATATACCCAGTGTTTTCTTATTGCCTCCTGTTGACATCCTTCCTACCCTCTCACCTTTCTAGCTCTTCTCCCTTTTTCTATCTCTCACTGCTTACTTCTCTCTACTCCCTCCCTTGCTTTGCTGCCAACTGGCTGTACTGCCAACTGGCTGTACTCGATACTGGCTGTACTCACTACCGGCTGTACTCACTACCGCCTCCTATTCCTAAGCTCTGCCTGCTACCCCCTACCTCCCTGCTAGCTGTACTTCCTACCTGCTACCCCTTTCCACTCCCTACTAACTGTGCCCACTACCCAGTCCCTTCTCTGCTAGCTCTACTCCTTCCATCCCCACTGACTCTTTTTCCTACCCCTCCCCTCCCCACCGACTGTACTTCCTACCCCCTCCCCTCCTTACAAGCTCTACCCCCTATTAGCTCCACTCACTACCCC
>ERZ1740065.1667-NODE-1667-length-13491-cov-16.078074_pt1 | contig 13491 bp, 10 predicted proteins | sample MGYA00581738_ERZ1740065 | MGnify/ENA primary metagenome ERZ1740065 (study PRJEB43018, sample SAMN04849749) | marine metagenome | isolation source: floating plastic debris | place: Pacific Ocean | collected 2008-09-01 | study: EMG produced TPA metagenomics... | reverse complement strand
GCTGCGCGTCTTTCCCCGGGCGTGTCCTTTCGGGTTGTGGGGGGGTTTGTTTGCGGCGCGGTGGCAATGGGGCTCGGGGTCTGGCGGAGCCGGGGCAACGGGCTCTGGGGCAGGCGCGGGAGCAGGCGCAGTGGGAATAGGATCCGGCGATGGAGAAGACGGAGCCGGGGCCGGAGCAACGGGCGCAGGTCCACTATTCGCTGGCGGCTCAGATGGGCGGACAGTAGGTTCCGATTGTCTGGGCTGAGCGGGAGCGGGGTCAGGCGCTTCCGGAGCGGGATCAGCAGCCTCAGAACGCTCAGGCCGTGAGGGGGGTGGATCAGAGGATTCGGAACGGCTGCTGCCAGCTTTATCTGCGACGACTTTACCAGGCTTGACGGGTTTGGCCTTAATGGAGCCTTCGCGGCCCGACAGCCGGGGCAATTCTGGAAATTTTTCGACCGGCAGACCTTCGATAAACTGCGAAACAAACTGACGCCAGGCATAGGCGGCGGTACTGCTAGCACCTCGAGTGGGGCTGCTGTCGTCATTGCCAAACCAAACACCCACCACTAGCTGGGGTGTAAAGCCAATAAACCACATATCTCGATTTTTCTCGGAGGTGCCGGTTTTACCTGCAACCTGCCGCCCACTAATATAGGCGTTGCTGCCGGTACCGCCTTCTACAACGCTACGCATCATCCACGTCATAATGGCCGCTGAGTCTGCATCAATTGCCTGCTCGGGCTCATCGGCAAACTCATACAAAACTTCGCCAGCGCGGTTGGTAATGCGTTTAATCCCGTGGGCATCAACATGTTTGCCTTTAGCGGCAAAGGTGCCATAGGCATTGGTGAGTTCTAGCAGATTGACTTCTGATGACCCCAATGCCAGGGAATAAGCAGGCAACAAATCTGACTGGATACCCATGCGTTTAGCCATGGCGATTACCGGCTCAAAGCCAACTTCTATCAGGACTTTAACCGCCACGATATTAATGGACGAGGCCAAGGCTCGCCTGAGCTCAACGTTCCCGCTAAACTTACCACCATAGTTTTTGGGCTCATATCCATCAACCACATAGCGAGCATCGACATAGTCTTTGTAGGGCGACATGCCACTTGCGATCGCAGCGCCATAAACAAACGCCTTAAAGGTGGAACCCGGCTGCCGCTGGGCCTGAGTCACCCGGTTAAATTGGCTCTCTTCAAAGTCAGTACCACCCACCATAGCGTGCACCTGACCCGTCTTCGGATTCAGCGCCACAATCGAGCCCTGCTCAAACCGCTGCCACCCGCCATACTCCTCCAAAACGTCTTCTAGAGTCGTTTCAGCCGCCCGCTGCCACTTAGGCTTCAATGTGGTTTCTACAATCAGACCACCCGCCTCAATTGCGTCCGCAGAAATCAGCTCAGGCAGCTGCTTTTGCACATAAATGGTGAAGTAAGGAAACTCGCTATATAAGAATTTCGGCTCATTGGGAGTGGTCGCCACATCACTCTGGTAAGCCGTACTAGCCTGCGACTCAGAAATAACGCCGTTTTCCAGCATCCGACTAATGACCTTGTCTCGCTGCTCACGGGCAGCTTCTTCGTTGACCAGGGGAGAATAAAGGCTAGGAGCTGGGGCCATGCCCGCAATCAGCGCAATTTCGGCCACCGTCAGCTCTTCGACTTGCTTCCCAAAGTAAATCCAGGCAGCATCGGCGACACCGTAGGCCCCCGCCCCCAGATAAACCAAATTCAAATAGCGCTCTAGGATCTTTTCCTTGCCTAGCTCTTCCTCTAATTTGTTGGCAAGTAGCGCCTCACGAAATTTGCGCTGAAAACTGCGATCTTGGTCTAAAAAGACAATTCGGGCCAACTGCTGCGTAATCGTACTGGCCCCTTCCACCAGATCTCGATTGCGCACATTAGAGTACATTGCTCGGGCAATCCCCTTATAGTCAATGCCCGAGTGCTCGTAAAAACGCCGATCTTCCGACGCAATAAACCCTTGGACCAGGGTATCTGGCATATCGTCATATTGAAGATATTCCTGGGTTGCTGGCCCAATTTTTTGCAGCGTACTGCCATTATCATCTTTGATGGTGATGGTTCCCGTCCGCTCAAACGTCAACGCATCAGAGATGATGGGCAAATTGGCATCTGCTTCTTGCCAAAAACGATAGGCACGGGTTAGTGGACCGGCTACACCCACCCCCATCAGCAGGGCAAGCCAAAAAACAAAACTTTTATACAGTGGCTTGGGTCGCTTCTGCTTAACTCCCTGGGTCACAGATGCTCTAGGCACCTTACCCATAGAACCATTCTGTCTTACTTTACCAATCCAATTAGCCACGTTAAATAAACCCTACTTAACCCATCATTCTGGAAACGGTGCGCTCATTAACCAACGACATGGCCATGGTTAATACTGATAGGTGCTCACACCTGAAATACCCTAAAGCTTTTGAGATATCGTGACATACCCCCAAAAAGGCTATCAGAATCTACCCTAACTCACCAAATAATCGGTATGCCCCAGGGCTAACCCTAAAATCAACATACCAATTACTAAAAACGGTTGGGCACTGGCCTGATACTTCACATCGTTAGACAGCGGATCCCGCAAAAAATACATGTCTTGGAAGGTTATTTGCGGAATAATCATCAAAACCAGCAGTACCGCATACAGGTTTTTATGGATAGCGATGAGATAAGCGGCCATACCCGCTTGGAAAATATCAATCATCAAGACACAGATCCAGGCAGCCGTCCCAACACCAAACATTACTGGCAGTGACTTGAGCCCCAGCGCTTCATCACCTTCTACGCTCTTAAAGTCATTGACAACGGCAATCCCCAACCCCGCCATGCTGTACAGCAACGTCAGAAGCACCACAGTGGGATTGAGTTGACCAAACAGGGCATGGCCAGCCCACCAAGGCAGGGCAATGTAGCTAGCCCCCAAAGCATAGTTACCGAGCCAACCATTCTTTTTCAGCTTGAGTGGAGGAGCAGAGTATATATAGGACACAAATGACCCGCCCAATGCCAACACCGTCAAAATTGGAAACTCATGGTTTGCCCACCGATCTAGCCCATAGGAAACCGCCATGCCGCTGAGAAGCAGCACCCAAATCTGTACCTGTACCTGCCCCAGCGCAATGGCACCGGAGGGAATAGGTCGATAGGGTTCATTAATGGCATCTAGCTCACGATCGTAGTAATCGTTGATGGTCTGGGTATAGCCCGCCAGTAGGGGCCCCGCCATTAACATACAAGCAAGGGCAGCCAGCACATGGTCTACACTCCACACAAAGTGACCAGAAGAAGCGGCACCGCAAAGCACCCCCCAGATGAGGGGAATCCAGGTGATGGGCTTCATCAGCTGCAGGCGAATCTTCCAAATAGAGGTTTCACCATCAGCAGCACCTTTCATGCCCAATAACTGACGCGCCTTAGAGCCCTCGGAGACGGGTGTGACATCATCGGGCTTGGGGTTAACTGAGGAGGGATTATCAGTCATGGGCTTTATGGGTGTTGATAATTAGATATCAGGGAATGAACAAAGAGAATGGACGTTAGCCAAAGGACAGAATGAGATAGCCAGATTGAAACTTAGCCCCGGTGACAGAGCGACCTTGTAGCGCCTTCGGCAGGATCAAATTACGGCGTTGATCCCCCGCTTCAATGGTGACCTCTGGCCCATACTGGGTGAGTTGAATCTGCTTTTTGTCCAGGCTAGGCAAAAATAAGCGCACGGTATTGGTCGATAACTCAATCTCCACCGGCGCTGGCGCTGATGGGTTAGCGGTATAGTCTGGCAAGACATCAATCAGCGGCTGCCAGTCCCCCGCGTAAGAGGGAAGGGTATGTACAGGTAGTGGGTCAAAGTCTTGGTGGCTAGTATCGGAGCGATTGAGCAAAACACCCGCTACTGTCATTTCTATTTGCTGGGCAGCTCCCCAAAGATAACGGGCGGTTGCGATCGCAACCGCATCACCACTCGACACCAAATAGGCCCGCACTCGCATAGGGTCCTTGACCGCCGCAATTCCCTGACCCACTAGCCCCGTACTTTGTTGCACTTCTGGCTGGTTAAATAAGTCGCCCGATAGCCCCTTACCACCACTCAGCACCGCTCCAGCTAAAGGTTGCACAAATGGCATCACGGCCTTGGAAAACTGCGATGCCTGAAATACTTGCTTAAAACGACGGAAATACCAATCTATCCCGGCTGGCATCCCCCACATCCGCAAACTAGCCTGATCGCCAGGCCCATCATGCACAATCACATCATAGTCACCACTGGCGTCGTATTCCCGCAGCGCGTTCAGCGTCAGGGCCTGATCCATCCCCGGCAGCAAACTGAGTTCTTGGCCATATACTGCCTTGAAAAACGGATCGCGCAGATATTCGGCTTCTAATTTTTTTAACTGCTCCCAGTTTTGCTCTAGCAGTTGCGCAAACTGCAGTTGAACACACGACAAATTGTTGGCCAACGCAGTCGGGGTGGCGGTTACCGCCTGCCCCATAAGCAGCCCAAACCCAGGACCTGCATCTTCAGTCACCAACAACACCCGCTGACCTTGAGCAGATAGTTTTTTGGCAGTTGCGATCGCACAGATTGAACGACCGCTTCCCCCCTTACCTAAAAATGTGAGAATTAATGTCATTAGCCCCTACGCCAAGCCGTCAGGAAACAGGCCCAGAAAACAGGCCCGTTTCTAAGTCAATGTCTTTCTAGGCTGTCTGTTTTAGCTCATCCTCAAAAAACCAGGTAGAAAAATCGTCTGAAAACTCAACGACCACACCTATGTTTTTGCCGTCTAATATCTTGAATTTAGACACCACACCCTCTTGTCCCAACCGCTTAGCAACAGTATCCGACACCCGATCCCTGACCCGTACCACCTTCACCTTTTGCCCGACATCCAAAGCCATGCTCCAAGGTCTCCTCTCTAAATCAAACGACTTAAAATATTAAGAATTAAAACCAATCCTCAGTTTATCAGTGTCTTGCTCTTTGTAAGCTATCCTAAAGAACTGTTGCTGGAGGTATACCAGCTGCCATTTATGTGTCGCCATCTCTACCGGGAGTGCCTATGTTGGCCAAGCGAATTTTGCCCTGTCTCGATGTCAAAGCCGGTCGAGTCGTTAAAGGCATCAATTTCGTAGAGCTAAAAGATGCCGGTGACCCCGTGGAACTAGCACAGGCTTATAACCAAGCTGGGGCAGATGAGCTGGTATTTCTAGACATTACAGCTACCCACGAAGACCGCAGCATCATTTTTGATGTCGTCCACCGTACAGCCGAACAAGTTTTTATCCCCCTTACAGTTGGGGGCGGCGTTAGTTCGGTTGAAATCATCAAGAAACTTTTGCGGGCAGGCGCAGACAAAGTCAGCATTAATTCTGCCGCTGTTCGCACCCCAGATTTTATTCAAGAAGCCAGCCATCGCTTTGGCAGTCAGTGCATCGTGGTAGCCATTGATGCCAAGCGCCGTCCTAACGGATCAGGATGGGATGTATTTGTGCGAGGTGGACGGGAAAATACAGGTCTAGACGCCATTGATTGGGCCAAGAGCGTTGTCCACCGTGGGGCCGGAGAACTACTGATAACCAGCATGGATGCGGATGGAACTAAAGCTGGGTATGACTTAGAGCTTACGCGTACCATTGCCCAATCGGTCCATGTCCCCGTCATTGCGTCTGGAGGGGCTGGCACCTGCGAACACATCCATGAGGCCCTAACAACCGGTCAGGCAGAAGCAGCTTTACTGGCATCGCTACTCCACTACGGTCAACTTACAGTTGCAGAGATCAAGTCCTACTTAACTGATCAACAAGTAAGCGTAAGGCCTTAGAGATCGAGATTGTCTACATATGTACGCAATCCCAATTGAATTCTTAAAACATTGGCACCTATTAGGGCAGGTTTATGATAGCTCTGTTACAATCTGTAAAAGACAGTTGAAATTCTTTAAGACCTGCTCCTTGCATTTTCGTCGATGACGCTTCTAATCATAGCCATCGTTACTGGTTTAGTTATTTGGGCCCTCCGCCTCATGGATAGGGCCTTAGTCAGTCAGGAGTTTTCCCTGATGTTGGCAGGTTTTTTGGTCGCTTCTGCTGCTGCAGCTATGGTAGGCGTCTACTTTTTAATGAGTGATTACATGGTCTACATGCATCAAGGTGAGTTCTTACCCCAGGAACAGTACCCATCTGGCTTTATCGTGCTAGATGAGCAAATGGCCTCAGAACAGTTACTAGATTCTGACTTAATCACGCTTGATCTTGCAGATTTACCAAGATAGTCGCCGTTGCTGATTTAGGGTATGAACCGATTTGTGAGACATACGATATGACTGTGTCTACCAGATAAACTCATACCAAGGGTCGCCAACGCCAGATAGTGACTATTGCAAAAGCTGCTGCCATGTGGCCGGGCCAACCACACCATCCACGCCTAAACCAGACTGACGCTGAAACGTTTCCACCGCTTGCTCTGTCTGCAAACCAAAAACGCCATCAATAGGTCCCGAATATAGATTAAGTGCCGCTAGTCGCTGCTGTAGGGTAGTGACATCAGAGCCACGGTCATCTAATTGCAAAACTGGCAAATCTCCTGCTGAACCAGATGCAGGTGCATTTATTGGGGCATCGTCATTAGTGTCTCCTGGAGCCGCCTCTTCCCCGGACAGACTCGGTGTCTGGGGCTCCGCGAGGGTAACCGGCGTTGGCAGCAGTCGTCGCCAGGTTTCAGGACCGACAACCCCATCTGCTGTCAGTTTTGCATCGGTTTGAAACTGGCGTACAGCCGCCATTGTACTCTGCTCATAGAGGCCATCCACTGAACCAGAGTAATATCCCATTAGAGCCAACATTGCCTGCAGCTCCTTCACCGCTGAGCCGGTACTTCCCAGCGCTAAAACGCTCTCAGCTTGAGTCAGCAAACGTGGTTCAGAGCCGAATATCTCTGATGACTCCGGAGACAACTCAGTGGTTACGGCCAGCGCAGACGTCGTTATCATTCCCACCCCAGCAGCTAACAAACAGAGATGAGAAATCGTATGTAAGCCCCAACGTTTCATATGACAAAAAACCATATTTTTGGCACGAGCATAGGATATTTTTGCCCAACGCTCAGCTCAAGCCAACCATAAAGATGGCACAGCATGGCTATAGCGTCCAGATAAATTGATATTTATAGGTAGTCAACGCTATGGGCCTCACCATTACCCATTAAAACGATGCCAATCATTTCCACCGCAGATAGGCTTTTAGGCAGTCTAATGGGAACTTACCTAGGGCATAGCTATGCCGACCAACCATGGGACTGCCCCGACACCAAAGACAGCCTGCTCTATCAATCTTGGTTAGATGATATTCAACAGAACATTATCCCAGGGCCAACATTAGCTGATTTCAGCCCCGCCGTCCCCTTGCCCTGGTTGCTGTCTCATCACGACAACGGCCGCACACGACATAACTGGCTCATCCATAATCTTGCCCCGCTGCATTCCACTGACCCTGGGCTGGTTACTGAGGCGGTTGGGGTTCTATATATTTTGGGAGATAGTCTGGAGTGGCTCATGCAATGTCCGCAGTCGGCCCAGCATCCACGGCCCTTACTATGCAACCATCTTCAGCATCAGTTATCGGCTTATCCTACAGACGTGAGCGCCCAGGTTACCCCACTCATTGAGTGGCTAGCCTCTGAATCATCGCTGACTGGCCCTGTGCCCCCGGATATCCCTATGGCTGCTACGGCATTAGCGCTACGGCAGTGTCTAAATTATCGAGAAAACCTAGCCTTAGCATTGAGAAGTGAGCCCATGTCACAACCCACCCCGGCCATGATCGGCTGCTTACTCGGGGCATGGGGCGGGACAGCAGTTATTCCCACTCCCTGGAAAATGGCACTACCACCTGAGTCTAGAAAAGCTCTAAGCTATATGGCGGAACATCTCTATCGCAACTGGGCTGGAATCATAGGTGTGGCGGGCACCTGCGAAACGTTACCACCAGATTTATGAGGTTTTAGTCATTCTCAAAATTGAGCTAGCTATAATATTGGCATGGGTACGCTAAGCATCTGCCAACACTGCTCGCCAAGTAAAAAATCATCAATGGGAAGAGTGGTACGCTAAGGCGGCTGCTTTGTTCAATTCTCAAAGAGCTGCCAAACCAGCTTGGCGCAGCGTTGTGAACAATGAATTTTTAGTCGTGGATTTGGGAATTTGGATTGACTTTTTAGAGTTTGGATAGATATTTCCATCTAAACGGACTCTAAATGGTGTGTCCCACGTCCTAATAAGTTAGTTCTAAGAATCTAAAGTGCTAGCTTTCGATTGTTCCAGACATCTAGGGTATGACCAGGGACAAAGCAATGTTCCCTTTAGCCTTAAAACCAGTGTCTAACGCTATCAGGCATCTAACTCAGCGATGTTACCCGTCGCTTGAGCCCACTAGAAGCCTGGGTTATTGAGGTCTTTCATGCAGTCGGTGACATTCATGGTCAAAGGAATTTGGCAGCGTTTGCGTACTTCGGTCGGCTGGTGCAAAGAGCAGTTGCCGGAATTCTCTACATCCCTACGGCAAAAATCCAACACATCTATTCGTCAGTCTACCCGGTCAGGAAAGCACTCAACGGGCCTATATGTCATTTCTCGGCATACGCCCTTTAACCAAACTCAGATTGCCATTGTACTGACGGTTTTGCTACTAACGGCAATTCTTGGCCAAAGATTTTATAATCAGCCGGCACTGACCGTTGGCACAATCGCTGCCGATAACTTTATCGCGCCCTACGATGCCACCCTGCCGGATATGATCACCACGGAGGAAAACCGCCAGGCGGCCCGCAGTGGCTCGATTATTGTTCTACAGATTGACCAAGAAAAAACTCAGGCCATATTGGAAGAGGCAAACGGAATTTTAGGCCAGGGTAGTACCCTACGACAGCAAGCGGGTGATATTCCCTATTTATCCACCGCCCAACTATCTAGTAGAACTCAGCAATATTTACGTCAGGCTCCCACCAACGATTGGGAAGAAATTTGGCAGTTAGCCCAACTCTCAGAACTGACAAACACCGTTCTAGAAGAGGGAACCAGTGGGTTACTTCAGGTACGGATCAATAATTTAGGAACTAACCAGCGTATTGCCCTCAGAGAATTAGTTCGTCTTCGAGAGCGAGCACCCTTCCAATCTATGACAGCTGTCCGTAGCCAGATTGAGACTAACCGCCAAAAGTACATTACAACCAAACCAAAGCTACAGGATTTGTCGACTCGTGACGGATTGCGCCCCTTAGACGCTAGGTTGTTTGATTTAGGTGATGCTGACTGGCAAGCCGTTCAAGCAGCCAGCCGCTTAGTTTTAAATCGAATGTTGACCCAGGGTATTCATGAAGGGATGCCGACTGATCTGTGGCAACAGGCAATTGACAGCCAGCTGCAAGGTACATTGCGGCTACCCAATCAAACTGCTCTAAATCGCGACGATTTACTTGACCAGGAAACGACAGCAAAGGAAATCGCAGCCAAAATAATTAGCGCTGTATTACAACCTAACTTGATCGAAGACCAAGAACAGACCCGTGTACGCGCAGAGCAGGTAGAAAATGAGGTGAAGACGGTCACCGTATCGATTGAGCAGGGCAATGCCATTGTGAATAAGGGTGAGACCATCACCCAAGGGGACTTTGTTTTACTCGATCACTTTAAGCTGACCCAGCGTCGATTTAACTGGCTGGGGTTTTCTGGCTTTGGGGTTTTAGTCAGTGTCGGCATCGGCATATTGCTGTGGATTGATCACTGGCAAGCCGGCGGCTTGAGACAGCGTGATCATTTGCTAGTGCTGTGTCTGATTATGAGTGTAGCGGCGCTGATGGCACTCAAGATACCGGGGCTGGGACTACCGGCAGTGGGGTTACTACTGGGCAGTTTTTACGGCTATATTTTGGCAACGGTCACCGTTGGGCTACTGGTCGTTCTGCTGCCCGTCGGTGGCTCAGTGGCAGTGTTGCCCTTATTTGCGGCGGCCTGTGCTGCCCTGGTTGGGGCTTGGATTGCCCCACGGTTGCGATCGCGAGAAGAATTTGCCCTCCTAGGCGGTGTAGTCGGCCTCACCCAAGGCATCATTCACCTGATCCTCACCCTCATGTTTAACAGTGTGTCCGCCTCTGTGTGGTACACCGTACTACGTGACTCGGCTTTATTTGGGGTCTACGGCATTGCCTGGAGCATCGTAGCGTTAGGCGTCAGCCCCTACCTAGAGTCATTTTTTGATGTCGTCACACCTATTCGATTAGCAGAACTCTCTAACCCCAACCGTCCGTTACTAAAACGATTGGCTGCAGATGCTCCTGGCACCTTTCAGCACACAATGTTTGTGGCTAACCTGGCGGAAGCCGCTGCCCGTGCCCTTAGTCATAACGTCGAACTCGTGCGTGCAGGTACCCTTTACCATGACATCGGTAAGATGCATGACCCGTTGGGGTTTATTGAGAACCAAATGGGTGGGCCCAATAAACACGACCTGATTGATGACCCCTGGGTGAGTGCCGACATTATTAAAAAGCATGTGACCGAAGGGTTGGTGATGGCCAAGAAACATCGCCTCCCCAAGGCCATTCAGGCATTTATCCCTGAACATCAGGGAGCCATGTTAATCAGCTACTTTTATTATCAGGCCAAGGAAATTGCTAGCCAAAATCCTGACATGGAAATCCAGGATGAGGACTTTCGCTACGATGGCCCGATTCCCCAATCACCGGAAACCGGTATTGTCATGTTGGCCGATTCTTGTGAAGCGGCGTTGCGATCGCTCAACAAAGAAGCCTGCGCTGAAGAAGCCTACGCCATGGTAAATAAAATTCTGCGCGCCCGCTGGAAGGACAAACAGCTGATCGATTCTTGCCTAACCCGCAAGGACATGGACGTGATTGCCAATGTGTTTGTACAGGTTTGGCAGCAGTTCAACCATAAGCGCATTGCCTATCCGAAAGGAGCGCTGACCGCCAAGTAGGCGGATGAACTAACAAGACCTCAGGCTCTACTGTTCCAAGGGTATCTGTCGCGTTAACTTCTGGCCTAAAATGCCGTATTTTGGGGCAAACACCATGGCCAGAGCAAAAATAATGGTCATTAACACCACGATGCTACCGCCGGTGGAGACATCTAAGTGATAGCTGAAATAGGTGCCTAGGACGCAGGAAATAACGCTAGTGGCCACCGAAATCATCAGCATATGGTCAAAGCGATCGGTGAGTAAATAGGCCGTGGACCCCGGTGTGACTAGCATAGCCACCACTAGAACAATGCCTGCTGTTTGCAGTGCGGTCACAATGGTCAGCGCCAACACCGACAACAGCGTGTAGTACATCAGCTGAGTATTCAGACCAATGGCTTTGGCGTGGTTTGGATCGAAGCAAAACAGCAGCAGATCCTTACGCCGGAACAAAATAATGGCGAGGGTGGCACTACCCGCAATCAGCGTTTGAATAATATCCGATTGAGAAATACCGAGGACGTTGCCAAACAAGATGTGAAACAAATCCACATTGCTAGGGATTTTGGTGGCCAGAACTAGCCCAAAGGCAAAAAAGCCGGTAAAAATCACGCCAATAATCGCATCTTCTTTGAGGCGAGTTTGAGATTTTACATAGCCGATGATGACGGTTGCCCCAAACCCAAAGACAAATGCCCCGAGGGCAAAGGGCAGACCTAGGGCATAGGCCACAACAACACCCGGCACTACCGCATGGGAAACAGCATCCCCCATCAGGGACCAACCTTTGAGGGTGATGTAGCAAGATAAAACAGCACAGACCACACCGACAAAAGCACTCACCCAGATGGCCTTGACCATAAACCCGGCCTGCAGGGGCTCAATCAGCCATTGCCACACGGGCATTAATCCGAATAGAGGACAGGATAGAAATAAATCATTCATAGTGCCGCTGAGGGTTGGAAAAAACCTGGGGCAGACTGCTGAGGGGTAAGCCGCCAAAGGTCATGGATAGGTTGTCTTCGGTAAAGGTGTCGGCGGTGGTGCCTTCGGCCAGGACGGTGCGGTTGAGGAGGATGGTGCGATCGCAAAATGTAGAAATCGACGCCAAATCATGGGTAGACACCAAAATCGTGTGTCCCTCATCCCGCAATTGCAGCAGCAGATTCACAATCCGCTTTTCCGTTTTCACATCCACCCCAGTAAACGGCTCATCCAGCAAAATCACCCGGCTATTTTGCGCCATGGCCCGCGCCAAAAACGCTCGCTTTTTCTGCCCACCGGAAAGCTCCCCAATTTGTCGCTGTCGAAAGTCTGCCATACCCACCCGTTCGAGACTTTCAGCCACCTGCCGCCGATCCTCACGTCCCGGAATCCGCAGCATATTCATATAGCCGTAGCGGCCCATCATCACCACATCCGCCACGCTGACAGGAAAATTCCAGTCCACATCATCCGATTGAGGCACATAGGACATCAGCTGTCGCTTTTGCGCCATTTTTACCGAAAGGCCATCAATATGGACACGTCCCTGGTTCGGATTCACAAACCCCATAATGGTTTTGAACAGGGTGGATTTGCCGCCACCGTTGGGGCCAACTAAACCGGTAATGGTGCCAGGTTGCACATAGCAGCTGGCGTTATAGAGAGCCAGATGAGCATTGCTGTAGGTAACGCTAATATTTTCGACGGTGATGCCAAAGGTGTCTGATCGCATCGGTGGGTTAAAAACTAGAGGACAGAAAGTTAGATCTCAGATTTTGTATAAAGCAAAAAAGTCTGGAGTCATCCCCTCCGGGGAGGGCATATCGGCTCATGGCGACAAAAGCCCCTCGCTAATCACCTGAACGTCATAGTCCAAGAGATCTAAAAAAGTAGGCACTGGACCATCTGCCGTAGATAGGGAGTCAACATATAAATTGCCGCCGAACGTTGCTCCTGTAGCCCGAGCGACCTGCTGCTGTCCCTCATCACTGACGGTACTTTCGCAAAAGACCGTGGCAATATCGTTAGCGTTGACTGCGTCGATTACCCCTTGAATCTGTTTGGGAGTAGACTGCTGTTCGGCATTAATTGGCCAGAGATAAACCTCTTTTAAGTCGTAATCACTGGCCAGATAAGAGAATGCGCCTTCACAACTGACCAGATAACGCTGGTCTTCTGGCACCTGGGCGAGATTGGCCTGTAGCTCTGCGTCAATTGCTTGTAGCTGCTCGCTATAGGCAGCGGCATTGGCGTTATAGGTTTCTTCGTTGTCAGGGTCTAGCTCAATAAAGGCCTGGCGAATATTTTCTATATATATAAGAGCGTTTTGCGGCGACATCCAGGCGTGGGGATTGGGCTTATCGGTGTAAGGGCCTTCTGCGATCGCAATTGGCTCAATCCCTTCCGTCAAAATCACCGACGGCACATCCTGCACATTGCCTAAAAACTGCTCAAACCAACGCTCCAGGTTCATGCCGTTATAAAGAATCAGGTCAGCATCCTGGGCTTTTACCAAATCGCTGGGGGT
>ERZ1740065.1666-NODE-1666-length-13495-cov-9.354836_pt1 | contig 13495 bp, 10 predicted proteins | sample MGYA00581738_ERZ1740065 | MGnify/ENA primary metagenome ERZ1740065 (study PRJEB43018, sample SAMN04849749) | marine metagenome | isolation source: floating plastic debris | place: Pacific Ocean | collected 2008-09-01 | study: EMG produced TPA metagenomics... | reverse complement strand
TGATCACAGGCGCGTCGAGAGGACTTGGCGCCGGATTCGCAGAGGCACTGGTGCCGGACCATCATGTTGTCGCCGTCGGTCGCACAACAGGCGCCTTGGAAGAGATCGATGATCTGATCCAGGCCAGAGGCGGCTCAGCAACGCTTGCGCCCATGGACATCACGGAAACTTCTGCCATGGCGCAACTCTGCCGGTCCATCTTTGATCGATGGGGCAAGCTTGATCTTTGGTTGCACACGGCCGTTCACGCAGCCCCGCTTGCGCCCGCAAATCACATTGATCCCAAAGACTTCACGCGCTCTATGAAAGTGAATGTCGAGGCCACATCGCAACTGATCACCTTTGTCGCGCCGCTTTTGGGCGCCGACGGGCATGCGGTGTTTTTCGAGGATAGCGGGGCGCAGGGTAAATTCTTTGGGGCCTACGGGGCGTCAAAGGCCGCACAGATCCAGTTGGCGCACAGTTGGCAGGCTGAGACCGTTAAGACAGGGCCGCATGTGCAAATCCTCGCGCCACAACCGATGCCCACCGCCACGCGTGCGCGATTCTTCCCCGGTGAGGATCGCGAAGCGCTTGTGCACCCCAAGCTGGAAGCCCGTCGTTTGTTGACGGAATTGGCCAAAGGCTGATGCGCGACGTCGTTTTGGTTCGTGCTTGCTTGATCAGAACCAGTCCCAATTCCAGAGGCCAGAATGCAGAGATTTGACCGCGACACTCCCCTACCACCTGAGATGCAGGGCGAGTGGATAGACGCCGGCGACCCGACCGCGTCCCTTATTGTCACCGGTGGCGAGATCACCTGCTACGACAAAGTCGTTGAGTATGATTTCAAGCTTATGGGCCGGGAAGATGGTGCCGTCATCGTCAGTCTGCAGGTGGAAAACCCGGAAACGAAAGATGATTTCCACAACGCCAACATAACCGATCTTGTCATAGCCCCTGAAGGCGAGTTCCACGCCTACAATGTAGGGTTCTCGGCTCAGTTCGTCCGACCAAACGAGGCATAGCGCCCAGCCGGTTGAACACTGGCGACATGCTTGGACGACAGCTGCAGCCAAAACGAAAAACGGGGGGCCGTAGCCCCCCGAAAAAGTTTCGCCACTCAAGCTCCGTTACTATACCGCCCGGTTTCTGCCTGCGGCCTGAGCGCCGTCAGGGGGCGAGCGCACCCGCCCCGTGTCTCTTCTATGTCGTCGGGGTCCGGGCCTATTGGGTGGCCACGGTACCCCTACGCACCCCCCAGGGGATGCGATGCCTTAGCTACACCCGCTGGTCGCGCCGCACGTGTTGCATTTCAAGCAAGTCCCGTTGCGCACCATCGTGTAGTGACCGCACTCATCACAGGCCTCGCCTTCATAGCCTTGCATACGCGCAATTGTTGCGCGATCCACGGCGGCGGCTGAGAGAGATGAGGCGCCCGAGAGAACAGGGTCTGCTGACGCCTTGTCATTGGACGTCTCCGGCACAAGGGTTTGCAAGGCGACTTCAGGGTCGGCTGCACCGCTCAACGCGGTTGCTCCCATCGCTCCACCAATGATGCCTGCACCGTCCTCGGACTGTCCCCCATTCAGCACGACCAATTCCTGGGGCAAACGTTTGCGCAGATAGCCGGTCGAGCTGATTTGTTTCAGCACTTCCAAAGACTTGGCCGCGGCACCATCACTCATTTCCGAGATGTTGGACACGCCCTCTTCTTCGCCGCGTCCCAGATCGTCGAAGGCTGCGCCCTCTGGCTTTACATGGGCCAGATCCGTGCGATCGAGATAGCTCACCGCCAATTCCCGGAATATATAGTCAAGGATCGACGTCGCGTTCTTGATCGAGTCGTTGCCCTGCACCATGCCCGATGGCTCAAACTTGGTGAAGGTGAAGGCATCAACGAACTCTTCCAGCGGCACACCGTATTGCAGACCAACCGACACCGCGATGGCGAAGTTGTTCATCATCGCGCGGAAGCCTGCGCCTTCCTTATGCATGTCGATGAAGATCTCACCAAGCGAGCCGTCCGTGTATTCACCGGTCCGCAGATACACTTTGTGCCCACCCACCATGGCCTTCTGGGTGTAGCCCTTGCGGCGATCGGGCATTTTCTCACGATGCGTCCGTGCCACATACTTGCTGATAACCTTCTCAACGATCTTTTCGGCCAGAACCTCGGCCTTTTGTTGCGGCGTGCCAGTTTCCAGAACCTCTGCCGCCTCTTCGTCATCCTCCACAAGGGCGGCCGCAAGCGGCTGGCTGAGCTTGGAGCCATCGCGATAGAGCGCGTTGGCTTTCACACCCAGCGACCAGCTCTTCTCATAGGCCTTCTGGCAATCTTCGATGGTCGCGTCATTGGGCATGTTGATCGTCTTGGAGATCGCGCCCGAGATAAAGCTCTGTGCCGCGGCCATCATGGTGATGTGGCTGTCGACAGACAGGAACCGTTTGCCCTTCTTGCCACACGGGTTGGCACAGTCGAAGACGGCGTAGTCCTCTTCCTTGAGATGCGGCGCCCCCTCGAGGGTCATCGTGCCGCAGACATGGTCATTGGCGGCGTCAATCTCTGCCTTGGAGTATCCAAGATGCGCGAGCATATCGAAGGTGGGGTCCGTCAGCTTGGCCGCCGGGATGCCCAGAACGCCGCTGCAGAACTCTTCCCCCAGCGTCCACTGGTTGAACACAAACCGGATGTCGAAGGCCGAGCCAACCGCGTTGTCCACCTTCTCAAGCTCCGCCGGGCCAAATCCGTGCCCTGCCAAGGAGGTGTGATTGATGCCCGGTGCGTTGCCGATTGTCCCGTGGCCAACAGCGTAGCTCACGATCTCTTCGATCTGAGCAGATCCGTACCCCAAGGTTTCCAAGGCAGACGGCACCGACTGGTTGATGATCTTAAAGTAGCCGCCACCGGCCAGCTTCTTGAACTTCACCAAGGCAAAGTCGGGCTCAATCCCGGTTGTATCGCAGTCCATGACCAGACCGATCGTGCCGGTCGGCGCAATCACGGTGGACTGAGCGTTACGATAGCCGTGCTGCTCACCGAGCTTCAGCGCTTCGTCCCAGCTCGCCATGGCAAGATCGACGAGGCGTGTGTCCGGGCAATTGGCATGATCGAGCGGCACCGGTGCCGTGGACAGCGCATCATATCCTTCCGTCGCGCCATAGGCGGCTGTGCGGTGATTGCGGATAACGCGCAGCATGTGGTCTTTGTTCTTGGCATAGGCCGGGAATGTGCCAACCTCTCCGGCAATCTCAGCGGAGGTTGCATAGGCCACACCCGTCATGATCGCTGTCAACGCGCCACAGAGCGCCCGACCCTCATCGGAGTCGTAGCTGTAGCCCATGTTCATCAGCAGACCGCCGATATTGGCATAGCCAAGCCCCAAAGTGCGGGTGTCATAGCTGTTTTGCGCAATCTCTTTGGAGGGAAACTGCGCCATCAGCACAGAGATCTCCAGGGTCAGCGTCCAAAGACGTGTCGCGTGCATGTAGTCCTGCGCCGCGAATGTGGCGTCATCGTAGAACGTGAGCAGGTTCATGGATGCCAGGTTGCACGCCGTGTCATCCAAGAACATGTATTCAGAACAGGGGTTTGATCCGCGGATCTCACCTTCTTCAGGGCAAGTGTGCCAGTCGTTGATGGTGTCGTGAAACTGAATGCCGGGATCGGCGCAGGCCCAGGCGGCGTGGCCTACATCTTCCCACAGGTCGCGCGCCTTGATCGTCTTGGCAACCGACCCGTCCGTGCGATTGATTAGCGCCCAGTCGTCGTCATTTTCGACGGCCTTGAGGAACGCGTCAGTGACACGGATGGAGTTGTTGGAGTTTTGCCCAGACACCGACGCATAGGCCTCAGAATCCCAATCGGTGTCATATGTCGGGAACTCAATGCTGTCATAGCCTTGCTTGGCGTAATCCAGGACGCGCTTGATATACGTCTCAGGGATCGACACCGCTTTCGCAGCCCGGATCGCGGGTTTCAGGCTGGCGTTTTTGGACGCGTCGACCGCATCCTCCACGCTGCCATCCCATTCGCGAATGGCCGCGAAAATGTCATTGAGCTTGGCCTCGTGCATTTTGGAGCCGGCGACGATGGAGGCAACCTTTTGCTCCTCCTTCACTTTCCAGCCCACAAACTCCTCAATGTCGGGGTGGTCGGCGTCGCAAATGACCATCTTGGCCGCGCGCCGCGTGGTACCACCAGATTTGATGGCACCCGCCGCCCGGTCCCCGATCTTGAGGAAGCCCATCAGACCGCTTGACTTGCCGCCACCCGATAGGGCTTCCCCGTCGGCACGCAGGGAGGAGAAGTTCGTGCCTGTCCCGGATCCGTATTTAAAGAGCCGGGCTTCGCGCACCCACAGGTCCATGATTCCACCGTCACCGACGAGATCGTCTGCCACGGATTGGATAAAGCACGCATGGGGTTGCGGGTGCTCGTAAGCGGAAGACGATTTGGTCAGCTCACCGCTTTCAAAATCTACGTAATAGTGCCCTTGGCTTGGGCCGTCGATGCCGTAGGCCCAATGCAGGCCGGTGTTGAACCACTGGGGAGAGTTCGGCGCGCCCATCTGACGGGCCAGCATGAACCGCATCTCATCATAATAGGCCCGTGCGTCTTCTTCTGTTGAGAAGTAGCCGCCCTTCCAGCCCCAATAGGCCCAGGCGCCTGCCAGACGATCAAACACCTGCTTGGAGGAAGTCTCACCGCCGGTCTGTGTTGTCTTGGACGCAGGGACAGACCGCCACAGGAACTCTGGAACCCCAGACTCTTTAACCTTTTTCAGTTTGATTGGGACGCCTGCTTTGCGGAAATACTTCTGGGCGATCACATCGCTTGCGACCTGGCTCCAACTGTCTGGGACTTCAACATCGTCCAACTTAAATACAATAGTACCATCCGGATTGCGGATTTCTGAACTCGTCGTCACAAACGCCAGTTCCGCATATGCATCCTGACCTGCCTTGGTAAACTTTCTTTCAATTTTCATTTGCTGAGCCCCGTATTTCAGCCTTCGTTTTCTAGATCAAACAGTCCATTTGACCCGGCCCTTTTTATCGACAAAACACCCCGCTGCCGGTCCGCTCCACCATCAGTGGTGCCACAAGACCAGCGTCCTCACGTGAACTATCCAGCGTAGTCGGGGCGTCCCTGCCTATACGGCCGTCAACACTATATCTTGTGTCGTTGCGACCGTGACCTACAAAGTGGCGTATGTGCCCATAGGTGGTCAACGCATTTATTTTAAATTCTCGACCAAAAATTCATTGACGTGTTCCGTTACGGCACCCAAAGGGCACAGCGCAGTGATTCACAGAAGTGTTACATTCCGGCTGCGGCGTTTTCCGAAAGCAGAAATCTCCCTTTAAACCAGTCAAGTTAAGCCGACCAAGACAGATGAGCATCGATCAACTATCCACAGGCCCATATGGGACACCAAGATCAAAAAAAGCGGTCACAGGGTCGAAAAAAAAGTTTTGATCTTGCCTGCCAACGGCGCAAGGCGGGCAACTGTTGCGCTCAAAACACGACCCTGTTGTCGCCAGTGACGCGGATCTCTTGCACCAGATATCGATGAAAAGTGGTCGGGGCGGCGAGATTCGAACTCACGACCCCCTGTACCCAAAACAGGTGCGCTACCAGACTGCGCCACGCCCCGAACCGAGTGTGTCTCTACCGAGGATTCGCAGCAAAGGAAAGTGCTAACACGGCCATGCCGCGGCGTCTTGCCCGATGCCGGGATGTCGAAGTACGTCGCCGGGGCCAATCCCAAACCGCGCAGCAATGCCGCCGTTGACCTCCAGTACATACTGGATCTCGCGGCCGCCATTGATCAAGCGTTCTGACAACGGCACTGCGTTCTCATGCACTTTCTGCACGGTCCCCGTCTCGTCGGCGAAAATCATGTCGAGCGATATGAGCGTGTTTTTCATCCAGAACCGCGTGGTTTGCGGATGCTCATATATAAAGAGCATGCCCGCACTCTGCGGCATGCTCTCCACAAACATCAGGCCCTGCCCGCGTTCCTCGTTGTCATCTGCTACATCCACGCTGAACTGCGCCTGACCCCAATCCCCTTTCACCTGAACCGCGTCACCGCGACAGGCTGCGTGCCCTGCCAAGGGCGCACCAATGCAAATCAATAGGGCAAGGCTAGTCAGTCCTCGTCGCGTACCGCGCTTTCCCATCCGCACACCTCTGTCGCCATGCGGCCACGCTTACCCTCTATGACGCGGATGGCAAGTGCCTCTCCGGATTGCAGATCGGCCATACCCGAGCGCCGCAAGACCTCGACATGAATAAAGACATCCTCGTCGCGACCAAAGGTGTTGGCAAAGCCAAACCCCTTTCCTTTGTCGAACCATTTCACCCGTGCCGGTTCGAGCGGCGCATCGCGCAGGGTTTCCAGGTCCACATGGTCAATATCGGCAAGCTCTGCCGTCGCTTCGCCCTCAGGCGGGTCGATCGCGAAGACTTCTGTTGCTTGAATTCCGCGTTGCGTGTGCTGCACCTCGACATCAATACCAGCATGATCGGCAACAGAGCTCTGTCCGAAGTTCCGCAGCACGTTGGCATGCAGCAAGATGTCCGGGCCGCCCTCTTCGGTTACAACAAACCCGAAACCTTTGACCGGATCAAACCACTTAACCCGGCCATAGATGCGCTGTGCTCGGCCTTTTTCATCAGTCACAAACGACATTCCCATCCACATCGCCCCTTTTTTTTCTAGACCTTTTTAAAGGACCGAGGCAAGAAAAAAACATTACAATTTCAGGGCTTTGCATTTTGCGTAACGTGAATTTCACGGGTTCAACCGAGATATTTCCCATTTGTTTTCAACCGCTTTACGCCGCCATACGAACCGATCGTGCAGTCGATGCGCCCCATCTGCCCAAAATTCGATCTCTACGGGCTCAATCCGAAAACCACCCCAAAATGGTGGCCGAGACGGGCTCGGCCCCTTCGTTGCGGTGATTTTCGCCACCTTTGCCATCAAGTCCGTTCGAGATTTCAGCGGGCGAGACTGTTCTGACGCCCAAGCGCCCAATCTGCTCTTCAAAGATCGGGTTGCATAGTATTCGTCAGCTTCTGGGCCGTCTTCCTTGATGACGTTGCCGCGCACGCGCAATTGACGCCGCAAAGACTTCCAATGCAGCACACCCGCTGCCTTGCTATTGTGAGCAAGCTCTTGCCCTTTTTTGGACTCGTAATTGGTAAAAAACCAAAAACCCGTCTCGGTAATCCCTTTGAGAAGAACCATCCTCGCATTGGGAAGACCATCGGCATCCACTGTGGACAACGCCATGGCGTTTGGATCGTTGATTTCAGACTGTTCCGCCTCGACCAACCAGCCTTTTGCGATCTCAAAGGGATCGTCACCCGCAAATATACCGTCTCGTGTCATTTCACTGTCTTTTTGCCCGTTCGAAAAGATCACCTAGAACAACGCGAGCGCGACGGCAAGTTCCGCTGACACAAGATCAAGAGGAATGTCCCAAATCGGCTCGAAACCGCCAAAGTCTTGATGAGGCATGGGCGATTGTCTAAAGGAGAGCGACAAGGCAGATGGGTCAAGGGTGAAGCATGGCGAATGGATTGATGGCGGGGAAGCGCGGGCTCATTATGGGGCTTGCCAATGACAAATCCATCGCGTGGGGCATCGCCAAAGCCTGCGCTGACGAAGGCGCCGAGCTGGCCTTTTCCTATGTCGGAGACGCGTTCCGCAAGCGCGTTGAACCTTTGGCGGAGCAACTGGGTGTCACGCAACTTTTCGACTGCGACGTGAGCGACGCAGCCTCAATGGATGCCTGTTTCCAAAACATCGTGGACACCTGGGGCAAGATAGACTTTCTGGTCCATGCCATTGGATTTTCTGACAAATCAGAGCTGCGCGGCCGGTATGTTGACACCAGCCAGGACAATTTCACCATGACGATGAACGTGTCGGTCTACTCCTTCACAGCCGTGGCCCAGCGTGCCGAAAAGATCATGCCAGATGGCGGCTCGCTGTTGACACTGACCTATTACGGCGCCGAACAGGTGATCCCGAATTACAATGTCATGGGCGTGGCAAAAGCCGCGCTCGAAGCCTCCGTGATGTATCTGGCCGAAGACCTGGGCAAACAGAACATCCGTGTAAACGCCGTATCCGCCGGGCCGATCAAAACGCTCGCCGCAAATGGCATCAGCGATTTTCGCTATATCCTAAAGTGGAACGAGTTGAACTCGCCCCTGCGCCGCAACGTCACCATTCAAGACGTCGGCAATTCTGCGCTCTTTTTGCTTTCGGATCTGGGTAGCGGCACCACGGGCGAGGTGTTGCACGTGGATTCGGGCTATCACATTGTGGGTATGAAAGCGGTCGACGCGCCCGACATTGAAAAGAGCTAAGCGGTGGAGTTTGCGCATTTGATCGCATTCAATGTCGCGCTTTTGGCGGCCATCGCGAGCCCGGGCCCCTCGCTGCTTTATCTGATCAAGACCACGCTGACACAGGGGCGCGCGGCGGGGATTGTCACGGGTGCGGGTCTTGCGTTCATGGCTGCGCTTTGGACGCTTGCCGCGCTCTTGGGCCTCGGCGGGATCTTTTCCGTCTTTCCCTGGGCCTATGTCGTTCTCAAAACCCTGGGCGCGTTTTATCTCATCTGGATTGCAATCCAGACATGGCGGCATGCCCGCAGCCCTATAGAACAGAGCGCGCCCAAGGCATCCCATGAGCGCGCTTTTCTGGCGGGTATCCTGATCAATCTGGCCAACCCGAAATCCGTGTTCTTTGCAGCCGCGGTGATCGTGGTGATTTTCCCGGCAGATCTGACGGGTGCAGAAAAATCCATCATATTTCTCAATCATCTCGCGGTAGAACTTGTTGTGCAGCCAGCCTTGGCGTTTTTATTGTCCACCGGCGTGATCCGCACACGCTACCTTGCCGCGAAACCGGTCATTGACCGCTGCACCGCCGCCATCCTGGGTGCGCTTGGTGTGCGCCTTTTGCTCTCTCGCTAGGAGACCTGCATGAACACTGATCGCCTCCCCCATGAGAAAGGATTTCATGTCAGCTGGGATCAGCTGCACCGTGATGCGCGCGCTCTGGCATGGCGGTTGCAGGGAGAAACGCCGGAAGATGGCTGGCGCGCCGTGGTGGCGATCACCCGAGGGGGCATGGCGCCTGCGATGATCGTGGCCCGTGAGCTCGATATCAGATCGGTGGATACGATCTCCATCAAGTCCTACGATCACCAAACCCAAAGCGCGCCCGTGGTGATCAAAGCACCGGATGCCGCGCTCATGGACGATGGCGACGGTGTGCTGGTGGTGGATGATCTTGTCGACACCGGTCGCACGCTGGATGTGGTGCGAGAGTTGATGCCCAAAGCCCATGTCGCCACAGTCTATGCCAAACCTGCCGGTCGGGATCGCGTGCAGACCTTTGTCACAGAAGTCAGCCAAGACACCTGGATCTTCTTTCCCTGGGATCTGGCCTTGCAATATGTCGAACCTTATCGAGGCACGTGATGACCGCGCATTCTCGTACCGCAAACACATTCCCCCCGCCCGTCATGGCCGCAAGGCGCTGGATGGACGGGGTCACGTTCACGCCCGAAAGGCCGCTCATAAATGTAAGCCAGGCCGCGCCAGCAGATCCCCCGCCAGAGCCGTTGCGCAAGGTCATTTCTGAGGCCGCGCTGATGACGCCGGAGGCGCATCTTTACGGCCCCGTCCTGGGTCTGCCAGAACTGCGCGCTGAAATTGCATCACAGTGGCAGGTCGCCTATGGGGGCGATATCTCGGACAGTCAGGTGGCAATCACCTCGGGCTGCAATCAGGCGTTTTGCGGAGCGGTGGCGGCGCTCTGCTCCGAAGGGGATGAGGTGATCCTGCCAACCCCTTGGTATTTCAATCATAAAATGTGGCTGGACATGTCGGGGATCAACACGGTTCCTTTGGCCACAGGCACGGATCTGCTGCCTGATCCTGACCGCGCAGAGACGCTGATCACCGACCGCACACGCGCCATTGTTCTGGTGACGCCAAACAACCCCGGCGGCTTGGAGTATCCAGCCGATCTGGTCATGCGCTTTTACCGGCTCGCCCAATCCCGCGGGATCAAGCTGGTGATCGACGAAACCTACCGCGATTTCGACAGCCGCACAGGCGCGCCGCATGCGCTCTTCGAGGATCCAGACTGGTCCAAGACGCTGATCCATCTCTATTCCTTTTCCAAGGCGTTTCGCCTGACCGGACACCGCGTGGGCGCCATCGTCGCCGACCAAGGCATGCTGTTCGAGGTGGAAAAGTTCCTCGATACCGTGGCCATCTGCCCTAATCAGCTGGGCCAGATCGCGGCCCTCTGGGGTTTGCAAAACATGGCACAGTGGTGCGCCGGAGAGAGGGCTGAAATCCTCGACCGTCGCGCCGCCATCGAAGACTATTGGCCGATGATGGCCGCACAAGGCTGGGAGCTGCAGGGCCTGGGCGCGTTTTTTGCCTATGTTCGACACCCGTTTGATATGTCATCAGGCGATCTGGCCCCCGCTTTGGTCAAAGACGCAGGCGTTCTGCTGCTGCCGGCCACAATGTTTTATCCCGAGGGTGACCCGCGTGCGCCGTCTGAGTTGCGCATTGCCTTTGCCAACATTGACAGGCGCGGCATCAAAACCTTGTTTGAACGGCTCTCTTCCCTGCCCTCGCCCCTTGCGAGCGCATCCCACAGCGCATAGACAAACCGGGAAACTTTATTCTACGCGCGAGCATTACCGATGGCCAAGAAATCAAACCCTGTCATGTGGGTCCTCATGGGTCTTCTCATCATTGCTTTGGGTGGGTTCGGAGCCTCAAATTTCGGCGGATCAATCCGGTCCATCGGATCGGTCGGTGACGTTGATATTGGCACGCAAGACTATGCAAGCGGCCTGCAACAAGAGCTGCGCGCCTACGCCCAACGGACGGGTGAACCCATCAGTTTTGCGCGGGCGCAGGACATTGAGCTTGATGACCGCGTGCTGGCGACCCTGATCGCGCAAGCCGCCTTTGACGCCGAAGCCCGCGCGCTCGGGGTCTCTATCGGCGATGACAACCTGCGCGCCGAAATCCTGACCATGTCGCAATTCCACGGGCTCGACGGGAATTTTGACCGCGATGTCTATCGGTTTGGCCTCGAAAATGCCGGCCTGACCGAAGGCCAGTTTGAAGAAGACGTCCGCGCCGATACCGCGCGCAGCATTCTTCAGGCCTCTGTCATCGCGGGGGTCAACGTCCCGCAAGCCTATTCTGAAACAGTGACAGGATATCTCGGCGAACGGCGCGACGTCTCCTGGTCCTTGCTGGATCGCTCAGACATCACCACAGGGCTGCCGGTTCCGACGGACGCAGAGCTGCAGGCCTTTCACACTGAAAACGCAGAACTTTTCACAATCCCAGAGGCCAAACGCATCACCTATGCCTGGCTCACCCCGACGATGATCCTCGACAGCGTCGAGGTGGATGAGGATGCCCTTCGCGACGCCTATGATGACGCGATTGATGTGTTTAACCTGCCTGAGCGTCGGCTGGTGGAGCGGCTGATCTTCGGCAATGAGGAGGATTTGAACGCCGCAAAAGACCGCATCGATGCAGGCGAGGCGACATTCGAAGAGGTCGTGGAAGAGCGCGGCCTTGCGCTTGTCGATATCGACTTGGGCGATCTGGATCGTGATGCGTTGGGCGAGAATGCAGATCCCATTTTTGCCGCCGGTATTGGCGACGTTGTTGGGCCTCTGCCCACCTCGCTTGGGCCTGCTCTTTTCCGTGTGAATGCCATTCTGGCCGCACAGGAAACCACGTTCGAAGAGGCAACCCCGATGTTGCGAGAGGATCTGGCCGCGGACCGCGCCCGCCGCGTGATCAATCAGTTGATCGACACGGTGGATGATCTCCTCGCCGGTGGAGCAACGCTGGAAGATGTGGCCGAAGAGACGGAACTCGAACTGGGCACAATCGATTGGTATGTCAGCGTGGTCAATGACATCGCAGGCTATGCCGAGTTTCGCAGTGCCGCGTCCAGCGTGTCCGAGAATGACTTCCCCGAGATCGTGACGCTGGATGATGGTGGGATCTTCGCGCTGCGCCTCGATGAGGTGGTGCCGCCAACCCTGCAGCCGTTTGAAGAGGTCCGCGAGGCGGTGGAGCAAAGCTGGACGGCCCAAAGCGTGGTGGATGAACTGCGCCAGATCGCCGAGCCTCTGGTGGACCGTCTTGGTCGAGGCGAGAGCTTTGAAGAGGTCGGGCTGACTGTCGACGCCACTCAGACCGTGACGCGGCGGTCACTGGGCGGGGCGACGCCGCCTGAGTTCGTTGAGATTGTCTTTGAAATGGCGCCGGGGACAGCCCGGCTCATCGAAGGGGACGGCCGCGTTTACGCCCTCAAACTGACCGAAGTGAGCCCGCCCGATCCAGAGGATGAGGAACTGACGCAGCTTCAGCAGATCCTGGAAAATCAAGCCGCCACTGGCATTTCACAGGATATCTTCAGCCTGGTTGCCGATGATTTTCGTGAACGCGCCGGGGTGGATCTTGATTTTCAGGCCATCAACGCCGTGCACGCGAATTTCAACTGAGGAGCCGACAAGTTTGGAGCTGACACCCTCATTTGAAGCCTTCGCCGGAGGCTATGAGGCGGGTGAAAATCAGGTGGTCTTCGCCCGCCTGGCCGCCGATCTGGACACGCCCGTTTCTCTGATGCTGAAGCTGACCGGCGCCGCGCGGGACGCGTTTGTGCTCGAATCCGTCACGGGCGGAGAGGTGCGCGGCCGGTATTCAATCATCGGCATGAAACCGGATTTGATCTGGCAATGTCATGATACCTCTGCCCGGATCAATCGCGAGGCGAGGTTTGACAGCGAAAGCTTTGTTTCTGTTGAAGAAGATCCGCTCACATCCTTGCGCCAACTGATCAACGAAAGCCGCATCAATCTGCCGCCAGACCTGCCCGCGGCAAGTGCCGGGCTCTTTGGGTATCTGGGCTATGACATGATCCGCCTGGTCGAACATCTGCCGGATGTGAACCCCGATCCGCTCGGCCTGCCCGATGCGGTGATGATGCGGCCCTCGGTGGTGGCGGTGCTGGACGGGGTGAAAGGCGATGTCACCGTGGTGGCGCCTGCCTGGGTGTCCTCCGGTCTCTCGGCACGGTCCGCTTATGCCCAGGCCGCAGAACGGGTGATGGACGCGGTGCGCGATCTCGATCGTGCCCTACCGCAAACCTCGCGCACCCTTGGTGAGCCCGAAGAGGATGCGCCACCGATCTCCAATTTCACCCATGAGGGCTACAAGCGCGCGGTGGAAAAAGCCAAGGATTACATCAAAGCAGGCGACATTTTTCAAGTAGTCCCCTCGCAACGCTGGAGCCAGAGCTTCCGCCAGCCGCCCTTCTCTCTCTACCGGTCCCTGCGGCGCACGAACCCCTCACCGTTCATGTTCTATTTCATTTTCGGCGATGGGCCGAGCCCTTCAATCGCCACCAGTTTCTCAATCTTGTCA
>ERZ1740065.1665-NODE-1665-length-13496-cov-11.181757_pt1 | contig 13496 bp, 15 predicted proteins | sample MGYA00581738_ERZ1740065 | MGnify/ENA primary metagenome ERZ1740065 (study PRJEB43018, sample SAMN04849749) | marine metagenome | isolation source: floating plastic debris | place: Pacific Ocean | collected 2008-09-01 | study: EMG produced TPA metagenomics... | reverse complement strand
AGGGAGGAGGGGAGGCAGGAGGGGAGGGGGAGGGGAGGGGGGTGTATTACTGTATTACGCTGGGTTTAGTCTGCACTTAGCATGCTGTCGCCGGCTTTAGTACTAGCGTGGGAGAGTAAAAAATGCCATGGAGGCTTACTATTTTCATGCCGTTATACCTTGTGTTCTACAGCCTTGCCAAATACAAGAGGAATAAGACTGATCAGCATTGAATAAATGTGGTGGTCACTGTTATATGTATGTAGGCATAGAAATGCTGAGATGTCATATAAGCAGTGTCTCCAATGCACAGTTGTTTTTTTTCAATCCCCGACCCACAGCTGTCAGCTGGTCTGAGAATCGAGACTCACATCCAACAACTGATTTGCGACAAACAACTAATCAGGCGAGTCGCAGTAAATGATGCTGAAGAGTCCACAGTCATATATGTTTAGGAAGCCGGTGTCCCAAAATCTGCTGCACATGCTCAACTGAAAGTATATGATGTCACGGTAACCGCCCAAAGTAGTGAACCCAAGGAACTTATACATATGCAAAGTTCATAGAACGTATTCTACCTCTACTGTCAGCTGTCACCGTTCGATAATGTCTTATTTTCCCGTTCGCCAGTGTCCCATCTCTAACATTTAAGAGTTGTCTCCTCTAGAAGATTTCCGACGTCGGCCGAATAAGTACGGCAACTCATACCCAACCTTGGTAATTGTTCTGCCACCTTTTTTAAAAGTAGGAAAAGAGATAGTTGAAGGACGGTGCTTTTCCATCTTTTGTCTAACAAAGCCTGAACGAGAAAACATCGCACGCAAGTCATTTGTTGAAGTATGTCACTATTTTTATTGCGAATTGTTCACCATTCAACCATATCTTGTGATCTTTTTAGGAACTAGAGACCGTCTATTGGTATTGTATTCCTTTAGAATAACTTCTGTCATTTTTGGACTATGAGCACACCAACATCTCAAACCAGGTACTCGACAGTTGTACATTTAGCTACACCATCTCGCAAGGCTGTCAGTAGCCAGTCTAATCAAAATGTGTGTTCAAATCCCATTACCTCGCTGAGTTCCACACCTCAACCATCAACTCCAAGAGCACCCGAAAATACATCAAACTCTACTGTCTGTGCTTCTGCTCATCTTTCACCATCACCTATGCTCAATCCCTTTGAGATGGACTATGAGAAGATGCAGCATGGTATTGTCACACCTGGAGTGTTTAAGAAGTCGGAGATAACGCCTGATTCTAAGGTATCCATGCTCATATGGTATCCGAACTCATATGGGTCTTTTCAAGGGCAAGGGTATACATCAAGTAGTATGAAGTGATTGGCACTATTGGTGACAATAGTGAAGGTTATTTCTTTTCAGTCTAAACCATTCCGCTGGGATATCGAACATGTGGCCAGACTGAATCCAGTTGATTTTGGTGATGTGACAGAAAGGCTCAGAAAGCAAGACCAGTACGTTACAGTAACTGATTCCGTCTGTGCCTCACTAATGTATGAATGAGAGGAATTATATTGAGTATGCCATTACAGATATAATCAGAAACGCGATGAGGCTGCGCAAGGTGTGCTTGACAGGTTTTTTCAAAGTAAGCATATTGTCCCTTCGCCGTGGAGTGAACCTGTACAGAAAGTAAACTTGCTGACAAAAATTGACGAAGAAGAGAGATCTATGGGGGCCAATGAGCAGAAACGCAATGCTGCTAGTCAAACGGACATTCACATACCCCTGAGTGTAGACTTCAATGCCCTGTTCAGTGAGCATTTATTTCCTTCAGATACAAGAGCTTTACTTCCTGTTTCTAGCTCAACTTCACCACTGCTCCCCCTCTCTCATACAGGGAACTACAAACTGACAGAATCACAGATAGAAGAGTTGAATAGGGGAGAATCGTTCAGCAACTCAAGCCTTCGGAGGAAACTGTTCAACAATGACAGTGACAGCTCCAGCTCCACCCACTGCACACCAGAGAAAGCGGGCCCATCCGAGGACTGCTGGCAGTCTCCTCCACTGGTATTCCTGCTACTTGGCGTCTGTAGACGCTACTAGCCGTAGCGCGTGACTAGTTTTCACCAGCACTAATCTAATCTAGGGTGACATGTGTGCATCGAGTCCGGTGTATGGTGACGCGGCTGACCTTGACCCTCCCAGACGAAGATGCTCATTAATGGAACAGCTGCCGGCCGATAGTGAGAATACTTCACCAAATCTCTCCCCAATCACGTCTCCAATTAAAGCTGAAGGTGAGGGGGATTGCTGCTGTTCTGCAACCTTTCTCGTGAGTCTCCGCTGATGTCATGCTTGTACTCTAAATTTTCAGATAAGTTTCACATATCTGACACAGGCCTCATGACTGAGAGTGAGGCTGATAGCAGTGGAGCGAGTCCATATAAAGTAGGAACGGATATGAGCGTTGACCTTCAGGTGTCATTCAGCTGTCATCACATGCAGGATACAGTTCACAATGACATGAAGACTCTCCCACTGGAACCAGTGGGCATAAGCATGCCAGACGAAGTGTCGCAGGTCGAGACGCGTATACCGAGTTTATACCAGGACAGGAGCGACACCGGGTACCAGACGGTGAGCATGAATACCATAGACCTATCAGAGGCTGCCGACAGTAGGCTGACTATGGGATATACGACTGCGAACACAACACCCAGTAAAACAGACGCTGACTGGGAGCCGCCCATCGCCTCTACACCTCACAAGAGTTGACCACCAACCTCACCGTTGATCTCTACCCGTTAGAGCCATTGATCTCTGCCATCTGTACTGAACAGTTTGTTTTCATATCCAGCATTGACTAACCCACAATTACTAGGCAATGATGAATCCACACATTATGAATCATAGTATTTTTTTATTCAACCTTATCTAAAGATTTTAAAAACAAACTAATTTATGATTGCTGATAGCGTTGGGAATGAGCTGTCTCTGCTGTCTCTGGGTTCTACTGCCACATTGCAGCGCTGCCTATGATGCAATGAGCTGCCTCTGCTGTCTCTGGGTTCTACTGCCACATTGCGGCGCTGCCTGTGATGCAATGAGCTGACGGTTACCGGCTCAGTAGACAAACATAGCCGGATATTTAATGTTCTCTATAGCGACCGGCCTCACAGACTCATCTCCACCATCTTCACTCTCACCCAGCAACTCAAACAGACGGTCGTTGAGTTCATTCTGAAACAGCAGTCATGCAGTATATGAGGACCAGCAGAGAGTCTGCCCTGCAAACACAGCTTGGCTCGCTTACACGACTATTGGCTCTGTTCATTATGGTCTCTAGAGGGGCAGTCTGGAACTCCTCTAGAATCTGCTGTTTCCTGGCTCTCTCTGCAACCATTCTATCCTCGTCAGACTCGAGCAGAGTCTTGATTTGGTCAAATGTCAGCCTATCCGCCGTGGGCAGGGTGGCGATACTGCTCTGTCCAACATAATAACAACTATCACTTGTATTACCCACAACCGTATGGGTAGTGGCGAGATGGGGCAGATAGATACCCGTCTCATAGCAGGTGAGGATTCCAGGCTTTCCAGCTCCAGGTTACTAACTGAGCCCATGTCACTCTCTCTACTAGACAGGACATTATCTAGGCTATCTGAAAGATGGTACAGCGAATGACAAAAAGGTTAATGCATAACGAATGCTAGAAACACCGGTGCATAGATGGACCATTATTCAGAACATTTCTGTAATTGGTTGATTCATTGAAATGCATGGGTTAAAACTATGAGTGAAGCTGATAGAAAGAAAGGAAATCACAGGCATCAGGAAGATCAGGTAGTGCGATCAAGGTTAATCTGCGTACCCGTTACCTCGGTGATCATTGCGTGGAAGATGGCGGCAATTTGTGGCAAAGCTGAATCAGTTGGCAGTCGACTGGCCTAGTTAGTTGGACCTATTTTACTGACCTATGCTCAATGATGACTTGTACATAAACACTTTGAGAGATGGCTGGCTACCTGGAGTTGTCAAGGGTTTGGATAAGAGAGAGACATCTAATCCATTACTGCTGAGAATTTCTTTCAGTGAATTTGTGTCCAGTAGAAAAGCTGATGGGATGCTGGTCCTGCGAAATATGCAGTTCATGTGTGTGAGCAGTGAGGCTCGAGAAATCTTACAACATGGAGACCAAGTGAAACCTACTCGCTGTCGTAGTCATCAGCTGCTGCATATATGGCTTTCTCCGGCAGCGCCTGAGGGTGGCTTTCCCGCACAGTTTGAAGGACCTGTGGAAAGTTGGAAAACATGAGTTCTGATCAAGTATCTGAGCAAGAGGGAGAGAGATGGAGAAAGAGATGGAGGGAGAGTTGATACTGTCACTTACCTCATTTATGTAAGTTTGAATGCCGGACAACTCTGAAAGCTCACCATAAATATTAGCTAGAGAAAGTACAATAGAATGGATATGATTCCTATAACTGGCTGACAGCTTGTCTTCTGATGCAGCAATCTCCTACAGCAGACGGACCAATAAGAAATAGACATAGTAAGCAATGGCAATAAAGACTGACAGAATACCTGCAAATGAAGAATAAAGGAGGCGAATTCTACATGAGTTTCCTCTGAGAGTAGCTCAATCATCAGGAGGCATGCCGTCGCGTAGAGCGCCTCCAGGTTCTCTAGGCCGTTGTTCTCTAGTTTGAAGTTCTCGGCGAGGTACCACAATATACCAGTACCACTGTGCTTCATAAAGTATGTGTCCTGTCGTGACGGCTTCTCCACCGACAAGTCGAGCTCAGATATGTCCTCTGGAATCCTGGCAAATATTTTATCAGAGTAAACAGGTACGAACAAAGAGCTGGGTGAGTGAGAGGAGCGGCGAGGTGTGAGCAGACCATATCTGGCTGAGTTTGGAGGCGTTGGAGTGACGGTCGATCAGGGTCTGTAGGATGTGCTGTACGACGAGTCGTGTTGTTGGCTCGGTGACCAGCGACTTCTGCAGTAGAGGACTCTTGAGGCTTGATGGGAAGGCATTACTCATGAGTACAGTGCGGTACGTGGTGGCCACTTTGAGAACTGTCTTCAGTAGGATGGTCTGTAGCAGCGTGCTAGTAGGCTGTTCAACTCTGCAGACCAACAAAGATCGGTTGACCATCGAATATAAAATACATAGGCTGAGATCTACACTCATACCTGTGGCTGCTAGGTACGGGTGGCATCTTACTCATCACAAACATTAATATCTCAATCTTCTGGAAATCAGGCAGATGGTTTGCAAACTCTCCTGAAACACAAAATTAAAAGCTTTTCATCGATGACAATAACATTTTCAGAGTTGTCTGCTCATGAGACAAAATATATCGCCCGACTAACCAATAGTGTTGACAATGGACTCCTGGAACCTGGAGTTGGCAGCCTGTTCACCAGATGACGTTGAGTTATACTCGACAGACACCCGCAGGTGCCTCAGTAGACTGTTAAAGACCTCAAGAACAGATGGACCAATAGAACCGCCAGCCGATATGATCACCGTCTGCGAGAGTACGTCTGTAATCTCAGCTTTGAGCGCTGCTCCACTCTTGCTATGGTTATCTAAATGGCTCATCAGCATTTGAACCACCACATGGCTGTACTGGGCCTGATAAACAGCAACAGTCACCAACACAAACCAGTAACATTGCTCGCAACACCTCCCAACCACTGGCTCTCACCTGCACCGAGTACATGATGATTTTAAAACACGAAGACGGGAAGTTGGTCTTACACCAAAGATTATGGCTGTCCATGTGCCTTTCAAAGGAAACCAAGAAATATTATTTTCTGGCAGACGAGGGTGAAGCATGAAAGAAGAGGAGATTCGCGTACAGCAGAACCGGTCTGAGGACAGACTTGAGGTTGTTGAACGCAGCGCGGCACACCAGATCGCGAAACACTTTCTCGGCGTTGCTGGCTGGAGTTTCACCACTGCTCTCCATATCTTGGGGCAGCCTTAAAAATAGAATGAAGTTCTAGATCTGGACAATAAAACATGAGGTGAGGATGGGTGGCGAAGAAAGAAGTAATTTACTCCTGGTTGCAGTGCATGTTGTACAGCAATGACGGTACTATCTTATCCATGTGGTGCTGCTCCCATATGTCAGGCTGCAGCTCGTCGCACACGGTTTTTCGAATGACACCCTGCAGTCCTTGGAGTCCGGCAGCCCTGATGCTGTAAGGTACGTAACGCTAGGCATCATCACACTGTGATCAATAGTGCCACAGTTCTAGAGCTATCAGCAAACGACAAACAATCTCAATCATGCTCTAAACTCTCGATGATAAACCCCACAGAGACAGACAGAAAGCGCTGGACCTGACCTAAATAATTCTACAGTATTACTGGTGGAAGTGAAGACTCTTGAGTGCAGAAACATTGTCTGCAATTAAATGTCAAAGTCAATGTTTCAGCCGTAGCTGACTGGCGGACTGTCTCTGTGGGGTTGGGACTAAAGATGCATCGGCGCTGATGTGAACTGGCAATCAGCATTTCTATATAGGTGTGACACGCAAACTCCTTGGTGTAGCATTCACTGCAAAATCATTGTCCAAGAAGCGTATGGCACCGCAGCGTTCCACTAAGATAAGAATGGCGCCTGTGAACTACAAGGAACTGAGGCTAAGCATGTTGGAGAACGTGGTACGTTTTCACAGGCTTCAACAGGAAAAAGATAGAAAGAGAGGATGCCACTCTGTAATTAACAAATGGTAATATTCTGCAACAGTCAACACTGCTATAATAATGAACAGAGGTGTAACGTAGGGGCCAAGGGGGAGAGAGAGAGCAAGAGGGGGACGACAGAGGGGGGGGGGAGGAGAGACTGAGGGAGAGATAGGGAGGGGAGGGTGGGAGAGAAAGATGATGATGATGATGCAATGATCTTGATGGCAGCAATAGGGTGAACACTAAGGAAGCATCGATATCTCATCTAATGCAGCCAATGAGAGCAGCTGGGCTGGCCCGCAAGGCCAAATAAAGGGCACAATCTGATCACCTTGATTGGATACTGAAACACAAAAAAATATGCAAGACTGCATGGCTGCCTCATGACCTTGACATACATGTAACACAATCGATAGACATGCCAATGGCACTGACAGCTACCTGTGCTTCGCCGTGGCGTGGTTACTGTGACACATGGCGCTGAATTGAGAGACAAAGAAATCATAGCGTCTGTGGTAGGATGGCGTGTCCTCTTCGATATTTGAAAATTTGACGAACTACAAACAGTAGTGGCTTTAAAGGCAACATGGAGGACAGATTAGCGGCTGGATGGAAGTAGGGTAACACTTACTGAGTTGGTAGCGAGGCACTGCATGTCAGGGTCAGAACATTCTAGAAGCTTCTGTACCATCCTAAGAAAACTCTCTACGAATAAGTTGAGAGACTGGGCGTGGCAGGCAACAAGGAGAGTATCCATGGCCTCCATGGCTATCCGTACACAGCTGTATCACAAACCAAACAGGATTGTCTGACCTCCCTTCCATTAGTGGCGATGGTGATTTATATAGTTTGATCGGGTGCCAATCTAGACAGCTTACGGAACATGAGGCGAGCCTCAGTTAGCTGTCTCAATCAATCAATAGTAGTAATGTAACTCACTTTATTCGGTTCCTGATCAAGTCTCTACTGAGGCGTTTAGAGAGATACTCTCCAATCCTGTCCAGCTTCTGAGGGTTTGACAAGGCGTAGAACGTGAGCTTGGCCATGTTGTTCTTCACTAGCCCATCCTGATATAGATAGATGGCTACAGGGAGGGCGGAGGCAGGAAAGACGGGAATAGAGAGGCAGTGGGTAGGATGGGCTGATGGATCCATACCTGGATGTTCGATGGATAAATATTGTCCACTAGACGGATCCATGGTGGCTTGCATGCAGAGCAGCATCCAATGCAGTCTAAGTATGAAACAGGTACATGTATCAGCGTGAATGAGGACAAATATTTATGAATTGGATTATTGACATGAAATACGACTATGAATTGGTACACTGAAGTTTTTCAGGGTGAATTTTGAGGCTATAACGCTAAGCTGACATTCAAAAGCTCACCAAATCAAATCAGTATAACATAGCGAAGCTAATGTCCGGGTTAGAACCGGACATCCTACGAAGTGCACAGTATACAAACAAACATGTATAAACTAAGACATCGCACTGCAGTGACATCTTACCCAGAGTCATGCTTGATAAACTTCAGCAATAGCTCGTCTGCGATCTCATCTAGCCCTTCTATAAGATATTTGAGACAATAAATACCCGAAAAACGGACGACGATACCAAGTAAATGCATACACATCAGCTGGAGCAGTGTGATAGAGGGGAATCAGGAAGGTTATAGAGCTGACTGTTGGCTATAAGTACGTTACGCTGTCGGTTTATGAAGATAAAATGATCAAATCCTAACTGAAATCAACTTACGAAGGAAGTCAAATTTCAGTAGAACAGAGTGGGTAGAAGGTGTGAGCGAAGTGAGCACAGCTGATGCTACGTTAGAAACGTTTAGGCCATAGACGTACGAGGTACTAGCTCGATGGTTTAGGCTTACAAGATAGTCAGATATTCGGCATTAGAATAAGATATTATCGATAAAAACTACCTGCATAACGGACATTTTCTAAGCATTCCTCGGACTAGGATTGGGTAGACAACTCATAACGGTAACCAACACGATTATACATGTACTACATCAGAGATCATCAACGTCGTTGATGATCTCTGATGAACATGCAGTAATCTTGACCCTGATGGAGTACTAGTACCACAGCGACGTCGAATATTCACCAACCAATAATGATAAGCTTCATGCACACAATAAATTACTGAATGGAGCTCTTTTGCATATGCACATATGCTGGTGCCACACAGATATTGCCCTGAAACCAGTCTGATTGTATGAGATGAAACTGTTTTACATCCAAGTTTCTGGTACCATTCAACAGAAATAAAATGGGTGGACAGCACAGCAGCAAAATCAGGAACAGCATAACAGTAACAAAGCTAAAGCCTAGTCCAACTATCATACATCATACAACAGTACCATGAATGTAGACCAGCCAAGGCCATGCAACTCGGACTGTGAGAAGTTTATTGTTAAAAATACTATGAAGAATAGGAAAACAGAAAGTTCTTAAATCTCTCTAAGTGTCTGATTATGTAACTAACGTAGTGCCTTAAACATAAAAATAGAATACATGTCTACACCTGATATATGGTGAGTGTTTGTTATTGAGCTGAGTGTCTTCTAATCTTTGGACAAGTATGGACGATTGAGATTTATGACCAGAATAGTACACGAGGAGGATGTGACGTGCCCTATGAGCATCGGTGCTGGTACTGGTAGTGATGGAAGGGACTAGCAGGCGACTACCGTGTCCAATCCAGCCAAAGTCAGCATGTAATTGAGTTCAAACACTTCCCCATGTTCCATATCGTAGTGCTTTCGAAACGCGTCAGCGACTTTGACTGATAGAGGCCTCCAATGCTTGGAGTTATTGTTGCTCTTGAGTTTTTGTATAAACTCGTGAGCAGAGGTCTTGGAGAAGTATGTTTTATGCACGTCTTCAGCGAGTAGCCAATCACAACCCTTCAGGTGGAAAGCAGCGATTTTCTTTCCATGTCTTCTGATGAGCCTTGGTGAGTCAATGGCGAGTTCCTCTGCACTACTTGATGGTACAAATGTTGGTGAAATGTTGGGACCGGGACTGACCGAATAGAGAGAAGACGATGGCGCAGCCGTGTCCATGAGATTCGAGCCAGCGGTCACGTGTACCTGAGAATTGAAGCCTGCCTGCAGATACTGTGGAGAGAGAGCCAGCGAGCTGAGTGGTATAGGGAAAGATGAGGGTAGAGGGGCTGTGCCTGTCATTGTTGCAGGTGGGTGGAGGTGTGTTGGGATGGCAGAAGGAGTCTTCCCCTTATACACCAGCTCATAGAGCTGATAAACCAGTCGCACAAACTCGCCGTGGTCAATGGCACAGTCAGGCCTGGGAGAGACAGTCTGACACCACGTTATGAGAATGGGCAGCAGGTGTTTGTTATTGGCCGCTGCCACCTGTAGGGCATTGACTGGTGAGTACCTGGTCTTTCCTATAGCCAGATAAGCTATGGTCATCACCTCCTAAAATGGATACATCACAGGCGATCATAGACAGCAGTGAAAATGCAAAAGCCTGGAATTGGAAAATATGATGGCCTCGAGTTGAAAATCCCCATGGTGAGAGGCACAGGATATCATATTTACATTTATTGTACACCTAAATATTTTAGCAACGTTACAATAATAGCAACTGGAAGAAACCGTTAAACGTTATATTTTGTATTCCTCTTTATGTTATACATAAGTTCGAAAGAAATTGCTAAAAATTCTAGGCGTTATTATTAAAAATAATGCTGATTTGAGCAAAACGCTATAATATTTTGTCCACTAAAATATTTGGGTTTAAAAAAACGTTTTTTGGGGGGTTTACAGTGTTACATGCAGTATATATTATCATCGCTATTATAGTTATCATCGCTATTATCGTTATCATCGCTATTATAGTTATCACCGCTATTATAGTTATCACCGCTATTATAGTTATCACCGCTATTATAGTTATCATCGTTATTATAGTTATCATCGTTATTATAGTTATGATCGCTATTATAGCGGACAAATGCAGTTGGTTAGTTGGCATGAGACTGACCTGAAGGAATTTGAAGTTAGTTGCAGCTGTGAGTGTACGAGCACCAAATACACCGCCAACCATCAGATGAACAATGTCAGGGTCGTGCCTGTAGGACCATGAATCATCGCTGAGACACGCACTCACTAGCGCGTTGTTTATAATCTCGGCCGCACCTGAAACATAGGGATTGGTAGGGCAGAGCGTGTGTGGAGGGGGCGGGCCTGTTAGTGTGGAGGGGGCGGGCCTGTCAGTGTGGAGGGACGGGCATGACAGCAAACGAGCAGTGAGTGAGGCATTACCAAATGAGATCTGGTGGGCAGAGGCATTCCAGAAGGAGAGATTGCTAGTGGCATCGCGAATGATAGACTGGGCTGCCTGATTGGTCCTGATGGCCTCTGCTGTGCTTCCCGCTGGACTAGTACTCAACATCATTCCCGCTTTCCTATGTGCAAACAAGTAAGATTGACAATATTGTCTACAACTAGACCAGCATGCACTGTGAGAGCAGGTCACGTACGAGAATATGCAGTTGACTCTGCCCTGGATAGTCACGTAGCAGCTGATTGCGTCGAGAACTGTCTGGCTGACTGATGCATCCTTCGGGATGGCAGATATCAGTAGTGACAGGTGTGGGTACAACTTCTTTGCCCGCTCCCGAAACAGATCCGTGACCACGACGTTCTTCGCTTCTCGCCTGAAGCACGATGACCGGTCAACAGTGTACAAATGACGAGTATAGAATACATTAGTGATATATACCTCAACTCACATATTGGAACAGTGTACATCTCGAATTGCAATTGGAACGTAGGCATAGTATGAATAATATGAATACTACGGTAAATAGAAACACATGAGGTCCTACAGTTATAGTGACAAATATGGCACAGCTTTCGAATACATACATAGGGCGATTCTAATCGTCAACGGTAATGTGTGATCATTCTCTCCAATAGAATGAGCTGAGCTCATAGCATGCCTCATGGCCAAGCATCACGACACTCAGCCTCTCCCTTACCCGGAACATAGAGATGAAATCTTGTATCTCTTCATAACTTGAGACATGGCTTTTCTTTTTGATGGAGGGACATGGGCTTCAATGGGTGAGGTGATAGGAGCACAGGATGAGACACTGATACCGGCAGGTAGGGTGTCGGCACCAGCAGCCAGAGCGTTAATAATAGTGGGCGAGACGTTGGCATCAGTGGGCGGGACGCTGTCACCGGTGAGCTGGACATTGTCAGTGGTGAGCGGGACACTGTCACCAATGGGTGGGCTGCTGTCACCAATGGGTGGGCTGCTGTCACCAATGGGTGGGCTGCTGTCAGAGGTGGGTGGGATGCTGTCAGAGGTGGGCAGGACATTGTTGTCAGAGGTGGGCGGGACATTGTTGTAAGTAGGAGAGGTATCGGTTCTGGTTGCTGATACATAAGTATTGGTAGTAGGTGGTGGAATGATGCCATCAGTAGTTCGAACAGTGGCTTGAGGGCTTGACAACGCTGTTGACATTGCAGTGTCTGTTTGTCCGTATGAGCCTACAAGAACGTGTATAAATGCAGGAAGTAGTGGTGCATTATGGGGTTCATAGGCTAGTGAGTGGTAATTTACTGGTGGCCGCATTTGCCGTCAGCTTAGAGCCTGGAGAAGCTGAGGTTACAGCTGCCGGATGACTCAAAACTGTATGGCTGTGCGGCGATGGAACACGTGGTGATGAGATGTTTCCCAATGATGAGCTCTGTGTTGACTGCAGTGCAGTCGGCTGATGGTGAGATGGTGTAGACGGTATCACTTTAGACATAGACGTCCTGCGATTGGCTGGCACTAAAATTAATGCCGCAGTCCCAAATGTCAATCGTAACGGAAATTATGGAACTAGTAACAACAACCAACTATCACTAACATCACTAACAACTATAAGTACAATAGTACAGAGAGAGTGATTATATTCTATTCTTATGATAGGGAAAATCATAGAATTGTGTCAGTCTAAATATTTGGTGAAACTATATGCTGTATTGCCATGCTGGTACTACAGACGGGCCACAACAGCATTTTGAAATCAAATAGAATCATCATCAAGCCAATCAAAAGAAATCGTGTTTGGAAACAAAACAAGACAGCCGATACCATACCTGATGAGCAGCAGGATTCTCTGTAACAATATCAATCGTCAGGTAATGATTGCATAGACACTATACAGGTCAATCTCTTGCCACTCGATCACACACGGTACTGTCATACTCCATCACATTATGGTTTTGGTAAATTGAGCTTACAATCCTACCCAGTACCAGGATAATAGGTCAGACTCTGACCTAATTATGAGATCGGTCTAATATCAGAGATCATAGATGATCTCTGCTGATATACAAAACCACAAATCCGCGGTCAAGTTTTCCCTCCCAGATTATAATGATAACGCGTCAGCACAGCTACTGCCTCTTCAGCACTTATGAGTGTCTCAGCAACAAAAAAATAAACAGTAAAACAGTAAAACACAGTATGTCGAAGGCTCACTCTAGGAGGACCACAACCTGCCAGCTAACAACCTGCCAGCTAACAACCATTCCAGATTTACTGTGAGCCTTATAGAGGTCCCCAATCTTCAACACAAAGTCAAGAAACAACAAATACCAACAGCTTAAATCTAGTGACAACTAAAAAACTAGCCCAGAAAGGAAGTTGTCTTCTCATGCTTGCAGCACTGCATCCCCTTACCACTGTATCTCCCTCCCCACTGTATCCAAAAACGCAAAAGAAACGAGAAAGCAAAGAAAGAAAGAAAAGGAGGAAACCAAATCAATAAAAAAAAGAAGGAGGGGGGGGGGGGGGGGGGGGGG
>ERZ1740065.1664-NODE-1664-length-13499-cov-12.779530_pt1 | contig 13499 bp, 11 predicted proteins | sample MGYA00581738_ERZ1740065 | MGnify/ENA primary metagenome ERZ1740065 (study PRJEB43018, sample SAMN04849749) | marine metagenome | isolation source: floating plastic debris | place: Pacific Ocean | collected 2008-09-01 | study: EMG produced TPA metagenomics... | reverse complement strand
CTGTACGATTATGTGCTGTACGATTATGTGCTGTACGATTATGTGCTGTACGATTATGTGCTGTACGATTGTGTGCTGTACGATTGTATATGGATATTATGCAATTATTATTATTATTATTATCATCATTATTATTATTGTATGATGTAATACTGTAGATGAAGAACGATGGCGTGGCGTACGGCGAGAGGAACCTTTTCTTCCTGCCCACCCTTGCTGTGGCAATATTCTCGTACCTGGTCGCCCACTGCTTCCTCAGTAGTTTTGAGGTAAGACAACTCCTATGTCTAACCGCAATGACTCGATTTGATATTGATGGTCAGTCAGAAGCCGTATTGCGTTACTGCCGCCATGTTGTAGATGCTTGTCGACACTCTGCTGCTCTGCTTCTGTGAGGATGTCAAGATAAACGACGGCTCCGAGGAGAAGCCGTATTACATGAGCAAGACTCTGATGGTGAGGACTAAACACTGTTCGCTTAGGTTGTCTGTGAGAATTACACAAATTACAAATCAACTTTATCATAGGGGCTTTATAACGGGAAGGTAGTGTCAAACCTAGATAACAGAGACTCAACTCGCAATCAGGGCAGTTAGTCTGCCTTTACGCAGCACTGCTTTGAGCGTCGGATGGTTTTACTAAAACCTGCGACAGGAAAGCAGTCTGGCTGGCATCCATCTTTACACAGCCATGCGTCAGTCCGGTTTTTTGAAGAACTTGAGTTTTGTCAAGGATTCCTTATTTTCCCCATATTTTCCCCTATTTCCCATATTTTCCTCTATTCCCATATTTTCCCCATATTTTCCTCTATTCCCATATTTTCCCCATATTTCTTAGGCACTTCTTATTTTTTCCTACTTCCAGTAAGCATCTTTAAAACATCGCAGGTAATCTTCTCTGACAGGTAATCTGCTCTGACAGGTCGGCTCACTAAGAGCTTATTCGCCTCACAGTTTTCACTATCATAGAAATTCTCGTTTCCTGACCAATCACAATGACAAGTAGAGGTGAAGCAGGTCAGTTGACTTGGCCAGAAATTCAAATGTTTCAGAATATTTTTATCTCGTGTCTTTCCGTGGACTCTGGTCTGCATGGGGTCCGTCTTCATACTGCCCTCAGGTGGCCTCGAGTGATGTGAGGTGCACTGAGGTCTACCCGTCAGTCCAGGACTCTGATCTTTGTGCCGCCTGACCAAGCATGAAGACCAGAGTCCTGTGATTCACCTCGCATAGTTGCCCCCACAAGCAGCAGAGATCCTCAAAAATGAGATGTGGTAATTCATATGTAGTCCCGCGCAGCGTACTGTTTTGTGGTTCAAAGCAGTCAAGGACTCCCGCTTGCCAAAATTGTCGTACTGCGGAATGCCATTCAAACATATAGATACAGAGGGATTGGCTAAAACAAGCTGTCACATATCTCACTGACTCTTGCCACATCTCTTGCTGTCAGTCATCAAACACCACGTCATAGAGAAGGGCAATCATAGCTGATTTCAACGCACCTGTGGTCTTATTACTAGCCATCAAAAGTTGTTTGTGCAGCTGCCGATTGTGTTATATCACTTATCGGGCTAATCATTGGAGGATGTGATGACATCGGAGATTATCAAAGTGCCTACTCTTGATTGGCTACTCAAGCATAAATCATAAATAAATCTCCGTTGGACTCAATTTGACTCAAGTGTTTGGTGGTTTTTTCCGCCTCTAATCAAAAGTACATATGTTGCAATAAGGAAAGTATCTTTACAAGCATCTCCCCTAATGACTGACTCGATGTAACCACTTACACAAGCTAATGACTACCATATCATACGACTGCAGTTGCTGCTGTTTGATAATTAATAATACTGGAATGCTGAGTTGAAGGTGAGAATTGTACCACGGCTCACAGTTCTTTGTTGTGTGTCACGTAAACAGAAGGGGAGTTTTTGTATACTGTAGAACCGGATTTGATAGCGACGGTCTAATAGTAGCAAAAATAGCGACGAAAAATGATCGCTATCATTGGATTTCGCTATAGAAAATACACCCATTATACCTTATATGGGAGTTGTCCTCCCATTTATGGGATCGCTATCATTAGATCGCTATTATTTTTATTTCTAGCCCATTTCATGAGAACGCTAACATTTGAGTCGTTATCAAATCCGGTTCTACATTAGTTCTTATTCTTAATGGCCGTCTCATAAGCCTAGCATGGCTAATTTTTTTCCTTGTGGGACCTTCATTCACTGCTACGCTAAGATATGAATCCAGGATCCAAAAAGGGGGTGCACAGCCTCCTGCAGCCTAGCTAGCTAGTGATTGACTGATACTAGGAGCAGAACGATGTCAACACTGAAGCGCTGAGATACCTACACCATCGGAGATCATCTATGATCTCTGATACCATGGAGCTTTGATACCTGCTAAATCCATTGGATACCAGGGGACTCTTGCAGTGATTTCCAGCAGTGAATTGGAATATTTGTGGTCAGCAAGCACCGAATGGTTGCATTTCCAGCAAGTATGGACAGTATTGCTGCAGCAGCTGGTATGGAAACCGAAAGAATCAGAGGCCCAGGAATGGAGTATCGAAAACAGCTAGTATCGCTAATATCTGGCTAATATCTGGCCAAGCACTAGACGTAGCTCTGCAGAGCGAACTTGAGTGAAGTGAGGGTTTGAAGCAACATACTAATGGTGCTGGGGTGGGAGGGGTGTGACCCCTCTTATATGGGGTCAGGTAATCTAGGTCAACCTTTGATGACAAACCTCGATGGGAATATAATGAAACACTGATATATCTATATCGCTGTTCTCTGGTTAGGGTATAAAATAGTGTTCTAGATCTAGATCATCATTACTTTACAGTTCATACCAACTTCACAGATTCAATATCATGAATCACCCTCCTCTCCTTTCTGAGAAGTTTGCCTGCTGTGCTATAGCTATCCATGTTACAACTACCCTGCCCGGGTATTGGCAGGTATGACACAGCACCTAATAGAGACCGCGCTTCCTGCTATGATTCTACATAGTTCCTGTGAGATGAGGATACAAATGGAACCACATAATTCCAATTGTCTTTGGGAAGCACTGCATTTGTTGTTGTTGTTTTGTTGTGAAGTGTTTGTGGCATTAGGATTAGTCGGTCTTCTGCACCTTTAGGAAGGGCCCGGTGAATCAAAACAAAAAATGGAGAATCTGAGCTAAAATTAGGGCCTAGAATTGGCATCACTGACTGACCCCAGCGTGCAGTTTACTGAACAGCCCCCCCTATGATTGAGTCATTAGTGGTAAGAGCCAGTCCTTTCTTCTATTGGATACGCGGTCCCACTGGCCCTACTGTAACCTACCGCAAGGCCTCCAGTAGTAGCCCGATTCTAACATAAGTCCGGTATCAATTATAGGCCTAGTACCGTAAGGCCTCCGGTAGTAGCCCGATTCTAACATAAGTCCGGTATCAATTATAGGCCTAGTACCGTAAGGCCTCCGGTAGTAGCCCGATTCTAACATAAGTCCGGTATCAATTATAGGCCTAGTACCATAAGGCCTCCAGTAGCAGGCCAAACAACGTAAATCCCTGTCAAAGTTAGGTGAGCAATAACCAATTTGGATCCGTGCTGAGAACTCACCGATCATACAGAATTTTTTTACAGCTTCAATGACTGAAAACAATGAGTTCAATGTTTAGTATGAAAATATCAATAGGAAGTAGAGTCACTGATATTTATGCTCTGTAGGCCTAGGGACCACTTTTGACGAAATTTAAATGGCTCCTAAATACCCGAAGATGTTTTCTCCCTGATTTGGAGCCAGTGTACATGCACCTTTAGTCATCCATAATTTCACAGTCTGTTTTCTATGCTCTCTGTTTATTTGACTTCTCTCATGCCACAGGATGTGATCCTGCCATCAGGTTACGGAGGCCAGGCCTCTCCCCTCTCACAAACCCAGCCTTAATGGTGATTGCTCATATCCGCTGGCATCCTCTGCTTCACCGATTTCCCTTCTCTTCCCCAGTAGCGTATGCTGCTTTAGAAGCTTAACTGAACATATACAATAGTACAACCCATCCACTCCCTGTATAAAAAACCAGCTGCATTATCAGCAGGATGCAATATGTTATAGCAGTGTAGCAGCGCATAGAACAGTCACCGGCCATTCAAGATTAGTTACCAGCCTGCAGCATTGCAGCTGGTCAGATTCATCGCTTTGGTTCTTATGACAGCAGCTGCTAGTCATGGACTGTAGGCTGTCATTCAATGCTTACTACTCTAACCAGTTATAATTATAACTGGTTAGAGGATTATGAGCAGTGAGCTATGGTACAAGCCTTGCTCTACATGTGAAACCCTACGGAAATATTCCGGAGCCAATAAGTACTGTAAAATGGAATGTTTATGTTTGGGCAATGTTTGCGATTGTGTAGTAAAATATTTGTGGTGTTACTTTACCCTTTGTTGCATAATCTGATGACATCGAAAGTACATGTAAATGCATTTGTGAATTAATGACCAGCAGCTTGAATGCAAAAAAGTCTATCTTACAGTACGCCCTTTAAAATATTCACAAAAAGATGACATAGTGCACACTCCAGAGTCGTCTGAATCTCTCCATTCAGACCTGGTCTCAACGGAGGTTAGAGGTCAGACGCAATCAAAGGATATAGCGCTTGTTTACATGCTAGATCAAAATTGGTTTTGCTCCCGCTAATGATTTTAGATCACAGTGATTGCGAGTTGATATGATTCACTTCTCTCTACTTCACAAATTGATAGTGAATAGCTGCAGAGGTCAGAGGTCGAGATTGGGGCTCCCACTGGTAAAACTGTTCTGGCGTATTTTTCAGAAATTCGTGGCGAATAGTAGTAAAGCGTTGAATAAAGAAAAGAAGAAAAGGGCTGGTGAAGATGAGGTTGATGGTGGTATGACAGCCAGCGAGAGATATGTTATGTCTGCAGCAGATACCCCCTTGGCAGCCTCACGAGAAGACGTCCATTTGACAGAGAACAGGGACAACTAAACGCACCATACTAGCCACTTCGTTGCCGCTTCTACGCCTGTTTATATTGGCATAAATATTCTCTTTCACCTTTTACTTCTTTCATAAAAGCTTTGTAGTTTTTACCATGCTCAGATATCTCTTTGTCAGGTCTACCATAGCTCAGTTCTAATGGTTGCATTACTTTCTATTTCTACTGTCAGTTCTCTTTGTTGTTGTTAATGCGGGAATTGGATTGTCTTCTGTATACATGTGTATTTAATATACTACATACTACATATATACTACAACGTATTACATCGTTTTATCAGTTTTTGTTGATCAAAGATCCATAAAAACTGATGATGCACAGCTGAAATTAAAACTAAGCATGCTACCCATTGAGTAATAAGTAGGTACTAAGTACTAAGTACTAAGTAGGTACTATCAACAACTGAAAATAAGTTACACAGCCATCTGCATCTCGGCGAGATCATCCAGACGTTCTATCTCCTTGGCCGCTGCCTCAGCACTCTCACTCACATGAATACAGTCAGATTTGCCATCTGCAGCCGCCAACGCGGCCGTACGGCAAAGTGCAACGTCTGGAGTCTCCCACTCCAAGAGGATCACTGCACCTTCTTGAGTCTAGAATGATAAATGACAAATATGGAATCAGAGATCGAATATGATAGGTGGTAAAAAAACGCTAGTAACAAATATACTGACAAGCTCATGTACCTGTATGTACCTGTATGTACCTGTATGTACCTGTATGTACCTGTATGTACCTGTATGAACAAGGTATTTAGCATATTTACCTTATTGGCAAAACCGTCAGGGAAGATACTCTTCGCTTGCATCATGCTAAGCTTGAGTTCAGCTGCTTGAACAAGATTCAGGCTGTTAAGCTCTTTGATGACCGTTTCAGTGATGCTAGTCTGTTGAGTGCAATGAGATATAGCTATCACACAAGTACAGCCCACGGGACGGAAGTTACTTCCCAGCGTGTAAGGCACAACGCTATCTCCTGCTTCAGTGCTCATAGCTAGACTGGTATAGGGTCCCTCAGTTGGAAGTGGTAGGTACTTGGTTATTGGATCTGACTGAGGTATGAAGCTGTAGTTTTTCTCTCCTGGTACCGGTGTAAAGTCATGTATACTGTTCCAATTGTTATTGAAGACACCCAGTCCTGCAGCGCGCATGTGGTCTTTTAATTGAGGATAGTTGAATCGAAAGCAACCAAATTTGGTTCCAGTAGTGGATTCTATTATCGGTTTAGTTACACAGTAAAGTAAGATGTCTAGCCGTTTGCAGTCTCTGGTACGGAATTGTTGACAAGTGGTAACAACAACACAGTTAGTGCAATCCCGGATGAAGATGCTCGATTTAATTGCCCCTATTAATATTCGGCAGTTAGTGCAATCATCAACTGTGACTGCTGCACAATGGTCGAAAATGTATATGTTGCAGTCCTCACAATTCTGGATTATGAACTGCTGTCCATCTACAGAGCCAGGCATCCTTCCAACAGTTTCATTCTTGATTCCATCCACAATGAAATCTTTCACGTTAATTGTAGCTCTCTTTTCCCAAGAGTAAACTTTTGGTGGATCTTCATTTTCAGTTTCGTTCAGCCGTTCACTCCCATTTCCTCTCAGCAACTTGATTAAAGAGCACCCCATACTGTCTTGAGTCAATCGAATACAGAAACGAATGCTGGTAGCGCACTGGAGGCAAGCAACGAGAGAGAGCAAGATCTCAAAGCAACGCCTAAACAAGTCTACGGGCGGGCAGTTCCTTCTGAAATGTCGGGACATAGTATATCATACTGTTTAATATTACGATGAAATGACACATTTTATTAAAGGAAATTCCGTAATTTGGCGCCAATTATCTGGAACCGCCGGGTCGTGCGGTGATACGTACGTGCGTAGTAATGCGTTGCGGTCAGATTTTGAATGTCTGGTCTGTACAAAGAACTTCGTATAAAATATATGAAGTTTTTTGGGTCTGCACCAAAACGGAACTTTGTGGATTGGAGAGCTATGTGCCAGTTTTTAGCGATTTTCGGCAAGAATATGGAAGGATTACTCAATGGGTATGCTAAAAATGATGAAAACGATGGGGGAGGTTTTTATGACGTGGAGCCCGCGCCTTCTATTACTAGTACATCGCCATCTGGGGCCAGATTTTGTCGTCCCCACAATCAAAATTATGCACAGCAGCCGAAGAGGATAAACGTTGCCAGATATCCGACATGACGTCGATAACGTAGCTCGTTTTGGTGAGGTCAAGGTGAAAAAACTGTCTCCTTTCAGAAATATAATGTGGTTACGTTGCAGTCAGTTCGTGAATTACTACAGAAACCAAGTTTAATTCATTACGCATTTATCAGTATGTATGTGTCGATTCTATTCAGATCAAGGAAGTATTGGGTATCGAGTCAAACGATCGATGAACTGGCTGCTGTCTCTATAGACGTACTAGCTCCATGGTTGGCTCTAACAAACTAGGGTCGGAACCGGTCCGACCCTCTTTGGCTCTGACCACAGAATACTAAAACTCTGGTTCTGACGACGATCCCTGCGACGATATACGGTTGACGATTTTTAGGTTGCTTTACTTCCGGCGGTATAAAAAAGATACTTCCGAATATCAAGTATACACTTCTTCGTTGGAGGTCAACGTTGTGACTTTTCCGTGAAGTGTAGTGCTGAAAGTGTGAAATCCTCCAGTTTGCCATCAATAGACGAGGAGTCTCCTCGTTTACACACATATATACATGCACTCATTCATCGACCTTTATTACTGGAAGGACTAGTGAGATGATAACTTGATGGTGAGTTGCTTTTACTTTTATCTTGGTTCTGACGGATGCGCTGTAATCAAGTGTATATAGCTTCAAGTCGCGCGAACACCGCATTCACTCGCTCACATGATACGAGTACGAGACCTTGTAATATTAGATTATAGTATAATTGGTATCTGAGTTGTAAACAGAAATTCAACTTTAAATACATGTAGTCAGTTTATCTCATCACTGTACTAATATTTTATTTGGGATGGGACAAAACAAGTAATGAGTTGTTTACATACTTACACACTAAATTATTCCATTCCTAATACACTGCAACTCTCGCAGCACGTAAGTAGTGATGTATATTGCTCGGCACTTGAACGTCTCAGAAATTCTGAATGGTATCTAGGAGATTTTATTACGTGTAATATGTTGTTCCTATTGTCGTTTGATATATTTACAGTCATGTACTTAATCCACATTTGGTAAGCTACTCGTGCTGCTATGGATGAAGCCGTGCGACAAGAGGCATTGAGGCTGCCATATTACTGGGGAGACATAAGCAGAGACCAAGTAAGTATTGGTTGGTTTACTTGCTGTTTGCTGATCCTCATTGTATATAACCAACCTATGATATGGGATTATCCCCATATGATGAAATGCAATGTAATTGATCAATGATGTATTTCATTCTATATTTAATTACGTGATTGTTAGTGCCAGAAGAGGTTACAGCAGAGCGACATCGAAGATGGAACATTTATACTGCGGCAATCTACTAGCCCCGAGGTTACGAGAAACGGTGTGGATAATGGCATGGACTCTGTCGGCAAATACCTCACACTGTCCGTTAAACGGGAGTTCAAAGATCACAAGTAAGAAATTATAACAATGTTAGTTCAAACTGTATTCCCTGTATTCCCTCAGAAACAAGGCATGTGCACCGTTGTGATGTGAGTCCTCGCAAAGCATATTGTTGACACGTGTGCACAAATCCAGGAATAAAAACGTTTCCTGTCTTGAGTTTTCTGCCATGTCTGAAATATGTTATTTGATTCAATATTTTAACGATATGTTATCAGTGTTACATTTAATAAGTTATTAGGCACACAGGGATCCAGGAAAAATCCTTACAGCAGGTTTTAGAAGCTTATCAAGAAGGATTTTTTGTATTGGGCAGTATCATGACATCATAAGTAGCTCAGAATCGCCATATTATTACCACATTTTCACATTTGCAGCATCAAAAACTGGTTTTTAGTTCATTAGGGTGATAGTTGGAGACACATTGCTTACTTATGATGTTATTTTGCCAAGGGAGGTGAGTGATAGCATCCAAAATCTGAACTGAAAGGCAAAAATCTGAGTGAGTCAAAGCTTATGGCTATGCTACATTAAATCCATCCTTTCATCCTTATACAAGCTCAAAATTCGAACAGTAAGGATTAAATCTGAATAGTTGAGATCCCTGCTAGATATAGGCGGTTGTACATCATCATTAAAACCATACTTTACTTACATGCTTGACCCATATAGTGAGACTGCAATACTAATTTGAGGTAGAAAAAGCTTCTTCGCTACTTGCTACTCAAGAGAAACGGACAACTTATAAACTCTCGGCTCGTTTTTTATTCTTGAGATAGCTCATTATGTTTATATGTGAAATGAAATGATAGGTGATAACTTCCTCCTCCAATGTAAACGCCCACAGCATTGTTACCCAATGTCTGTTGATTAAAAGCGCTAAACAAGGAAAAGTTGCTACTGGATATGACCATCTAATCTTAGTCTGAATTATAGTCTATATAGTTTGACGATTGCTCTTCTTTCAGGACGAATGTCTGGCATTTCCCCATCTTCACCAGCTCATGTAGGACCGGGAGGCTGCAACACTACATGGCATCCACACAGCAGAAGGACTCCATCAGTGAACTGATAGAGTATCACAGGTCAAACGCACTTAGAGGTTCGTTGCATCATCTTGTTTATTGCCACTGCCATTCTGCCCTCCGCGAGTTTATGACTGTAGATTTGTTTGCATCAAACTGTTCTACTTACCTGCTTCCTTGAAGCTGCTATCTAGCCTTAGATCACTGTTAACGATGATCTAGATAAGGAATAAGGCTAGATAATGAAGAAAGTCTAGCATAGCATGTAACTAATTTTTTTAAATGCTATGTGACACTTTCTATGTCACACTCTATGTCACACTCTCTATGTCACACTCTCTATAAGACTGTCACACTCTCTATAAAACTGTGACATATTTCAGTACATTTGTAGAGGGGTGGAGGGGAAGGGGTAGCAAAGGCCACTAGGGGAATTTCACTATAGTTTGAGAGCAGTGAAAGCATGTGACAAGCAATAATAGGGAACCAGCTTCTCCATCGGTGTTGAGTCACACTGTATAATCTTAAACTATTCAAACACCGGGTTTCCGTGGATCGAAAAACCAGTACGAACTAACCCTTTTCCATGGTGTGCACCCGGTTCAGATCACACTAGTTCGCTACGAGTGCAAACTAATTTAGGTTCTTTGGGTTCGCCAAACCTTTTCCATGGTGCGCACTAGCCTCAGTACGCACCAAGTTCGATCCATGGAAACCCGGTGAAAGATGGCTGCCTGGCTGATAGGCTCTAGGTGTAGGGGGACTGGCATCACCATTCACCCACCAGATCGTGTAATGATAATGACATTTAATGAAGTAGTGGCTCCATAGGGGGTCCAAGGGTGCCACCCCCTGGTGGACTCTGGGGTAAAGCTCCAGCGGGGCTAGGGGGCAGCGCCCCCCTCCGGAAAAAAATTCCCATTTTCAAGTTGAAAATATTACTGGGAAACAATACAGAGACAACTCTTCACTGAAATTTGGAATGTTTCAAAGTCTCAACATGTAGCACCACTTCAGTTGTAGCTGGAGGCAGAGCAGCTCTAGTCTCACCAGGCCTTACTGCAGTAGTTACCGGGCCTTACTGCGGCAGTAGCCGGGCCTTACTGCGGTAATTACCGCTAGTGTAAGAACATCTTAACTCCTCGCTTCTGAAATCTGATTGGGTTTAGCTACAATCCACCTCTAGTGACAATAGCTGACCAGGATAGATTTATATCTGGCTCTGATGACTTGTAACTGTGGGCAATGGGTGCAGTTACTCACAGATAGGGCAATTAATGGTGTGAGCCTGTTGGGAAGATGACCAAAAATGTAAACAAAAAGTAACCTTGGGTAGGATGAAATAGTGTAGGGACACCTGTGCCAATAGCAAACACGCCACTGTAAAACACAGGTAGTCAGAATTCTAGTTTGAGTTCTGCTGATGTCATGTCGGTGCAGTTCTGCTGATGTCCTTCTTGGAGAGGAGGTATAACTGCAGCACCGTAATTTATCCATCAGCTGCATTTTGTACATAATATCGCGCCGCCGAATACCCGAGAATGGAAGCAGCAGATATCATTACCCAACCAGTTTCAGCGGTCTAGACTTGATGATTGTATGATTACTACTGGGTATATGACGGTCATGCAATGCCATTGGTTCTCTCACGCGTGGCCATTGGTTCTCTCACGCGTGGCCATTGGTTCTCTCACGCGTGGCCATGGCCAATAGCTGACCAACCACACATTGCCCTCCCGCCAAATATGCGTGGGAGAAACGATTACTCCTGTGGCTTCATCCTGGTCTGCTGCTGGTGTGTGATTTCCTCAGAGTATTAATATAATATAATAATAATATATAATAAAATATATATATTAATATAATTATTATAATGTTATGATAATAATGGTGTATATAATATTAATATAATATAATTTAATCTTACATCGTAGAAGTTTATTTCATACTGCTCCCAATAGTATCTGCATATCTCACTGTATAAGAGTACACTCACGTCTCACACTACCACTACTTGATCTCTCCGCTGTAACACTACACCACACATTTGTGCCATGGTATTCCCTCCAAGCTTGCCTCACACCCTCACACCCTCACACCCTCACATCTTTGAAAGTTTTTGTGTGAAATTCTCTCACGGAATAATCTTGCCATTATTCCTCCCACTACCAAATCCTTTGAGTTAATCTTAGAGCCACCCTATCGCTCATATGGTGAGGCGAGGTCTAAGGGAAATATACTGTCCAAACAGGAGACTGCACCACCCAAACTGCTGTAGCGATAACAAAAGTTAGATCAAGGTGTATTGAAGGTAACTACAATTGCACCAGTCTGGTCATCCGGGATTTGAATCTACCCGTATGCTTACAACCGCATCATGTTAACATTGAAAAGCTTCCATCTCCATCTACCTGACTTTTTACCTGCAGGTCAGAATCTGCCGGATATATGTAAGTTACTTCAGGGCCTGCCGATGGGGACGAGCCCGTCTGGTAGTCTGTCGGTACCCACTCAGGTAGGACATGATGTCTCTCGCGCTGGCCAGCTGTTAGCCATCTCTTCGTGTCTGTACACCTCCCGTATGTCTGCAGGCGTTGTCCAGCTCTCCATTGCCAAGTCCGTCAAGTCCCAGGAGACCGATGGCAAGCCCCCGACTACCCAAGAGGCAAATGGCTCCCCCCAACAGCATCACCGACCAGGTGGAGTCGATGTCTAAACAGAAATCGATTATCACGGACCGATCGTGGCCCGAAACTGGTAAGGCTCACTCATTGTTGTGTTCAGATAAGTGTGGAAATGAGTGTCCTACCACACACTCAACACAACCAGCCAGACTCGTCTGTTGATATAGTTTGGCCCATAGAGCTAGAGACGCACCGCTATTCGCTCATGCTAGATAGAGATGCAACGCTATTCGCTCATGCTAGATAGAGACGCACCGCTACATAAATCTCATTGGCTCTTCGGATGCAATAGTCTACATTCTTCATATAAATATGCGTCGATCATCAGAAAGTTTCAAACTTTTGTTGGAACTTTGCGATGATCAACGCATAAGGAACATAGACTAATGCGTCCCGAAGAGTCAATGAGATTTATATAGAATTGCCACTCTATCTAGCATGAGCCAATAGCGTTGCGTCTCTAGCTCTATAGTTTGACCGATTGGCGAAACGGGAAGACATTTTGTTTGTGACTGCGATAATTACCGGTGCAGTACTGCACAGTTATGATAATGTAGTGTATTAGTCTGTACCGATGAGAGTTCATTGGTGCAGACAGTACTTCCTGCACATATCACCGCAACGCTAATCTAAAGCTTGAAATTGAGGCACCCATACCTCATATTTATGTACCTCCAGAGGTGCCAGCTGCTTCTTAGTTGATCCTTACAAGGAATAAGTACGAAGATGTTGACTGTGGGAACCAAATTTTCTGACTTCGATCCAAGACTGTTGATGTGCTGGCCTCTAGTTCACTCAGTATTTGAACTTGAAATATGTTTAGAGCTCAATTTTCAGTCAAGATTTATGTGCTAAATTAACTATTCAACTTCAAGCATTTCTTGGAAACTACCAAGTTGACTGCGTGTGTTTGCGTCTGACTGAATCACACAGATGAAAAACAGTATGATTGCTGGACAACATTAGCTATTTTTTGCCAGCCACAATAATTTTTTTAGGGCGTTCAGAAATGTTATATAGGGGCATCGCCCCTGGTGCCCTGCTGGGGGAGAACCCTGATGCACTGCCAGACATAGGCTATGATCAGGGTACTAGATAATCAAAGATGGGTGTGGGGGGGGGGGGGGGGGGGGGGGGGGGGGGGGGGGGGGGGGGGGGGGG
>ERZ1740065.1663-NODE-1663-length-13514-cov-10.858236_pt1 | contig 13514 bp, 12 predicted proteins | sample MGYA00581738_ERZ1740065 | MGnify/ENA primary metagenome ERZ1740065 (study PRJEB43018, sample SAMN04849749) | marine metagenome | isolation source: floating plastic debris | place: Pacific Ocean | collected 2008-09-01 | study: EMG produced TPA metagenomics... | reverse complement strand
TCTCTCTCTCTCTCTCTCTCTCTCTCTCTCTCTCTCTCTCTCTCTCTCTCTCATGTATGTTGTCTGCTGTAGGCAAATGTTCCCACACATGGTGGAGCGAGCCATCATCCCCCACTCCGGCTCACTGGTCAAAGACAACGTGTCGATCATCAACGCCACAGACCTGAAGCCGCTGGTCAGCGCTGCTGAGACAGTGTCGGTAAGTCAGCGCACTGTGTACTAGTTGTCATGGCGACAGCACTGCGTAACCTCCTCCCTGCCCATCATGGCTTGGTGGATTTAGGTTAGTGCAAGATGGACTGTGAGGTGATTCACTAACACTGCTGACCACTCATTCGGCAGAGTTTGATAGTACTTCTCACTACAATTGTCTCACAATTATGTAACGGAATCTCTACAATAACTACAGCCAAAGTGTGGCTGAATATCAACAGCATGCAACAAATGGGAACAATTTTAGAGCGGAAAATGATGTCTATTATTTCCGTCTTAGATTCCCATATTACCCATCTTGCAGGACCTGAAGCACACGATTGAAGAGAAATCTGGCATTAAGCTGGAGGTGGTTACGCCTGTCCTAGAGCTGCCGACTACCAGTGTCAAGGATATGATCAACAACAACCAGGTTGCTGCCGAGGTGGAGGGTGTCGTCGTTCAGAATGGTCTGACCACTACTCAGACTCACAGCAAGGCTGCCACTGGCGAGGAGGTGCCTAACAACCCCTTGGTCACCACGCGCCGCCAGTACGGCCTCCCCGAGGACGCCTGCGTCTTCTGCAACTTCAATCAACTGTATAAGATCGACCCGACCACGCTGGACGTATGGATCAATATACTGAAGCGTGTGCCTCACGCCGTACTCTGGCTCCTCCGCTTCCCCGCTGTGGGAGAGTCGAATATCATCCAGTACTGCGTTCAGGTTAGTCTCCCGCTGTTCTTCAATGTTGCTGCCTTCGTCTCTGTACATTGTACGTATATATAATAGCGGCTGTTTCTGTGTTGTAGAGAGGAATTGAAGCTTCGCAAATTGTCTTCAGTCCCGTAGCTCCCAAAGAGGAACATGTACGCCGGGGTCAGCTCGCCGACGTCTGTCTGGACACGCCGCTGTGTAACGGTCACACTACCGGTATGGATGTACTCTGGGCTGGAACACCCATGGTCACCCTACCACGTAAGTATCGTCACTGCCACCCGCTCCGCCGCCTCGCTGAGAGGATACAGCCACTAGGGGGAGCTGTAGTCAATGGGAGTGGGTGAGAGGGATTTACCATGCACTATAGACCGTGGTCTGCACTGGTGTTCAGATCGCTTTGCAATCGTGCTAGATAAACTCTGACGCTCCAGAGGGAGTTGTTTCGCTAGCCCTGCTCATATAGAGCAGTGTTTGATAGTAGGCTTCACCACAAATCTGTTAAGAACGATGACCTGTATGTCATCTGCTGCTGCCACCCGCCTCGCTGTCTATCCCATCCATCCCCCACCACCCCCCTAATACATTGGCTATCTCCTGATTGCAGTGACCAGCCTGGCATCAAGAGTTGCCTCCTCCCAGCTCTACTGCCTTGGGCTGCCTGAACTAGTGGCCAACAGCTACAAGAATTATGAAGACATCGCAGTCAACCTCGGCACTGACCAGCAATAGTGAGTAGATTATTCTCTCTCTTATCTATTCACTGTTTGGAAAGGATACAGCCTAGGGGGAGCTGGAGTCAATTGGAGTGGCTGAGAGGGATTAACCATGCACTACAGACCGTGGTCTAGACTGGTGTTCAGATCGCTTTGCAATCGTGCTAGATAAACTCTGACGCTCCAGAGGGAGTTGTTTCGCTAGCCCTGCTCATATAGAGCAGTGTTTGATAGTAGGCTTCACCACAAATCTGTCAAGAACGATGACTTGTACGTCATCTGCTGCTGTCTCTCATTCCGTGTTCAGTGTCGGATGTTTGGTATTGTTGCAGTTTGAAAACAATTCGAGCCAAAGTGTGGAAGCTGAAGACGGAGAGTCCACTGTTCAATGTGAAGACATACACCCAGAACCTGGAGCGCCTGTTTGAGCGATTGTGGCAGCACCACGCCAGCGGCAAGTCACCCGATCACCAAATGGAGTCCTTCCCTCCTCTCCCTTCTCCGAATAACTGATCCTTCTCCTTCTACAGCGCATCGATATTTTTATTATTGCCTCAGATAGCACCTCGCTGCAACCTGTCTTGCTATATACATTTGATTGGATGGAACTTTATATTGTCTGCCTGGAACGACTCATTATTTAATGGAACTCTAATGTAGTTATGATATGTTGTGCATCGTTTTACGTTATCCTGTTGTGATGTCTCACCTTTTTTCTTCTGTCAGCTAGCTAATCACCCTTCAGCAGTTTTTAATCCCTTTGTGTGACAATGATATGGGATTCATGTCATATGGACTTTGCTTTTATTGCAGTATGGGCGCGGATAGCTTGATAATAGTCACAATACACTCTTTGGTTTTTCCTATAGTAGCAGCGTTATAATCTGAAACAACTGGGGCAGCTTCTGAATCCAGAGCATACGTGACCGTCAATGATGAATGTAAGAAACCTCGTAGCTGTTTGGAGAAGTGAAGGGACACATGTTGGGGTCTCAAGTGGTCAGGTCCTCAGCTTAAACTGAGCTCCACAAGGCACTGTACATACTATTGAAGAGCAGTGTGATACTAAATAGGATATAGCAGGTGTGATTGAGTCTCAATGTCAGGATATGGGATAGTAAACCAAACTGCTCAATATCGATATCTAGTACTGTAAACCTAAGTATCTTGGCGACCTCACAATAATAGCTATAATACTAACTCGAAGAAACCGTTATTATGAAGTTGAACACTATAATATTACTGATAGCTCTTTATGCTATATACAAGCACATAGAAAATCTCTATAAACTAGCCGTTATGATTAAAAATACTGATTGAGCAAAATGCTTTAATATTTTGTCCGCTAAAATATTTGGGTTTGTAGTAACGCAACTAATTATATCCCTTGATCTGTATTGACACTTCAATGTTTATATGTTTATCCCTCGGTCCTTCCCACTGTTGACTAAACACTCGCAACGGCAGCTGTTGCGGATGATTCACGACGCTACAAGGAAGACGCCAATACTAGAAAGCTGACGTTATGATTTGGTGACCTCATAGCAGAGAGATTCAGTAAGCAACAGAAAAACTCGCAACACCTGTGGAACAAGGAACAACAGCACGTCTGACCACACCATTACGGTGCCGTCAAACGTTCCGAAATTTCATCCATCAGTCGATGATATCCGGTAATATATTATATACTGCTAGTGCTCCATAGAGCACTGGCTACCCGCAGATGGTCTAGATCTAGATCTACAAGGAGTGATTGAAATACTGGTCGGTGTTTTGTATTGAACTTGGAACAAGCAAGGGACACCAGAAAGTTCACATAAAATAAGGAAGAGTTATGATAACTAGGATACAATGCATAGCTGAAAAAATATCGAATTTTGATGTTAACTGTTGCAGTTGTGGGCGTTGACGGAATAGGCGCCTCGACAGACAGACATAAGTTGATGGAAGTGAGAACAGTTGCTGTACAACGAGGGTGAGTCATCTAGATGGGATATAAAGCTAGAATGATAATGCATATACAACTGTCATCTCTCAACAAGATAGCCTGTCGCACTCAAAGCAGCAGTGGAGCTTCTAAAAATAACGTTGACTTGGAGTGGACTGCTTTACAACAGAACGCAGCAATTGGCGCACCCAGACTCTCCATTCTTGTCCTTTTTCTGTTGGCCTGAAATGGAATGACACTAAATAAAACATTCTCAACTGCTGTCGGTATAAGTGGTGTGTCTGTCTGTCTGTCCTCGCAATCAGAATATCAATCAGCAAGCCAGAATTTCACCACAGACAATCACAACAGGATTCTATCCAAGTGCAACGACCCTAGCTGGAGGTAAAGAGCAGCTCCGCACTCAGCACTGCAGCTATTGGTGAAAGTACGGTTGACCAATGTTGGCGCAGAATTATAAATATACACTTGTCTAAACACCATCGCATCTAGACGGGATGATGTCACCAGTTCCTGTAAGTGGTAGAGGCAACGAAAAGGACTCACCTCTACTATTCGGTTCAGGGAGATTTTCTCGAGCTACCAGATGCATGACAGTGGTCCTGCCGAGAGGAAGTTGAAGGGCTCCCAGAGTAACATTACCATGGAGGAATCGGCCCTGGTATATCAGTCTTAGTATGTTCGTCTCGGGTCGCTCCTCTGTAGTCCAGCCTACATAGAACAGCAACAGTACGAAAACCCTGAGAGCGTAACCAGAAACCAGTCCAAGGTGGCAATGCAACAGTTGAGCTGAACGTATTCAAGGCAGCACAAAGAGCTCAACTTGTAAAACGCAATTAAACTCCATTCACAAGAGTGCAGTCGGCGTTGATGGTTTTTGTTGAGAGTTTGAACACTAAGTAAGTCATTGCCACACAGATGGGGTCATACGTGTACAAATGACATATGTGTGGTACTACTCGACAGCTTAATCGTTCAGTCTCCAGCCTCCTATGACTCAAGCCCTATACCAAATAATACTAACAATGGCAACGCATTGAAAACAGGGTGGGGAATGACCTGAATGTCCTGCTCAATGACGTACTCACTAAATACCTTCATAGGGTCCGTGAGAGAGTGACACTGATATTCATATTGTATTTTTCGGATGCAAAAAGGGAAATGAAATGATTCATTCATTGTCATATCTCAGAATCCTGAGACTGAAGCCTAGTAACCCTACCTCAACTTCAATTAACAACTTATTACTAAACTAAAACAGAATGATCATAACATAAAAACATGTCAGCCAAAGACAGCTGCAATCCTCTCCGTAGTATATTTTCCAACTTCTCATCAGCCTACATACGTGCCTTACTTTACCAAAACATACTGATCTCATTTAAGATAGCTGCTGAAGGATTGGATATGCTCCGTATGAGGAGGATACGGCAACTATCAAAGCTGTCAACCTATCAGGTTGAGAATACTGGAGATTCTGTTTTTCTGAACTTTGAGGCGCCATAGCTCAAAACCCCTACCCCCTACAGCTAGGATTATGTCATATCTGAGCTCAGCTGAGCGCGATATAAATGGTGAGCCATGGGAGAACATTTGCAAACCAATAATAGCAGTTTTGACCCTAAATTCTGCCGTCTAAAATACGGCGAAATACGGGAGACTTGACAAGTACGGCTGCTATACTAACCGTCTGGCCAGTTGTCATAAACTTGTTGTGTTATGGTTGCAGCAGTATCGGTTGGCAGGAAGAGGCCCTCATGAGTCTTCCCGGATACTATAATCATCTTAAGATTGATCTGTGACAGAAAAATAAACAAAAATTATCAACATATCACTCGGCTGTCAACAAGTCAGCTATATCCCATACTATCAACAAGTGAACCACATATTCAACTTTTTGGTGGCATCAATATACCAAACATATCAACATAACAACGTTCATATGCGTAATCATGATCCCAACAGTACAAATTAATTGAGATAAGAATATTGGTATCAACGATAACAATAAACAACAGCAGTGGCGTCAGGGAAGTTGGTAGGAATGGAGATCAAGTACGATATTCGACCTTGTCTTGTGGGATACTCTGTCCAGTAGAGGTTTTAGTCAAGGAAGTCATCATGAACTTCTGGAAATTAGTTTTGCCAACAGAGAGACTAAAATGTGACTGGCCTTCCGACAAAATATCTGCTCAATAGACGTGTTCAGAAGTTTCTTTAACACATATCGGTAGGATGAACCCTGTAAACATGAAGTCGATAAAAGCATGGAGTATGACAGGATATGACTAGAATGAACAGGAGTAAAATAAGCAAAGACCGATGTAGAAGTAACTTAGATACCAAATACGTTAGTTTAAAGAGCATTGGTCTATCAGGAATGGCCAAATCTGTCACACAAGTGGCAAGAAATCGATGAGACGGTGAGAACAAAAACCTCGACGAAAGTACTAACCATCGTTGCGAGTAATAACGATCTTGGTTTACTAGATTCACTGACCTGTAATCTCTTCAAAATTAACAACCCAGTATCCTTGTAGTTAGATGTATAGTCTTAACAGAAGTGATGAACTAAAGAAAAATATAGTTCTACAGGGTCGCAACAAACAATCCAGGCATCCGATTCCCTGATTGGTTCGAGGGGGCGCTGCTGTCAATGATGTCTTCTTATGGGGGCCGCCATTACATATCTAACTGGAAACAACCAATCAACGTTCAGCCAGCACGTGAGTTCTGTCGCGGGAAATAGTTCGTTGTTTTTTCATGAGCTTTTTCTATCGTTCTACTACCGGTATAGCAGTACCTTCCTGATTTTTAGCTAAAAACATTTGTATCTATGTTTTCGGGACATAATGGCAACCCTTGAGATTCTAGAGATCCTTGGAATTCGTAGCTTCGGCCCCACTGAGGCTCAGAAACTGCAATTCATCAACCCGGTCACGCTGATTCATGGGCCTAATGGCTCCGGGAAAACGGTATGATGTGATGGTGTATATCCAGATAGCATCTCAATACTGTCCTCGTGTATTCCCACATAAATGGTGTTATATTTTAGACGGTGATCGAATGCCTACGTTATGCAACTACCGGAGATCAACCACCCAACACCAAAGGTGGAGCGTTTGTCTTTGAACCTAAGGTGAACAGTTCACTCGTCTTCACACGTCGAGTTTGTGGTGAATAGTCTGGTTTCCTTGAGTGAAAATTGATAGGCATGTGTTTTACTGTTGTTCCCACCATTCTTAATCAATGGAAGTGGCTTAGAACACTTCCGAATCAAGCCGAAATGCACCTGCAATCCCTCGTCTTTTCCAATATACATGTAGATGATTGATATCCTTCAAGCTCATGGCGTACCGTTCGCTCGCTAGTTTCAACCTTGACTGCTGATAATCGTAATAAGATTTCAGTAGTATTGCGTCAATGTCGATCGTTCCTTCTCACTCTAGCTATGCGATGAGAGTACTATCAAAGCTCAAGTCAAGCTACAGTTCCGGTGCGTGACAGGAGAGCAGTGCCTTATCAGCCGATCGCAGTCCGCTAGCCGTTCACTCAAGGTACGTCTGGTTTACTGGCAGTGTTACCAACCCAAATGGCAAAATATCGTAGATCTCACTAATCTAAAAATAGAAACCCGATATACTGCCTTGAAACCCACTTTATAGCCTTTATTTTAGTACATTACTGCTCATCTAATACAATCAGTCAGTTTCTGTGGGCCTGTGATGCACACAGAAAGCAATTACATGACCTAATGTGGTAAATTAGCTGCCTTAAAAGTTCAAGAAGTCGTAGATCTACGAGTAAAATCGTAGGATTGGCAACACTGCTCCAGATTTCATCTCCCCCCCCCTTCACTGTGAACGTAATGAATTAATCTATTATATTTTCTGGTAAGAAGTGGTGAGAGATTATCGTACTGCAGAACAGGAAATTTTGCGTTCCTTTTAATTTTGGGGTTTTCAAGAATTTTCGGCCAATCGCAAAAATTGAGCACGTAAATATTTCTTCGTTCAATTGATTGTCTATAGGCTAGCAGCAAGAAACGCAAAAATACATGTTTGCAAAGTTATATCACAAACTGAAACGCTACGATTGTGCTCACAAAGATTTTCTGTTTTACGGTAACTAACCAGCCACTTGAAATAAAATATGCTGTATGTATTTCAGACATGATGTTCTGTTACTGATCTACTACAGTGTATAATGGCCAGTATGGCCTATGGCATAGCTATTGCTGTTCACATAGAGTGTCAACAAAGCTCTGACATCATTTTGAACTCATATTCTGAAAATGATGTCATTAGCTTCGTATAGCAACTACATGAACAGGAATAGCTGTGACATAGACCTGGGTAGGCTACTGTGCACTGACATAGACCTGGGTAGGCTACTGTACACTGTGGTAGATCAGTTATCGAATATCATGACTGCGGCACTGCACAAAATTCTGTTTGGTATTTTGAGTTGAGATATCATCACCCACTATATTACATTTCATGTGGTTGGTTGCAGTGACTCAGCGCTAGTTCATACTGAGAAAGTAGTAGCTAGTCATAGCTGATTGAAGGGTCGTATATGAGGCACGTTGTTGTCACAAGCATGTAGCGATTACTCTATCTACTGTACTCTGTGAACTTATTCCAGTCTGAACTGCAACAATTTTACCGGATAGCATTTCAAGTCATAACGGATCATCGATGATCTCTGGTCATAACAAAATCGTAGGAATGGTGCTAAGAGAAGATGATTCCAACTCACTATAGCAAAATTCTGAATGGTGTTGTTGAGCAACTCATTATACATACATCAAGTACACTAAACCACGGTATCTACAGTATCTACAGTGCCTACAGTATCTACAGTACCTACAGTATCTATGGCATCTACAGTGCCTACAGTATCTATGGCATCTACCATTTTACAAATCTGTGTCTGTTACAACAGAGGAGGGCAGCATAGTGAGTTATTTCATCTCAATTGTCAAGATCAAAATTGCGACCGTACCCGTGGGCGTTTGTTATTTTTTCTTGCTGAAATGGCGCAAAGGGCAAGCCTAGATCTGATTTGATCCTTTCCTTGCTTTTCTTTCTTGTGCCCATCTTGTTAACACACCAGCTTATAACTATAGCTAGTGCTCTTTTAATCCTTCATTTATAGAAAGCCTTGTTTCAGGGGCTTTTTTGTGCCAAACGCCCCTCCCCCTGGGGTCAGTTGCTACGTGAGGGGGCATTTGCTACATGAAGGGCGGTAGAACATGGTACTGCTGTTATCAGATGCTCTCTTCCCACCTACTAGGGTAAGAATGTGTCGGTCAAGACTGTCGACGTTGCTCTCAAAAAGAAAAAGAAGAACGGCGAGCCTGTGTCGCTGGATTCCCGATGCGCAGACGTCAATGCCGAGGTTTGTATCGCGTAACTCGTGAAGGAGAATCATATATGGCGGTTATGTTCACGTGAAGTCTTTGGTCGAATGAACATTTCAAATTCTTCATGCACTGCACTGTTTTTGCCTGGCAAGTCTAGGTGTCGTTAGCCTTATATCACTGCCAATCTCTTGTCTTCTGCAGATGAAACATGCGCTGGGCGTGTCGGCGCCGATATTACAGAACGTCATTTTCTGCCACCAGGAAGAGTCCAACTGGTCAGTAGGTTCTCGATTCTGCTCAAATAGTGTACGGTGCTTCTTCCCTCCCTGATTACTCCTCCCTCTGCTCTCTCCTACCTCCTCCCTCCGCTCTCTCATACCACCCTCTCCTACCTCATCCTCCCTCCACCCGCTCCTACCTCATCCTCCTCCCTCCACCCGCTCCTACCTCCTCCCTCGACTCCCTCCTACCTCATTGTCCTTCCATCCTCTCCTACTTCCTCCCTCGACTCTCTCTCCTACTTCATCATCCCTCCACCCTCTCCTACTTCCTCCCTCGACTCTCTCCTACCTCATCATCCTTCCGTCCTCACTTACTTCATCATCCTCCTCCCTCTCTCCTTTGTCTCTCACTCCTTCTCTCTGCTGGTGATTGTGTATGGCTACAAATCTATCCATCCTATCAGGCCCCTGAGTGAAGGTAAGGCATTGAAGCAGAAGTTTGACGACATATTTGCCTCGACAAGGTACGTCAAAGCCCTCGACAGTCTCACCAAGAAACGGAAAGCAAAGGTGAGCTCCTTCAGCACCCATCTTGCCTGCCTCCTACATGCTTATTTGCCCTGATAGTTATTGCTCATGAGAGCACTGCGGGGCGGGGGTGATATACCCGATAGCATCGTTTATAGAACGAAGATATCAGGTACCTGCAGGTGACAGTCAAAGCCGCTACGGAGAGCAAGAACAGAGCTGATGATGTAAGTATCACTCCACACCTCTGACCCCTAAACCCTCGCCTGCTCTCACCCACCCTCACCTGCCCTCGTCCGCCCTCACTCAGCAATTGTGGTGTTTTTCCTCTGATGAAGTACCGCTTGACATTATAGTCACAGCTAATACTGTATTCACTACTAGATATGAAATCGGAAGTTGTTCTCTCTTTTCCTTACGTACCAGCGAGACACAAGTTCTCACCTCTCAACTGTTTTGTGTAAATGTTTTCAGCAATGCAACTAACCTACAGTAACTGGAAGAATACAAAATGCTGTAGAACGGAATTTTTATGCGTGTACAATATTTGCGTTTTTGCATGTAGTAAAATATTTGTGATCTTACGATTATTGCGTTCTTGGTTCAGCCTTAGTTATGTATAAAGGCATAGAAAATAAATATGTTTGACAATATTTGCGAACTAGCAATTGATTGCTGTATCGCAAAAGTCATCAAATCATCAAATCGCAAAATAATTTCGTTCTACAGTAGTTGGTATTGCTAATAGATCTCCAACCAGAATCCCGTTTCATGCACTAATGTATGTCCAGTTTTCAAAGCAATGACCTATGGCTTCCTCTAAGCTCTAAACCCTGACATCTTCTCACTGACGGGGTTACCGCTTTGAACCTGATAGCCGAGAGAGGAAGTCACCATTACTGTAGCACCATGATGCATTCATCAGTACAGCCTCAATAGCCACTTCTGTTTGGAAGCTGATTTACTTCATTGCTGTTCCATCATAGACGATGGCCGTCGTGGAATCGATGTATTAAGTTCCGTAATCATCTACTGTAAATGAGGTACTTATTGCGGCCTAGAGGGTACTGCAGAAGTAGAAAATTTTTGCGGTGTGACTTTAAATGCATTTTTTGCGCGGTTGTATAATCGCAAAAATAAACTTTCGCATTTTTTTCCTCTTTCCTTATAGTGACTCAAACAGAATAAAAATCACAAATAATTTCCGTTTGCAAAAATTTCATGTTTGCAGGATCGGAAAAATTGCAAACATTTTTAAGCGCAAACATTTCTACTTCTACAGTAATGGCTTTATTTTAAGCAAGAGTAAAAGATATCAGTTGTGACAATAACGGATCGGGATGTGACACATATAGGCTCACTAAGCTCTATATAACTAAAATGAATGTTTTTACAACATTGCTGAGCAACTCGTTATGCACGCTATAAATAGAACGTTGTCATAATTACCACGGTTACAGTATTTCTCCTCCCTGGAGTTTCATGAAAAACTTTTCAATAATCCTTAAAGAAATTGTAAGAAGTCACTTCTTTTCTGGGCGGGGAAAAAGACAATTACACATCTGACATCCGTCCTCGTCGCACATGGCGTTGTTCACACTCGTTACGGACTTAGGTCTGCTTGGAACTGATGCTCTGTTGTTGTTCTCACGACTCTGATCGTTGTCCAGATCAAGGAGCAGAGAGATAGAGCAGAGAAGGAGTATGACAGAGCCTGTGACAGTCTGCAGACAGTCGATAAGGAGCTCAAACCGATATCGGAAAAGATGTACAAACTCTCGCACGAGCTCGATGAGATCAATAAGGTCACCGTGGAGTTAGGTGGGAACAACTCTCCATAATCTATATGTAGACTTAAGAGGGGACAACTCCCCATAGTATTTATGTAGAGTTAGAAGGGGACAACTCTCCAGTCTGTATCTAGAGTTAGGAGGAGACAACTCTCTACAATACATGTGTAGAGGTAGGAGGCGACAACTCCCCGCAGTCTGTGTGGAGTTAGGTGGGGAGACCTTTCCACAGTATGTAAATGGAGTTGCGTCTAGGAGAATATGATGTTCGGAGTTGAGTCAGACGTCACTTAAACTCTTCAGCAGTTCTATTTCATTCCTACTCAGTGAGACACAGTTTAGGCTGTTGCGCACTATTGACCTTGACCTACAGTATTGACCTTTACACTTTGACCTCTGCAGTAAAGAAGAAGAGCACTCATCACGAACTGTCCAAACAAGTCAAAGACATGGAGCAGGAACTTGGGGAGAACGTATTTAATGGTCAGTCAACCCCAGCCTCTCATTGGTCTGTCGACAGTAACACACTCTCTGTCAGCAGTTCCTGATTGGTCAGCGGAAAGTGACCCACTCTGTATTAACAGTTCCTGATTGGTCAGTGGAGAGTGACCCACTCTGTATCAGCGGTTCCTGATTGATCGGCCATGAGTGTGACACATTCCTTCAGGAATCCACGGTATGACGCGTCATGTTGCGTTGAATGTATTCGTTGTTTGTTTCAGGAACCACTGCTGGACTGAAGCAGGCGCTGGAAGAGTTCTCCAATAACATGAGCAAAAAGGAGACAGAGCTTAGCGAGAAGACTGAGGTCTACAACAAAAGAATGGAGAGCATCGGAAAGATTGGGGAGGCCCAGCAGCTGGTCAGAGACAAGCTGATCAAGTTAAACCTTATCAAACAGGTCTGTTCTTAGCAGTAGCTGTCTGCTGCGGATATGTCTGCTGATGCAAATACGTCTGCTGCTGTGGATACGTATGTTGCTGCTAATACGTATTCTGCTGCGAATACCTCTGCTGCGAATACCTCTGCTACAAATACGTCTGCTGCGGATACGTCTGCTGCTGCTGCTGCGCTACGTCTGCAGTCACTGAGCAAGGGTTAAATATTACCTCACCTGTTTTTTGTCAGAATCATGAGAAGAGTGTATCAACCAGAGACGAGTTGATGAGAGAGTTGGACCGAGACTACTGTCTCATCGAGCTGGACAGTAGCCGCCATGTCTCAGACAATGACATCACTCGCTTCCAGGCCGAGACCAAGAGGAAGGAGAATGAGGTCACTGATCAGCTCAACTCAGAGAAGGTACTTTACCGCCAGCGTGTGTCAGTGAAGTTTACAGTTTATTGTATAGCCCATCAGCTTCCCATTTTGATAGGCTGCAGAAGATCTTACTGCCAATATGAAATGCTTGTGCATCAAACTATTTTCCAGATGAAGAGTGTAGAAATATATTTTTTGAATTTGTATTTGTATATTTTTTGTTGTTTTATATATTTTTTGTAGTTCATTATCTTCTGTCTGTAATAGTTTTTCACATGTCGTGATGGTAACAACAACCCTTCCACTACTACCAGCATTCCACATGCCATTTCCTGTGTTCGTTTGTAGGCAGAGTTTAGCGAGAAAGACCAGGGATTCCAGCAGCAACTTGACGGCATTCGGCAGCAGAAGGTAGCCTTGGAGGAAACGTGTCGACTGAAACGGGAGAGGGTCGCATCGAACAAAGCCGAAATCCGTAGTCTGAATCACAGGCTCAGTGAAGTGGAGGCCAGCTCGGGCCGACTGGAGACTATAGAGGCGGAGCTTAGCAGAACCGTCAGTTCCTCTATCTGCTGTCTCACTTTCAGTCTGCTGTCTCGCTCTCCGTCTCCTGTCTTGCTCTCCGTCTCCTGTTTCATTCTCTGTCTGCTGTCTCCTGTCTCCATCTGCTGTCTCGCTCTCCATCTGCTGACTCTGTCTGCTGTCTGCTTAAACCTAAGACAAAAAGCTGAAGCGAACTCCATAAGCTAAATAAGTAAAAGAAAAAATTAGTA
>ERZ1740065.1662-NODE-1662-length-13515-cov-11.647325_pt1 | contig 13515 bp, 11 predicted proteins | sample MGYA00581738_ERZ1740065 | MGnify/ENA primary metagenome ERZ1740065 (study PRJEB43018, sample SAMN04849749) | marine metagenome | isolation source: floating plastic debris | place: Pacific Ocean | collected 2008-09-01 | study: EMG produced TPA metagenomics... | reverse complement strand
GGGAGGAGGGAGGGAGGAGGGAGGGAGAGAGACAGAGAGAGAGATTAGAAGTGAATTGTGTAACAGGTCTTTATATCTATGACTGCCGGAGAGAAATATAAGTACATACATTTAATCGTAGTAAGTCCCTCGCTTCGATTGCCTACAATGTTTTTGGTGAAGTTTTAGCTTTCGACAGAGTAAATGAGCTCATGTTTACAATAAATTTTTTGCTCTGTTTTCATTACACATGCTGCACACTTCAAATTCATATTTATGAAAAATAGCTAGTGGGAGGAGGTGAATCAACATGCGGTGATGTGTAACACGCAAAAGTTTGCAACATAAATCTCTGTCCGCCTAAGCCTTACGCGCTTAAATATGGGGTGATGGAATTTGGAGCAGGTAGGTGCTTGATCTATAATTAAATAAACTAGGAAATACTCATGTGATGCCCGACACGATCAGCCACTTCACGATTGCATTACCAGTAACTCTTATGCCAAGTTTACAAAGTGATGACCCAACTTGTGTGGCAACTCATCAAACCTAAAGCAACGACGACGTTGTAGTCTCAACTGCAATAGTTCCCAACTATAAACAATAAGCGCGACCAAGTTCCGATGAGTTTCAACCTGACTACAGCATCTCTGAGAGGTACAGAGACAACTCTAATGAAATTAATCACATCGAGTAAGCTCATGTACAGCTTTCCATGAGGCTGAGCATCATTCCTCATTGCAGCAAGACAGTCTGTCTTTCATCCTGACAGAGAGCTGTGGATTGATGATTGCGCGCACTGTTGACCCTTTGGTGTATCAGTTTACACCATATTTATATACACTCGGGAGATAAGCCAGGATATGTCCCCTCCTGATACAGCCTTGATCCTCTATTCTACTTTGTACTGGTAGCAAAGTCAAAGTAGTGAGTATACACTAGCAGCCAAATGTTTACTTTTCAGTAGCACTGATGCGGAACATCCTCTTTCCTGCCACAAAGGTTCATTGATAACAAGATCTCTAGTGACATGAGGTTTACAAACACTCATCAGGAGTCTGCCCTCAAGGAATAGGTCACAAGTTACGGTATCAGAAATACTAGAGACGCAGTTTTTTGTAAACTTTGACAAGCCATCACTCAGAAACTACCCCTAAAGATAAAATGTTGCCACATTTGAGCTCAGCTTAGCAACATCTGATGGATAAGCCTTAGCAGACCAAAACTACCAACTCTAGTTGAAAATTCTTGTTATAAAAATACGGAAATCTTCTGGGTAAATAAATCTATCTATACCTCAAGGTATAGATTCATTAAATGATGATTCAGATTGATCAATGAACTGGAAAAAACCTTTTCAATTTCTCTTGTACAGATCTGAGAATGAAAGAATTGAGGTGCATATGTCTCCATCTACAGAGGTCGATGTCCGCAGGAGGGACAGTAGTGAGCAGGGGCTATATTCTAAGTAGTAGAAGCCAAAGCAAAAGGCCCAAGGACTGTAGCCGATCAAGGGGTCAATCTAGCGCGATCTAGTCACTGACGTAAGGTTGATATCCCTGATTCTGTAGCTGACATGTGTAAGTATGTCCTGCTTATTACTGGTGGAGCACCTATATATTATTGATAGAAAGATGCTTGCAGCCTCAAGACAATGAAGCAATTCTGAAATAAATTCATGATGGGCTCCCAGTGCCTCTACTTTAATTTTGTAGCATCACTGTAGATCTAACATCAGAATTTCAGTTAAGTGTCCAACCATCATAGGGAGAAGCAAACTGAGTTTCATATTCATAGTAGATGAATGAATGTCATATGTCAGAACAGCTCACCATGGAGGGTAATGTGCATCAATTGACAGGTTAAATGGTCTACCTAGTACTGGCTGGATTGTACTGTATACTGTTATTGTAGTACTTGACTTATACAAGTGTAATCAAGTAAATAAGTAAGTCAGTAAGTATGCAAGCAAGTGAGCAATTAAGTAAGTGTATCAGAAATTGTCGGAACGTTTTAATGCTGCAGTTTTAGGTTATTTATCTCCTGTGGCCGAGCAAATGCTAAATGCTAAATGTTAAAATCACAAGGTTTTCTCATGTGCTTGTGCACCGAGAAAATCAGTGCGTAAATTGTGAGGCTGCCATATGCGGCAACAGGTTTTTCTCTGTTTCTATGCAGGTTGGAGCACACCCGTGGCACAAGGGCCCAGCAGGAGGCTGCAGTGGGATTCTGTGTTACAAGGCGCAGGCTCTACCAGTCAGCCATCTCCTAGCACAAGAAAGTAAAGAAGAGAGAGCATCATGTTGTAGATTGAATGCTTGGAGCTTCCAACAGAGCTCTTGTCAGAACTTTCCTCATCCACCGTGCAGCAGCAGTATCAAACTAAAGCTTGCAGTTCAAACCACGAAGCTATTCCCCTTCTCAAACAAAGACCATGTTCATTTCTACAACCTTTATTGAATATCAGGTATGGACTATAGATAAGAAGGCATTGGAGTTACAATAGATTATCTTGTGACATCCAAGCACGGCAACATTCATTCAGGCAGGATTCAGATGTCGGGCAGTAGTACGTAGTGTGCATCAATCTCTTTCATGCTCAGAGAGCTCCTCATCGCCAGAACTTCCATGATAGAGCATCGTTGGAGTTGCTCTGTTCAAGATTCTTCCATGCGAGCTCCTCATATTACCGGAAGAGAAATTCGATGGGCTGGCAGCCATAGACATTGAGATGGGCAGACTTGTTTCCTCCTCATAGTGCATTGCGTTGAAGATTTCATTAACGGTTCTTGAGAGATGACCCATGTTTGGCTGAAAAATATGCGGACATAAATTAGCTTTGCTAGCTTGCTACACACAGAAAACAGCAAAAAGGGGATTTTTTCCTTCTCTCTCAAAGCTGAAAGAGTCAGGATTCAAAGACCATGCACATTGCCTTCTCACTCAAAGGCAACAGCTTTGATAGGTGGTTGGTTGTTTCCTTTCATCATGTTGGCATTTTTTACCAAAATTCTTTTGTGCACATTTTATTCCATTGACTATTTCTCTCCGGGAATTTGTGATTTCATTTTATTCAATCACCTTGGAGAATAAACTTTCAACAAAATTACTGATTGGCTTCCCGTATATTTAATTCAACTTTGTTTGACTTTTTAACTGATATTATCTAGCGTGAACAGCGCCATCTTGTATCGGATATTTTCATCCATAAGTATCAGATAGGAACGTTCCACTATCATACTATCACTCTTACTCTCACTGCTAGACAACTCTAGTGAAGCAAAGTAATATGTCAGAACTCAATGAAGTCTAATGGTAACTTACCTTAAAGAGATTCTGTGATATTTCCCAGGCGAGATGTTGTCCTCAGTGTGGCTTGTGGTGAACTGATGTAGGTAGCTGGGAATGTGTGGTTTATATATGGAGAGTTGCATCATCGTCAACTAATGCTTCAAGGGTTAACCCAAATTGCATGTAAAACCTAATGATTATCTGGGTTTCCAGATCAGTCATTCAATAGTGCAACACAGGATCTGAGTCATACCATGATCTTATTGGTCAAATCTGAGATTTGGGAGAAAGGATAGAGAGGGGAACGAGAGCAAAGGGGAGAGAGGGGAAGAAGGAGAGCATGAGGGAGAGAACAATGTAGATTGGGTGGAGGGAGAGGAGAGAAGTGAGGAAAGTAAATGAGATGGGAAAGAGAAGAGGAGGAGAGAAGACGAGAGGTAAGAGAGATGGGAGAGAGGGAGATATGGCGGAAATGAGAGGCAAAAGAAGAGTCATTACTTGTTGTGAAGTTACTACAAATAGGATAAGGCAAACAAGAAACAATAATTAGGTCTGCGCACCGAACAACAGCAAGAATAGAAAGCATCAGGGAAGTTTCTCTCAGGTATCAGAGGTCCTGCGTCAATGTAGGTTATCTTTAGATTGAAGAAATTTGGTTAGGATAGCCCTAAAGCTATTACATAGCATAAACACTGAGTGCAGAGGTCAAATCAGACAGAAGTTCAAATGATAGCACTGTTTGAGTACTTGTCTACCTTATCTAGAGCTGACGACACGGTGCAAGTGGAGGCATACTTTCGCTGTGAGTTTTGTTCTGATGGCATTTACCTGGCCACAAGTCTTGATCAATGCTGCTGGGCAAACCACAACCATCATCAATGCCCAACCCTGGGAGACCTAAAGTTACTCATATCGTGTAAGTATAGCCCAGAACTAAGGCAATAGATGTGCACACCTAACTATGATATCAACACGTAACACCAATTAACTGCTTTGTATCTTCTTTAGCCCCTTCAAATGTTCCTGAGGACTACTATCCAAGTAACACGGCTTTTGTCATTCTCCCGTCGACATTTGCGCATCAGCATATGAGCGGGAGTGAGCTGGAGTAAGCGTAGATAGGCACGGGAGTGTGCGCAAAAATCGACAGGAGAATGACACAAACCAGTAACACCACTGTAGACTGTTGTAGACCGTTGTAGGCCCAAGTGTGTGCAAGTTGGTAAGAAAAAAATCTTTAAACTTCACGTTTCAACTTTACTCATTTCATTATTTTAGACACATACATGCAAGCGTTTTACTGAATGAAAATCAGCTTGATTGCCCAACACGTGATACTGATAGCGTAGATATGAATTGTTGCATGTGAGCGGGAGTTCTATTTTGAGTTGACCAATCACAGCTCTGCTTTCTGTCAACAACCTATTTACTTACTTCCTTGTTTGAAATGCTCCATATATTAGTCACAGCAGGTGGGTGCAAGTGATTCAGCACAGCTTTCTGATTACATGTAGGGAAGAGCCTAGCTTCAACAGTCACAGTTGATAGTTATTGATGGTAGCCATCTTTCATGACTGGCCCTGTAACATAGAACGTTTAGAACCAGAAATGAAGGATATTCAACGTTTCTGAACTTTGAGAAGCCATAGCTCAGAATTCCCGCCTCCCACAGCTTCTAATCTGTCCTATGTGAGCTCAGCTCAGCAATATTTAACTAATAAGCTAAGCTACAACAGAACATCACAAAGCCAATAGTAACAAATCTAGCCCTTAATTCGGAAATACTGGAGAGACCAGGAAAAATGGCAGATATGTTATCCATGTTAGCAGCCATTCCAAACACCAATTCAAGCTGTGCTCCTCACTCCGAAATAATGTTAACGACTTTTGTCATTCTCCCGTCAATATCTGTGTGCAAAAATTGACAGGAGAATGATGAAAATCATGTTAACCGCCGAAATCAAACTTGAAACTGATATCAGTTAGACGCCGGGTGTATTTAGGACAGTGATCGTACGAATTACGTATAATGTTGTTGTTGTCGTTGTTGTAAAGGTTGTGTGGAGATCAAAAATATTTGAAAGGAAAATATTTTATATTATCGGCTCAAATTATATACCATAATATATCTAATACCATAATAATAATATAGTTATATATTTATGCAATAATATCAAATATAAACTATATTTTAACACTTTAAGATAATGTATTTCTGTAAATAATCTTCAATACCATTTAGATCTTTCTTTTCTCAATGCCAATATCATCCTTGATGATCACAAATACTGTTTTCTGAATCTTACGCCAAGTTCTCTTGCATAATATATGGCAACATTCCAAATATTATTTATCATCTTTTTCACTTCATTGATGCTGTAAAGCTGGTGTCCTGAATGCTGTCAGCGACTCAATCAACAACTATGGTTATGACAATAATAATAATAATAAAAACAATAATAGTAAAACTATTAGTGATAATAGTAATACAAAATATATGAATATTTTTTATAAAATAGTTAACAACAGTAAGCATCCCCTACATGACAGAATCAAGGTCAACACTAATCGAACCTCCCGTAAGCCCACCGTGTTCTACCCACCACGAGCCAAAACAACCAAACGTGCTGACTCATTTTTTCCGTATTTTATGGCACAGCAATCTTAGATGCATTTTATTTACGTATTTAGTGGTTTTCTACCGTTTATTTTTATTGTAAACATTCCATTTAATCTCTCAGATACTGAATGTACGAATAAATCTGAATCTAAATCTAAATCTTATGGTGAGAAATGAAAATTACTTTATGATCATTACTATAGTGTACTGTACTGTAGTGTACTGTACTGTACTGTACTGTACTGTAGTGTACTGTACTGTAGTACATACATGTAACTGCCTACCAAATGAAATTGATCTATTGCTGCAGTATACGCAGAAAGTTTGCCAGCTCAGAAAATTAAAACCATAGATCTGCATGTATAAGTAAAATAATGGATTTGGCAACACTGGCAGTATCATCAGAGAAGAAGTTACCTACAGTCAGTTTAGCGAGCTCATCTGACATCATAGATGACTAACTTGTTCTTGGTACGAAGGAACAGCAACCATGCTGAACTTTCCACACGAATGGCTGTTATCGTAAAACAAACAATCCGCTATATAAATATCTAATGGTGTTAGTCACGCAGTCGCAGGGTTTTCAGCTGTCTAATCTGTTGACCCGCATTGTTTAGCCATATCAGTTTAATATCAGCTAATAGCACCGGCGCTGTGGCCGACGGTCTGACTCAGCTTGTCAATAGGTACAGAAAGCAATATTTCCTGCTCTGTGAACAGCCCTGATATCAGAGATGACTAGATGATATTTTGAGTTTGCCAACTCACACTACTGCTGTCTCTGCTTGCTATGATTAACACTGCCCTGAGTCATAAACGCCACTGCCAGGTGCTGATGTACCGACATTCTCCATGTACCGCCAGCACTGACAGCCCACAGCACCTAGAACTGAAAGTACTGACGGTTCACTACTGCTAATAGTGATAGCGTTGACAGTCTACTACTCCTAGTACCGATAGCACTGATGGTTCACCACTCATTGTACTAGCAGTACCGATGGCTCACTACTCCTAGTACTGACAGCACTTACAGGCCCTAATCTGCGTAGTGACAGCATCAGAAGCGGTGTACAGAGCCTGCTGTAGATTTGTGACATCACTAACAGGAAATTACATAACTAAAAGGAAGTGAGAGCAGTGGCAATCACCGACAGCCATCATGGCGTTCCCTTACATGTGGAGAGGTGAATCGGTGTAAAGTGAACGCCAGTCTTTATGGCTCATCTCGTACCGTTGCCAGACACGTTGGCAAGCCAAAGCATTCAGCTATTTTCTCCTCATTGCAACAGACTCAATCATCTGCATCTACTAACATCCAAAACTCATTCCGTTGAAAATCATGGAGAGAAACTCAATGAAAAATTCCTCTCCTGCTTGTCATGTGTACTTCTAATGACTGTTCCGTAAGTTTGGGGATTGACTCATCCTTCTCTCAGCAATGGAGGTGTAAATAACTACACTTAAAAAAAAACAACCGGTAGTACATATTTGCCCGACTCAGCTGATTCGCAATAAGCTTTTCTGCCACCAGAGCAGCAACTTGTGAGCAAACTGGCCATAAAAGTCTAGAAAGCTAATCGGTATTTTCTCAAAATTATAAGCACAGCTAATACAGTCACCCTTTTCTCATAGCCTAAAGAAACTCTAAATCCATGGTTATATATCCAGTCAGAGAGCTTGTCATCCACCTAGGATGAAGTGCAAGCATCATTTTACGACAACATTGATGCTCCAGAGCCGAACAGACCACTAATACATTGCTGGATTTGTCTTATGTTGAAGAGGTAAATAATTGTGTCGCAACAGATGTATTCTGATTGCAGCAACGGTTCACTTGAAAGCCTCCAGATGGCAAGTAGCATAAATTATTTCAGCAATTCGATTCAGAAGCATGTCAATATTACCAACATGATCCATATGTAACGTCATTTCATCAACGGGGGGCACCTGCCAGCAACCTAATTAAGTTTCTGAGGATTTTTCTGGGAGTTTTTTTGTGACAATGGATTGAACTGGATATAATTTTAGCTCACATGTCAAAGCCCATGCACTATTACTTGCAAACGTCTCAAACATGTGCTAGCAGTTTATTCATATGGACAGTCAACCATCCGTCTAATATTGCCCTTCCATCGACGGGCTATATGTGAAAGCTGGATCGGTCAGGAAGACTGTCCTTCAGCCGCCTTGAATGTACAAAATGCGGCATTTTGTACATTCTTCTGTCGGCAGGCGCGCGCTGGTTTCATAAGCGCCAGTGTTAAGCATAAGCGATCGCAGGCTTAAGTGCGGCGAAAGCATAATAAGTGCGGACCAAAGCCGGCGTAACAGCGGTGCATGATTTCTACCGATAGAAGAGTAGAAGATGCCCGAAATGCAATCGCCATATCAGCTGCAACGTGTACTGAGTGAATCATTTGAAATTTCATGTAAATACATGCTCTAATACACAGCGTTAAATCTTTCCACTCCCTGATTTACAATTTTGATGGCCAGTTATGTCACAGTTCTACCAGACGGCGTCCAGTACACCTGTATCCGGGTTTCTAAATCGGTGTGGCGGAAGTCACGGTTGACATAGCGTAGACAAAACAAGTGGTAATTTATTCCCATTGCATCAACCAGTAGCCGACGGTATATTCCCATCATATGAATATTTGAGTGACTCTATGATAAAGTACTAAGTTTGGTGAGAGTGCTGTGCGTTACTGCATTTGTGGTTGAGTAATGGAAAACATGGATTTGGGCAAGAAACTGATGTAAAGCACGGATGGAAATTAACACATTATGTCATGGCGAGTCAGAACTTTCCATTTCTGTCCATTTAGTGTTTCTGAAGGCAACAGCACCCGTTACCCGGAGTGGTGCAATACTAGCAATGACTAATTTTACTTCATTGAACTAAATTATCATTGATAGTTGAAATTCATCCATGATGGGGAGTTTTAACTCCATCATTTTGTGAGTATTTTCAGCATCAAGCATTACCCAAGCATTCGAATCATATTCTGAGATGTGAAGCAGTGTTTTTGCAAAAACTACTTGTGGCAGAATTCTTTTTCCTAGCAAGTGGGTACATGTCATCTTTGAATCCAGACCTCTCGTATGTACTCGACTGAAACAGGAAATGATTTTGGATTAACCTCAAATGACCTTCAAATGACCTTTGAATGACTTTTTGTTATCACGGCGTCCATGATTGACCAGATGCCTGAGTGAGACTCCTTCCTGTTATTCTATCAGGAGTTTAGACGAGTATTTCCCCATGTCAATAAAAGTATAGGGAGAATGGGAAAGTGAAAAGTTGATATATGTACAAGAAAACACTGTTATAAGTCAAGCTGTTGATGAGGAACTGGTAACTTTTACTCATATGTGACATGTGACATGTGACGTGTGACATGCGACGTGTGAATGAGATGACAGCAGTCAGGCGGAAGTTACCTAATAACGGAGTAGTTCCCTCATGATGTTGGTTAGTCCTCCGCTGGCAACGGTGTCGTAACATCTGTGGTGCTCACAATAATGCTGTCAGTACTGTCAGTACTATTGGTGCTGTTAGTGCTGTGTCAGTGCTGTCAATACAGCCGGTGCTATCGTTGCTGTTAGTGCTATCAGAGCTTTCAGTGCTGTCAGTGCTGTCGGTCCTGTTGGTGTTGTTCGAGCTATCGGTGCTGTTGGAGCTGTCGGTACTACTGGTGTTATGAGAGCTGTCGGTACTACTGGTGTTATGAGAGCTGTCGGTGCTGTCAGTGCTGTCAGTGCTGTCAGTGCTGTCGGTGCTGTCAGTGCTGTCAGTGTTATCATTACTGTCAGTGCTGTCAGTGCTATCAGTACTGTCAGTACTGTCAGTGCTGTCAGTGCTATCAGTGCAACTGTACCAATTGCTAATCAATTCAATATTTTTTCCTCTCTGCTCTGTCAAAGTCTGATGAGTTTGTTTACAATCCAACTTTTTGTATTGACATCGAATGAGTTTACAGAGGTACAGGTCGATATAATTTTCCTTTAGTTGTGCTGTTAAAATAATAAAACAACCGAGTTCAGCCAGTACGAAAATATTTTGAGAGATGCATACAGCTCACATAAGTGTGGTGCTGTAGGATGTTTCAGTACAGGCCAGTGACCAGACCAGACATATGGGATGGGGAGAACTTCTCATGCTCTGATTTACATAACATTATAGAACCGGTAAGATTATGATCAATTTTTTCTGCAGCAAGTAGCAGTATCTCCTATTCCACTATTCCGATCTCTTCTCTTATAGTCTCCTCTAGTTTCATTAAGCAAGAGGCTTTCTAAGGATCTTCATGATGATGACATACACCAACCAAAGCGCAGCCTGGAAATGGAAAATGAAACATCTTAAGACTTCTTGGGAATTCTTAGGAATTCTTCAAGACTTGTCAAGAATTGTTGAATAGTTCTTTGGAAGCTTTCAGGGTGGTATAATAGACAACAACCACCACTGTATTGGCAACCATAAGTTTCAGTTCAAGACTTCAAGGCACGTACCATTCCAAACAGCATCAGCGCCATGACAGTGGTAGCCCAGTCGAAGCCATAGTTCTCAGTGAGGTAGCCGGATAGCAGTGGTCCTGCTAATGCACCCAGACAGAATCCAGCATTTATCATTCCGGAGATCATACCATAGGTGTTTAGGTTGGCCTCATAGCCGTTCAACCTTCAATGAAATCATTTTTATAGTGATTGCTAGCACCCATATGTTTCTCAACTGCGGGCAAAGAGGATTCGAAGTACGATTTTCTCTGTAATATTTTGTGGTAGACGATGAATTATTTGACACCGCTAATGCACCAATCATTTTTTAAGCAGACATTTCTCATTATGATAACTGTTAATCATAGTTTTATTTACAACCCTGTTACAAGCTTTTCTTAAATACCTTATAGCTTTATATTGTGTATTTGTTGTATCAAATCCACGCCAAAGAATTATCTAAGATTCTATAAAGATTTTTCTCGAATTGTGAAAGGGAGGTGAGGTTAAAATGATAGCATTGCCTGAATGTCTGGTGAGAGATAAAACATGATAAAGACTAATATGAATTTCTGACAATCCAGGAATATTGTGAACAAATAGCATAGCAGCCATCAGGAGTTACACTTACACTTACACTTACACTCACACTTACACTTACACTTACACTCACACTTACACTCACACTTACACTTACAGAGCGATGTTGATGGAAGCTTGATATGTCGGAACAAAGATACCGGCTCCAAACGCTCCTTCGACTAGACATGAAACTATCAGCACCCAAAGAATACTGCAAATACAAAAATATTTTATTCTTTAGAGGCTTGGATTCATTAGCATACAAAAGCGTAGGTTGTCCTAATTCTACTTCTTTCAGGCCCAGAAACACAAACTGTGGTATCGCTGCGGGTGTCTGAAACACACAAGACTGAGCAAAGAGCATCAGCCATAATTCGAAGGAGAGAAGAAGAGAAGAGAGGGAGGGAGGGAGGGAGAAGGATGGATGGGAGGGAGAGAAGAACAGAGGAGAGGGAGGGAGAAGGAGGGTGGGGAGGGAGAGAGAATGAAGGAGGGCAGAGAGAGAATAAGGGAGGATATGGAGGGAGGAAGAAGAAGGGAGATAGAGGATATGGGCAGGGTAGAGATGCAGTGGGAGGAACAGAAAGAAGGGAAGAGAGAGGAAGATAGGCGACATGAATTATAGAAGGTTGAGAGGGAGAGGGATTGAGCAATGGAGAGAGGGAGAAAGAGAGATAGACAGATATTTGTAGATAATATTTCTTGAGTTTGAATCCACTACATGATGCTAGATTTTTCACATGCTCATGCTCCACACCCTATAATTCGTAACATATTCTGCTTACATAACATGACGGATCAGCCAATGAGACATTGCGACTATTATTTGTGAGTGATCAGAGATAAGTCTGAGTTTACAGAGCATGCACTGCGCGCAGTGCGCGCAGTGTGTGCAGTGCGTCAACAAATATTGATGCCAAGCCCAACTTCGTATCAAATTTGGCCCTTCGCCGAGCCCAGAGAATTTACACTCGTGTGTTTGGGCTTTTCCACTGCTGTTTTACTGACTCAGATGACCTCTGACCTTCATGCACCAATCACTTCTGTCTATTGCGTGTCATGTCTGTATGTATGATTAGCAGTTATGTAGATTGCCATAGTATTAGTCACACAGTAATACACATATAACTCATGTAGCTTTTATCACAAATAGTCTCCAATATAACAGAGATATGAGGTTGCTTACGGGTAAGAGTTGTAGAATAAGAAACTGATAAATGGCGAGGGTGCCATGGGGAGATAAGCAAGACCTCCTCCGATCAGTGATACAAACATAGTGGAATAGAGGATACCCTGCAAAAGAATAACAATACTTTCGACTGGACAATTGAGAGAGAAAAAGCAAATATATCAAGTGTGATTTGCTGTTATAGCAAAAAAGTCTTTCGCAATATTTTTGTGGGAAATAACTAAACTAGGTATTAGATCGCCAGCCATTGTGGGTTTTTAATGGTGATTTGATGGTTAGTGAGAGTTGAGAGGTGGGATAGATGAATCATACTTCTCAGATGTGGAGAGTATGAATGTTGAGTCAAAAACAGCTGCGCGTCCACACCGACTCAGTCAGCAGTCGCTAGTCGATACGAGTTACTGGGATTCGCATTTATTTTACAGCGCAAATTTTGTACAAGTAGTAAAGTTCAGTCAAAATCGCAATTATTTTTAATCGCAATTATTTTCCAGCGTAGATTACTGGAGTCAACAGCAAGAATGAGGGGCGCAGTGCCGAACTCTTACAACAAACTGGCGTAAAAACATCATTTGGAGATATATTTCCATCATGCACACACTGTCACTGACCGACCTGTCAACCTGTCACTGACAGACCTGTCAACCTGTGAGGCTAGAAATAGGGGAGATTCAGTTTTTCCTCACTTAAAGAAGTCATAGCTCAAAGTCTTCACCTCTACCGCTACGATTCTACGATTTACTAGTTTCCCTCAGCTGTGCAAAATATCTAGTAATTTTATTTCTTATGTCACTAAATTCAGATCTCACCTTGTCAGCTACCACTCCTGCTATAGGGGTGCATGCAGAGTATGTCAAGGCCCATCCTCCAAATATCAATCCCACTGTTGATGCTCCTATTCCCAGCTGCAACATAATATGTTGTTATTATTCTGCATGAAAATATCTGAGTAACAGTTTTGACCTGAATTATATCTCATAGTTGACCTACTTTGTGCTGTATCCAATCACTGAAGACAGGCTCAAGGAAGGCAAACGCGAGCGATGCAATAGCAGAATGCAGGAAGATCAGTACGATACCCGGTATCTTCAACATGTGCAGGAAATTCTTGCTATGACTCTCCTTCTCAGCTGCAAACATAAACGAGTAATATTCATCCCGTTCCTTTCATCCTAAATGAAATTTTAGCTTTTGGTCATTCTCCCGTCGATATTCGTGCATCAGCACGTGCGAGTTTGAGCGGGGATAGGCATGCAAGTTTGAGCGGGGATAGGCATGCGAGTGAGAGGGGATTGGCGAGGGAGTGAGCGGGGGAAGCAAGGGGAGTGGGAGGCGTGAGAAAAGGGGGAGAGCG
>ERZ1740065.1661-NODE-1661-length-13516-cov-12.645123_pt1 | contig 13516 bp, 14 predicted proteins | sample MGYA00581738_ERZ1740065 | MGnify/ENA primary metagenome ERZ1740065 (study PRJEB43018, sample SAMN04849749) | marine metagenome | isolation source: floating plastic debris | place: Pacific Ocean | collected 2008-09-01 | study: EMG produced TPA metagenomics... | reverse complement strand
TAGTGTAAGTACTGACAGTGTAAGTTACAGCAGTATAGTAGTGTAAGTACTGACAGTGTAAGTTACAGCAGTACTGTTAGTTCTGGTATGTCACTCACACACAAAAATCCTGTTTATTTTAAGTCTAGGTCTGCATATTTACCGCTGGCACTCCTTAACAGTGCTGTAGGATATTAGAGTGAGGATCGCGGGTTCAATATGTTCGTTCCACTGGATTTGAATACTACCCCATGAATATTGTCTATCTCTGTGTAAGACTAGAGTAAAATCACTGAAACTGAAACTACGATTTCTAGAGATAATTTCTTACTCTTCATTGTGCCGGTATGTAAGCTGCTGGAATTTTTCACAGTAACCAACCACTCTACCAACACTTCTAACACCCACAGTGCACATGTACATACATACACGTATACACCTACGTACATGTATGTACATGTACATACATGTATGTACATGTGCATACGTGTACATATGTGTATGTACATGTATGTATTATTATATATCTGTTAACAGATGACAAGGTATGTGTTTATATCTCCCAGGATAGACTGTGGCGTAAGAATAGGGCGGTGACGTCTCGTGGTTCGTGCCGTGGAGTTGACCTTAACAGGAACTTTGGCTATGAGTGGGGCGGTACGTAGCGTGATGACTTGATTGTCTCTCTTCTACCTGCTGCTTGAACGTTTCGGGCGATCATCTGTTATCTATCGTTTACCATGACTGCCATCGTCAAAATATCTACAACTCTGACGTTATATTTCATACCCTTCCATACTGCACATCCAGCACAGTCTGATTCTATCCGTAGATACAGAATGTATTGTGGCAGCCTGTTGATATGAACTGTCTGTAGTATTAAACGGAGAAGATTTTTTCCCGATAGTGTGTGTGACAGCATTTGTCTCTCATAATACTTACTGCAATGATTGCAAACTGCTGTTGGTTATTTATTTGTCTATTTAAGGTAATGATTGTCATCGACACATTACAATTGTCAAGTAGCTCTCAATTTTATGCCTAAAAATTTACTGTAGAGCCTGAATTGACAGTGCAGGTCTAACAGCCGCAAAAATGGCGATAAAAAGTATCGCTATCGCTGGAATTCGCTATAGAAATTATACCCATTGTACCTTATATATAGGAGTTGTCTCCCCATTTATGGTATCGCTATCGTTAGATCGCTATCATTTTTTATTTCTTGATGATTTTGAAGGAAACGCTAACATTTCTGTTGCTGTAAAATCCGGTTCTACAGTATTTAATTTACTCATATTAAAATGGATAAAGCTGTTAAAAAATCTAGAGATATTTGGTATGTGATAATAAAAACGCTTAGTTGTTTAACATTAAAATGACAGTGCGTTTTTGTCACTTCCAATGATTACGTCAGTTCTGACTTAAGTGTTATTATAACTGTTGGTATTATAACTGTTGTTACTGTAGAACTGGATTGCAACAGAAATGTTAGCATTTTCTTCATACTCAATCAAAATGATAGTGATCTGATGATGACGATCTCAAAATGGGAAGACAACTCCTATATCATGTAGAATGGGCGTAATTTCTGTAGCAAATTCCAACGATAGCGATGATTTTTTGTTGCTTTTTCGCAGCATTAGACCGTCGCTATCAAATCCGGCTCTACAGCATCACCAATACAGGTCAATCAGCATCAATTTGGAGTTATGCTCTCTTTTCTGGTAGGCGAAGGTGTATCGTACAACCCATGCAGTCAGATTTACTGCGGACCCAGCGCGTTCTCAGAGCCGGAGAGTTAAGCGCTCCGCGATTTCCTCAGTGAATTACCGAATCTGAAAGTCTACTTGTCATTCCATTCGTACGGCCAGTACTTCCTATACCCATGGGGCTACGACGGTGTACGCGCCCCCAACGACGCTCAGCTGGTAAGATCCTGAGGCTACCATTTCCTCTGACATGCTCTCTTATCACTGAGGCTGGATGTATCTGCTGTAGGATGCCGTTGGAGATGAGGCGGCTAGCGCCATCCAAGCGATTAACGGGGAGCAGTGGATCGTCGGAAATGCTGCTATCGCCCTTTGTGTGTACCAGCTCATGGTAGCAAGTCTGTGTTAAACTTCTTCAATGACCTTCAATTTGTGACCTCCATCACTATAGACCCAGCGGCTGGCGCGTCTGATGACTGGGCCTACGGCGGTGCTGGTGCTGAGTTTGCCTACTGCGTTGAACTCCCACCAGATGACGATAGGATTGGATTTGTCCTCCCTGAGTCAGAGATACCTGGAGTTGTCTCCTCCGTCTGGCCTGGCATAAAGGCACTCGTGTCAAAGATAACATCTCTGCAGCAGCGTCAGACAGTCAATCTCGGTTTGTATTCAGCTGAACGTCACAGCCATGCCAATAGCCGTTTGACTTTTGATCTTTGACTTGTTCCTGCCAGATGGAGAGAGACTCCATAAGCTGGAGCAGCAGAAGAAACTTCTGGAGAGTCTGATGGCAATGAAATAGATTTAATGTGTGAATCCATCCTGTCTTTTAAATATAACCATATTTCTGCAGCAAAGCGGGCTGTGTTGTGGTGAAACTTTGATCACTTGCTCAGCCGATGATATCCCCTTCGGTTGAGACTATCGAGTTTTAGGTTGATAATTAGTAGAGGGGCCAATTGATAACCATGCATTAGCCAATAGGAAAATATCAGGTAACCTCCAAATACAATGATGTACAATTCATCTGAAGGTCAGTAGGAGCTCATAGTAGCTGGTATTGTAACTTGTGCAGCGGTATAAGCAAACCGCTGTAATGATTCTGATTTGGTGCCAGTCTCATATGAGCTTATTCTCGTGATTACGATGTACGGTACATAGCATATTACATCATTTCGGTCATAAAATATCGTGGACATCAAGATCAGTGGGCGTAGTGTATCTAATTGTCGAATAGCACTGTTTCACGAAGACCGGAAAAAAAATCGTGCTACCGTATTGGAAAATCCCAATGTTACGAGCCTTTAGCTAGGTTGGGAAAATATATTCAAGATTATTTGGTAATACCTCACGATGAATTCGTATGATATTACTTATCTTAAAACACAATTTATATCAATATTAACTCTTTGAACACGGAAATGAATTTAAGAACTATGGAAGGTAAATACCATTACATACCATATTCATGCTTTTGTACACGTACTACCCCTATTAGCGTTGCTAGACACCGTGTAAACACTGACCTAGCAACAACGAACGTTCTACCGGGTAACAGTACTCTGTAATGAAATAGATTGACTGCGAGTAAAAACAGAGGAGCTCACACACTACTAGTCGACTGTCTGGTGCCATCGCACCTAAAACCGTTGGAAAATCTTTTGATATTCAGAAATTATGGTGAAGAGGTGTATATGCCAGATCTGCGTCTGCGGGTAAGTGGGGATACCACTTCTTCATCTCAATGTCACGTCTAGCTGCACGACTAACTGAATTGCAATCCGTGGCTCCAACAACGAATGAGCATGGCACGTAACAACGAAAGCATAAATTTAACTATTTTAAGTATTTCCAATGCGCAACTCGAGCTTCTAAACTCATATGATGTACCACATCTTACCTGTGTGAGATACACGTAACACTTACCTCGGAATGAGCAGGTAAGCATGGTAATATAGAGTTACCGCAGGCATTTGCCAGTATAAGATAAAGTTTGAGGGGTTATGCTTACCTAATGCAGTTACAATTCATAGGTCTATGATATTACACTTTCTATAAATGAGGTCAAATCAGCTACCATGGTCAACATGTGACTTCTGACCATATTCTTTATGTAATTTCTTTATGGAGTCATGAAAGAACTACTAGTGTTCTGTTCTCTCAGTGAGGAGCTCTGACAGCTTTGACTTATTTCATTGGTACCCAATGACAGCGAAAATGAAAGTGAAAGTGCCACTCATAACTACTACTAATCAAAAGTGAAAGTACTACTCATAATTTCTACTCATCCAAAGTGAAAGTGCGACTCATTATTCACATGTCACTGTCAGAGTCAACATGCTACTTTCCACTTAATTTAGAGCAGTTGTTTCAATTTTATTGAAGCAGATTAATGCAATCCTCTGCTGTAGGAAGGCCATATGTTTCCTTAGCCTGTGACATTGCGAGGTTGAGCTGCGAACTTGGAATTGTCAGTTTGTACAAACAATAGATTGTTCACAAAAAACTTGGTTGACTGTGTTGCTTAGCAAATAGATACGGCTAACACTGCGCACCAATACGCAGTCGGGACTGTTGACGAGTTCAAAGGTTCAATACACATTGATAGTGCCTAGTGAATGAGAGAATGACGTCTGCTGTCAGCTCTACCCCTCCTATTGTTCGCAGCCACTCATTGGGCTAACCTATTATCTGAGACTTCCAGATGACCTCTGCTGCTGTTTCTATGCTGCCATTGTGTGTTTTATGCAGGCGTCATCGATGCCCCCATCGACCTTTCACCGCCAAGGCTGCCGGACCTTGTGCCTTCTCCGAATACAAGGAGGAGTACAAGAGAAAAGATGCCGCCAGACCTCCCAACTTCAAGCCGGCGTATCAGCCAATCAAAAACAGTGGACCTATCTCTGACAAGACTACACAAAGGTACGACAAAGTGAAATCACACATACATATGATTACAGGTTGCTAGGCAATGATGGCGGAATGGTAACATTTTCTGTTCGATGTTTTGTAGAACTGACTTCATAAAGCATCCAACCAACAGGCCGTTCTTCCACCAGCCAGAGGAATATATAAAGCCTCAGGGTGCTATAGATTCAATGACGTCTTACAAGAAAGACTATATTCCTAAGGATGCTATGCCACCAAAACCCATTAAGAGGGATGACGGCAAAAGAATCCAGGGAAAATTTGAAGGCGACCCCACCTACAGAAGTACGTCACTTGTACTTGGTTTTTTTTTATGATGACGTTGAAACTTTTTTTGACCTCATTCTTCCTCTTTTAGGCGACTATAGGAAATGGCAGCTTCCTGAAAAGAAGCTCCACCATGATCCAAATTCCTACGCGCCACCTGATGCTCCGTTTGAAGGGGAGCCTACCTACAAGTCTGACTACCACCTTCACCCCTTCTCAATGAGGCAGAGCCTCAGACCAGAGGAGGGAGGGAGGGGAAATACAGACCCATTCGATGGTAGAACTGGTTACCGTGACGACTACATCAAACATCCTATGGAAAGGAGGCAGCCGAAAGAGAAACAGGAACACAAAGGCCCTGGTGCTCCATTGGATGGTTAGTAGCTATCATTGCCTCTATGAAACCGATGAAAACGCAATGGAGACGTTTGTAATCGCTAGCAACTGTGTCATACATTTAGATTTGACCATCCACCGGAGAGATTATGGGCCAAAGCATGCGGATAGAACCGTCTCATTCAAACCAGAGGGTACTGCGTTCCGATCCAAAGACCCCCTCAGCAACAACACAACTAACCGCAATGACTTCAAGCCTTGGTCCATCAATAGACCGCTGGCATTCAAACCAGATGGGTGGGTGAAGCCAGCCGGTGACATGGACCTACGCACCACGACGCAGATTGAATTCGACAAGTACGTCCTCACCTCACCGCCATCTGCTAGTTTATTTTAATCTTTGGCGTTTGTGACATCTTCACTATGGTTCTTTTTTACTTCACTTACAGGAAACCAATGGCGAGGACAGCAGCCATCAAACCAGCGGAGAGAAGGCCAGTCACTGCCAACTTTGATGACACGACAACCAACAGGGAGGACTTCAGGAAGTGGCCTCTAGCCGAGAGAGCCAAGCATACAATGAAATCCGACTTTGTTCCTTCTGAAGCACCGTTCGAAGGAATATCCACAGTCAAAGCCCACTACACACCCAAGCCTTTGGATGTTCCGCGCAGCTTCAAGCCAGACCAAGGCATGCCAGTCACGGGTCCCTTTGATGGGAACACAATGTACAGAACTGACTATGTACCCAAGGAGTCCGAGCCATGCCCAGCGGCCGTGTTGGAAACAACGAGGTCCAAATACATTTACACAAATATTCAGAATGAGGCGGGACACAAGTTCTACCAGCCGGTGATGGAGTCGATACACGCTATACCCAATGGAGCCAGCGTACCGATGCACTCTAAAATCAGCAATGTATCCTTCGCTTAGCTTCAACTACTGAACATTTTTAGAACAAACTTCGATTTGCTACTTCCTTAGATGTAATGTAGACTCCATTCTGTTGTTGACTAAATATCTACCTCCATCATACGAGAGCTCAATCTATATTCATTTTCTCTCATCCAGTCTGTTTGATGGAATGTTTAAAGGTAAAAATTTTTGTGATCGAAAGCTGTACGCATTTCTCATCAAATAGCAACTCGATGTCTTCAGTCAAATTGAAGAACATAATATCATTTTATGAAAACTAGACATAAATAAAACTGGTAAAATATATATTTATTTATTTATTTGTTTTTTTACCGCAAGAAGTGAGCTCTGAGATTGTGACCAATACGGACGGAGTATAAGAGAAGGTATAATGTCAACGAACTGAACAAAGTAAAAATCTGCTGCCAATAGGGGGGCGGGTATTGTAAAAACAAGAACCAAGCTCGGGTGAAAAGGTGAATTAGCAAACATGCTACACGGTAGTCAATGGAGAAGTAAAACAAACTGACAAAAGTCAACACGCTAGTCTATGTTCTGATTGGGAGAAAATTATCCTCGATTCGCCGAGCATTCAGTATTTCATGACGTCAAGAAATATGGATGTCGGGTTTGTTAATCAAAGTTAAAGCTGTTCTATAGATCCTGTCGCAACTTACTTACGATATATTTGTCATGGGGTTCTCACTAGCCAATTGGAAGAGGCTGTGAATGAACCTTTCTGAATGCTGTTTTCTTAGTCCACAGAGGTGGGACTTCTTTTGGCCGCGCTCCACTGGAGGCGCTGTCCTTCGGGTGTTTGTTCAATTTCTGCTCTGTGGGAGTGTGGCTGGTGATGTCACTGTCGAGGCCACTCTCCTTGCTCAGACTCATCTGCCGGTGGACACCTGTCAATGAGAGAGTGACTGCAGTAGACACAAGAAAAATAGGCATGTGATTGTCAATAAGAGAAGATTTGCGGTAGACACAGGCGTTGGGAGAGAGGAGGGTGAGCGTCAGTAAGAAAGGATGTATGGTACGGTATGATAGAACAGGGCGGCAGGCGCTGGTTAATAAGAGAGGATATACGGTACGGTATGATAGGAGAGTGTCCTGTGCGATGGTTAATAAGAGAGGATATACGGTACCGTATGATAGGAGAGTGTCCTGCGCTGTGAAGTCAGTGATACCGGAGTCCCCAGATTTGCTGACAGAGTCGTTGCTGATGGCGCGGATACCCTGTCTCAGTGATGACAGAGTGTATCGGCTGGCTGGGAACACTGGCATCCCTTCCTGTTAGGACAGTAGAGCATCTCCTGACTGTATCAACTGGATGGCCAGTGGATGGAAATACAGCAGACAGGTGCACAGAAAGTAGATGGACAAACGGACAGACCGATGATAGACAGGCAGACAGATGAACAGCAGATGGAAAGGCAGGCAGAAAAACACATGGAAAAACACCTGGGCGGACGGACAGACAGACAGAGAGACGGACACTCAGATGGACACGCAGACAGACAAGGAGGATACCACTCAACAGATGGGTGAAGACTATACACTAAACTTACATTCAGAATCTGCTCAGCTCTCTCTATACATCCCTTCACAGATCCTTTGTCATCTGTCACATCTCCATTGTCTTCCGTCAAATTCTCCCTAGAAATGGCAGTGCATTCACGGTGAACGGGAGAACTACAAGTCCAGTACATCACAAACAGCAGCTATGATTTGAGGACTGGGAGGGAAACAGTGGCTGTGATAGATCATGCTATAGATCATGCGATAGATCATGTGATAGATCATGTGATAGACCGTGGCTGACCTGGAGGTATTCTGTAGTGTCTGTTTGTTTAGCCACTGGTGGATGTGATCGTCCTGATTCATATGCGGCGATGAGGACAGATCGAACGGAGCAGATGGGATGGAGTTATGTGCTTCTGCGTCAAAATTAACTACAATCAATGGAAGACATGGGCTGACTAAAAAATATCTGTGAAACTCATTGAAAAGATGGCTGCACCAATCAGATAGCAGGAACCAACGCTGCACCAGTCAGCAAGGGAATGCAAGGAATACTGGAGAAACACAGATGATTTGTACCTAGAGATAATACAGCTAGTCCTTAATCTGTTTCAAATTCAATGATTATCAAATATCAATATAGCGGTGGTACGTGAGACAAGATGGCGCTGCTCTATTGGGTATTCCAAGCAAACTCAAATTGAAAATCATTGCCTGAAATGTCAGTTGTAATTTTGCAGCAAATTATTTCACTTGAACCTAAATGTTATAGTAACAGGCCATACCGGGTCCGGGGTCAAGGTTAGATTGATACTGTTCCTAGATAGAGACACATACTGTACATAGACATGGGGATATACTGTTCAGGTATAGATAGATACTGTTCATAGAAAGAGACACATACTGTACATAGACATGGGGATATACTGTTCAGGTATAGATAGATACTGTTCATAGAAAGAGACACATACTGTACATAGACATGGGGATATACTGTACAGGTACAGCTACATAGATAGATACTGTTCATAGACATTGGTACCTACCGTAAGGCACGCTGACCTCACTGGTAACTAACTGATTGGACAGCTCTCTGCATCGCTCGACCTCAAAAACAGATTCGTCAGTTTCCTCGATCAGAGCAGCCATCAGATCCAGTTTTTGCTCGGCTGTGGCGGTGGAGTTCTGACAGATTGTATCAAGTCTCTCATCAGCAGCCATCACACTTGGCCTCGAGTCATGTGACTTCGAGTCACCTGGTCTCAAGTCACTTAGTCTTGGGTCATGTGACCTAGAGTCATATGCAGCAGGCGGCACCTGTCCGCTCCCAGCTGTGAGGCTATAAACAGTAGGAGAAGGTGACTGCGATACGGCTACCAGGTATGGGTCAGTGATAGCAAGTGGTTGAGTTTGTTACTTCTGTATTGTCGCTGTCGATGTTGTCGTGGCGGGAAACGGACAGCTGTCATCAGTGTCATCGTCCATAGACCGAGTTCTCCTGCCGCCTCTCTTTGACTTGTCTGATCGGGGATGATCTCTGACAGCTCTGTTGCCGGTTTTCTGTTTGAAAGGAAACAATCCATATCAAACAGCTGATACATGAGTAGAGGTATGGGATTGGCAAACCCCTTACCTTTGTAGGGGATATTGCCTTAGGGTCTGGATTGCTCGTATTGCAGCTCTGTGGGGCATGTGTTGTTGAGGCGGATAGTTTGTGGTGATTAAGATCTCGGGTCAGCTGAGGAGAACCTGATTGGCTGTTGGTACAGACGTCTGCTGCCCTCGCCGGTGGCTGGTAATGCAATAGAACCGAATGCAACGTCTTGTTTGGTAGAACAATCAGGAATATCATCATAGCTCATACTGAAACAGTGCACCAGTAAACATATAACAATAATAGTAATAACGGTAATAGTAATAACAGGAAAAATAATAACTGTGTTGTATATCATGGCAGCTGTCACCGTGGAGACACCATAGCAACGATGATAATGAAGGAAGTTGTACCATTGCAGTATGAAGAGGTTTCTGATTGGTTAGTTCTGCAGACATTGCGGTAATGGTGGTTTGGTTGAGATGCTCCAACGAGAGCGGCTCGTCGCATTGACTGCGGCCTGATAGTTTAGGAGTAGACAACTCCTTCCTCTTTAGCTTGTGAGTTAGCGAGGATTCTTTAATAGGTTTACTGACTGAATTCTATAGAGATGTAGAGATTATCGTCATCCAATACTAGGCTTGTGACTGTGTGACGATTCCACAGTCATAATGTGTGACAGTGTGATTGTGTGACAATGTGACAACATGAGAAGACACAGTAATATGACTCAGACAGGAACTCTAGCAGAGCAGATGGTTATAGGAAAGTAGCAGATGTTGCAGACATTGTAGACGTTGCAGACGTTGCAGACGTTGACTCACCTGTTGGTCTGACAGATGATCGAATCCCAGCAACAACTGACTGCGCCACTCAGCAACCTGTGATGGAGTCAGCTCGTTACATCTGTTCGGCTCCATAGAAAATATCAGACGGATTCTGCAGCAGACGGTGGTAGCGCAACGTTGTATGGATCGGCTGTCAAGTAATGCTGTACAAACACTAAACATTGCCTACCTGGTGATAAGGATTCTAGTGCTTGTGTGATACGCCTTGCTGTCGATAGCTGATATCTTCTCTTCAATATACTGCAACCACTGGTCAGGGGGAGATAAATCCCCGAGTGTTTCCAGCGATTTCTGGCAGGCGTTGGCAAAGTTTGATTCGTCGGTTCCGGTATCAGTCGATGTCAGAAAGTCGGCATACCAGTTGTAGCACTAATGGAGCATGAATCGATGAATCTTACTCACATACATACTTACTATCTCAGGTGACTTACAAACGATCAGAATAATGAATTATTTCTGCCATATACTGTTGACTGGAATTTATTTGCGAGAGATTTTTTCCCCAAGATTTGTGAATGTTCAAAATTGCAAAAAGTATCAATGGTTATATAGTGATAATAGTTGTGATGAATTTTTGCAAAAATTTTTCAATCGCAAAATGTTTTCTATCAAAGTTTCCTGGTATTTTTGCAAATATTTTTCAGCGCAAAATAATTCTAGTCTACAGTAGATGTGCAACGAACTAACAGTAAAAATGTTGATAAATGTTTCGAATTTTTTCAACGAAAAATCCAAAACTCATGTCTGCAAATAAACAAGATTTTATGGTAGCTCACAAACACAAATAATATGCTTTGCTGGTTTTACCGTGTGATTAAGAGTTACCCTACCTTGCCCACGTTGGTGTATATGGTGGTGGCAGTGCTGTATCTATGATTCAGTTCCACTAGGTTGTCGTTGACATCATTTATGTCTTTTTTCATCCGTCCAATCACATCCAGACTCTCTGCGAACTCATTCCGGTCCTGCAGAGTCATGAAGTCGACGTCTGTCTGAATCAGCTCAGCTTCCTGCTGCAACTTCTACAATCATAAATGGCTCGCGGTCTCAGTAACGGGACCGTCATCGTAGCAGCAGATAAACACCTGGACGGACGGAGAGACAGACAGATGGACAGACAGACACTGTTCTATCAGCAACATTAACAGAATCATATTAGTTGTACCCTGCCTCTTCTGCCCACAGAGTGATTATGTGTTATAAAAATTTACATATGAAAAGGTGAGCTGCATGACGCTGCCATATGTCATACTTCAATACAAACCTCGGGATAAGAGACAATTACACACCAGCTTTTTCTCACAGAAAAAGAATTTAATTTAGTTAATATCCTATGACGTGGCGCCGTGATCACCCGGGGTGTAATGGACTCAGGAGAAGACAAGTCCAAGGTGAACATCTTAGTTCTTGCAAAGCCTCTAAAGCTCTGAGCTTTTTGATCGGAGGTAAACAAATAGGGAACAGTACGAAGGGAAATGAAGGATGTATTTGATAGTTTGAATGGCAGCAGGCGCATAATGGACGTTAGTAGTTCCTTTCATAGCCACCATCGATAATTGATAGAGAGACAACAGGGCCGGTGATTGTCTCTCAACAGACCGGCCTAGTGCTACCCTGAATGGACAGTCTGAATCAATAGTAGCCGCAGTTTGACCATCAATCAGTAGGGTTCAGTCTGAGAGGACGAGCGTCTGCTGGTGTGGGGCTATGACGCGGCGTCTGGTCGCAGCGCTCTTGGAGCTGTGGAGTAAAAACAGCGACGTCGTCATGACAATAGTGTCACCAACGTGGTTTCTGCTGTGCATTCTCGGTCTCAACTACCTGACGACGGACCATATCTTCGACTATCTTCATGGTAACTCGACGTGGCGGTCACATGGTGTAAAGATGGCTGCCTGGTTCATGTCCGCCGAAATGCTCGTCAATTGGCTGTTATTGTGTACAGTAAGATCGGCTTACACCGATAGCGAATGCAACCGACACAAGCGTGTCCTCTACGAGCACGGCTACCCGCAATACAAGATGGCCGGAATGGAGTATGACGAGTTGCAAGAAAAGGCCGACAAAATAGACATAGAGGAATGGTCGGTAATCACGCATCGCTATGACAACTTGGTCAAACGTATGGCATACCCGTATTGGGCGTGGAAACCGTGCGTTGTCTGCCAATACTACAAGCCTCCAAGGTGTCACCACTGTCCCGTCTGCGACTGCTGTGTAATCAAACGCGATCATCATTGTTTCTTCGCGATGCAGTGCGTAGGACTAAACAACCAACGATTCTTCGTCGTCTTTAACTTTTGGGCTGTGCTGTTGACGTTTTTCGCGACGCCTCAACTGTTCGTCTATATGTTCGCTGTGGTATGGCCGTTAATGGCTGCTACCGATATATTTCTGCCATGGACAGTGATCAGTTTCTGCCTGGGCTGGACAGAGTTCTACGTTCTCGCGGTTACATTCCAGTGCTGGTCAGTAGTATTCTTCTTCCTACTATCGAGCGCATTTTTGTGCGAGCAGATATCGTGTATCGGCAAAGGAACCACACCGTATGAGAACAGCAATTACAAACGCATGACGGTAAGACCGTATAGGAGTTTGAGAGAAAAGTACGCTCGTGTCTTTGGACACCGGCTGACGTGGATAAACTTTGTTCTGCCTCTACACTGGCTGTCAGAACCTGGCGATGATGGAGTTTTGTGGACATGAAGGAAAGAAAAACCAATCTTCTAAGCATGGGAATAATCCTGAGGTCTCTGTCAGGTGACCCGTCAGGTGACATATAAAACTCCTGAGTGTATCATGGGTGCTCTTGTCTTACCTCTACTGCCTCAGATACACTCAGTATCTGCTGCAGACCATCTTCTGCCTCTTCCTGTGATCTGATTGGCTGAGAGACATGAGACACCGTCTTGGCAGCAGAACTTGATAGCCATTCCGAAATCTGCAAAGCAAATATTCAAATCTGAATGACCTTCACACGACGCTACTATCACACTCACTTGTGTGTCCTTCGAGTGTCAGGAAATGAAAGAGAGGCTCAAGGAAGGAGAGCAACTGGTTGGAGGAGTGATAGAGGAATGGGGACTCATATCCACAGCGTCTACATCCTCATAATCAGCTGGAATAATTTTACTGCTGCAAGATTAGATTTTGGCTTCTGTATGAATAGAGCTGATCATCATAATTTATTGACTATTCTCAGTAAACTCGAGGAAAATGTCCGACAATATTGTAATTTACCCTGTATTTCCATTTCCAAGTGACAGTTATAAGGGAGCGAGTATTTAGTGATAAACAGGAAGCTCCATGTAGGGAGGGAGGGAGGGAGGGAGGCAGGGAGGCAGGCAGGCAGGGAGGGAGGGAGGGATGGAGGGAGGGAGGGTGGGGGAGAGAGAGGGAGAGTGAGAGAGGAGGGGAGA